>Ga0308176_10002324_pt1 | contig 11940 bp, 11 predicted proteins | sample PhyCR2_3_FD_203890 | JGI IMG/M metagenome (GOLD analysis project Ga0308176, IMG submission 203890) | Soil microbial communities from UC Gill Tract Community Farm, Albany, California, United States - DLSLS.C.R2 | ecosystem: Environmental > Terrestrial > Soil > Agricultural land | place: USA... | reverse complement strand
CCCGACTTGGACTGGATGGCCGACGTCCCGTTTGGCCTCGCGACGCTTGCGCTCGGGGCGGGCGCGGTCGTCGCCCTGATCATCCTCGCGATCAGTCGGCTTGGCTGAGCCGCTGCGCGCGCTCGTCATCGAGGATCGCCTTCATCTCGTGCGCGGCCGCCGCGATGCGGGTGACGTACTCCTCGCGCTGCTCGTCGGTGAGCGACGTGCCGCGGCGGGACAGGAGGTCGGCGAAGCCCTGCACGATCGTGAGCGGGGTGCGCAGGTCGTGGACGAGCGAGACCAGACGCTCGTCGCTCATCGTCACTCGGCTGAGTGGTCGAGCGCGATCTCGCCGCGCTCCAGCGCGATGGCGATCGCGTGGACGCGGTTGCGCGCCTGGAGCTTGCGGATGACGTTGCGCACGTGGGTGCGCACGGTCTCGACGCTGACACTGATCTCGTCGGCGATCGCCTCCGCCGTCCGGCCCTCGGCCATCAGGTGCATGATCTCGCGCTCGCGCGGCGAGAGCTGCGGCACGTGGGCGGTCGCGCGCGGCGACAGCAGGATGCGGTCCAGGCGCGGGTCGACGTACGAGCCGCCCTCCTTCACCCGCTCGATCGCCGCGAGCAGCTCGTCCATCGAGCCCGCCTTGAGCGCGTAGCCGCGGGCGCCGGAATCGAGGCCGTCGTAGAGCAGCTCGGCGTCCGAATCGCCCGTGTAGAGGATCACGCCGAGGTCGGGACGACGCGCGAGCAGCTCGCGCGTGAGGTCGATCCCGCTGCCGTCGGGAAGTCGGATGTCGATGATCGCCACGTCCGGATGGGTGTGCTCGACGAGGTCGACGCCGGCCGCGACATTGCCCGCCGCGCCGACCACCTCCATCCCGCCATGGCCAAGCAACGCTGCCAACCCCTCCCGCAGCGCCTCGTGGTCATCGATGATCACCAGCTTGGTCATCGAATCGTGAAAGCTACCCGCAAAGTCCGGCGAAAGTGAGTGACGCGGACAGAACGGGGCTTTCAGCGGGCTCTAAGGTGAGGGACTGATGGCCAAGGACACCGAGAAGCTCATCCGCCAGCTGTCGCTGATTTCGTACCTGATGGCGGAGCGCAGGCCCGTCACCGCGCTCGAGATCCGCCGCGACGTCGAGGGCTACTCCGGGATGAACGAGGACGCCTTCGCCCGGCGGTTCTATGCGGACCGCGCAGAGCTGAGCGATCTGGGCATCCAGCTGACCGTCGACAAGCCGATCGACGGCGTCGCCGAGCAGGAGAACTACTCGCTGCGGCCGGAGAACTTCCACCTGCCGGCGATCGCCTTCACCGACCAGGAGCTCGCCAGCCTGCAGACGGCGCTGGCACTGCTGGACGGCGAGTTCGCCTACGCCGAGCCGCTGCGGCTGGCGCTACAGCAGCTGACCTGGGGCCGGCCGTCACCGCTGAGCGCCCCGGAGCAGACGTCGGTCGCGCTCGGGATCACGGGCTCCGCCGGCGGCCACGAGCTGTCACAGCGCCTGGCGAAGATCGAGACCGCGATCTTCCGCAACAAGACGATCACGTTCGAGTACCACACGATGGAACGCGACGCGGTCGGGATGCGCAAGGTCGACCCGTACCACCTGCTCTACCAGGGCGGCCAGTTCTACCTCCTGGGCCATTCGCACGAGCGCGGCGCGCTGCGCGTCTTCCGGCTCAGCCGGATCCGCGGCAAGGTCGCCTACGCGACGAAGGCCGAGCACGACTTCCGGCGGCCGGCCGACTTCGATCCGCGCCCGTACGCCGCGCGCGCCGACTGGCAGTTCGGCGAGCCACTGGGCACCGCGGAGATCTGGGTTTCGGAGCGAATCGCTTGGCTGGTCGAGCGCCACTTCGGTCGCTTCGGCGAGATCCGTCGCGAGGAGGGCGCCGACGAGATCGTGTTCGTGACCGAGTACGCGTCGGTCCGGATGCTCGTCTCGTGGGTGCTGCGCCTCGGCGAGCACGCGCGGATCCTGTCGCCGGCCGACGTTGCCGAGGAGCTCGACGAGCGCGCTGCGCGGCTGGAGCAGCTGCACGCCGAGCCGGTCGAGCTGGCGTCGCCGGCACGGCGCAAGGCCGCGGCCGACCCATCGGCGAACGGTGGCGGCGGCGCGAAACGTGAGACCGCGATCCGGCCGGAGCGCTTCGCGCGCCTAGTGACGCTCGCGTCGATCCTGATCGACGCCGGCCGGCGCGGCGTGCGCCTGTCGGTGATCGAGCTGTGCGAGCGCCTGCAGATCTCCGATCAGGAGCTGCGCGAGGACGTCAACGTCCTGAACGTCGTCAACTTCGGCGGCGGCTCATACGTGCTCTACGCCGAGGTCGACGAGGCGACGGGCGAGATCGAGGTCGACCCCGAGCCGTACTCCGACAACTTCGCGCGGCCCGCGCGGCTGCTGCCGGTCGAAGCCAAGGCCCTGGTGGCGGCGATCGACCTGATCGGCGACCACCTGCCCGCCGGCTCGCTCAGCTCCGCCCGGAACAAGATCGTCGAGGCGCTTGGCGCGGACCCGATGGAGCAGGGACTGCAGGTCGCCCGGGCGGCCGGCGACGACTCGAAGATCGCGCGTGTCGCGTCCGAGGCGATCAAGCGCCGCCGGCTGCTGCGCATCGACTACTACAAGCCCAACGAGGACGAGTACACCGAGCGCACGATCGAGCCCTACTACCTCATCAACGGGCGCGAGGGCTGGTACGTCGCCTCCTACGACCCGGCCAAGGAGGCCGTGCGCCATTTCCGCCTGGACCGCATCCGCGAGGCTGAAGTGCTCGACGAGAAGTTCACGCCGCGCCCCGAGGTCAAGCCGAGCGCGGACGTCGAGGGCTGGACGCGGACCGGCGAGGTCGAGGCATCGCGCATCGCGCGCGTCTGGGTCTCGGGCGACCGCGCCCGCTGGGCGCGCGAGGAGCGCACCGTCGCGCAGGAGCTCTCGGACGGCTCGGCGATCGTCGAGTTGCCGTTCGCCGGCGCGGACTTCCTCGTCCGCGAGGTGCTCAAGGAGGCCGGCGACGCCGCGGTCCTCGAGCCCGAGGACGCGCGCGAGGCCGTCCTCGAGGCCGTGCAGCGCCTGCGCAGCGCCACCAAGGCCGCACACTGACTAGCCTCTCCGCGGTGAGTCGCCGCGACGAGATCACGATGTCCGACGACGAGGTGCGCGCGTTCCTCGAGGAGGAGCGCGTCGTTACGTGCGCGTCGTTCGGGCCGCAGGGCTGGCCGCACCTGATGCCGCTCTGGTACGTCGTGCGCAACGACACGCTCTGGGCGTGGACCTTCGGCAAGTCCCAGAAGGTCAAGAACCTCGACCGCGACCCGCGCTGCACGCTGCAGGTCGAAGCCGGGCGCGACGTCTACCACGAGCTGCGCGGCGTGATGCTCGAGTGCGAGGTCACGATCCACCGCGACCTCGACACGGTCACCGGCGTCGGGATGGACCTGGCCACGAGGTACGGCGGCGCCGAGCCGGGCGCGGACATGCGCGCGGTGTTCGAACGCCAGGCCGCCAAGCGCGTGGCGCTCCAGTTCAACGAACGCAAGCGCGCCACCTGGGACCACCGCAAGCTCGGGAGCGCGACTTATTAAGGGCCTGATCCTCAGCGGCGGCAAGGGCACGCGCCTGCGCCCGATCACCCATACGAGCGCCAAGCAGCTCGTGCCGGTCGCCAACCGCCCGGTGCTCTTCTACGGCATCGAGGCGATGGCCAACGCCGGCATCGATGAGGTCGGGATCATCATCGCGCCCGAGACCGGCGACGAGATCCGCGCGGCCGCGGGCGACGGCTCGCAGTTCGGCGTGAGGATCACCTACATCGTCCAGGACGAGCCCGCGGGCCTCGCCCACGCCGTGCTCACCGCTGAGGCTTTCCTCGGCAGCGACCCGTTCGTCATGTACCTCGGCGACAACTTGCTGCAGGGCGGCATCGAGGACCTCGTCAAGGCGTTCGACGCGAACAGCCCGGACGCGCTGATCCTGCTGACGCCCGTGCCCGACCCCGAGCACTACGGCGTCGCCGAGCTCGACGGTGACCGCGTCGTCGCGCTGGCGGAAAAGCCGCCCGAGCCCAAGACGAACCTCGCGCTCGTCGGCGTCTACCTCTTCGCTCCGATCATCCACGACGCGGCGCGCGCGATCGAGCCCAGCGCCCGCGGCGAGCTCGAGATCACCGACGCGATCCAGCACCTGGTCGACACCGGCAAGCGCGTCGAGCCGCACATCGTGCAGGGCTGGTGGAAGGACACCGGCCGGCTCGAGGACATGCTCGAGGCCAACCGCCTGATCCTCGACACGATCGAGCAGCGCATCGAAGGCGAGCTCGTCGACTCGCAGGTCGAGGGACGCGTGATCGTCGAGCCCGGTGCCCGCCTGGAGCGCGCGACCGTCCGCGGCCCCGCCGTGATCGGCGCGAACGCACAGCTCGTCGACTGCTACATCGGCCCGTACACCGCCGTCGGCGAGGGCTGCCACGTCGACCGTGCGGAGATCGAGCACTCGATCCTGCTGGCCAACGCGTCCGTGCACGAGCTCAACGGCCGCCTCGAGTCTTCGCTGCTCGGCCGCAACGTCAAGGTCTCGCGCGACGTCGGACAGCCGCGCGCCTTCCGTTTCATGGTCGGCGACAACTGCGAGATCGCAATCCCGTGAGGCTGCTCGTCACCGGCGCGGCCGGCATGCTCGGCCACGAGGTCGTGGCCGCCGCTCAGCGGCTGGGGCACGAGGTCGCCGCGTGGGACCTGCCCGAGTGCGACCTCACCGACGAACGCGGGACGCTCGACGCGGTCCGGCGCCTTGACCCGCGCGCGGTCGTCAATTGCGCGGCCTACACGAACGTCGACCACGCCGAATCCGACGAGGCGACCGCCGAACGCGTCAACGCTGACGCCGCGGGCAACCTCGCACGCGCCTGCAGCGCGATCGGTGCGCGGCTCGTGCACGTCTCGACCGACTACGTCTTCGACGGCACGAAGCGCGAGCCGTGGATCGAGTCCGACGCGCCCAACCCGCTGGGCGCCTACGGCCGCACGAAGCTGCACGGCGAGGAACAGGTGGCAGCGGAGCACGAGGATCACGCGATCGTCCGGACCGCCTGGCTGTTCGGTCCGCACGGCCCGAACTTCATCGCCACGATGCTGCGGCTCGCCGGCGACAACGACGAGGTCTCGGTCGTCACCGACCAGACCGGGTCGCCGACGTTCGCCGGCCACCTCGCGCCCGCGCTCGTCGACATGGCCGAGCGCAGCGACACCGGCATCTTCCACGGCGCGGGGAGCGGTTCGTGCTCCTGGTACGAGCTCACGCTCGAGGCGTTCGACATGGCCGGCGTGAACTGCCGCGTCCTGCCGACGACCACCGATCGCTTCCCGCGGCCCGCGCCGCGCCCCGCCTACAGCGTGCTCGGCTCAGAGCGCGAACACCCGATCACGCTGCCCCAGTGGCAGGACGGCGTCCGCGCGCATCTCGCGGCGCTGCAGGAGGTTCACTCGCGATGAAGCTGCTCGTCTGCGGCGGCGCCGGGTTCATCGGCTCCGCCTTCGTCCGCGTCCGGCTCGACGGCGGCGATGAGGTCGTCGTCCTCGACAAGCTCACCTACGCGGGGCGCCGCGAGAACCTGCAGGACCTCGACGTCGAGTTCGTGCACGGCGCGATCGAGGATCCCGACGCGGTCGCGAAGGCGATCGCCGGCTGCGACGCGGTCGTGAACTTCGCCGCCGAGACGCACGTGGACCGCTCGATCGCCGAACCCGACGCGTTCGTCAAGACCCACGCCCTCGGGACCTATGTCCTGCTCGAGGCGATCCGCGCGGCCGGCGTCCGCTACGTCCAGGTCTCGACCGACGAGGTCTACGGCTCGATCGAGGAGGGCTCGTTCACCGAGGCCTCGCCGCTCGCGCCAAGCTCGCCCTACAGCGCCACGAAGGCGGGCGCGGACCTGCTCGTCGCAGGCTACGTGCACACCTATGGCATGGAAGCCTGCATCTGCCGCGGCTCGAACAACTACGGCCCGCGCCAGTACCCCGAGAAGCTGATCCCGCTGATGATCCTCAACGCGCTGCACGGCGACCCGCTGCCGGTCTACGGCGACGGCATGAACGTGCGCAACTGGATCTACGTCGACGACTTCGCGCGCGGGATCGGGACCGTGCTCGAGCGCGGCGTGCCGGGCGAGGCCTACAACGTCGGCGGCCCCGACGAGGCGCCGAACATCGAGGTCGTCAAGAAGATCCTCGAGCTCACGGGCGCCGACGACTCACTGATCGAGTACGTCACCGACCGTCCCGGCCACGACCGCCGCTATTCGCTGGCGTCCGAGAAGGTGCGCGGGCTCGGCTGGGAGGCGCAGGTGCGCTTCGCCGAGGGCATCGGGCGAACGGTCGACTGGTATCGCGACAACGCCTGGTGGTGGGAGCCGATCCGCTCGGGCGACTACCGCGCGTACTACGAGCGCCACTACGGGCGCGCGCTGGGCTAGAAGCCCGAGATCTTCCAGCGGCCGCCTTCCTTGACCAGCTGGAAGGTGTCGTTGCTCGCCTTCTCCTTTGAGTCCACCACCGCGGTCGCCGTAGTTCCCGTGACGTTCACCGATTTCACCTTCATGTCGACGGTGTCGGCATCGTCCAGCGCGTGCGAGACCGCGGTGCGGCAGGTCTGACCGGCCGACTGCAGCTGCTGGATCAGCGAGCTGGCGAGCAGGTTGGTGCAGATCTCGCCCTCGTCGGACTTGCGCGCGGCCGAGGACAGGTCGTCGACGGTGGTCGCGACGTCCTTCTTGACGCCGGAGAAATCCGAGGCCGAGTTCGAGCTCGTGGCGCCGCAGCCAGTCGCCAGTCCGGCTGCCGCGAGCAGCAGCGCGAAGGTGCGTGACGCAGGCACGCCTCCAGCCTACTTAGTCTTCGCAGTGATGGCCCAACCCCCGGACCCGCAGACCGTGCCCCGCGGACGCCATGCGCCGCCGCTCGAAGTGCGCCTCAGCGTGCAGCGCAGGCGCCTGTTCGAAGCGGCCGCGGCGGTGTTCGCACGGGTCGGTTACGCGGAGGCGAGCGCCGAGGCGATCTCGCGCGAGGCCGGCATGTCCAAGGCCACGTTCTACGAGCACTTCGCCAACAAGGAGGAGTGCATCCTCGCGCTGTTCGACGAGGCCGCGACCGAGGTCACGCGCGCGCTCGTGAACGCGCCCGGCGACGACGCGCGCAGCTACGAGGACCGCGTCCGCGGCGGCATCCACGCATTCCTCGGGATCCTCGCCGCGTACCCCGACTCGACCCAGACGCTGCTCGTCGAGATCATCGGCGCGGGGCCGCGTGCTGCCGAGCGGCGCGACGCGATTCTCGACCTGTTCGCCGACGGCCTGCTGCGCGACAACGCGCGCATGGCGGTGAAGTTCGGCAACCCGCGCTTCGCATCCAAGGACGACGCGTTCGCGATCATCGGCGCGATCGTCGAGCTCGTGTCGCGCCAGCTGCGGACGGGCGTGCCGGCCCGACTCGCAGACCTCGAGCCGGTGATCCTGCGGTTGATCACCGGACTGCTCGTCGCACCGCGGTGAGCCTGGCGCAGATCGCCGCCGAGAACGCCAACTGCCGGCGCTGTCCGCGGCTCGTGGAATGGCGCGAGGAGGTCGCGCGCGTCCGGCGCGCGTCGTTCGCCGGCCAGGAGTACTGGGGCCGGCCGGTGCCAGGCTTTGGCGATCCGAAGGCGCGCATCCTGCTGCTCGGCCTCGCCCCCGCCGCGCACGGTGCGAACCGCACCGGGCGAATCTTCACCGGCGACCGCAGCGGCGACTTCATGTTCGCCTCACTGCACAGGACCGGTTTCGCCAACCAGCCGACATCGGTGAGCATCGACGACGGCCTCAAGCTGAAAGACCTCTGGATCGCCGCCGCGGTCCGCTGCGCCCCGCCCGCCAACAAGCCGACACCCAGCGAGCGCGACAACTGCCTCGGTTGGACGGTGCGCGAGGTCCACGAGCTGGCGCACCTGAGGCTCATCATCTGCCTGGGCTCGTTTGCCTGGGACGCAGCCCTGCGCCTGCGCGCCGCGCTCGGCCACGCGCCGCCGAAGCCGCGCCCGCGCTTCGGACACGACGTCCTGGCGCTCGATGGCGAGCCGCTACCGCTGCTCGGCTGCTTTCACCCGAGCCAGCAGAACACGTTCACCGGCAAGCTCACGCCGCCGATGATGGACACCGTGTTCGAACACGGACGATCGCTCGTGCACTAGTCAGTTCTGGGGATCCACCGAGGTGGACGAATGGCCGATGGGAGAGGTATGTCCCCCCTCCGCCGCGCGCTCGCGCTTCTCCTCGTCCTCGCTCCGTGCGCCTCTGCTCAGGCCGCGACCGTTCCCGCGCAGTCTTCGCTGACCGCACCCATCCGCGTCCCGTCGATGGGCGGGTTCTCGCTCGGCTCGGAGACGACCACGGTCGCCTACACGGCCAGCAACGAGACCGTCACGACCACGGCTCCCTCGGTGATGCTCGGCAAGGGCACCAACTTCCGTGTCCAGACATGCGTGCAGATCCATCTGTTCGGCACGGTGCCGGTCAGCCAGTGCGCCGACCGCGCCGTCGACACGACGAAGAACACAGCGACCGTGACGATTGCTGCGCCGACGGTCAAGCTCAGCGGGATCCGCCCCTCCGCCGGGGGTTCGGGTTATGCGACGGGCCAGGTGGTCGTCTTCCAGGTGGGCAAGCAGGTCGCGTCCTCCTGGCCGGATGCGGGCCTGCAGGCCGGTGGAATCGCACTGGCTCCTGTCAACGCGGCTAGCGGTCAGCTCCCGTCCTCGCTGCAGGGTGCTGCCGTCACGCCGATGACCGGTGCCTTCGCCCAGGTGGCGAGCGGCGGCGTCAACACCGGCGCGCCGGACTCCGTCTGCTCCGGGACCGCCTCGTCGTACACCCCGCCGACCGATCCCGGGATCTCGACGACGGGGCTGTCGGGCGCGCCGGCGCGCTACGAGATCGGGCAGCCGACCGGCGTGTTCGCCGGGCAGTCGCCGAAGGGCACGATGCTGATCTTCCATGGCGGCGGCTGGCACCAGACCGACGCGCTCGCGGACGTGCGCGGAGAAGCCGATCGCTGGCGCGCCCGTGGCTGGCGCACTGTCAACGCGAGCTATCGCGCCTGCGGGCAGAGCATCACGGACGCGCTCTGGTTCTACGACCAGATCCGCTCGTTGTGGGGCTCGGTCCCGACGTGCATCCTCGGTCAGTCCGCGGGCGGCCATCTGGCGCTGACGGTCGCCGCCTGGCGCTCGAGCGTCGCGTGCGTCGTCGACGAGGCCGGCCCGAGCGACCCGGCCTCGCTTCCGACCCAATCGACGGCCGGTGGCGCCGGCAACGAGAACGCCAAGGCGCTCTACAACCAGGTGGTGGCCGCGTTCGGACTCGAGAACCTGGGTTGGTTCAGCCCGGTGGCGCGTCACATCACCGCGCGCGTGTTGGTCGGCTTCTCGGCGAGCGACTGGGTCGTGCCGTGGGAGCAGGCGACCGAGCTGCGCGACCACATGCTGGCCGACGATCCGAACGCCTACGTCGACGCGGTGCGACTCGATGCCGGCGATGTGCCGTTCGTCCACACGGGCGTCACCCAGGCCGCGCTCGACGACTTCCACACGCGTGAGGAGGCGCTGGTGGCGGGGGTCTAACCTCAAAGGCTTGCCGCCGCTCCAAGAGTTCACCCCCCGCGTCAGAGACTGGTTCCTGAGCGCGTTCGAGGGACCGACGCCTGCGCAGGAGCAGGCGTGGCCCGCGATCGCGTCCTCCGAGCACGTGCTGCTCAGCGCGCCGACCGGCAGCGGCAAGACGCTCGCGGCGTTCCTGTGGGGGATCGACAGGCTGACGCATGGTGAGCGCGGCGGCGGGACGCGGCTGGTCTACGTCTCGCCGCTGAAGGCGCTCAGCTACGACATCGAGCGCAACCTGCGAGCGCCGCTGCGGGGAATCGGCGGGGACAATCCGCCGAGCGTGGCGATCCGCACCGGCGACACGCCGCAGGCCGAGCGGATGGCGATGCGGCGCAATCCGCCGGACATCCTGATCACGACGCCGGAGTCGCTGTATCTGATCCTCACAAGTCAGGCGCGCGAGATGCTGCGCGGCGTCGAGGCCGTGATCGTCGACGAGATCCACGCGGTCGCATCGACGAAGCGCGGCTCGCACCTCGCGCTGACGCTCGAGCGCCTGAGTGCGCTGGCGGACAACGATCCCCAGCGGATCGGGCTGTCAGCAACGCAGAACCCGCTCGAGGAGGTCGGCCGCTTCCTCGTCGGCCCACGGCGCACATGCCGGATCGTCGACGCCGGCATCCGCAAGCCACTCGACCTCCAGATCCACGTCCCGGTCGAGTCGATGGTCGAGCCCGGCAACGGCCCCGGCGACCCGCTCGACTCATCTGGCGAGTCGACGCGCAACTCGATCTGGCCCGCGATGTACCCCGAGTTGCTCGAGCAGGTCCGCGCGCACCGCTCGACGATCATCTTCGTCAACGCCCGCCGCCAGGCCGAGCGGCTCGCGCTGCGGCTGAACGAGCTCGCCGGCGAGGACATCGCGCGCGCGCACCACGGTTCGCTCGCCCGTGAGGAGCGCACGGTCGTCGAGGAGATGCTGAAGGCGGGCGAGCTGCCGTGCCTGGTGGCAACGAGCAGCCTCGAGCTGGGCATCGACATGGGCGCGGTGGACCTTGTGCTTCAGGTCGAGTCGCCGAAGTCGGTCGCGCGCGGGCTGCAGCGCATCGGCCGCGCAGGCCACTCGGTCGGCGACGTCTCGAAGGGCCGCATCTACCCGAAGTTCCGTGCCGACCTGCTCGAGTGCGCGGTCGTGACGAAGCTCATGCGCGAGGGTCGGATCGAGCCGACCGTCGTGCCGAAGAACGCGCTGGACGTGCTCGCCCAGCAGATCGTCGCGATCGCAGCTTCGGCGGGCGACGAGCCGATCGCGGTCGACGACCTCTTCGCGCTCATCACGCGCACGCACTCCTACGCCGAGCTGAGCCGCGACCTGCTCGAGAACGTGCTCGACATGCTCGACGGGCGCTATCCCTCGCAGGAGTTCGGCGAGCTGCGCGCGCGCATCGTCTGGGACCGCGTCGCCGGAACGATCCGCGCGCGGAAGGGCGCCAGCTCGTTGGCGATCGTCAACGCGGGCACGATCCCCGACCGCGGCCTGTTCAGCGTCGTGCTGCCCGACGGCCGCCGCGTCGGCGAGCTCGACGAGGAGATGGTCTACGAGGCCCGCGCCGGCCAGACGTTCCTGCTCGGCGCTTCGACCTGGCGCATCGAGGAAATCGGCCGCGACCGCGTCGTCGTGACGCCGGCCCCGGGCGCGCCGGGCGCGGTGCCGTTCTGGAAGGGCGACAGCGTCGGCCGGCCGAAGGAGCTCGGCCGTGCGATCGGCGAGTTCAGCCGCTGGGCGGTCGACCAGCCTCAGGAGACCCTGATGCGCGACTACGACCTCGATGAGCGCGCAGCCCAGAACTTGCTCGCGTTCCTGCGCGAGCAGCAGGACGCCACCCGCGTCGTGCCGAGCGATCGCGCGATCGTCGTCGAGCGCTTTCGCGACGAGATCGGCGACTGGCGCCTCTGCGTGCTGAGCCCCTACGGCGGCCGCGTACATGCGGCCTGGGGGCTCGCGCTGAGCCGGAGGATCCGCGAGCAGTTCGGCCTGGAGTCAGACGCGATCTGGTCGGACGACGGGATCATCGTCCACCTCCCCGATGCCGACGAGCCACCGGGCGCCGAGCTCGTCCTCGTCGAGCCCGACGAGGTCGAGGACGCGGTCGTCGCCGAGCTGGCGTCGAGCGCGCTGTTCGGCGCGCGCTTTCGCGAGAACGCCGGCCGTGCGCTGCTCATCCCGCGTGCGTATCCCGGCAAGCGCACGCCGCTGTGGCAGCAGCGGCTGAAGTCGCAGTCGCTGCTCGAGGTCGCCAAGCGCTACGCGCAGTTCCCGA
>Ga0308176_10002323_pt1 | contig 11941 bp, 20 predicted proteins | sample PhyCR2_3_FD_203890 | JGI IMG/M metagenome (GOLD analysis project Ga0308176, IMG submission 203890) | Soil microbial communities from UC Gill Tract Community Farm, Albany, California, United States - DLSLS.C.R2 | ecosystem: Environmental > Terrestrial > Soil > Agricultural land | place: USA... | reverse complement strand
CAGGCAAAGCAGCAAGCGCCAGCGCGCTCGCCGCCATAAGTAAGTTCGATTTCACAATATTCTCCGATCGGGGAGACGGCGCGGCAATGCGCGCCGCCCCTCCATTCACGCGGCTAGTTAGTGGCTGTTGTGCGCCGCTTCTCCGGCGCCATGGCCGTCATTCTTGGCGTCCATGTCCTCGCAGCAGTGCTTGCAGCAATCCATGCCCTTGTGATCGGCGTGCTCGCCCATCTGCATGTGCATTTCGTGCTGCGCCATCGGCTGCGCGGGAGCCGGAGCAGCCGGCGCCTGGGCGGCCACAGCGGCCGCGAAAATCAACGTCATCATAATTCAATCTCCTGAATACGAATCAAAAGGTTCGAAAGTTCAGGAGCGCTTTGGCGGCGGTGTTGCGGTTTCGGGATGAAGCCCGTGCAGCGGATTTGCGAACACCGCCCGGACCGCCTCACGTGCGACGAAGGATTGGTCGGCGGAGGACGAAACGACAGCAGGCAGCGCCGCGGCGCAGGCCATCGTGCATTCGCTGATTCCGCCTTTCGAGTGATGATCCGAACTCTGGTCCGGACAATGTCCCATCGGCATGCCGGGCATGACTTCATGCTGCGCACCGGCCGCCGGAGCCATGCCAAGTGGCATGACGAGCACGGCGAAGATCAGCAGGAGCCTGGCGAGCATCATTCGCACGGGCGCAGGATAGCCGCTCACATCCACAGCATCCAGAGCGCCATCGCGATCATCATCAGATTCTCGGTGAGCGAGACGAACCCCAGCGGGACGTTGCTCGATCCGCCGACGCAGGCGCATTTGAGCTCGCGCTTGTCGACATAGACGGCCTTGAACACGGACACCGCGCCGATCGTGCCGATGAACAATGCGACGGGGATCGAGATCCACTTGAGCGCGCCGGCGATCATCAGGACGCCGGCGAGCCCCTCAGCGTACGGATAAACGTAGCTGTAAGGCACCCAGCGGCGGGCGAGCAGGTCGTAGTTCAGGAACATGGCCGAGAAGCGCTCGACGTCCTGCAGCTTGAGTAGCGCCAGCACGACCATCGAGAAGGCGATGAACCACTCGGCGGTGCGTAGGGTGAACAGTTGATCCGAAATCGCATAGCTGGCCGCGAACGCCGTAAGAGCGGTCATGACGAACAGGACGATCACCGGGCGATAGCTGGTCGCCTTGGGGTCGGCGACGCGCTTGCCGAGGAAGCGGCGAAGGTCGTCGTAGCCGCCGATGCGCTGTCCGCCGATGAAGACCTGCGGCGTGGTCGGGACCTTGTGCTCGGCCTTGAACGCGTCGGTTTCGGCGCGAGTCTTCAGATGGTGATCCTCGACCTCATAGCCGGAGCGCTGGAGCAGGTCCCTTGCCTTCAGGCCCCATGGGCAGGTGTGCTCGGGCATGACCATCCGGTAGAGGATGGCTTTCTTCCCCACGGATGGATGGTTCGACAGGTCCGACACTTCACGCCTCCTTGCGCATGTTTCTCAACGGTCGGCGTGAACATGGGGTCCGTACTATGGTACAGAGTCAAGGGCGCCATCAAAGAAAGAGGCGGCCCGGGAAGGGATCCGGACCGCCTCTGGACGGGCCCCATCGAAGTACCACTTCGATGGGAACCCTGGCAGCGCACCTGGGGAGTAGAGCGCGCTGTGGGACTTTTTAGAGGTCGATGCCTGCGGCGATCGCCTCGAGCTTGCGGACTCGCTCGCGCAGGTCCGCCATCTCGATCCGGCCGCTCGCCGGCGGGAGGGTGCGGTCCCCGGCGCCCTGCGCCAGCTCCAGCTTCTTGAGGTCGAGCCAGCCGTTCCAGGCCTTGAGGCCGGCGATGCTCGCTCCGCCCAGTCCGGCGATCACGCTCGCCGACAGCATTCCAATCGTCAGCGGGTCCATCACTTCTCCTCCTGCCGGAGCGCCTCGATCTCGCGCGCCAGCTCATCGTTCTGGCTATTGATGTGGTGGTCGATCGCCATCAGGCGTCGGTCGGTCTCGTCCAGCTCGGTCCGCATCGCGTGCACCGTCGGCTTGCGGCGGACGACCTCGTCCATGCGGTCGAAGTCGCTCATGCGGCGCTCGCCCGTAACCGATTTTTTCTTCTGCACGGCGAGGTAGATGCCGATCGCGGCGTAGGCGAGCAGCGTCAGCTTGAAGCTGACGAAGATCGCGGCGGCGACGAAGCCGATGCGGACGAAGGTCGGATCGATGCCTATGCGCTTGCCCAGCGTAGAGCAGACGCCGGCGATCTTCGCATCCTGCCTGTCGAGCGAATATGGATAAATCTTGCGGGCCATCATGTCCCCTTCCCTTCCTTACTGAACCCGCGCCTTCAGCGCGGCCTTCATCGCTGCGAGCTCGCGGTCGACGCTTTCCATCGCCTTGAGCTCGTGAATCTCGTCTTCGAGGCTGCTCATTCCAAGGGCCTCCGCGCGGCCTTCCGCGAAGTCGGCGCGGCGCTCGAGCAGCTCGAACTTGCTGAACGCGTCCTGCGTGCGGCTGCCGTTCATGATCTCGCGGGCCTTGGCGCGGGTCACGGCGCTTTCGAAGCGCGCGGCGATCGCGTTCTGCCGGGCGCGGGCTTCGCGCAGCTTCGCCTGAAGCTTGGCGATGTCCGCTTCGTAGCCGCGCAGTACCTGCTCGATCTGCGCGACCTCCGCGTGGAGCCCCTCGGCCATGTCGGCCGCCTTCTGGCGTTCCATCAAGGCAGCCTTGGCAAGATCCTCACGGTCTTTCGAAATCGCCAGCTCGGCCTTGGCCGTCCAGTCCTCCTGGAGCTGGCCCAGTCTTCCGAGCGCCCGTCGCATCTCCTTGATGTCCGCGATCGATCGCGCCGCTGAAGCCCGCACATCAACCAGGGTCTCTTCCATCTCGAGGATGATCATGCGGATCATCCGGGCCGGGTCTTCGGACCGGTCGAGAAGCTCCGTCATGTTCGCCGCGAAGATGTCACGGGCGCGGCTGAACACGGGCCCGCTGAACCAGCCGGCGACCGGAGCGAACCGGTTGCTTTTCGGCTCTGCTTCCACCTCGATCAGGCGAGGCGTGCGGACCGGGACGTGGGCTTCAAGGACTTCGAGTTCAGGCATTGATGCTGACCTTCACGGGATTGGCGTTGGCTTGCGCCGGACCGACCGCTGCGCCGATGGCGACAGTGCTCATGGCGAGCGCGGCGGCGATGGCGACCAGCGTGCGAGTGAGTGGCGACTGCGACGACATTTCTAAGCTCCCTTTTTCGCGGCGTCCGTTGTCGGCTTGCCGATGGCCATCACTATTCAAGTGTCGTGCCAATCGCGCAAAACTGCAAAAAATCACGAATGCGGGTGCGTGTTGGGAGATTTCGCCAACCAAGACTTGGTGGGATTTGCCACGCCGGTTTGGGAACATTCGCCAGCCCCGGCGCGTCGAACCGGCAGGCACTTTGAGGGAGTATGAGTGATGCTCGGCAAGCTCGCAGGCGCGTGGATGGGAGAAAAGATCGCCGGCCGCAATGAGGGCGCGAAGGGCGCAATGCTGGGGTACGGCGCCGCTGCCCTGGCAAAGCGGAGCGTGCCGACGCTGGCAGCGCTGGCGCTCGGCGGCTGGGCGTTCAAGAAATGGCGCGAGCGTCGCCGGGCGAACGCATCTTATCCTGCGGAAGCAAACCCAAACCGCTCGTCCTGAGTAGCCATTGAGCCTGCCGAAACGGCGTATCGAAGGACGGTCCTTCGATACGGGCCTTCGCATTCGCTCAGGCCCTACTCAGGATGAGCGGTTATTGTTCGGCGTCATCGATTTCCTGAGCCGGGTCCTCGAAATAGGGCTCGACCTTGCCGTTGAGCTTGATCGTCATCGGCTGCCCGTAACGGTCGCGGCTGCGCCCAGCGGCGACGCGGATCCACCCTTCCGAAATCGAATATTCGATGACGTTGGTCTTTTCCTGGCCGTTGAACTTGATGCCAACACCGCGGTTCAGCAGGGCCTCGTTGAAATGGTCGCTGCGCGGGTCGAGCGAGAGGCGGTCGGGCGGCGTGTCGGTGGGAGTGTCGGCCATGTGGGCGCCCTACCCTCGTGCGCGTTCCAGCGTCAACGCGGAGCCTCGCATCGATCGATGTAAAGTATCCTTGTCACAGCTAGTTGCCGCCTCCACAACTCGGGACTAAGCGCTGCCGGACTCATGAGCGACAAGGACCCCTCACTGCGCCGCAACGCGCCCAGGCTCGCGCTGCACGTGCCCGAGCCGCCGTTCCGTCCGGGCGACACGCCGGACTTTTCCTCGCTCAAGATTCCCGCCGCCGGAAGCGCGCCTCGGCCGGATGTTGCGGCGACTGCTTCCGAGACACATCCGCTGACGACGGACCTCGTCCGAGTGCTCGGCGAGGACAACAAGGCGGTCGGGCCGTGGGACCCGAAGCTCGACGCCGACACGCTGCGCAAGATGCTGCGCGACATGGTCACCGTGCGCATTTTCGACGACCGCATGTACCGCGCGCAGCGGCAAGGGAAGACCAGCTTCTACATGAAATGCACCGGCGAGGAGGCGATCGCGATCGCCGCGCAGGCGGCGCTCGACCGCGAGGACATGCACTTCCCGACCTACCGTCAGCAGGGGCTGCTCATTTCCCGCGGCTATCCGCTGACGGAAATGATGTGCCAGATCTATTCAAATAAGGGCGACAAGCTGAAGGGCCGCCAGCTTCCGATCATGTATTCGGACAAGGCCCACGGCTTCTTCTCCATCTCCGGCAATCTCGGCACCCAGTTCCCGCAGGCGGTCGGCTGGGCGATGGGCGCGGCGATCAAGGGCGACAGCCGGATCGCAGTGGGCTGGATCGGCGACGGCGCAACGGCTGAGGGAGACTTCCATAGCGCGCTCACCTTCGCCGCCGTCTACAACGTGCCCGTCGTGCTCGCCGTGGTGAACAACCAGTGGGCGATCTCGAGCTTCTCCGGAATCGCTGGCGCCGAACGCGCCACCTTCGCGCAGCGCGCTGTCGGCTACGGCATCGCCGGCCTCCGCGTGGACGGCAATGACGCTCTTGCCGTTTATGCGGCGATAAAGTGGGCGGCGGAGCGGGCGCGGACAAACGCGGGGCCGACGCTGATCGAGTTCTTCACCTATCGAGCGGAGGGCCATTCCACGTCGGACGATCCGTCCGGCTACCGCCCCACCAACGAAGCGAAGCTCTGGCCGCTCGGCGACCCGATCGAGCGCCTCAAGGCGCACCTGATCGCAATCGGCGAATGGGACGAGGATCGGCATGCCGCGATGACCGCCGAATGCGACGCCGCGGTCCGCGCAGCGCAGAAAGAAGCGGAAAAGCTCGGCACCCTCCCGCAACAGGGCAAGGAAGGCGTCGAGACGATGTTCGACGACGTCTATGCGGAGGTCCCGTGGCATCTCGCCGAGCAGCGCGACCAGGCGCTGAGCGAAGGCGGCGACTGATGCCGACGATGAACATGATCCAGGCGCTCAATGATGCCCACAAGGTTGTGATGCGCCGCGACGAGGACGTCGTCGTGTTCGGCGAGGACGCCGGCTATTTCGGCGGCGTCTTCCGGGTGACGGAGGGCCTGCAGAAGGAATTCGGCAAAACCCGCGTCTTCGACGCGCCGATCAGCGAGGGTGGCATTGTCGCGACGGCGGTCGGAATGGCGGCCTACGGCATCAAGCCGGTGGTCGAGATCCAGTTCGCCGACTACATCTACCCCGGCTACGACCAGATCGTCAGCGAAGTGGCGAAGCTGCGCTACCGGACCGCGGCCGAATGGACGATGCCGATGGTCATCCGCACGCCCTACGGCGGCGGGATCTTCGGCGGGCAGACGCACAGCCAGTCGCCGGAATCTTTGTTCACCCACATCGCCGGGCTGAAGGTCGTGATCCCCTCGACGCCGTATGACGCCAAGGGCCTGCTGATCGCGGCGATCGAGGACCCCGATCCGGTGATCTTCTTCGAGCCTAAGCGCATCTACAACGGTCCGTTCGACGGCCACCACGACAAGCCGGTGAAGCCCTGGTCCAAGCACCGGGCGAGCGAAGTGCCCGAGGGCCATTACACGGTGCCGCTCGGCAAGGCCGCCGTGGTCCGAGAGGGTGAAGCCGTGACGGTGCTTGCCTACGGCACGATGGTCCACGTCGCGCTCGCGGCGGTCGAGGAGCAGGAGCTCGACGCCGAGGTGATCGACCTGCGCACGCTCGTACCCCTCGACATCGAGACGATCGAGCAATCGGTCGCCAAGACCGGCCGCTGCCTGATCGCCCAGGAAGCGCCGCGCACCAGCGGCTTCGCGGCCGAACTCAGCGCCCTGGTGCAGGAGCGCTGCTTCTATCATCTTGAAGCGCCGGTCGAGCGCGTCACCGGCTGGGACACACCCTACCCGCACGCTTACGAATGGGCCTACTTCCCCGGCCCGAAGCGCATGAAGCGCGCCCTTGAAAAGGTCATGAGCGAATAATGGCCAGATACGAATTCAAGCTGCCCGACATTGGCGAAGGCATTGCCGAGGCCGAAATCGTCGCCTGGCATGTGAAGATCGGCGACACGATCGCCGAGGACCAGCAGATCGCCGACATGATGACGGATAAGGCGACGGTCGAGATGGAAAGCCCTGTCGCCGGCAAGGTGATCGAGCTTGCGGGCGAAGTCGGCGACCAGGTGCCGATCGGCTCGGTGCTCGCGGTGATCGAGACCGCAGGCGCGGACCGCGCGGCCGAGCCCGTCAACGACAGCAAGGACGAGCGTCCGCTGGCCGATGGTGCGGTCGAGGCCACGCCGGAAATGGCGGAAGAACTTCCGGTTACCGCCTCCGAGGACGTCCCCGTTCGTGCTGAGCGGAGGGCGGAGCCCGAAGTCGAAGCGCGTCAGGCGCAAGCGTCAGTGGAGCGCCCTTCGACTTCGCTCAGGACGAACGAAGTTGAAGAACGCACTCACGTCCTCGCCTCGCCCGCAGTCCGTGCCCGCGCCCGCGATCTCGGCATCGACCTCGCCGAGGTTCGGACCGCAAGCGACCGCATCCGCCACTCCGATCTCGACGCCTATTTGCTCTACAACGGCGGCACCGTCTCGGCACGCGGCTCGGCCGCGCCGCGCAAGGACGAGGCCATCAAGGTCGTCGGCCTCAGGCGCAAGATCGCCGAGAACATGCAGGAGGCGAAGCGCCGGATCCCGCACTTCACCTTGGTCGAGGAATTCGACGTCACCGCGCTCGAAGAGACTCGCGCGATGATGAACAACGACCGCGGATCCAATCCGAAGCTGACGCTTCTGCCCTTCCTCATCACGGCCATGACCAAGGCGCTCGCCGAATGGCCGATGCTCAACGCGACCTATGATGACGACGCGAATGTCATCACCCGGTCGGGTGCCGTGCACATGGGGATGGCGACGCAGACGCCCAACGGCCTGATGGTGCCGGTGATCCGCAGTGCGCAGGGCCTGAGCGTATGGCAGATAGCATCGGAGATTCTGCGCCTGTCCGACGCCGCCCGGACAGGGAAGGCGGCGCGCGAGGAGCTCACTGGCTCGACAATCACCATCTCGAGCCTCGGACCGATGGGCGGCATCACCTCGACGCCGGTCATCAACCGGCCCGAAGTCGCCATCCTCGCGGTCAACAAGGTCGAGGAAAGACTCGTTCCCGCCGGCGGCGAGATCGAGGTCCGCAAGCGCATGAACCTGTCGCTGTCTTGCGACCACCGTGTCGTCGACGGCTGGGACGCGGCAAGCTTCATGCAGGCTCTGAAGGGCTATATCGAGAACCCGCTGCGGTTGCTGTCGGCTTAAGCGCTGGCGCTGCGGTTCTTGCGCAGAATCGCGATCAGGATCAGGGCGAAGGCCAGCAACCGGAGCAGGTAGATCGAGCCCCTCTCCTCGGTCGGTATGTTGCCGAGCGCAAGGATGCTTTGCCCCAGACCGAGCAGCGTAAAGGCCAGCGCAAACGCCAGGAAGAGTTGATCGCGCGTCCGCCTCCAGAACCTCAGGAAAAACAGTCCGCAGGCGAAGAAGCCGAAGGCGACCGCGCCCGACAGGAAATCATAGAGCGTCATATTCATTCCTCCCCGACTTCCCAGACGAAGCCCCAGATCAGGGATATGACGGCCGCGAGCGCAAGCAGCAGCCGGGCGAGGCGCAGGTCCACGTCGTTCGGCCAAACGACGAGATCGAGCACCAGCGCCAGGTTGTTGGCCGCTAGGAACCCGAAGCAGATGCTGCTCCACAAAAGGAGGCGCGTGCCGTTCTGCGCGTAGCTCCGCCCGAGCATCCAGGCGCAGGCAGCGCTGGTTGCAAGGCAAAGCAGATAGACGATTCCCGGAAAGACTTCAGTCATCGTTGCCCCCTCGAAGCCTGAATGCATTCGCGAACGCGGCGGCGCTGCTGGTGCTCGCGGCAACGATCGCGCGCCGCACCTTGTTGGGACGGCTCCGATACAGCTGCTCGACACGTTCGACGCACTCTTCCACGTCGCGGTTGACCGGCCGAAACAGCGCGCCTTCGCCTTCGATTGACGCGAGCCCTGCGGCGACGAGCGCATCGAGCGCCTTGCTGACGACGAGCTCGCTCGCGCGGAGCGTCGTCACGAGTTCGTCACGCGTCCAGGGGCGACATTCACGCTTGAGCGCCAGGAGCAGCTCCAGCGCCCAGACCGAGGGAAAGCTCGCCGCGATGAATCGCAGGACATCTTCGTCGGAGCTGCTCACCGGCTCCGGTTCGTCGCCTCGCTTCGCATCCACATGTCCCTAGCGAGACGCCGCGGGCACATTCAACCCTTGGCTGAGCTTTTCTTGCCGAGCTCATGCCAGCTCTTCTCGTGAACCTCGACCCCGAACTTGTCGGCCGCCTTCTTGATCCGCTTCCACGCGGCGTCGCGCTCGGAATCCGAAACGCCCTCGACCTGGTCGAAGCGGGCGATCGCGTTGCGCACGTGGCTGGCATTGTTGAGCGGCTCCTTGCGCTCTTTGGGAAAGGCGAACTGGTCCTCGTCCAGCTTGTTGCGATGTTTTGCGTCGAGTTCGGCCATTTGTCGCTCCTTTCGCGCGGTCAACGCGCGAACGGCCGTGGCGTTCTTCGTTGTAATGGAAGAGCCCCGGCGCGCGGGGGAGGGACAAGTGCGCCGGGGCTCTGTCGCGGCCGGGCCGGTGCATGCACCGGCCTTGCCGCGGGCCAAATCAGGCGGCGAGCCGAACCGTCTCGCCGAGCGCCTGCTTGATCGAGGTTTCGCGCTGCTCGGGACCGATCGCGAGGCCGTCGGCGGCGACGAACTCCGGCTCGATCCCGATGAAGTTGAAGACGCCGCGCAGATAGGATTCCAGATGCTCGAGCGACGCGGCGGGAGAATTGGCGTCGTAGAAGCCACCGCGGGCAAGGGCGATGATCACCCGCTTGCCGCCGGCGAGGCCCTCGGGCCCGTTGTCGGTGTAGCGGAACGTGGTGCCGGCGATCAGGATGCGGTCGATCCACGCCTTGAGCTGGCTCGGCAGCGTGAAATTGTACATCGGCGCGCCGATCACGATTGCGTCGGCGGCAAGGAACTCGTCGAGCACCGACGTGTCCGCGAACGCATCGAGCGTCAGGTGTGGGAGCGGGTTGGCGGCGAGGTCGCGGTAGACCACGCGCTCGCCCCAATTGGAGCCCTTGAGCTGATCGATCACCGACCCAGTGAGCTGCCGGCTGGCGCTGTTGTCGCCGTTGATGCTGGCGTCGATATGCAGGATGGTCACTATTGCCTCCTTGGTATGGATTTGTTACCGAGGCACCATAAGTAACCATTGGCGAGAAGCCCGCAAGAACGCACATTTTTGTGTTCCAACCACAAATTTGTGCTGCGGGAACATGGAGGTGACCGACATGAAGGACCCGGCCAATCCCGTTTGCCGGACAATCAGCACGCTGCTCGCCCGCATTGGCGACAAGTGGACGGTCCTGGTCGTGCAGACGCTCGGCGAAGGATCGAAGCGCTTCAACGAGCTGCGGCGCGAGATCCCGAGCGTGTCGCAGCGGATGCTGACGCTCACGCTGCGCAATCTGGAGCGCGACGGGCTGGTCAACCGCACCGTCACGCCCACGATCCCGCCCCGCGTAGACTATGAGCTGACGGAACTCGGCAAGTCCCTGCAAAAGCCAATCTGCGGCCTCGCCAGCTGGGCGATGAACAATGTCGAGGCGATCCACGCGGCGCAGGCGCGGTTCGACGCTGAGCAGGACAAGGCCGCGGCCGCCTAGCTTTCACGCGGCAAGAGGCGTAGCCTGCGCGGCTTGCCGTGCTGCGGGGGCAGGCGCTGGAACCGATCAACTCTTCAAGTCGGGATTCGACCGAGCGATCGACGATCGCCATCATTTCGTGGCGAATCCTGCCGCTGGTCGGTCTTGGTTACCTGTTTTCGTTGATGGACCGCATCAACGTCAGCTTCGCTGCTCTTCAGATGAACGAGGAGCTTCGGTTCAGCGCCACCATTTACGGGATGGGCGCGGGCGCTTTCTATCTCGCCTATGCGCTCTTCGAAGTCCCTTCGAACATGCTCCTGACGAGGTTCGGAGCGCGGCGCTGGCTGGCGCGGATCATGGTCACCTGGGGATTGATTGCGGCGGCAATGATGTTCGTGCGCTCGCCCGTCCAGTTTTACATCCTGCGGTTCATGCTTGGAGTTGCCGAGGCGGGCTTCTTTCCGGGCGTCGTCTTCTACCTGTCCCAATGGTTTCCGCGGCAGCAGCGCGGGCGGGCGATCAGCCGTTTCTATTTCTTCGGCCCGCTCGGATCGACGATCATGGGTACCGCATCGCCGCCGCTGCTGGCGCTCCACGGCCATCTAGGCCTGAGCGGATGGCAATGGCTTTTCCTGGTCGAAGGGCTGCCAGCAGCCCTGGTCGGCATCGCAATCTTTTTCCTGCTGCCGGACACTCCATCATCGGTCCGCTGGCTTAGTCCGCAACAGAGCAGTTGGATTCACCGCCAGCTCACCGCGGATACCGCGCGGCTGCCCCCGGCGGGATCGCACAATCTCGGCGCGGCGCTGGGCCATCCGGCCACCCGTCGCTTCGGAATCCTTGGGCTGCTGACGATTGGCGCAATGGTCACCTACGCGCTGTCGGGCCCCCTGATTCTCAAGCAGGCGGGCTTCAGCAGCGGCGAAATCGGAACCCTGGTGGCGATTGGTGGCGTGCTCGGAGCTGTTGGCATGCTGGCGACCGGCTACATCTCGGACCGTCTTGGCGAACGATTCACGACGATGTGGATCAGCACAACGGTCATGGGCCTCGCCTTCGCACTCACGGCGATGGCGACCTCGCCCGCAGCCTTTGCCGTCGCCTATCTCCTCTACGGCCTGTCGTGGGGCGCGGTGACTTTGTCCCAGGTCAGCGCCTGGCCCGACGTGCTGCACGGCCGGGTGCTTGCCCTGGGCTGCGCCGCGATCAACACCTTGTCGCAACTCGGCGCATTTGGGATGCCGATCTTGTGGGGAAGGTTTGCGGACGCCACCGGAAGCTTCCACGCTGGCGCGGTCATGTTAACGGCAGCGACGGCGGTCGCCCTTCTCCTTACCGCCGAACTGGCCAGCCACGTCCGCCGAGCTGCGGTGAGCGTATAACTCGACCGCGCGCCCAGACGCTTGCCGCTCTGTCGAAAGCGACCCGGGTGATACATGCTCAAGCCCGTCACCACCGATGTCGAAGCGCTGACGATGCTCGACGAGCGGCCTCGCCCCCACGCGGCGCAGGCGCGGTTCGACGCGGAGCAGGACAAGGCCGCTGCGGCTTAGCTTGGCTTAGCTTTGCACTCCACGCACCCATTCGATTTGATTCGGAATCATTGCAGCCGCCGCGCAATCGTCCGCCGCGCTTGTTCGGCGCCAGACCTTCAACTGCAGCCAAAGACCCGCGATGAGGATAAGCGGCACGCAGTGAGTCCAGACGAGGTTTGGTGAAGAGAAAGCGGCGATCGCCAATGCCCGCTGAGGCCAGCCCGAGTCTTT
>Ga0308176_10002322_pt1 | contig 11943 bp, 10 predicted proteins | sample PhyCR2_3_FD_203890 | JGI IMG/M metagenome (GOLD analysis project Ga0308176, IMG submission 203890) | Soil microbial communities from UC Gill Tract Community Farm, Albany, California, United States - DLSLS.C.R2 | ecosystem: Environmental > Terrestrial > Soil > Agricultural land | place: USA... | reverse complement strand
TCCGAGCCGATCTGGTTTTTTCTTCCTCCACCAGGCTTTCCAATTCTTTAATTCGGGCGGACGACTGGCGGAAAGACTGCAACTGCTCTTCCGTGATGCGATAGCCTTTCGGCCCCGACATGGTGACGGAAGGGTCCTCCGATGGAGCCGGCGCCAAGTCAGGAGCCGATGCGTCATCATTCGAAGGGAGGGTCGCCGAAGAGGAGGTTACGATCGGCGCCTCCTTCTCGGTTTGTTTAGCGAGCATATCGCGAACGCGATCCTGAAGAGAGGCGCCCTGAAACGGCTTTTTCAGCACGCCGTTGGCCCGGCACGATTCGGCCTGCCGGCTCACTTCATCGTTCACGATGCCGGAAATCAACAAGACCGGCGTATCGGCCAGGGTGGCTTGCGATCGCACAAACCGGCAGACATCATAGCCACTTTTATCCGGCATGATGACGTCGGAAATGATGAAGTCTGGATGTTCCGTGGAGAGGTAGGCCATGGCCTCTTCTCCACTGGCGGCGAGCGCCACTTCCATCCCGGCTTCCGTGAGAAGCCGCTCAGCTACCTTCCGAACGGTGATACTGTCGTCAGCGACAAGAACTTTTGGCATGGGAACCTCCGCTCTCTCCATCGAGAGATCTCGCATTGAGCCCCAAATGGGCCAATGAATACACCGGCAATTCTTCGGCTTCAATTCGACACGTTCCAATCACGTCCGAATCCTTCCAGGCGACGGGACGAATGCTCGCCTCGCTGACCGATTGCAGCGTTGGAATGTCGCTATCGATACACACGGCCATCAGACCGTCCTTTCGCTTCGCAAGTAAACACAAGAGCGGGACACCCTTGACCTGCACGTTTAGTCGCCCCGCCAAATCAAACACCGGAAGAATGTCTTCTCCGCGCTTCAGAACGGCACCGATATGAGGCGTCCCGCTAGGAATCGGCACCCCATCAGTCCACGGCCAAATGCCGCCCACGTCACTCGCACGCGCCGCCATCCGGCGCCCCCCCACGGAGAAGACGAGCAGCATGACCGGCTTGACCCCGGCGGGGTCTTGCGTAGCCTTCCTAGATTTGAGCCCAGGGAGTGTCATCGGCATCGGTCACTTCCTCAAATTCAATTTTGTTCCAATCCAGATTATCGCGCTGACCCGTCGCCACATCCATGATGGTTGGCGAAAAGGCTTCGGGGCGACGCCCATACGGTTCAAGGATGGGAGAAGACAAGGCGCGGCCGCCACGATCGTCACTCAACAGCCAACGGGTATGAAGGATCAGCGCAATGGTCTGCTCAAATGAGAACATGCCGGCGATCCAGCGACGCTCTGGCCCCGTGAAATGCGGCAGAAGCGACTTGATCTTTGTTGCGTCGATGTCGTGCAATCCGAGTACGCCATCGACTCGGAACGCGACGTGTGTCGCCTGCGTTCCGCACACGACTATTCTCGATTCCTGAGAAAGATAGGAGCCTGTAAGTCCGAAGCGCTCAGATAAATGTACCGGCGGCGTGGTAATACCAAATGTCGACAGTATGCGACCTGCATCGCCTTCCTCCGGACGGATAACACTGCGGACCATATCTGCCTGCAGCGCAAAGAGAGTCTGTCCGCATGCCAGCATCAAAAACTCCATCACCTGAGCGACAGGTATAACTGTGCGTCCACGTCCTCGAAGACTCACTCTCCGCTCCCTTCTTTACAACACCCTTGGGCAGCTTATTGCGTCTTCGCCCCAGTGGCCTGCCCTGCCCAACGACCTACTTCTAGGATTAACGTTCGTTCTTCGACCGGCTTCGCAATATACCCGGACGCGCCGACGCTCAATGCCATTTGACGATGTTTTTCGCCCGCTCGGGTGGTCATGACCAGGATCGGCGTGGATTTTGTTTGAGGCCGATCGCGTAAGGCTTGAATGACCTCATACCCGTTCAACTTGGGCATTTCCAAATCGGTTATGATGAGGCGGTACCCGCCGGCGGACGCCTTTCGCAATCCTTCTTCTCCATCGACCGCCGTCTCGACATCATATCCGGCTCCCTGCAGCATCTTGCCGACAAACTTCCTGATACTTAATGAATCGTCGATCAAAAGAAGCCGCATGCCGCCATGAGCGGCGCCTACACTCTGGTCGCTCGCTGAATCGGAATTGGGAAGAGATGGACCGGCGAGCAGAGGCATTGCTCCCTGCGTCGGTACGCCCAAACTATTACGACCGCGCCCCGCCAACACACGAGCGATGTCCAAGACTAAAATAACACGGCCTTCCGGATCGATCGTCGCGCCGACAAAACTTGATTCTCTGAAGGGCTTCAGTGTTCCGAGTGCCTTGATGACGATTTCCTGTCGCCCCAATAATTCGTCAACCCCAATGCCCTGCATTCCAGTGGCGGTTCGAATGATGATGATCGGACTGGAATCCAACTTAGCGGGAGACTCGACGCCTAAGATATGGGAGAGCGAGAGGACGTCAATGGCTTCATCCCCGACATGTAAGACAGGATGCCCGCCAACGTCCTGCACCGATCCGGCGACCGGCATGACGACTTCTCGGATATTCGGCAGCGGCAAGGCATAGCGTTGGTTTCCAGCGCGCACGAGCAGCGCCATTGAAATGAGCAACGTGAGCGGAAGGCGTAATGTAAACTTCGTCCCCACCCCGAGCTCAGTCTCTACTTCTATTTGGCCATTGATACCCTCCAGGGCGTCCTTCACCACATCCATTCCCACGCCGCGGCCCGCCACGTCGCCGACCACGTCCGCCGTGGAAAACCCGGGAAGAAAGATCATTTTAATGGCCTCGGCATCCGACACCGTCGAGACAGATTCCGGCCGGATGAGGCCCAGCGTCACTGCCTTGGCCTTGATCTTGGCGATATTGAGACCACCGCCGTCATCTTCCACCTCGATGACGACCGCGCTGCCGCGATGTGACGCGCTGATGTACACCGTCCCTACGGCGGGCTTCCCCTGAGACAGACGTACGTCGGCCGGTTCAATACCGTGGTAGACCGCATTCCGCACCAAATGGATAAGGGGATCGACTAGCCGTTCAACCACATTGGTATCGACTTCGGTATGCTCGCCCGACGTAACAAGCGCGACTTGCTTCCCGGTCAGCTTGGCCATTTCTCGAACCGCGCGTTGGAAACGAACGAACGGCGTGCCGATGGGCACCATTCGGGCTCGCGCAATTTCGTCTCGCATGCCGAGCGAGAGGCGCTGCAGCAACCCCATGTCTTCACGGGCCTTTCGAATAGACCCGTTGAGCTGCGCCATCGATTCACCGACATCGGCCGATAGCTCCGCCAGCCGTCTCGCCAAGATATTGAAATCGTCGTACCGGTCGAATTCGAGCGCGCCAAAATCCGTCAACCCCGGCAGATCAGCAAGCTGTGGATGGCCTTGACTGGTCACCGTGCCTTGGTTGGGAGAAGCGCTCGGCAAGGTGAATGCATGCTTTTCTTCAAACGTTCGGACAGCCTCTAGCATGCGGCCTTTAAACATCAACACCTGATCCGACAACTGCTCTAAAGCTGCCAGTCGTTGTTCGAGACGGCCTCGACTGATCACCAGTTCGCCGACTAGATTGAGCAGACGCTCGAGCCGGTCTCGGCTCACCCGAATCACGGCATTGTCCTTTTCATCTCCAGGCTTCGAGTCACTCTCTTTTCTGGCCTCCGACTCCCGATGAGGCTCGGTCTCAGCCTCGGCGGCATGAATGGGATTCGGGTTCCTCTCCTCCAAGGATTGCGGCAATACACTCGAACGGAGCTGTGCCAGCCGACGAATGACATCCACAAATTCATGTCGCGTGTGCTCCACGCTGCGCGAGTCACGCCGCATCAGCAATTTGACCACATCGACGACACGAAAGATGACGTCCGTCAGTTCCGGCGTTACTTTCGTTCGACCTTCACGGACCGCCCCGACAAAATCCTCCACGTGATGGATAAGATCGCCGATCGACTTGAATCCGACGGTATGTGCCGAGCCCTTTAAGGTATGTGTGGTTCGGAAGAGTTGCTGGAGGATATCGACATCGTCTGGATACTTCTCAAGTCGAAGTAAGGCCGCTTCAATGGTCTCAAGATACTCTTGCGCTTCCGGCGAGAAGTAGGAGGCCACCTCGGAATCCAAGTTTGGGACGAGATATTCGTCGGAAAGGACCACGGAAGAATCGTTTGCCGGTGCATCGACAAGCACATCAGCGTTGATCGGAATCGTAGGGAATCGCGCCGTCCAATCTTGATAGCATGCCGGCGCCTCGGTTCCATGTTCCTTAATATGTTGAACTTGCGTCCGAATGGTCGCCACAAGGTCTCGCAGCATAGCGACTGTTTCAGGCCAGTGAAGCTGAGCCGTATCGTGTATTTTTTCCACCCGCGTTTCGAGAATGTCCGTCAACCCCGACAATCCTCTATAGCCATAGAGCGATGAGGTGCCTTTCAGAGTATGGGCCACGATATACTGCTCGTTAATCGCGTCAGGCGTCGGCATCCCATGATCCGACGGATGGAGCGCTGACCACAGCCGAGCGAGACTATCTTCTGCCTCCGAGAGAAAAATGCTGACCAATCCTTCGCGGTCGAACTCTGCGCTCATCGGTCCCTCTTCCTCACCATGCGGCAAGCGGACTTCGCATCCCCATCGTCCTATCGAGTAGATTACGCAACTTTGAACTGCGACACGGAACCGGCCAACGATTCGGCGAGCTTGGCCATTTCTTCTACGGTGGCTCGAGCGGAGTCGGTTGCTTTTTGTGTGGCGACGGCCCCGCCGGTAAAGTCTTTGATTGTCGCGCCCACCGTTTCCGTGTTGACCGATTGTTCGGTGGCGGATTTGGAAATGATTTGCGCCAACTCTGACGATCGCTGAGCGATTTCAGAAATGTCTTTAAACACATCACCGGTTCGCAGGGCAGAGGCCGATCCGGCTTCCACCGCCTGCGTTTCTTGTTCCATCGCGACAACGGCATCTTGCGTTTCCTGCTGAATCACTTTGACAAGATCGGCGATTTCACGCGTTGCCTGCGTGGAGTTTTCAGCGAGTTTTCGAACCTGGTCGGCGACGACGGCAAACCGGGCGCCCGCTTCACCGGCGCCGGCCGCCTCGATGGCGGCGTTCAGCGCCAGGAGGTTCGTTTGGGAAGCGATTTCACGGATCGTCGACACGATTTGCGAAATTTCCAAGGAGCGATCGCCTAATCCCTTGACCTGCTTTGACATGCGTTGCACAGCGGCGCGGATATTCTGCATGTCCTGCACGGTTTCTTGCACCGCCAGGCGTCCTCGCTCGGTGGCCGTCAACACCTGTTTCGCGCTGTCTGAGGAAGCGCCGGCGGTCTGGGCGACTTGCCGCATCGACATGGCCAGGTTTTCAACCGAACTGAGCGCGCGCACCGATTCTTCGGCTTGGTGCTTCGCCGTGCCGGACATCTGGCCCGATGTATCCCGCAAATTACCCGCCGAGGAGTTCACACGCTCAGCCGCCTCTTTCACTTGGCGTAACAGTTTTCCGAACCGGTCCAACATCAAGTTGAATGCGTCTGCCAAGTTTCCGAACATGTCCTCCGTGACTGTTCCGCGCTTGGTGAGGTCTCCCTTGCCGACGTCCGATACCAAGGCCAAGAATTGCATCAACTGCCGCTGCATTTGATCCCGTTCACCTTCCGTCTGGACCAGGGTGGTAATTCGGTCCAGCATCGAGTTAAACGCCGTTGCCATCTGGCCCAACTCGTCGTGTGTCGTCAGCTTTGCGCGCGCCTGCAAATGCCCGGATGCCGCTTGGGTCGCGACGTCGGCGATATGAATGACGCCATGGGAAAAGTACCGCGCCATCACAAATCCGATGCCCAATCCCAGGGCCACGGCGACGGCGCCGCCGAGGAGAAGGAGCAGGGTGCCGTTTCTCGCCAGACCTTGGGAGTCTTCATTCAAGTCTTTCGCAATGTCCCGCATCGTCGCGACCTGTTCGCCGTGGCGCCCGATCAGCTTTTCGAAGGTCGGCGTCAAGTTGGTCGTCAACGCCAAAACGCCGAGAGCGCGCATTTCTTTCCCCTGCTCGGCTGTCATCTGGCCTGTTTCAAAACTATCGGTAAACGCGCTTAAGGCTGCCTCCGACTCCTGAAAGTAGGCTGCCAGAGCAGGCTTCAAGAGGCCAAGGTCCTTGCTCTCATCACGGCCGGACCGTGAGACCCGCGAGGCCGTGATTTCATAGTCCGAGGCATTTTTCAGAATCGCTTGTTTGAGAGGAGCCAGGCGAGCCACCTCTTTTTGAAAGTCGTCCTTACGGTTTGTCTTCGCAATGTCCAACAGCAATTCGTGATGCTGCGTCAGACTGGTCCCCATCGAGGAGAAGTCCGACAAAGGAATGGTGTAGTCGACATACACTGTTTGGGATTGAGAACTGAGCTGCCGGAGCGTCACGATACCGATGACGGTCATGGTCAAGATGATGACGCTGACAACGCCGAACCCCACCATGAGCTTCGATTGCGTCTTGAGATCTTGAAACCACTCCTGAAAACCTAACTTGACCATGTCAATCCTCCCTTTTCACCCGCCATATCTATGAAGGTGTCACGCTCGTCATTCTTCACCATCATCTTGAACTTACTTCTCTTTCACGCATCCGTCTCCATGTGCGGCGCATATACACCGCGACCTTCGACCTGTTCGAAGACCGTGGGGATTTCAAGCACTCCGCCCATACGTTCTTCGATGCACAACACCGCAGTGACAAAAGACCTAGAGGTTCCCTGCGCATGTTGGACGGCCGGAAGAAATTGGTCGCGTTGGATGGTCCGAATCTCGGGGACACGCTCAACCAACACGGCCAAGAGCTGCGCCCCATGTCGAACCACGACAGCATACGGAAGCGCCGACCCGGTCATCGACAGACCCAGCAAGGAGCGCAGATCCACGAGCGGGATGACGAGACCTCGTAAGTTTGCGACGCCGACCAGCACGTCGGGCATCCCAGGCACAGGGGTGATTGAGTCGACTTCGAAGACTTCGCTCACACTGCGCAGATCGATCGCAAACAACTCCTTCCCTAAACTGATGACGCACACCCGCACGAGCGTTTCGGCAGGGGATGGCCCTTTAACGGAATCCAACCGTTGGACGGAGGACGCTAGAGTTTCCATGAGAACGCGCCTTCTTGCCGGTAATTAATTGAGCACCTTCTTCACCGTGGCCACTAAATCTTCACCTTTAAACGGTTTGACGAGATACGCATTGGCGCCTTGTTGCTGTCCCCAAAATTTATCGCTTTCCTGTCCTTTTGAAGTGCACAAGACCACGGGGATGCTTTTGAAGCGGTCATCGGCCTTCAGGTCCCGGCAGGCTTGAAACCCATTCCGGCCAGGCATCACCACATCCAAGACAATCGCATCGGGACGTTCGATGAGCAGTTTTTCTTCCAACTTTTCGGTGCTGGGATAGCTCACGACAGTATGGCTCGCGCCCTTCAGCACGCTCTCGATCAGCTGCAACTCGGCATAAGAATCATCGACGATTACGATCTTGCTCATTGCTTCCCCCTCTTAAACATGAATAGTGATCAACTGGCAATGTACCGCTAAATTGCACTGATACATGACCGTTAGGAATCCGAGAACACCTTCAGCACTCATCCAGCATCATGGCATCGGGACGCTCGCGTCGGACTTTCTGTTCCAATTTCTCGGTGTTGGAATCACTCACGATAATATGGGTGACATCCTTCAGTAAGCCTTTGATGAGCTGCAAGTCGGCATGGGAGCCATCAACGACTATCTTGCTCATTGCTTCCCTCTCTTTAAAAAAATAAATGGTGGAGTATTCGCCACGCGCGTCCTCGACCGTCCTCTTAATGGATGGGGATGACAAGACTGATGGCCCCGGCCAGCCCGCCCTCTTTCAACCCCTCTTTCTTACTCCCCGTCAAATCCTTTTCACCCTTTGGGTCGCCATGGCATTTGAGACAGCTCGCCGTGGTGTATTCAGGCGTCATAATCCGATAGGCCGGCCGCCCCTCGTACATGACCGTCCGGCTATACTCTTTGCCCTTGGGGTAGTTTGGATCAGAAAACATCTTCAGCACTTCGGCCTCAAAATCATCAGGCTTATTGGTGGGAAATCGGTAATCAACCGCGGTCAATTTCAATTTGATGCCGGTTTTCTGCAAAAACTTCTCACCGGTTTTTCGGCCCCAGGCTGCGGGGATCATGCCCTTAAACCCGATGCCCTGTTTATTGATGACCGGCTGCGCTTCAGCAATCACTTCTTTTCCAGATTCGACCATTGCTAACAGAACTTTCGCATAGGGCGTGCTGTTCGGCTGACGAAGATCGATTTTTGTCATCTCTCGATACTTTTCAATCATCTTGTCCCCCATGTAGTCGGGGGTAAATCCCTTGTTCCCTTTACTCGCATCATTGATCAGTTCTTGATGCGACGAAATTACACTTCGGCCGGCCTGCAAAAGCTTCACAAGCAGTTCACCGCTCTCCGCCTCATTAGCTGCATGAGCTGATGCCGCCGATAAGACGAGGCCTGTCAAGAGAATCGCACTAACTCCCAAAGCTGACCATGTGCCTTTCATAACGTCCTCCGTGTTGTCTAAATATAGCTAATGATTTGAAAAGCGAAACTCCGTGGCCAGTAGGATAACTATAGTAAGTACATCGGCTGACGGTGTGAGCAAATTTAGTGCCTCGTCGAATTACGTATACTGGAAATAAATGGGAAAAAGGAAAGATGAATAATCACATGCGATTAGACAAAAACGCATGGACGGAGAAAGAAGAGGACGTGATAAAGAACGGCTAGAAACGGCTTGCTTTGTACAATTTCCGTCGTAAGCGACTAAATTTCGTAGCGCAGGACAAGGAAAGAGACAATCGAGCAACGAGGCAGCAGGAAGGATGAAACGTTACCGTAGCAAATCACGTCGGCGCAGGATTAGGAGAAACCGCGTGCCATCATGAGCACGAAGGTTCCCAACAGACTGAAGTTCTGCAATAGATGAAGCAGATCGAAAAGCCGAAGGTACCTCTCAAGCCCCTACCTCATCTGGGAATTCCGCTCCCAAAGGAACTCAGGCTCCCTCTGTTTTTGAGCAATCCACCGTGCCCATACAAACAGCGCATCACTCAACCGGTTCAGGAATTTAATTAACACGGGTTCGACCGCTTCTTGGCGCCCTAGCCCTACACATAAACGCTCCGCCCGTCGACAAACCGTCCGAGCCTGATGTAAGAATCCAGAGACTTTGCCGCCGCCAGGCAAGATAAACTCCTTGAGCGGCGCCAACTCTTCCTGGCATGCGTCAATTGACCGTTCCAGCTTGGCCACATCTTCTTCAGTCACGCGCGGCATGTTGGGAAACACTTGGCCAGGTGTCGTCGCTAAAAGGCTGCCCAGATCGAAAAGTTTATTTTGCACCCAACGAAGCGTCTCTTCGAGGTGCCGCGCAGCGTCTTGATCCGTCTGCCTCTCGGCATTGAAGACGCGTACCACGCCGATCGAGGCATTCAGCTCGTCCACAGTTCCATACGCCTCGACCCTCAAAGAGTCCTTCGACACTTCCTGCCCACCGGCCAATCGTGTCTTTCCGGCATCGCCGGTGCGCGTGTAGACTTTTGTGATTCGCATAGCTTTTCCTTTATGTTGATGCTTTACTTCAGATCTTCAATCCAACCATGTTCGCAATCGAATTCCACTGGACATGCTGGCGCAAATGATCGGCCCAACGATCCATTTGTCGCTGAAGACGCTCCGTCGCGGCAGTAGACACGGATAACGGCAAGGGCAGACAACCTTTTCGCTGACGCAGTTCATTGAGCCAGGACCGCCGGAACGCAGGGCTATCGAACACGCCGTGTATATAGGTGCCCCAGATGAGTCCATCGCGACTCCTGGCACCATCTTCTTCGATCTTATCCTCAGCGCTCCTGGACTGCAGGATTTTGAAACAGGGCAGACCTGTCATCCGTTGCGTCTTTCCCATGTGAATGTAATATCCGGAAAGGATCATATCGGTGGGGGTACCCTGGTCCAGAACAATGGCTTCTATCTGCCGCGTCGTTTTATGCTGCGTTAATTCGGTCGTCACATCCAACCATCCGAGCCCCTTTACGGAACCGCCTGATTCAACCGTAAGCGGATCACGAACTTCCCGGCCGAGCATCTGATAGCCCCCACAGATCCCAATCAACTCTTTGGCCTGTTCGACGTGCTGCTGAAATGCAGGAAGAAACCCGGCATCGCGTAAGTATTCGAGATCCTCGATGGTATTCTTGCTGCCCGGAATAATCACCACATCCGCACCAATAAGCTCAGCGGGAGAGCGGGCATACTGGAGGGCGACATCAGGTTCGGCAGCCAGGGCATTGAAGTCGGTGAAGTTGCTCATACGCGGCAGCAGCGTCACCGCAATATTCATCTGCTTGTCGGAAAATGGAACGTGGCCCTGTCCCTCTCGCGAAATGCTGTCCTCCTGATCCAACTCGAGATCCCGGATGAATGGCACAACGCCGAGCACGGGAATTCCCGTCCGCGCTTCTAAAAATCTGACTCCATCTACAAAGAGACTCTGGTCTCCTCTAAATTTGTTAATGAGAATGCCGCGTACGCGAGCGCGTTCTCCTGAGGAAATGAGATCCAATGTACCGACCACTTGGGCAAAGACTCCGCCCGGGTCAATGTTCGCAACCAACAGAACAGGCGCATCAGCCATGTCTGCAACTCGCCAGTTCACAATATCGCGATCGCGGAGATTCACTTCTGCCGCACTACCGGCTCCTTCAATGACAACCAATTCGTAGTCGGCCGCTAAACGTTCATAGCTCTCTTTGACCGAGCAAAAGAGCTCGTTCGTACGTTCAAAATACTCGCATGCGTGTGTCTTGGCGAACACCGTCCCTTGCACAATAACCTGGGAGCGCTGATCCGATTCAGGCTTGAGTAAAATTGGATTCATATCGACATGGGGGAAAAGGCCACACGCCTGAGCCTGTAACGCTTGGGCGCGCCCAATTTCACCGCCGCCGATCGTGACAAACGAGTTCAGCGACATGTTTTGCGCCTTGAAAGGCGCTACTCGTACGCCGGCTCGATGAAACAAGCGACACAGGCCGGCCACAATGATACTTTTCCCGACATCGGAACCGGTTCCCAATACGGCCAGCGATTTTGCGCGTGGTTTACTTTTTTCCATCAGATCTCTTTGCCGACACCCTGGCGGAATAAACGCGTGGACGCTCGCTCGCCATAGATCGTAACGCCTCTTGTCGATAGCGAAGAAGCCCGCCAAGAACCCCTTGCGCCACCACTTTTCCGATGAGTTCCCCCATCGCGGTGTGGGTCCCGCTATAGCGAAGCGCCGGACCTTCTCCATTGACGATGACGATGGCGTCCGTCCCAGTACCCGTCGCACCTTGACCGCCGTGCCAGGTCGGAACGGATTCGGCCAGCAACGTGGCAGCCTTGCTTTCGGTGGCGACCTGCACCGCTCCGACCATGGCCGGAGTCGCCAAACGAGCATTCGTGACCAGGATGATGTTGATCGTTCCCGGAGTGGAGGCGCTAGCCTCATGTTCGGTCACACCGTTCGGCTCACCGGCTCTGACCGCATTTGACACGCCGACGGTAAAAAATCCCTCGACCCAAACTCCCGCCGACTCCTCCCGTAGAGTGATGAGGTCTTTCAACGACACGGCGGTCATCAAGGCGACGCACGGACTCCCTATTCCCAGTTGGGCGGCCAACCGCCCCAAATATCGGCCCGGATCACCCCAGACCGGCTTGGAGCTCGGTGCAGAAAGAATCATGGGACGGTCGGGCACTTGATGGTTCAAAATGTATTGCGCGCGCACAAGGCCGCCGCCGCGAGGAGCCGAGGAAAGGATCGTCATCCGCTTCCCCAAGTCGATCATCAACGTCTCATGACGAACCGTAAATGTGGTGAC
>Ga0308176_10002321_pt1 | contig 11946 bp, 5 predicted proteins | sample PhyCR2_3_FD_203890 | JGI IMG/M metagenome (GOLD analysis project Ga0308176, IMG submission 203890) | Soil microbial communities from UC Gill Tract Community Farm, Albany, California, United States - DLSLS.C.R2 | ecosystem: Environmental > Terrestrial > Soil > Agricultural land | place: USA... | reverse complement strand
GTCGACGACCGTGTCGACGATCGTGTCGACGGCCAGCTCGCCGGCCGGGACACCGGACGGGGCGCCGTCTCCCGTCGCGGACACCGGGCCGGCCACCCCGGCCACCCCGGCTCCGCCGGCGGCGCCCGGACGGGTCCCGGCCCAGCGGGTCGGCCCCGGGCGCCCCGAGCTCGTGGACCGCGACTCCGAGCTCGCCCAGCTCCGCAGCGCGCTGGCTGGCGCGCTGGACGGGGAGCCCCGGCTCGCGGTGATCGAGGGCCCCGCGGGCATCGGCAAGACCAGCCTGCTGCACCAGGTGCGGGACGAGGCGCGGGCCGCCGGCTCGACGGTGCTGAGCGCGCGCGGCAGCCAGCTGGAGAAGGAGTTCGGCTTCGGGGCGGTGCGCCAGCTCTTCGACCCGGTGCTCACCGACCCGTCCACCCGCGACGGGCTGCTGGCCGGCGCCGCGGTCGGCGCGAGCCAGGTCTTCGACGCGACGTACTCGCCGGTCGAGGCGCAGACCGAGAGCCTGTTCACGATCCTGCACGGGCTGTACTGGCTGGCCGGCAACCTCGCCGCCCGCGGCCCGCTGGTCATCGCCGTCGACGACGTGCAGTGGTGCGACACCAGCTCGCTGCGGTTCCTGGGCTACCTGGCCCGGCGGCTGGAGGACCTGCCGGTGCTGGTCGTGGCCACCTGGCGCACGGGCGAGCAGTACGCCGACGACGAGCTGCTGCACGAGCTGACCCTCGGGCCCGACGCGGTCACGGTCACGCCCGGCCCGCTGAGCCCGGCCGGCACGTCGGAGGTGGTGCGCAGCCGGCTCGCGGACGCCGACGACGCGTTCGCCGCGGCCTGCTTCCGCACCACGTCCGGGAACCCGCTGCTGCTGCGCCAGCTGCTGCGGGCGCTGGAGGCGGAGGGCGTCCGGCCGGACGCGTCGCACGCCGACACCGTGCGGGCGATCGGGTCCCGGGCGGTCTCCAGCCTGGTCCTGATGCGCTTCCGGCGGATGCCGCCGGGGCACCGCGACGTCGCCCGGGCCATCGCGGTGCTCGGGGACGGCGCCTCCCTGCCGATGGTCGCCTCGATGACGGGCCTGGCCGAGGAGGCCACCGCGGGCGCCATCGCGGGACTGGCCCGCTCGGAGGTGCTGCGGCCGGACCACCCGCTCGGCTTCGTGCACCCGCTGGTGGAGGCCGCGGTCTACGACGACCTGCCGCTGGGCGAGCGGGAGCTGGCGCACGCCCGCGCGGCGCGGGTGCTCGCCGCCGCCGGGGCCAGCCCGGAGCAGGTCGCCGCGCACCTGCTGCTGGTGCCGCCGCGCAGCGACCCGGCCGTGGTCGAGGCACTCCGCGAGGCCGCCGGCAAGGCCGTCGAGCGCGGGTCGACCGAGTCCGCGACGGCCTACCTGCACCGGGCGCTCGCCGAGCCGCCGGCCCGCTCCGACGTACCCCACCTGCTGCTCGAGGTCGGCCGGCTCGAGGCGATGACCAGCGGGCTGGCCGCGATGGAGCACCTGGTCCAGGCCTACCGGCTGCTCGACGACCCGGGCACCCGCGCCGAGGCCGCGATCGTGCTGGCCCGCACCGCGGTCTTCGCCGGGTCGCGGGGCGAGGCGAACCGGATCGCCCGGATCGCCGCCGCCGAGCTGCCCGACGACCTCGACGACCACCGCCAGCACCTGGTCGCGCTCGCCCGGGTCTCGGGGTTCATGCACGGCCTGGAGCCCGAGGAGTACCTCACCGAGCCGCTCCCCGCGCTCCGGGGCGACGGTCCTGGGGCGCGGAGCCTGGCCGCGCTGATGGCCTGGGAGCTGCTCTGCAGGGGCGAGGACCGGGCCCGCGCGATGGAGCTGGCCCGCTTCGCAGTCCAGGACCGGGTCCTCCAGCAGCACGACCCCGGCCTGCTCTGGGTGGTGGCCGCGGTGGTGCTGTGCATGAGCGGGCAGGACACCGTCCGGTTCTGGGAGGAGGAGCTGGAGGCGGCGTACCGCACCGGCAGCGTCTTCGCGGCGCTGTCCGTGCACCTGTGGCTCGGCTTCGTGCAGTGGCACGTCGGCGACCTGCGCGCCGCGCTCCAGTCCCTGGTCTCCTGCACCGAGCAGAACCTGGCGTGGAACGTGCACGGAGTCGGCCAGATGTACGTCGAGCCGTTCTCGGTGCACGTGCTGCTCGACCGCGGCGACGTCGCGGACGCCCGGGAGGTGTTCGACCTGGCCCGGGAGACGCCCCGGATCGGTGACAGCGTCCGGCTGTTCCTGGAGGTCGAGGCCCGGCTGCTGCTCGAGGAGGGCCGGTGCGACGAGTCGCTGGCCGTCCTGGACGCCGCCGAGCCGCTGATGAGCGTCGTGGAGAACCCGGTCTGGCGGCCGCGCCGGTGGATGCGCGCGCGGACGCTGCACGCGATGGGCCGCGACGAGGACGCGCTCGCGCTGCTCGAGGAGGAGCTGGTGCTGGCCCGCCGCTGGGGCACCAAGGGGCTGGTCGGCCGCACCCTGCTGCTGCGCGGCCAGGTGGAGGGCGAGAAGGGCGAGAGCACGCTGCGCGACGCGCTGGACCTGCTCGAGCGCAGCGAGCGGCGGCTCGACGTGGCCTGGGCCCGCTTCCACCTCGGCTCCCTGGTGGCGGCCGGCCGTCCAGACGAGGCCCGCCCCCTGCTGGCCCGGGCGGTCGAGCAGGCCGAGGTGTGCGGCTCCGACGGCCTGCGGGCCCGGGCGGCGGCCGCGCTCCGCGGGCTCGGCGTCGACGTGCCGGCGGAGCCGGCTCCCCGGCTGCGGCTGACCACCGCGGAGCGCCGGATCGCGATGATGGCCGCCGACGGCCTGAGCAGCGACGAGATCGCGATGGCGTACTTCATGACGACCGGCACGGTCGGCTCGATCGTCGAGTCCGTCTACGCGCGGCTCGGGGTGTCCACGCCGGAGGGGCTGCAGGGGGCACTGGCCGACCTGACCTGACCTGAGCCTGGAGCCCCGGCTCAAGTGGTTGCCAAGTGCCTCCCAAGGGGCGCGGCCGAGGGTGGGGCGCACGGCCCGGACCGGGACGACCCACCTACCGAGGAGAACCGCATGACCATCGAGTCCTCCGCGACCGCCGGCATCCCCGAGCGGCCCGCGGCGACCGACCCCACCGCGACCGGCGTCCCGGGCACCCCCGAGCCCTCCGGCCGTGCGCACCTGCTCCGCGGACTGTGCGCGGGCGCCGTGCACCTGCCGGGCGACGCCGGCTACGACGAGGCCCGGATGCCCTGGAACGTCGCCGTCGACCAGCGGCCCGCCGCCGTGGCCTACCCGGCGACCGCCGACGAGGTCAGCGACGTCGTCCGCGCGGCTGCCGCCAGCGGCCTGAAGGTCGCGCCCCAGGGCACCGGCCACAACGCGGGCCCGCTCGGCCCGCTCGAGGACGTCGTGCTGCTTCGCACCTCCGGGATGACCGCTGTCACCATCGACCCGGTGCGCCGGACCGCCCGCGCGGAGGCCGGTGCGCTCTGGCAGGACGTGGTCGAGGCGGCCGCGCCGTACGGCCTCGCGGCCCTGCACGGCTCCTCCCCCGACGTCGGCGTCGTGGGCTACTCGCTCGGCGGCGGCATCGGCTGGTACGCCCGGCAGCTCGGGATGGCCGCGAACAGCGTGGTCGCCCTCGACCTCGTGCTCGGCGACGGCACCCAGGTGCGGGCCGACGCCGACACCAACCCGGAGGTCTTCTGGGCGGCCCGGGGCGGTGGCGGCAACTTCGGCATCGTCACCGCGATCGAGTTCAGGCTGTTCGAGATCGAGACGGCCTACGCCGGGATGCTGCTGTGGGACCAGGAGCACGCCGAGAAGGTGCTGCGCACCTGGGCTGCCTGGACCGAGACCGCGCCGGACTGCGTGAGCACGTCGTTCCGGATGCTGAATCTCCCGCCGATGCCCGAGCTGCCGCCGTTCCTGCGGGGCCGCCAGCTCGTGGTGGTCGACGGCGCGGTGCTGGCCGACGACGAGGAGGCCGCGGCGGTCATCGCCGACCTGCGCGCCCTCGAGCCGGAGCTGGACACCTTCGCGCGGGTGCCGGCGGCGCCCCTGTCCCGGCTGCACATGGACCCCGAAGGCCCGACCCCCGGCGTCTCCGCCTCCGCGATGCTGGCCGAGCTGCCTGAGGCCGCGATCGAGACCTTCCTGGCCCTCACCGGGCGCGGGTCGGGCTCGACCCTGCTGTCCGCCGAGCTCCGCCAGCTCGGCGGGGCGCTGGCTCGGCCGGCCGAGGGCGGCGGCGCGCTGCCGATGCTCGACGGGAGGTTCGTGCTCTTCGGCGTCGCGATCGCGATGACGCCGGAGCTGGGCGCCCGGGGGCACGCCGACGCGACCGCGCTGGTGGACGCGATGACGGCCCACGCCTCGGGACGGGACTACCTCAACTTCGCCGAGCAGCCGGTCGACGTACGCAGGTCGTTCCCGGAGCAGACCTGGCGCCGGCTCAAGGGCATCCGGTCGGCGGTGGACCCGGCGGGCCTGCTGGTGGCGAACCACCGCATCCCGCGGCTCTACGAGAACGGCCTGCCGACCGCGTAGCCGGGGAGATTCCGGGCGTTTTCGGGGCAGGACAGGGCGGGTGCGCAGAAAAGTCGAAAACTTTCCGCTTCATGCGTAACCCCCCTGACCCGGCCTCGTTGAGCAGGACGGATCCGGCGGCTTTGCTCCCTCCCAGGCCGGATCCCCGTGTCCGTGCAGCTGCGTGGACCGTTCAGGGCCCGACCACCCTCCCTCCCCGGTCGGGCCCTGAAGCCGTTAACGGGCCGGGCGGGCGCAGGGGGTGCCAGACTCCCAGGGACCCCTGAAGAACTGGCAGCGGTCAGGACACCGACACGATCGGCAGCCGGAGCGCACCGGGGGCCGCGTCGGGCACGGCGGGCCAGGCCGGCGCGACGGGGGCGATCCGCTGGTACGTCGAGCCGAGCGCGGGTCGCGGGTCGGGCTCGCCCCTGTTCGGCCAGAACGCCATCGCGCGCTCGGCCTGGGCGGTGATCGTCAGGGACGGGTTCACCCCGAGGTTGGCGGTGATCGCGGAGCCGTCGACGACGTGCAGGCCGGGGTGGCCGTACATCCGCTGGTACGGGTCGACCACGCCGGTCTCGGGGCTCTCCCCGATCGTGCAGCCGCCGATGAAGTGCGCGGTCAGCGGCCGGTTGAACGGCTCCCCGATCGAGCCGCCGGGCTTGCCACCGACGATCTCGGCCATCTTCCGGACCGCCTGGTTGGCGACCGGGATCCAGGTCGGGTTGGGGATGCCGTGGCCCTGGCGCGAGGACAGGTGCCAGCGGCCGGTGAGCCGGGACCGCTTCGAGAACACCGTGATCGAGTTGTCGATCGTCTGCATGACCAGCGCGATGACGGTGCGCTCGGACCAGTGCCGCACGTCGTACAGGTCGCGGACGTTGCCGCGCTCCTTCCACATCTCCCCCAGCCAGGTCCGCCAGCGCGGCGCCGGGCCGTCCCCGTCGGTGAGCACGGTCTGCATCAGCGACATCGCGTTGTGGCCCTTGCCGTAGCGGCACGGCTCGATGTGCGTGTGCTCGTCGGGGTGGAAGCTCGAGGTGATCGCGATGCCCTGGCTGTAGTCGACCGAGGTGTCCGGCGCGATCGCGCCGAGGATCGACTCGGAGTTGGTCCGCGACAGGTAGCCGAGCCGTTGCGAGACCCGCGGCAGGTGCCCCTCGTCGCGCATCCGGTGCAACAGCCGCTGGGTGCCGAGCGCCGACGCGGAGAACACCACCTGCTCGGCGGTCAGTGTCCGGGTGGCCGAGCGGCGGCGCGCCTTGGCTTTCGTGAACCGCACGCGTACGTCGTACCCGCCGCCCGCTCGCGGGCTGACCCGCGTCACCGTGGTCAGCGGGAGCACCGTCGCGCCGTTCTGCTCGGCGAGGTACAGGTAGTTCTTCACCAGGGTGTTCTTGGCGTTGTGCCGGCAGCCGGTCATGCACTCCCCGCAGCCGAGGCAGGTGTTGCGGTCAGGGCCGGCGCCGCCGAAGTACGGGTCCGCGACCCGCTCCCCCTGCGGCTGGCCGGGGCCGCCGAAGAACACGCCGACCGGGGTCGGGTGGAAGGTGTCCCGCACACCCATGTCGGTGGCGACCTTCTCCATCACGTCGTCGGCGGGCGTGCGCAGCGGGTTCTCGACCACGCCGAGCATCCGCTTGGCCTGGTCGTAGAACGGCTCGAGCTCGGACCGCCAGTCGGTGATGTGCCGCCACTGCGGGTCCTCGTAGAACGGCGCGAGCGGCTCGTAGAGCGTGTTCGCGTAGACCAGCGAGCCACCGCCGACGCCGGCCCCGGACACGATCATGCAGTCCTTGAGCGCGTCGACCCGCTGGATGCCGTAGCAGCCGGCCTCGGGCCGGAAGAGGTACTTCCTCAGGTCCCACGACGTGGTGGGCAGGTCCGCGTCCTCGAAGCGGGCGCCGGCCTCGAGCACGCCGACCCGGTAGCCCTTCTCGGTCAGCCGCAGCGCGGTGACCGACCCGCCGAACCCGGAGCCGACGACCAGGACGTCGAAGTCGAGGTCGCTCATGCGCGGCCGAGCTTCTTGAGCAGCTTGAGCTGGGCGGCCATCAGCTTCGCGTACCGCTCGTCGGACAGCCCGAGCATCGGGCCGAACCGCAGCAGCCGCTGGGTCGCCACCGACTGGGTCTCGGTGTAGCGGAGGACCCCCTCGGCGCCCTGGCGGCGGCCGAGACCGGACTCGCGCATCCCGCCCATCGGCGCGTCGATGCTGGCGAAGGTGGCGGCGAACGCCTCGTTGACGTTGACCGTGCCGCACCTGACCTGCCGGGCGACCGCCCGGCCCCGGTCGCCGTCCCGGGTCCAGACGGACGCGTTGAGGCCGTACTCGCCGTCGTTGGCGCGGGCGACCGCGTCGGCCTCGTCGGAGAACCGGTACACCGACACGACCGGCCCGAAGGTCTCCTCGCCGAAGCAGCGCATCTCGGGCGTGACCCCCTCCAGGACGGTCGGCTCGTAGTAGTACGGGCCGAGGTCGGGCCGGGCCCGGCCGCCCGCGAGCACCCGCACGCCCTTGCCGCGGGCGTCCTCGACGTGCGCGGTGACGGCGTCGAGCTGCGCCTGCGAGATCAGCGTGCCCATGTCGCTGCCCCAGGCCAGCCCGGGCTGGAGCCGCATCGCCTTCACCCGGGCCACGAACCGGTCGACGAACCGGTCGTAGACCTGGTCGGCGACGAACATCCGCTCGGTGGACACGCACAGCTGGCCGGCGTTCGAGAAGCACGCGCGCACCGCACCCTCGGCGGCGCGGTCGACGTCGGCGTCGCGGAGCACCAGGATCGGGTTCTTGCCGCCGAGCTCCAGCGAGCAGCCGATCAGCCGGTCGGCGCACTGCTTCGCGATCGTCCGGCCGGTGGCGGTCGAGCCGGTGAAGCAGACGTAGTCGGCGCGGGAGATGATCTCCGGCCCGATCTCCCGGCCCGGGCCGGCCACCACCTGCCACAGGTCGCGCGGGAAGCCGGCCTCCTCCAGCAGCTGCACGCCCATCAGCGCGGTGAGCATGGTCTGCGCGTCGGGCTTGTGGACTATTGCGTTCCCGGCGAGCAGCGCCGGCAGGCCGTCGCAGAGCGCGAGCGTGAACGGGTAGTTCCACGGCGAGATGACCCCGACGACGCCCTTGGGGACGCGGTTCACCTCGACCCGGGTCAGCCCGGGCACGACGCCGGCGACCCGCTTGGTGTCGAGGTGCCGGTGGCCGGTGCGGCCGTAGTAGCGCGCCGTCAGCGCGACGTGCAGCGGCTCGTCGTACGCGTCCTTGCGGGCCTTGCCGGACTCCCAGCAGATCACGTCGGCGATCTCGGACTGCCGCTCGAAGAGCAGGTCGTGCAGCCGGAGCAGGGCCGCCTGCCGCTCGTCGATCGAGGTGCGGGCCCAGCGCTGCTGCGCCAGCCGCGCCCGGCGGAACGCCTCGGCCACGTCGACGGCCGAGGACTGCGGGACCATGCCGATCGGCTGCCCGTTGAAGGGGCAGTACGTCGGGACGCTCTCGCCGGTCGTCGCCACCACCCGGTCGGTGAGGCCGCGGACGAAGGCGGGCTCGAGGGCGTACGACGCGGTCGGGTCGTCGGTGGGGTCACGCAGGTCGGTGGGCTGGGCGCTCATATACCGAGAGTATGTGACGGCGGTCTCGGGTGCTACCCCGCGGTAACCGAAGGGCCGCCGAAACGAGAGCGACATCACGTCGATGTAGGGACCAGATGTCGGATGTGATGTTTACAGTCGCGGTAACATTTAAGAGTTCGCACGAGCCACCCACGACGGAAGAGACCACCACAGCATGTCCACGGGGACCGCACCCTCGCTCCTGCTCGACCTCGCCACCTCCACCATCGCCGACCGGCAGCGCACCGCGCGCGCCCGGGACCAGCGGGTCGTCGTCCGGCGCACGCGCACGCCGCGCGCCCGGCGCGGCTGACCCGATCCCGCACGCACGGAGGCGCCGGCGGACTCTTCATGTCCGCCGGCGCCTCCGTGCCGTGACGGGTCGTCTCAGCCGGTGGTGAGCGAGGTGTCGTCGACCAGGAAGCTGGTCGCCGCGGAGACGTCCTCCACCCCGAGGAACTTCAGCGTGACGGTCTTGCCGGTGTACGCCGACAGGTTCACCGAGCGGGCCACGTAGCCGGTGCCCTTGTTGAGGTTGGAGTACGTCGCCAGCGTGGACGTCGTGCCGCCGCTCGGCGTGACCTGCACCTTGAGGGTGTCGTAGGCCGTGCTGGTCGTCGTCTCGTCACTGGAGATCGACAGGTAGAACGACAGCGTCGCGGTCGACGCGGCCGGGATCGTCACCGCCTGGGAGACCGAGTCGGTGTGCGTGGTGCCGTAGCCGTCCAGCCAGGCGAACCACGAGCCGGAGTGCGGGGTGGCGCCACTGCTCGAGATCACGCCCGAGGTCTGCGTCCACGAGGTGGCGCCGGACTCGAAGCCCGGGTTGGCCAGCAGGTTGCCACCGGTCGGCGGGGGCGTGGTGCCGCAGGTCTCGGTCGGGGTGACCGCGACGCCCTTCCAGGCGTTGACCGTCGCGGTGCACTGGGCGGACGTCGCGCCGTACAGGTCCTTGGCGGCCTTGACCTGGCCGTTGGCGGCCTGCGGGTAGGTGGTCGTGGAGGTCCAGTAGGTCGTCATCGCGCGGTACCAGATCGCGGCGGCCGTGTTCCGGCCGAGGCCGGTCAGCGTGGTGCCGTTGCAGGTGGTCGCGCTGTGGGTGCGACCGCCGATGGTCTTGGTGCCGGTGCCCTCGGCGAGCAGGTAGAACAGGTGGTTGCCCACGCCCGAGGAGTAGTGCGGGTCGAGGCTGCCCACCGAGGAGGTCCAGCAGTTCTTCGAGCCGCCGTCCAGCGACGGGTTGTCCATGCGGCGCAGGTACGTGCCGTCCTTGGTGATCTCCTCGCCGATGTAGTAGTCCCCCGGGTCGTTGGCGTTGGCCGCCTCGAACTCCACCATCGTGCCGAACACGTCGGAGGTGGACTCGTTGAGGCCGCCGGCGTCGCCGGTGTAGTTCAGGCCCGAGGTGGCCGCGGTGACGCCGTGCGACATCTCGTGGCCGGCGACGTCGAGCGAGGTGAGCGGGCTGAACGTGGTGCCGCCGTCGCCGTACGTCATGCAGAAGCAGCTGTCGTCCCAGAAGGCGTTCTCGTAGCTGTTGCCGTAGTGCACCCGGGAGTACGCCGCGACGCCGTCGTTGCGGATGCCTGTGCGGTTGAAGTGCGCCTTGTACATGTCCCACGTCTCGGCGGCGCCGTAGGCCGCGTCGACCGCCGCGCTCTGCCGGCTGGAGGTGGTGCCGGTGCCCCAGGCGTTGTCCGCGTCGGTGAACAGCGTGCCGCGCGCGGTGCTGGTCGAGTTGTTGGCGTCGTACGTCGAGTGGCCGCCGCGGGTGGAGTCGGTCAGCTGGTACGTCGACCCGCTGAGCACGGTCTGCAGGGACACCGTGCCGCTGTAGAGCGAGGCGCCGGAGCCGGTCGCGTCCATCACCTGCGGGAGCCGGGCGAGCTGCTTGCCCGACCGGGCGTCGGTGTAGACGAGGTCGCGGATCGGCGTGCCGTCCTTCTCGGTGCCCTTGACGACGGTCTGCCAGGCGAGCACGGGCTTGTGCTGGGCGGCGTACACGACCTTCACCGGGGCGGCGTCGCCGGCCGCGAGGTCCGTGCGCTGGGCGGCGTCGGCCTTGGCCGTCCTGCCGGTGACGGTGGCGTCCGTGGTGGGCACGGTGATCCGGTCCCGGGTGGCGCGGACGACCTGCATCTTGCCGTTGTCGCGCTGCGCGACGACCAGGTCGCCGCCGATGACCGGCAGCCCGTCGTAGGTGCGGTTGTAGCGGACGTGCTCGGTGCCGTCGGTGTCGCGCAGGACGTCCTTGACGACCAGCGCCTCCTTGCTGCCGAGGCGGAGCCGGTCGGCCGTCGCGCCGCGGTCCTGCCGCGCCTGGGCGATCGCCTCGCGACGGTCGGCCGGGGTGTAGGTCGGGTCGGGGCGTCCACCGTGGGGGGCCGCAGCCGGTGCCGCGCTGGTGGTGCCGGCGGCGGGGGTGGCGGCCTGGGCCGGGAGGGTGAGAGCCAGCGGGCTGATCGCCAGCGCGGCAACGCCGCACAGTCCGATCGCGCGGGCGCTGGTCCCGAGAGGTGCTCGCAACACGTTCGGGTGCCTTTCTCTGCGTCGGCCACCGGGATCTCCGGTGCGGCCGAGAGGTCGGCCCGGGCTGTCGGGCACCGGTGCCGAGGGTGAGCAGCCTGCACCCGCCCCGCATCCACGGATAGCCGTCATTTTGCGCATTTGCACAAACCTGCAAGAACGTTGACCCGGGGCAAAGTTCCGGTCGAGCCGGGGCAAAGTTCCGGTCGAGCCGGGGCAAAGTTCCGGTCGAGCCGGGGCAAAGTTCCGGTCGAGCCGGGGCAAAGTTCCGCTCATCGGGGATGGCCGGGAACTTTGCTCCGGCTCGCGGGGGATTTCGGCCCGGGTCGACGGGACTTTGACCCGGGTCGGCGGGAAGTGGGGTCAGACGATGTCGGGGGCCTGGACGCGGGCCTCGTCGGCCTCCTGGTCGGTGAGCGCGCGCTGGCTCTGCCGCTCGGCCTCGACCCGGCGCAGGTAGTGGTCGACCTCGTCGTCGAGACGGGCGGCGTCCCAGCCGAGCGCGCCGGCCATCAGCACGGCGGTGGGGCGGGCGGCGGCCACGCCCCGGTCGAAGGTCTCGATGGAGATGCGGGTACGCCGGGTCAGCACGTCGTCGAGGTGGCGGGCGCCCTCGTGGGTGACGGCGTAGACGACCTCGGCGCGCAGGTAGTCCTCGGCTCCCTCGAGCGGCTCCCCCAGGTCGGGCCGGTCCGCGACCAGGGCCAGCACCTCGTCGACGAGCCCGCCGTAGCGGCCGAGCAGGTGGTCGAGCCGGGCCTCGTGCACCCCGGAGGATCGGGCCAGCGCGGCCTTCTGGTTGGTGCGGGTCTCGAACCCGTCGGCGCCGGCGAGGCGGACGACGTCGGTCACGCTCGCCGGGACGTTCGCGTGCAGCGAGTGCACGGCGGCGTCGACGGCGTCGCGGGCCATGACGCGGTACGTCGTGAGCTTGCCGCCCGCGATCATCACCAGACCCGGCACCGGCGCGACGACGGTGTGCTCGCGGGAGATCCGGCTGGTCGGCTCGGACTCGCCGGTCGCCAGCGGCCGCAGGCCCGCGTAGACCCCCTCGACGTCCTCGTGCCCGAGCGGCTCCCGCAGCACGGTGTTGACGTGCCCGAGCAGGTAGTCGATGTCCGTGCGCGAGGCCGCGGGGTGCGCCTTGTCGAGGTCCCACGGGGTGTCCGTCGTGCCGATGATCCAGTGCCGGCCCCACGGGATCACGAGCAGCACCGAGGTCTCGGTGCGCATGATCAGGCCGGTCTCGGAGCGGATCCGGTCGCGGGGTACGACGAGGTGAATGCCCTTGCTGGCCTGGACGC
>Ga0308176_10002320_pt1 | contig 11950 bp, 14 predicted proteins | sample PhyCR2_3_FD_203890 | JGI IMG/M metagenome (GOLD analysis project Ga0308176, IMG submission 203890) | Soil microbial communities from UC Gill Tract Community Farm, Albany, California, United States - DLSLS.C.R2 | ecosystem: Environmental > Terrestrial > Soil > Agricultural land | place: USA... | reverse complement strand
GCCCGGCACCGAGCACTCGCCCGGCTCGTGCGCCTCGTGATCGCAGCACGCGCGCAGGTCGGGCCCGGGGTCGCCCTCGACGACCTCGAGCTGCGCCCGCTGCACCTCGGCGACGGACGCGTTCAGCTCGTCCGCGAAGGCAGCCGACGGCGGCGCGGGTCGCGGCTCCTCAGCATCGGGCACGACGACAGTCACGTCGTACCCGATGCCGCCGACGTTCGCGACGGCGCTGAGGTACTTCCTGCCCGAGCTATACGGGTTCGCCCGCCACTCGGGGGCGAGGGTCCGGGCGATCCCTGCCGCCTTCCCGTGCGCGCCGTCGCCGTGCAGATACCACGACAGCGCGGGGGTGATCGTCGGCACGGGCACGGCGCCCTCGGTGATGAGGTCGGCGAGGCGGCGCAGCTCGGCGGCGAACGCCTCGAGGTGCTCGTCGGGGGTCGGGACGGTGGTCATCGTGCGGTGTCTCCTGTCGTGTCGGTGGTCGCGAGGCGGCTGCCGGCGGGGTGACGGCGAGCGGCAGCGGTGCGGGGTGAGTGCTGCCCGCGCCCCGCGTGGCGGTCGAGGGCGCGGCGCACGGCGGCGATCATCGGGCGGGCTCGGTGACGAGTCCGGCGTCGGTGCCGGTGAGCGTCACCGGGTCGATGTACGTAACAGTTACGACGGGCTGCTGTGTCCACGCGAGCGCGTGCCCGGCGTAGAACGCGACCGCCACCCCCACGGCGAACAGCAGCACTGCGGCGGCGATCGCCCGCCACCTCGGCGGGCGTCGCGGCGTGGGGACGGCGAGCGGGTGCGCTGCGGTCGCGACGATGCGCGGCAGGCGGGTCGTGTCGGTTCGGTTCATGGTGCGTTCCCTCCCAGGGGTAAGCGGTTGTCGGCGGTACTAGGCGCGTGCGGGTTCGCCGCGCAGCAGTGCGTCGACCTCCTCGGCGTCGAACTTGCGGTGAGCTCGGGGCATCGGCTGCCGCGGCTTGATGAGCCCGGCGTCGACGTAGCGATCGAGCTGCCGCACCGAGACGCCGAGCCGGTCGGCGGTCTCCTTCGCGGTGAGCATGGTCATCGTCGTTCTCCTATCGGTTGCGCCGCGCGCCCGGGGACAAGGGGCGCCCGGCGGGTCGTTCTCATGGGGAATCATGACATGACGCGACACCGAACGACAGGCACCGACACGCCGACACGCCGCGACGCCCCCCGGTCGAGTGAGACAGCGGGGGGCGTCGGGTCGCTACGGGGGTCACACGTCGAGCGAGCGCCCGATCTTGACGCCGACCGGCACGGCGCACTCGCCGACCTTCGCGATGAGCTTGCCCATCGTCGCCTCGGGCACGAACGCGACGCCGTTGATGCCGTACGTCGGGCCCCACGAGTTGAGCCACCAGAACCCGGGCCCGTGCCCCGCGTAGTCGGTCGCCCACCCGAGCACGGCGAGGCAGTGCCCGCCGACCTGCTGCCCGCTCACGCGCACCACACCATCGCGCTCGGTCGAGTACATGCCCGCGTACCACGGCACCCCGAGCACGAGGGGACCGAGCTGCACCGCCGAGCGCATGTCGTCGACACCGAACGCCCATCGGTACGAATCCCACCATCCGAACTGTCGCCCGACCTGCATCGCGGCGTTGACGCTCGTGCCGACGTAGTTGTCGCCGGGCCACTCGTCGAGGCGCTGCGCCCGCTTGTACCAGCGCACCGCGAGCGGGTGCGAGATGCGCCCGTACTTGAGCGGCTCGGCGCCGAGCGCGCCGACGGCGGCGTGTCCCGTGCACGATCCCTCATTGCCCTGGTCGAGCACCTTGCCCGGGCGCCACAGCACGTCGTGAGCGGGCGGGCCCGCCACGAGGTCGACCGCGGCGAACCCGCGCGAGGCGGGGTCGTGATTCGGCTGCCAGTCGAGCACCCGGCGCGGGTGCGCCGCGCGCTTGAGCGGCGGCGTGATGGTGCTGCTCATGCGAGCGACCCGAGCACGTTGCGCAGCGCCGCCTCGAGCGCCTCCTGCGTGACCTGCCCGCCACCGCTCGGCAGCTCGGCGGCGACGGCGGCGCCGAGCACCTTCGGGTCGAGCGTCGAGGCGAGGCGGGCGGCGACGATCCGGTCGACGCGCGCGGGCAGGGATGCGAGCGCGGTGTACGGCCACTCTTCGCCCGCCGTGACGGTCATGGCAGCCTCGCGCGGCACGAGGGGAACGCCCGCGGCGTTCATGCCCGGCAGCCCCCACACGGCGCCGTATACGGCGCGCTTGATGTTCTCGATGTCCTCGGCGTCGAGGGTCGCCATGATGTCTCCGTTCGCGAGCGTCATCTGCACGTCGAGCGGGAAGCCCCCGCCCGGGTCGGTGTGTGTCGTGCCGCCGAGCACCCGGCGACACTGGTCGTGGGTCGCCCACCCGCCGACGATCTGCCGGCGGTGCGCGGCGAGTAGCTGCGCGTCGGTCATCCAGTACAGCCCGATGCCGTACCGCGCTCGCGCCGCCCGCATGATGAGGGCGTTCCGCCTGAGCTGCGCGTACCCGTCGGGCACGAGCCACTCGGCGCGAGTCATGGCGGCGCGCCCCGCCTGCTCGAGCGCGATCGAATTCAGGTTGCCCGTGCCGCAATGCCACGCGACGAGGGAGTCGTCGAGCACGCCCCACGACTCGGCGGGGTCGGTCATGTAGTGGCAGCTCGTGCCGGGCCCGCCCGCGAAGTAGCGAGCGATCGCGGCGGCATACCCCGCCCGTAGCGGCGACTCGGCGGTGTGCAGGACACCGAACGTGGGCGCGCCAGCGACTCGCCTGCCGCCGTTGCTCGGGGCGTTGACGACGCCCGACAGCGGCAGCAGCCCCGTCGCGAGCCCGTGCTGCTCGAGCTCGGCGCCGTGGCCGGCGGCGATGCGTACCGCTTGCGCCTCGGCGTCGTCGACGACCGCCTGCCACGCCGCGGGGGCGAATAGGTGCCCGTCGTCGGGCTCGAGCTCGCTCACAGCGGGGTAACGCCCGTCGGCAGCGGGGCGAGCCACTCGGCGGCGACGCCGAGGTCGGTTTCGGTCTGCCCGAAGTAGCTACCGCCCGCGATGTAGGCGAACACCTTCAGGCTCAGTTTGTCGCCCGCCTTGAGCGGGACCGACCCGACCGTGCGGGAACCAGCCTGCTCGTCGAACCCCGAGTGCTTGTGCAGCATCCACCCGAGCACCGCGGCGTCGGCGACCGACGCTCGGATGCGGAACACGCGGTAGAGGTGGTCCCACCCGTTGCCGCCCGAGCCGTAGCCGTTCGCGGTGATCTGGTACAGCCCATCGAAGGGGATGGTGAGGGTGTCGCCCACGGCGTCGAAGGTGAACCCGCCCGCCACTCGCCCGGCGTCCATGCCGACCGTGACATCAGCGTTCAGCCCGAGCGCCGCCGAGACGCCCGAGGTGCGCCACATCTTGCCGTAGCAGGTCCCTCGGGAGATGTCGCGCCACCCGCTCACCGGGGCGCCGTAGTACCGCTGCACCTGCCCGGTGTCGTCGAGGGTCGACATCATGCCGACCTCGGGGGCGACGATCGCGGCGGCGCGCGAGCTCGCCGAGGGGAATCGGGCGACGACCTGATTCTGTATGTACTGCTGCAGGTCTGCGGCAGCGAGGCGCTCGCGCGTCCACTGTTTCCACCCCATGTAACCGGCTCCTGACTGTGCGTATCGGTCGGGGGGCAGCATCCCACGCGCCGCCCCCCTGCGGGCGTGTTATCGGTCGAGCGCGTCGGCGACGACCGGCAGCAGGCGGTCGGCGATCATCCGCTGCCCCTCGGGCATCTTGGGATGCACGCCGTCGGGCCCGATCAGCGCGGGGTCGGCGAACCATGCCCCCTCGAGCGGGTCGAGCCACGTCGCGCCGTACTTGGTCGCCGACTCGAGCACCACGTCGCGGCGGGTGTACGCCTCTGCCGGCGGGGTCGCGTTCTTCCACTGCGGGCCCACGACGATGAGCGCCGCGCCGGGCGCGATGCGGCGCACCGCGGCGAACGTGGCGAGGGCCCCCGCCCGCACGTACTCGGGCGCCTCGGGCGCGACGGAATCGTTGATGCCGCCGAAGACGACGACGACATCGGCGCCGGGCGGCAGCCCCTCGGCCGCCTGCGTGACGAACGTGGTTCGCAGGTTGGGGCGGACGTACCCCGTGCTGCCGACGGCGAGGTTCACGAGCTCGGCGCCGAGCTCGGTCGCGACGAGGTGCGCCCACCCCTGCTCGGCGGGCTGGTCGATGGTGTAGCTGTCGCCGATCACGACGAGGGTCGGCGGACCCTGCCGCCCGGGCTCGGTGGGCGTGGCGACGGTGACGGCGGTGCCGGCGGCGGCGGGTGGCTGATCGAGGAGGTAGGCGACGCCGCCGAGGTAGGTAACGGCGGCGACTGTCACGACAGCACCAGCCCACCGAACGGCGGCAGCACGTCCTCGCTGTCGAGGTCGGACAGGTCGACGGTGAACCAGCCCGACGGGTTCGCGTCGCCCGGGGTGGGCGCCCGCATCGTCGTCCATGTGATCGACCAGCCCTCGGGGGTGATGTCGTGCGCGATGCCGACGACACCGAGCGTCTCGGCGACCGAATCGCCGAGGGCCGGGTGCAGTCGGAAGATCCACCGATCGCCGATGTCGGTCTGACATGCCGCCTGCCACGCCTCCGGGCCCGCCTGATCCGGGCGCGGCGACACACTGTCGACGCGCAGCTCGGGGGCGGACGCCGCGAGCACGAGCCACTCGGCCCACGGGCGAACCTGCTCGTCGGTCTGGAGCTCGAGCCCGGTGTCGCGGTGCGTCACGGGCGCGTCGTTGCTCCATCGCGCCTGCGAGTACGCGTCGTCGACCTGCACGAGCACCGAGGGGGCGGCGCTCGAGCCGTCGCCCGGGTCGGGCACCCGGCGGGCGCCGATCGCGCGGTTCACGAGGGAGTCGGTACCGAACCGCACCTCGGGGTCGACGTAGCAGCAGTGCACCTCGCCGTCGTCGAGCGCCTCGCCGTGCCAGTCGGACAGTGTGCCGCGCACGGGGCCCGTGAGCTCACTGCCGCGCGCCCGTACGGCGATCTGATCGTCGACAGTGACCCACACGCGCCCGAGCTCGGCATCGACGGCGGCGGTGATGTCCTCCCATCCACCCGCGAGCGAGCTCGAGGCGAGGGTGGCGACGTAGTTGGGATCCGGGTCGGCGGCGAGCGTGGCCGGCGGCAGCCCCACCTCGTCGAGCACCCGGGCCACCCGCCCGAGCAGGGTGTCGCCTGCGCCGACGCCCGGGTCGGCGCGCCCGATCGAGTCGAACCCGGCGAGGGGTCCGACGACATCGACGGCGGAGAACGTGACGATCGGGGGCCCGTCCTGCTGATACCGCACGAGGTAGTCGCCGCCCGAGATGCGCCCGGTGAACAGCACCGCCTGCCAGTCGGGCGCGGCGGGGTCGCTGCCCGCCCACACGCGCAGCCGTACCGAGCTGCCGGGATGCACGGCGTCGGCGTTCACCATCGGGTCGAACCGGCGCTCGGTGTCGAGCAGCTCGATACCCATCGTGCCCGCCTCGGTGCGAGTGAGGGCACCCTGTAGGCGGGTCATGCCCCTACGGGTACTGACCCGCGTTACGTCACACACGATATTCGCCCACCCGTCGGCACCCCACCCGAGGAGGTCGAACCCGTCGACCTCGCTCGCGTCGACGAGGAACGTGCCGGGCTCGTTGTCGGGCAGCACGTCGACAGCGAGGTTCGGCGCCCCGTCGACGGCGATGATCGTCTGCGGATCGGTCACTGCCCCCGCCACCCCCGCCCGTTGTCCCGCTCGTACGCGCGAATGTCGGCGATCGCGGCGCGACCGCGCTCGGCAGCGGTGAGCTGCCGCCGGTCGACCTTGCCCGTGAGCTCGAGGTCGAGCGTCACGCTGCCGAGCGTGTAGCGGCTGCCGGCGGCGCTGCCGAGGCTCGGTGCGCTCGCCCCGAGCGCGAGCCCGTTGCCGACGGCAGGCAGCCCGGCGCCGCGCGCCGCGTTGATGGTCGCCGTACGCGGCGCCGAGAGGCTGTCGAGATAGCGGTCGACATCGGGACCGCCGCGCGTCTCGACTCGGATGATCGCGAGCCGCTCGTGCGCGAGGCTGTCGAGGTAGCTGTCGACGGCGGGCCCGCCGCGCGACTCGACGCGAATGAGCGCGAGCCGGTCGGCGCCTGCCACCCGGGCGAGGTAGTCGTGCACGTCGGGCCCGCCGCGAGACTCGACGCGCACGATCGCGAGCCGCGGAGCGTTCGCGAGCCCGTCGAGGTAGGCGTCGACCGCCGGGCCCCCGCGCGACTCGACGTTGACGTGCGTCTCCCGGTCCTTCGTCGCCTGGTCGACCTCGCTGCCCGCCTCCTTCGCGCCCGTGAGCGTCACGAGCGCATTGACGTCGCCCTTGTCCTGCGCGGTCACGAGCTGGTCGATGAGCCCCTGCAGGTCGGCTTTCGCCGAGTCGGTGAGCCCGGGCGTGTTCAGCTTCGCGCGCAAGTTGGCGACCATCGCGTCGGCGCGAATGTTCGCCTCGGTGAGCGGGTCGAGGATGGTGCCCGCCTGCCGGGCGGCGTCGACCGCGGCGTCGGCGGCAGCCGAGGCGGCGTCGAGCGCGGCAGCCTTCAGCCGGGTGTGCGCCTGTGCCACCTCGTCGACCGAGGTTTTCGCGTCGTTGCTCGCGCCCTTCACGCCGTCGAGAGCGTCGAGGAACCCGTACTCGGCGTCCTCGGAGGCGAGGCGCGCCGAAATGAGGTCGTACGTTGTCTGCACCGCGCCGCGGGTGGTCGCGTTGTACGCGTCGACGGCGGCTTTCGCGACATCGGACGTGTGCGCCTGCGCGTTCTGCGCGTCGGCTGCCGTCTTCACAGCCTCGGCGAACTTGTGCCCGCCGGTCGCGCCCTCGGCGATGAGGTCATTGAGCGACTTGACGGCGCCCTGTGATACCTCCTGCTGAGCGCCGAACGCGCCGAGCTCCTTGCGCGCCTCCTCGATCGACAGCTCGAATCCCTTAGCGGTGTCCGCCGTGTCGCCGAATCCCATAGTGAGCCGCTGAAATGGCGAGGTGAGAGTGTTCGCGACCTTCTCCCACCCGTGCAGCCCTTCCGCGTGCCCCTTGACGTAGGCGGCGGACCGCTCCCAATATCCGGCGTTCTCCTCGAGGCTGTTGGCGCTCTTGCGGGTGGCGATGTCGACGGCGTCCTGCGAGCCCTTCATCTTGCTCAGCTCGACCGCTGCCGACTTCGCGTGGTCGGCGAGGTCGTCGCTGCCCTTGCTCGCGAAGTAGAACGCCGTACCGAGCGCGATGAGCGCGACGCCGAGCGGGCCCCCGACGAACGCGAGCGCCTTGCTCGCGACGCCGCCCGCCACGCCCATCGCCGCCACGCCCGCGGTTGCGACGGCGGCGCCGATGCCGACCTCGGTCGTCACGAAACGGAATCGGATCAGCGCGTCGGTCGCGAGCGTGCTCATCGCTGCCGCCCTGCCGGCGGCGGCGGCGAGCGGGTCGAACCCGGTCAACCCGAGCGCGAGCGCGGCGACGGTAGCGATACCGATCGGCCCGGGCACTGAGGTCACGACCTCGACGAACGCGCCGAGCAGGTCAGCCCCCTCGCTGATCAACGGCAGCAGCGCCCGCCCGAGGTCGCGTTCGAGGGCGCCCGTCGTCAGGCTGAATTGACGCATCGCAGCGTCGTAATCCTTCGCCGCGGCGATGTCGGCGTCGGTGAACGGGGTGCCGATCTGCTCGAGGGCGTCTTTCAGGTCGACGCCGCTGAGCAGCAGGCGCGAGAGTTGCTTGTACCCCTCCTCGCCGAACAGGGTGAAACCGAGCTGATTGCGGCGGGTCGCGTCGGGGATCTGCTGCAGGTTGGCTAGGGCGTCCTCAATGGTGAGAACCCAGTTCGTCGTTCCGTCGGCGTTCTTCTGCACGGCGGCACCGAACGAACCGAGTAGGTTGGAATTCGCGCCGACCTTCTGCGCGAATTCCGCCTGAATCTCGATGAGGTCATTGAGGTCGAGCCCGAGCTGCTGCACGAGTACGAGGAATTGTGACGCCTGCCCGGCGGTCGCGTTCATCGACTGCCCGAGCTGCCCCGACTCCCGGGCGCCCTCGAGGAATTTCTGCGGCAGCTCGCCGAGGTACTCGACGAGCCCCATGCCCATGAACGCGGCAGCACCCGCCATGAGCCCGCGGGTCGCCGTCTCGCTCAGCTTCGCCGAGCGGCTCACCTTCTCGTGACTGTCGGCGGCGACGAGGTTCGTGCGTGTCTGCTGCTCCGTCTCGCGGGTGAGCGCGTTCGTCGCGATCGCGTGCTGCCGCTGCGCGACGGCGACCTTCTCCTCGGCAGCGGCGATCTGAGACGCCTTCGCGGTGCCCGAGGCGAGCAGCTCGTCGAGGCGCGCCTGCGCGACGGTCACCTTGCCCGCGGCGTCGGCTTCCTTCGCCCGGGCGGCGGCGACCCGATCGGCAGCGGTCGCGACGGCGTTACCCGTCGCGGTCGCCGAGGTCTCGGCGCCCTTCGCCGCGGCGCTGAGCTTCTCGAACTTGCCCTCGGCCTTCTCGGTCGTCGCGTCGACGACGAGCTGCAACCGCTCGGCGAGACTGCCCGCCACCCGCCTACCGCCTCTCGATCGCCGTGCTCAGTGCTGTCGCGCCGTCGTGCACGGCTTGCAGGTCGCCGATCCGCTGTCGCCTAGTGCTGTCGGGGGGCCACCCGAGGCGCAGCGCCGCCCACGTCACCCAATCGCGGACGTAGGCGCCGAGGTCGGGGGGTCGGGCACCTCCTCGGGCGTGGCCGGCGGGGGCCCGTCGGTGCCCGGGTCGAACGTGAACGCGGTGTGCAGCGCCCGAAGCGAGAGCTTCCCGAGGCGCGTGATCGCGGCCTCTTCCGTCTCCCCCGCCCGCATCGCGAGCACGACGAACAGCGCCTTGGCGATCTTGACGCTCGCGAGCGGGTTGAGCAGCGAGTACGGCGTCTCGCACACGCGCTCGACGACCTCGACCTCATCGAGCGTGAGGTCGTTCGTCGACACGGCGGGGTATCCGTCGAGGTGCACGATCCACGCGCGCTCGCGGCGCGGGGTGTCGGTGGCAGCGGTCATGGTCGGTTGTCTCCCAGGGGTCAGGCGAGATGGTTGCGGGCTGCCGTCGAGAAAACGAGCAGCCCGGCGCGCCCCGCCTCGTCGGCGTGGTCGCGGAACGCGTTACGTACGGGGCGCTTGCCCTTCGTGCCGGGGTGCTGAGCGAACATGCGGTAACCGACGCCCGGGATGCTGAGCACGCGCCCCGCACCTCGAGCTCGGCGACGGCGCGCGGTGCCGCCGTTCGCGAGCTGCTCGCCCGCGGTCGCGTACCGGCGGCGACCGCCCGAGCCGCCCGCGCCCGAGTAGCGGAACGGCGAGCGGTGCGCCTTGGTCCGATCCTCGACGAGCATGACGGGCCCGGTCGGGTTGACGACCGCCCGCGCGCTCGAGCCGCTGCCGAGCAGCTTGAGCTCGAGCTTCACGGTTGCACCCTTGCCCGAGCGCACCCGCGACAGTTTGAGGTCGCCGCCGGTCGCCGCGAGCAGGTTGACCCGCGCCGCACTCTCGAGCACCTCGCCGCCGCTGCGCACCGCCCGCGGGGTCGCCTCGACGAGCGCAGCGGGCAGCGTTGCCGCCCGCTGCGCCCAATCGCCGACGGTGCGCGTCACGAGGTCAGGCGGGCGTGTCGGTGACGATGCCCGTGCCCGTGATGAGTCGGGTCGAGCCGGTGACACCGAACAGAATGTCGGGCTTGCGCTTGCAGTCGAAAGACACCGAGTCGGTGAGGTTCGCCCGGGGGGCGCCACCGAACCCGGCGGCGTGCAGGTTGACCCGACCGACGGCGCGCGGCGGGTCGGTCGCGTCGTTGAGCGACAGTAGGAAAAACGCCTCGGTCGCGTCGTTCTCGTACAGGAACGCCGAGATCCCGTCACGCACCGTCGCGTCCTGCAAGAACTCGAGGTCGAGCGTGTACGTCGTCTCCTGCGCGACGGCGGTGCTGCCGGCGGGGGCGCAGAACGTCGCGGGGCGATCGACGGTTGTCGACTGCTTGCTCGCGGTGAGCTTGCCGCTCGTGATCTGGCACCCGAAGTTCTGCCCGTCGCCGTAGTCGGCGAGGGCGGCGGTTGCCGCGGTCTTCCCGGCGGGCGCCTGCCACGCGTCGGTGTATCCGACGGCGGCGCGGTCGACGACCGTGAGCGCGACCTGTCCGTTCTCGATCTGGAAAACGACGGGGGCATTCATGACGGGGTGTCTCCTGTCGGGGTGTCGTCGCTCGCTGTGAGCGCGCTAGGGCAGAGCGTACGGGCTGCGATGGTCACCTGAGCGGAGAACACGACAGCGCGCGTGGTGAAACCGCCGAGGTCAACGTCGTCGGGCCCGGCGGCGAGCAGGTCGACGAGCGACCCGTTAGGGAGGCGGGCGGCGCTCAGCAGTTCCCACCCGGCCGCCTGTACGGCGTCGAGGCGCTTGAGCTGCCCGCGGTCGGTGCCGTCGACCGCGACGACGATCGGGAACGTCGCGATCATGCCGTGCCCTTGCCGCGAGACGGTCGCGGCGTCGACCCACCCGCCGGGCGTGCGGATCGTGGCCGGCGAATACGGCTCGGCGCGCTCGGGCGACCACCCGCACCGCGCGAACGCCTTGACGAGCGCGGCGTGCAGCACCTCGCGCGCCTCGGCGATCGCGTTGCCGGGCGGCTCGATCGGGTCCGTCATCGGTGGTCACCCCGAGCGATGCGCTGCTCGCGGGCGACCGCGCGAAACAGCAGCTCGACGACGACGCCCGCGACCCACAGGCGGGCCCGCTGAGCGAGGCGACGGGCGACGCTCACGCGAACCCCCACCCCTCGCGGTGCGGGGCGAGCAGCGAGTCGACGCCCGCGAGCTGGTCGCGCGAGATGCGCAGCGGCTCACCCGACGGCGACCACGCGTTGAGCACCCCGAACGCGGCATCTTTGCGGCGGTACAGCTCGACGGAGAGCTGCACCGCTGCCTCGAGGATGTCGGCGGGCGCGTCGCCGTCGGCGAACGTGACGACCGCGACGCCGCCCTGCACGTAGGCGACCCGACCCGCGACCGCATTGAGGTCGAGGTCGCGGTCGATCGCCGAGCACGCCGCGAGCACCTTGCTCGCGACCCGCTCGGCGTCGATGTCGTCGCTCGCGAGCCGTAGCTGCTCGAGCGCCGCCGAGGCGATCGCGGGCGCCTGGTCGTGCCAGGAACCCGCGACCGCCTCGGGCACGATGACGGTAGGCGAGGTCACTCGTCGCCCGTCGTGTCGTGCGGGCGATTCTGCGACCGGCGCTTGCTCGAGCGGCGGGCGGGTGCCGGCGGCGCCTGCCCGTCGTCGACCGCATCGGGCAGCGCCTCGCCGTCGGCGTCCTCGGGGGTCGCGGCGAGCTCGGTGTCGAGCTCGTCGCGACCCGCCTCGACCTCGCCGTCGGCGACGCTCGACGCACCCGCCATGAGCGGGGCGACGGGGGGCGCCTCCCACAGCTCGGGCGGATACGAGGTGTCGTATCCGAACGGGTCGGTCATGACTCAGCCCGCGGCGGGCGAGACGATGACGGCGCCGTTGCCCTCGCCGCCACCGGCCTCGGTCGCGGGACGGTAGAACGCGAGCTCGCTCGCGACCGCGATCTGCCGCCCGAGCACCGACGGCTCGACCGCCTCGAGGATCGGATACGCGTACTCGTACACCTCGAGGCCGGAGGCGTTGCCGACGATCATCTCGGGCCCGTCGATCGCGTGCGTGACGACCGTGCGCAGCCCGGCGGGCCCGCCCTGAATCGAGAACGAGGTCGCGTCAGCGGACCCCATCGCGTTGACGGCAGCGCCGACGCCCGGGAACAGCGGGCGCCCCGCCTTGTCGAGCAGCGAGCCCGTGCGCTGCCACGCGTCCGGGCCCATCGCGATGAACTGCGGCAGCTCGCCCGTCTCGGCGTACA
>Ga0308176_10002319_pt1 | contig 11957 bp, 8 predicted proteins | sample PhyCR2_3_FD_203890 | JGI IMG/M metagenome (GOLD analysis project Ga0308176, IMG submission 203890) | Soil microbial communities from UC Gill Tract Community Farm, Albany, California, United States - DLSLS.C.R2 | ecosystem: Environmental > Terrestrial > Soil > Agricultural land | place: USA... | reverse complement strand
CCATCGCTCGCATGGTGCGAGTCAAGACGTCCGCCAGGCCATAAAAGGGCGACCACAGAATCGCGCATCCGACAGTCCCATAGTTGATGCGACGGCCGGTATCGGTTTCGAGCTCGAGAAACGTCTGATGAAAATCTCCCGACTGCGCGATGCGATGTTCGAAGAAGTACCGATACTCGTTGTCGAATGACACGTCGTGATCGAACCACAGGGAACGGAGGTACGAGAAATATTCGACCTCGTCGGACGAATACAGGCGTGCGGTGACGGCCGGCAGCGATAGAACAAACAGCGCGAGCAGGATGAGGAGTTCGCGTCGCGAGAGCATTCCTGGGCTACTTCGCCGCAAACGCCAGGTATTTCAGGAGCTGTGCGAGGTTGAAGGTGGCGTGGCTGACCAGCGGTGCGACGATGCTGCGGCGCGAGATGTATAGCAGTCCCCACATGAATCCGAGCAGCCCGATGGCGATGGTCGCGTCGTAGCCTTGATCGACGTGCCCGGCGCCGAAGAAGACGCTGTACACCGCGATGCCCCAGAGCGCCCCACCGAGGTAGTGATCGAATCGGTGAGCAATGAAACCGCGCTGCACTTCTTCCCGCACGCCGCCGGCGACCATCACCACCACGGTGAAGATGAGGGCGTCCGTTCGAGTCCGCAGCATGTCCTCGAACGGGTTAGTGGCCACGTTGTGCAACTGCGGCGCGAACCGGATCACGATGACCAGCACCAGCGTGACGAACATGAACACGGCGGGCAGCGTCGCGAGTCCAAGCAGCGCTTCACGGGCCAGCCTGACGTTGCCGAGGAGCACCTCTCGCGCCGATTCGTGATGCGCGCGAAGAAAGGTGAGCACCAGGGTGATCACCAGCAGCGCGTCGAGCAGCGACAACGTGAACACGAATGTCGGCGACAAACGTCCGTCGCCGGCACGCATGGGCATGCCCACGGCACGCATGATCAGAATCAATACGATCTGTGTGGGAAACCCGGAGCAGATCAGGATTTCGACGAGCGCGCCCACGCGCTCGAGCGGGAGCACTCGCCGGCGTTCAGGAACATACGACGGCTCCGGGACCGGCTCGAGCACAGGAAGGCACTGTAGCAGGCTCGAGGCTCAGGGCTCAAGGCTCAGGGCTGCTTTTGGACTCGAACCGTCAACGGCGCTGTGAGCTTCACCGACACCGGCGTACCGGCGGCGAGGCGGACTTCGTCGCCGCGGGTGGCAAGGACAGCCGCCGTGCCGGCGCCGCCGCCAATGACGGCGCCCTTTGCTGCGCCGCCGCCGCCGCCAACGATGGCGCCGATCGCCGCGCCGGCGCCAGCGCCAACGCCAATCTTCGTCGCGTCCTTTTTCTTCGTCGTTGCCGCCAGATGGCTGATCGTTCCAGTGGTGATCGGCTGGCGGCCGCCGTCGCCTGGCAGATCGATCGTGTTGAAGCGGAACGCGACTTCAGCGCGCCCCTTCACCTTCCCCGCACGTTCCGCATGCGTCACGTTCCCGATCAGCGTCGTCCCCGCGGGTAACGCCTCGATGCCTTCGGCGGACACGGCGTGGCTGAGCGTGGCGCGGACAGCATCCTCGACGTGGCTCGTGTCCGATGCGACGGCGGTTGCCAGCGTCGCCGACAACGTCGCACCGGCAGGGATCGTCACCTCACGAAATTCAACGGCCTTTGCGGGAGGAGTACCCGCATCGTCTTTCGGCCGAGGTGCCGCAGGTGCTTCGGGCGCGGCAGGTGGCGCTGGGGCTTTGCCTTCCGGCCCGGACGCGGCTTTCGCTTCTGCGTCGCGGCGTGCTTCAGCCGCAGGGGCGGACCGCACGTCGGCGATCTGCGAACGGGGTACTTCCGTTTTCAGACCGTCGCGCCCTTCTACGATGACCTGTTCCGCCTTGACGTCGACCAGCTTACCCGCCACTGAGATGCCGTCTTTCTTTTGGACCGTGACCTCCGTGCCGACCGGCGGCATCGATTCGGAACGGGCGCACGCCGGCAAAGTCAGCGCGAATCCGAGCACAATTGCCAGCTTTTTCATAGGGTCTGGTACTCCTCTCCCGTAGAGCTGTGCAAGCGATGTACCCTAGGGGTGTGACCGCCGGAACCAGTGTACGGGGGTCAGACCCGGCCGACGTGAGCAATATTTTCTGTGCATCGTGTAATTGATACTCTGGAAGTGTAAGAATGACGTGCTGGATGAAGTGCAAAGAAGTACAAAAATGAGCGACATAGAACCGGAGACGACAGTCGGCGAGCGTGTGCTGATTGTCGAGGACGATCCGGCAACGCGTAGCGGACTCGCGGAGCTGGTCCAGGCGTGGGGTTTTCAAACCGCCGAGGCCGCCGAGGGGGAAGAAGCGATGCGGAAGGTCACCACCTTCCGGCCGGCGATCATCGTTTCCGATCTCGTGATGCCGCGGATGGGCGGCTTCGATTTGTTGCGAGCGCTAAAGGATCAGCTCAGCGACATCACGTTTATCCTCTTGACGGCGCAGGGAACGGTCGACAGTGCCGTCGAAGCCATCAAGGAAGGCGCCTACGACTACTTGAGCAAGCCGGTCGATCCGCAGCGCCTGCAGATCCTTCTGCAGAAGGCGGTCGAACGCCAGGACACGTTGCGGGAAGTTCGTGCACTGCGCCGTCAGCTACGCGAGCAGGGCAGTTTCGGCCGCATCATCGGGAACAGCGCTGGGATTCGAACGGTTTATCGCGTGATCGAGCAGTCCGCGCCGACCGGTGCATCTGTTCTGATCTCCGGCGAATCCGGTACAGGGAAGGAACTGGTCGCGCAGACCATCCACGAGTTGAGCCCGCGTGCGACGTTCCCCTTTGTGGCGATTAACTGTTCGGCGATCCCCGAGACCCTTCTCGAGAGCGAGATCTTCGGACACGAGAAGGGGGCCTTCACCGGCGCAACCGATCGTCGCACGGGGGTCTTCGAACTCGCGCATCGAGGCACGCTGTTCCTCGACGAAATCGCCGAGATGATGCCCGCCACGCAGGTCAAACTGCTGCGCGTGCTGCAGGAGCGCGTGTTCCGCCGCCTCGGAGGCCGCCAGGAGATTTCGGTGGACGTGCGGGTGATCGCGGCCACGAATGTGAACCCCCAGGAGGCGGTCAACAGCGGAAAGCTGCGTGAAGATCTGTTCTACCGGCTGAACGTGTTTGCCATCGATCTTCCGCCGCTGCGCGACCGCCGCGAAGACATCCCGCTGCTCGTCCAGACGTTCTTGACCGAATTCAATCGGACCAACGGCAAAGGCATTCGCGCCGTCGATCAGGAAGCGATGTACCTGCTGGAGCGGTATCCGTGGCCCGGCAACATCCGCGAGCTGCGCAACGTCATCGAGCGCGCGACGATCCTCGCCGAGAGCGAGTTCATCGAGCCGCGCCATCTGCCGCCGACCCTGATTTCACGCGGAGAAGCCTCGCTGCCGACGCTCACCATTTCACCCGGCACCACCGTCGACGAGGCCGAGCGGCGGTTGATTCTCCTCACGCTGGATCACACGCGCAACAACAAGACGCGCGCGGCGGAAATTCTCGGCATCAGTTTGAAGACGCTGCACAACAAGCTGAACCGGATGAAGGACGAAGAAAGCTTGCGGAGTCAGGAGGCCGGGGGACGCCGGTGAGCAGACGTGGGCATTAAAGCCAAACAGGTTGCCGGCGTGACGACGCTCGTCGTCGTGGTCGTGGTCGCGTTCAGCGTGTATCACGTCGCCACATTGCTCAGCATGAACGTCGAGGAGACCGCTACGCGAGGGCAAATGCTTGCCGAGGCGATCCTGCAGCGCGCCAAAGAGGTTGTCGCGCAAGGGCCTGCCGATCCCTACGAGGCCATCCGCGCCGACGGCGGCATTCGATCGATGATCGAGGCGAGTACTCCGAACTGGCCTGGCGTCACCTATGTCGCCATCGTGAACAAGGACGGCGTCGCCATCGCGCACAGTTACCCATCCATTGAAGGAGAAAAGCTCGCCAAGCAGGAGGACTTCACACCGTTCTCGGTCGGTAAGCCATGGACCCAGTTCTCCGTCGTGTACTCCGATCGCATACTTGAAATCTCGCTTCCAATCCGTGATGACCGTCAGAACACTGATTTCGGAGAGATTCGGGTTGGCGTCACAACGACACTCATTCGCAGTGAAGTCAGGAAGGCAGTGAGCGCGACGATCGGGGCGATCCTCGTGGCACTCATCGCCTCATCGCTGGTGGCGATGCTCCTGTCGCAATGGATGCTTCGTCCGATTCACGTGATTCAGAGCGGCCTGTCGCGCCTGGGACGCGGCGAGCTCGACGTCAAGCTCGATCTCGAAGAGCAGGAGTTTCGCGATCTCGGAAATTCGTTCGATGCGATTAGCGCGCAGCTCTCCGCAATGGGTCGCGGGGTAAAGCCCGACCAGCCGGGCGGCGAGCTGCGGCCCGGATCGGCCACCGACCTCGAGTCGGTGATGGACAACCTCGAGGACGCCGTCGCATTGTTCTCGCCGCGGGGTGAGTTGATCTTCGCCAACAAATCGATGGACGCGTTGCAGCTGCGCACGCTGGACACGCTACCGCCCGACAGCGCCGTGCGCCAGGTCGTCGAACGTACGCTGGCCGGTCGCAAATCGCAGGGCCCGATCTCAATCGCGGGGCTCGATCCGGCAGACGCCACCGAACGTTTGCTGATGACGCACGTGATCGAAGATACCGGCGGCCGTTTTCTTGGTGCGATGGTCGTCGCGCGGAATATCGGCTACTTGAGCCAGGTGCAGTCGACGCTGAACTACTCGCGCAAACTGGCAGCGCTCGGCCGCTTGATGGCGGGTGTCGCCCACGAGGTCAAGAATCCTCTGAACGCGATGACCATTCATCTCGAGCTGCTCAAGCAGAAGCTCGCACGCCAACCGGCGATTGCCGGGGCTGGACCCGATCCCGGGGCTCGCATTGCGGCTCCCGGCTTCACTTCGCCGCCCGACGTCAATAAGCACGTCGACATCATTTCGAAGGAGATCCGGCGCCTCGACGAGGTGCTCAACGGGTTCCTCAAGTTTGCGCGGCCCGACGAACTGAAATTACAGCCAGTCCGTCTCGCATCTCTGATTTCAGATATTCAGACGTCGGTGGCACCAGAGGCGTCGAGACGTCACATCACGATGAAAGTGGAGTGCCCCGAGAGCTTGCCGGAGATCAATGCGGATCCCGGTATGTTGTCGCAAGCGATGTTGAACCTGGCATTGAATGCGTGTCAGGCGATGCCCGACGGCGGTACGCTGAGGATCACGTGCCGTACGGCATCGCGGCGCCGGGTCGAGATCGACATCGAGGACACCGGCATCGGCATTCCGCCGGAGAATCTCGGGCGGATCTTCGATTTGTATTTCACGACGAAAGAAAAGGGCAGCGGAATCGGGTTGTCGATGGTCTATCGGATCGTGCAGCTACACGACGGCGAAGTCGAAGTGCAGTCCACGCCCGGCCGCGGGACGCGCTTCCGGCTCACGTTCCCACAGGCATGAGTGCTGGACAATGAATAGACTGCGTGTTGTTCTGTCATTGACGCTGGCGGCGGGGAGCGCGGCATGCGCATCCGTGACGGCGAAGGCGCCGCCCGAGAGACCGGCGCTCGAGGTGCCCGCTCCACCGACGAGAGTGGTGGAGCCGGGGCCAAGGCCTGAGCCGGCGCCAGAGCCGGTGCCCGAGCTTCCGGCTGCCGCGCCAACCAACTCTCCCCGATCGCGCCCGCCTGCGCGCCCAGCCGAGCGAACCGACCCGAAACCGGAGACTTCGACTCCCGCCGAGGTGGTTCCTCCTCCCGCTCAGGTTCCGCCTGCGCCGCAGCTCCGGCCTGGCGGGACGCCAGATGCGTCCGAGGCGGCAAAACAAGCGCAAATCGCCATTGATCGAGCTGGGAATGCGTTGAATTCGGTGAATTATCGTAGCTTTCCGAAGTCCCGGCGCGCGATTTACGATGGCGCGGTGCTCATGCTGAAATCCGCTGAGGATGCCTTGAAGAAGTCCGACTTCGACAACGCCAAGAAGTTAGCGGAAAAAGTAGAGACAACGGCGAAGGAACTGGGGTCCCGGTGACTTCCGGCCGAATCGCAGGAACTCCGAAATCGACTCAGCCATAAAATAGGTCGATTAGACGAAGGTCCCGCCAATGTCAACATCTTGCGCCTGCCCTAAATTAAAGGCACAATATCTGGTAGATCGACCCTTGACATCCTTGTAAACAGGGTCCATATTGTCCGCCGGCGCAACGAACTGAACGAGACCTTCCCAGCTCTCGTGGGTATAGCACGCAGCCGTTCGAAGGCCCGTGCTCGTACCGTTCGCGCGTGCCCACCCATTTACAGTTGTTGTTCCGGGTCCTGGCCAGGGGGCTGGCTGGTGACTCATCGTTGTTCGGAGGGATGATGCAGAGAGGCGCCGCGCCGCAGGTGGAATCCACCAGCACCGAAGCCCTGAATCGCCCATCGGCGCCTGTGGCGTCGATCGCGTCAGGTCTCGAGTACGAACGGTTCTTCACGCGTGAGGGAATCGATCCGTTCGACGAGGTCGAATGGGACGTTCGATCCGCGGTGATTGGCAACGAGAAGGGCAACGTCGTCTTTGAACAGCGTGACGTCGAAATCCCCAAGTTCTGGTCGCAGCAGGCCACCAACATCGTTGTCTCGAAGTACTTCCGGGGCACGATTGGTACTCCGGAGCGCGAGCGGAGCGTCAAGCAGCTCATTGGGCGCGTCGTCGACACCATCACCGGGTGGGCACGCGCGCAGAAGTATTTCGCCAGCGAAGACGATCTGCAGGGGTTCAGCGACGACCTGAAGCATCTGCTCGTCTATCAGAAAGCGGCCTTCAACAGTCCGGTGTGGTTCAACTGCGGATTCGAGAAGGCGCCGCAGTGCTCGGCCTGTTTCATCAATTCGGTGCAGGACACGATGGAGTCCATCCTCACGCTCGCCAAGACCGAGGGGATGCTTTTCAAGTTCGGCTCCGGCACCGGGTCGAATCTCTCGGCCATTCGCTCGTCACGCGAGCTCCTGGCCGGCGGCGGCACCGCGTCAGGTCCGGTGTCCTTCATGAAGGGGTTCGACGCCTTTGCCGGAGTGATCAAGTCCGGCGGCAAGACCCGCCGCGCCGCCAAGATGGTGATTCTCAACGCCGACCATCCAGACATCGTCGAGTTCATCAACTGCAAGGTCGAAGAAGAAAAGAAAGCGTGGGCGCTGATCGATGCCGGCTACGACGGTTCGTTTACCGGGCCCGCGTATTCGTCCGTCTTCTTCCAGAATTCCAACAACAGCGTCCGCGTGACCGACGAGTTCATGCGTGCCGTGCTCGACGATGCCGACTGGACCACCAAAGCGGTGCGCGACGGCGCGACGATGGACACCTATAAGGCGCGCGACCTGATGCGGCAGATCGCCGAAGCGACGCACGTCTGCGGCGACCCCGGGATGCAGTTCGACACGACGGTCAACGACTGGCACACCTGCCCGAACACGGCGCGCATCAACGCGAGCAACCCGTGCTCCGAGTACATGTTCCTCGACGACTCGGCGTGCAACCTGGCCTCGATCAACCTGATGAAGTTCGTCCGGGAAGACGGCGAGCTGGATCCCGTCGCGTTCGAGGCGGCATGCCGGACGCTGATCACCGCGCAGGAAATCCTGGTCGATAACTCGAGCTATCCGACGCCCGCGATCGCAAAAAACAGCCACGAGTATCGGCCGCTCGGTCTCGGCTACGCCAACCTGGGCGCGCTGCTGATGTCGAAAGGCCTGCCCTACGACGGCGACTCCGGGCGGGATTACGCAGCCGCCATCACCGCGCTGATGCACGGCGCCGCCTTCGCGCAGTCGGCGGCGATTGCCCGCGATCACGGCGGCCCCTTTGCCGGCTACGAGAAGAATCGCGAGCCGTTCCTGCGGGTGATGCGCAAGCACCGCGCGGCGCTCAAGGACATCAACAAGACCCACATGCCGAAGGATCTCTTCGAAGCGGCGAAGAACGTGTGGGACGAGGTCATCGAGCTCGGCGAGCAGCATGGATTCCGCAATGCGCAGGCAACCGTGCTGGCGCCGACCGGCACGATTGGCTTCATGATGGATTGCGACACGACCGGTGTCGAACCGGACATTGCGCTGGTGAAGTACAAGAAGCTGGTTGGCGGCGGGTTGATGAAGATCGTCAATCAGACCGTGCCGATGGCGCTGTCGAAGCTCGGATACAGCGCCCAGCAGGTGAAGGAGATCATCGAATACATCGACGAGCACGAAACGATTGAAGGCGCGCCGCACGTCAAGGACAAGGATCTGCCGGTGTTCGATTGCGCGTTCAAGCCGGCACGCGGCGTCCGTTCGATTCACTACATGGGCCACATCCGCATGATGGGCGCGGTCCAGCCGTTCCTGTCGGGTGCGATCAGCAAGACAGTCAACGTACCGAAGGAAGCGACGGTCGAAGAGATTCAACAGGCCTACGTCGATTCGTGGCGGATGGGCGCCAAGGCTGTTTCGATCTATCGCGACGGCTCCAAGCGCACACAGCCGTTGAATACCTCGCGAGACAAAGAGAAAGCGGCCGCGGCAGCCGTGGCGGGACCGACTCGCCGCCGGCTTCCCGACGAACGCCACGCCATCACGCACAAGTTCGACATTGCCGGCCACGAGGGCTACATCACGGTTGGCCTCTTCGAGGACGGCACCCCCGGGGAACTCTTCCTGGTCATGGCAAAGGAAGGCTCGACGATCTCGGGGTTTGCCGATGCGTTCGCACAGGCGATCAGCTACGCACTGCAGTACGGAGTGCCGCTGCAGGATCTCGTCGACAAGTTCAGCCACGTCCGATTCGAACCATCCGGCATGACCAAGAACCCGGACGTGCGATTTGCCAAGTCGATCGTCGATTACATCTTCCGGTGGATGGCGGCGAAGTTCCTGTCGCCGGAAGCGCAGTTCCGCGCCGGCGTCAACAATCGCGAGGAACTCGTCACCTCGCCCGAGCAGCTGCCGCTCGACGTCGCAGCCGCGGCCGGCGCCTCGGCGACGGCCGTGATTGCGTCTCCAAAGATCTCGGCATTTGCGGCGATGAAGAACCAGGAAGACGCGCCACCGTGCTCGACGTGCGGCTCGATCATGGTGCGCAGCGGCTCGTGCTATAAGTGCGCGAACTGCGGCACGACGTCAGGCTGCGCCTGATTCGCGGTTCGCTGTTCACGATTCGCAGTTCGCGTTTTGGATTCGTCGCTTCCGGCTTCGAGCGGAGCCATCGGGGCGGGGTCACACCCCGCCCTTTTTCTTGGCCCGGCAACATCGCTATGATCCACACGCTATGACAACGCCGAAGAGCACGCACCTCGAGGTGGTCGCCGGCGGCGGCCTGTTGCACCGTCGTGTGTTCCTGTCGTCGAGCATCGGTGCGGCGAGCCTTGCCCTTCTCCGCGCGCGCCCGGCCGAGGCTGCCCAACAGGACGCGCCGGCGTGGATGAAAGCTCCGGGGCAGGGGCTGCGCCCGTACGGAGAGCGATCCCAGTACGAGTCGACGATTCAGCGTCTCGTCGCGGCGGTGCCCGGCACGACCGGCTCCGGTTCGTCGCGTGCGCCGCTCGAACATTTCGAGGGAATCATTACGCCGAGCGCGCTGCACTTCGAACGGCATCACAGTGGCGTGCCTGACATTCCGCCCGGAGAGCATCGCCTCCTGATCCATGGGTTGGTCGAGCGGCCGCTCACCTTCGATCTGGCCACGCTCTCCAGCTATCCGCTCGTCTCGCGCATCCACTTCATCGAGTGTTCCGGCAACAGTGCCGGGTTGTACTCGGTCGATCCGCCGCAAGGCGGTGCCGGCGCCTTGCACGGTCTCCTTTCGTGCAGCGACTGGACCGGCGTTCCGCTCTCGACGCTGCTCGACGAAGTGGGTGTGCGTCCGACCGGAAGATGGCTGCTCGCCGAAGGCGCTGATGCTGCAGCGATGAGCCGAAGCATCCCGCTCGAAAAGGCGTGGGACGATGCGCTGATTGCGATTTATCAAAACGGCGAGCGGCTGCGCCCCGAAAACGGGTATCCCATGCGGCTGCTGCTGCCTGGATGGGAGGGCAACACAAACGTCAAATGGCTGCGTCGCCTGAAGGTGACTGCCGGGCCGACGATGACGAAGGACGAGACATCGAAGTACACCGACTTGATGCCGAACGGACAGTCACGGCAATTTACGTTTCCGATGGGTGTCAAATCGGTCATCACGTCACCGTGTGGCGGTCAGACGATGAAAGGGCCCGGTCTCTATCAGATCTCGGGGGTGGCATGGACCGGCGCTGGGCGGATTCGGCGCGTCGATGTGTCCGCAGACGGCGGCAAGACGTGGGCGCCGTCGGCCTTGTCCGATCCCGTTCTGCCGAAAGCTCTGACGCGGTTTCGCATGGCGTGGAGATGGGATGGCAGCGCTGCGATCTTGATGAGCCGAGCGGTCGATGAAACAGGCGCGACGCAGATCTCGCGACGCGATTTCATCGCGGACCGCGGCAACGCGCACCGGTACCACTATTACGCGATTGCCAGTTGGATCGTGACGCCGAGCGGCGAGGTGCGACATGTCTATGCATGACCGCCGCGCTCGTGGCGTTGGAACATCGGCGGCCATGCTGTTCCTGTTCGCCAGCATCGTGGGTGTGACAACTCTCACCGCGCAACAATCGAAGCCGGCACCGATCGCTGCTTCTGGACCCGCGCGGAAGGGCCCTCCGGGGCCGGGACTCGGAGTGCCGGCGACGCCCGCTCAAATTGAATCGGCGGACGTCAGCGTCGGGCCTGACGGAGCGGGCCTGCCGCCGGGCTCAGGGACGCCGTCGCAAGGCGAGGCGATATTCAATACGAAGTGCATCATGTGTCATGGCCCGCAAGGCGCAGGCGGTCTCAATGACCAATTGGCCGGCGGCAACGGAACGCTGGCAACGCCGACGCCGGTCAAGACGATTGGCAGTTACTGGCCCTACGCAACCACCGTGTTCGACTACGTTCGCCGCGCGATGCCGTATCCGGCGCCGCACTCGCTCACCGATCCTGAGGTGTACGCGCTCACGGCGTACCTACTGAGCCTCAATGGCGTAATCGCCAAAGATGCCGTCATGGACGCGAAGACGCTGCCGCAGGTGCAGATGCCGAATCGGGGCAATTTCGTCGTCGCCTATCCCGCTCCCAAGCGATAGGCCCCGTCCGAATCCGAACACCCTTTTACCCAACCGCACAGCTCTTCCATCGTTCCTGCTGTTCTATCCGTCGAATATCTGAGTTATTGCGCTGGCGGGCCGTCACGCGAGTGGTACCTCCCGTGCACTCGCACGGTTGGACTCTTTCGTCACATTTCGTCAAGGTTGCGAACGGAACGGAGCGAGCTGGCGAAGCGCGAGCGAGTGCAGTGAGCTAGTCGGGGTGCAGGGGTCCCCGACGATTCAAGGTTGGAACGGAGCGAGCTGGCGAAGCGCGAGCGAGTGCAGTGAGCTAGTCGGGGTGCAGGGGTCCCCGACGATTCAAGGTTGGAGCGGGTAAATGTCCGGTTTCTGGAACGATCTCAAACACGGTTGTCGTCTGTTGCTGAAAACGCCAGGGTTCGCGCTCTCGGCGATTGTGGTCCTCGCGCTGGGGATCGGCGCGAACACGGCGATCTTCGGAATTGTGAATGGTGTTCTGCTGCGGCCGCTCCCATTCGCCGAGCCCGATCGGCTCGTTCAGTTGTGGCATACGCCGCCGCCGAAGCAGTTTCCAGGCGTCTCGCGGTTCGCCCTCTCGGCGGCCAATTACCTCGATTGGGAAGCCCAGAACACGGTCTTTTCATCGTCGGCTGTTTACAGATATTCGCAGTTTCGTCTGACCGGAACGGGAGAGCCGCAGATATTGCGCGCAGCGCGCGTCGAGCCGACGTTCTTTCCGCTCCTGGGCACGCGGCCGCTGCTCGGCCGCGGGATCGATCCG
>Ga0308176_10002318_pt1 | contig 11961 bp, 12 predicted proteins | sample PhyCR2_3_FD_203890 | JGI IMG/M metagenome (GOLD analysis project Ga0308176, IMG submission 203890) | Soil microbial communities from UC Gill Tract Community Farm, Albany, California, United States - DLSLS.C.R2 | ecosystem: Environmental > Terrestrial > Soil > Agricultural land | place: USA... | reverse complement strand
GACCTCGAGCACCAGCACGGCCCGTTCCACAAGGGTCAGTGCTGGGGCTTCGCCAACCGGGCGATCCGGGGCAGCCAGACGCCGAGCAACCATAGCTGGGGCCTGGCGATCGACCTCGACGCGCCGTCCAACCCAATGACTACCGACCCTCGCGCCCACCACACCATCGGCTCGTACGCCAGCGGCCTGGCCGCCCGATACGGCTTCCGCTGGGGCGGCGACTATGCCGGGCGCAAGGACTTCATGCACTTCGAGTTCATGGGCACGCCGGCGTCGGCGGCCGCGCTCGTAGGAGCCGTCCATCCCGCGTCGGTCGAACGGCCCGCCCTGCCGGCCGGCGGTCTCAAGCGGGGGTCGTCGGGCGACGCGGTGCGGTGGCTGCAGCGCCGGCTCAACCAGATCGCGGGGGCCGCGGGCCACGGGGTGCTCGACGGGAAGCAGCTCGCGGTGGACGGGGTGTTCGGCGACCAGACCGATCGGGTCGTCAAGGTCTTCCAGGGCCACCGGCACCTCGCTGTCGACGGCATTGTCGGCCCGAAGACGTGGGCCCAGCTCTAACCGGCTCCCGCCGGCCGGTCCGCCGGCCGGCGGGATTCCCACACGGGGACGGAGACACACGATGAGTTCGATCGCCCCGACCGTTCCGGTCGCGGTCCGGCCGGACGTCCGGTCGCCCGCCGCGCCGGCGGTCGTCCCGGGCCCAACCCGGACCGGCCGGACGCGACAGTGGCTGCGGCGCAAGGCGGTCGCGGCCGTGATGAACGTCGAGGTGGCCGTGGTCGCGGTACTCACCATCCTGACCGCCGGCGTCCTGGGCGACCGTCCCTGGCCCGAATCGGGCGGCTGGGCATTCGGTGCGCTGCGCCTGTTCGCCCTGTGGTGCCTGGCCTTCCTGCCCGGCTGGCTATACGTCCGGTTCCTCGGGATGCGGGCGAAGGCCCTGTGGAGCGAGTTTGTCCTTACCCTGCACCGGCTGGGGTGGGACTGCCCGTGGTACCTGCCGGAGCCCCCGCGCGGCTCGGATTTCCACCTGCGCTGGAGCCGGGGACAAGCCCCCGGTCTGTCGGCAAAGGACAACCTCTACCGGCAGAAGTTCGAGGCCTACTACGGGCGCCAGGTGACCACCGGCGGCCTGCGGTCGGCCAGCACCGGTGACAGCGGTGGCGACTACGTGGTCAGCACCGAGTCGCTGTTCCCTGTCTTCCTCGCGACCGCCGTACTCGCGGTCGGCTGGGCCGCCGTACTCTGGGACACCACGTTCCTGTCGGCGCCGGACGGGATCGGCGACGTGCTCAAGTACGGCTTCCTCGGCTCGTACGCGTTCGTGACCGGCATGCTGGTCCGCCGGTACTTCCAGAGCGACCTGCGTCCCAGCGCGTACACGAGCGCCGTCCTGCGGATCGTGCTGGTGCTGCTCGTCGTCGCGGTCGTGCACCAGTCGATGGGAGCGGTGGCCGCGGTGCCGGCCAACGGCGAGATCCCGGCCGCATTCCTCATCGGGTTCTTCCCGCTGGTGGGGCTGCAGGTGTTGCAGCGGGTGGTTGCCCGGCTGTTCCGGACCACGGTGCCGCCGCTGACCTCGGACCATCCGCTCGACCGGCTCGACGGCCTGAACCTCTGGTACGAGGCCCGGCTGACGGAGGAAGGCGTCGAGGACATGCAAAACCTCACGACCATGAACCTCGTCGACGTCGTGCTGCACACCCGGGTCCCGCCGGGCCGGCTGGTGGACTGGATCGACCAGGCGTTCCTGCTGATCCACCTCGACCCTGCCGATATCGGCAAGTCCCCGCCTCGGCCGGGTGCCGTGCCGGCCCGGGTGGCGCTGCGGCGGGTAGGCATCCGGACAGCGACCGACCTGCTCAAGGCGTTCTCGGTCGAGGAGGTGCCGGCGGATGGCGGCGCGATCCGGCGACGGTTTGCCCTGCCGCCGGGGCTCAACCGGCCGCCGCTCCCGGAGGACCGGCTCCGCCTGCTGGTACACGTGCTCGCCGCTGAGCCCGGCCTGGCGCCGGTCTGGAACTGGCAGCGCAACGGCGCTCCGGTACACGGCGCCGAATCCGACGCCTGACCAGTCCCGAGCCGCGCGGTCCACGGGCGCGGACGGATGTTCGCCGGGCTGACGTTGTCGGTAGCGTCGTCCGTCCTGTCCACCGGCGCAGAAGGCCACCGCGGTGGCACCGATCAGACGGGGTTGCTTGGCGCCGCCTGGCGCGATGGAGTCCTACTCACACACGCGGAACGTGGCGGCCCTCGAAGCGCTGCTGCGGCGATACGTCCGCACAGGTCACAAGGGTGGAGCTGAGGGGACTCGAACCCCTGACCCCCACACTGCCAGTGTGGTGCGCTACCAGCTGCGCCACAGCCCCTTGGTACGGCGTAGATGGTACATGCTGGCGGGGACGCACTGGTCTGGGAGGTGGTGGGACGGTGTTCGAGCCGGCGGCCGAGGCGATGTCGGCGGACGAGCGGGCGAGCCTGCAGCTGGGCGCGCTGCGCGGGCTGGTGGACCTGCTGCTGGCGAAGGACGGGGTTCAGGGGCGACGGCTGAAGGATGCGGGGATCGGCGCCGCGGCCGACGTCGAGGACCTGGCCACCCTGCCGACGACGTCGAAACGGGATCTCTGGGACGCGTACCCGTTCGGGATGCTGGCGGTGCCGCGCGAGGAGGTCGTCGCCGTGCATGGCAGCAGCGGCACCGGCGGTCGACCCACGCTGGTTGGCTACACCCGTGCCGACCTGCACCTCTGGTCCCGGATGTGCGCCCGGGCGCTGGCGGCGGCGGGTGCGACGCCGGAGTCGACCATCCAGAACGCGTACGGCTACGGGCTGTTCACCGGTGGCGTCGGCATCCACCAGGGCGGCATCGCGCTCGGCGCCACCGTGCTGCCGATGTCGGCCGGGCAGACCGAGCGCCAGTTGACGATGCTGCGTGACCTCAAGCCGGACATCCTGACCTGCACACCCTCGTACGCGGTCTATCTCGGTGAGGCTGCGCAGAAGGCGGGCGTGGAGCTGAGCCTGAAGGCCGGTGTGTTCGGGGCAGAGCCGTGGAGCGACGCGCTGCGCCGGCAGATCGAGGACCTGCTCGGCATCAAGGCGTGCGACATCTACGGGCTGTCCGAGGTGATCGGACCGGGTGTCGCCTCCGAATGCATCGAGGCGCAGGACGGGTTGCACGTCAACGAGGACCACTTCCTGGTCGAGACGCTGGACCTGACGACCGGAAAGCCGACCGAGGACGGCGTTCCAGGCGAGCTGACGTTCACGACGCCGACGAAGGAGGCGCTGCCGCTGCTGCGCTACCGCACCGGTGACATCGCGTCGCTGAACCGGGCGCCGTGCGCGTGCGGGCGGACGCTGGTTCGGATGAGCAAGGTGACCGGCCGGGTCGACGACATGGTCGTGATCCGCGGCGTCAACGTCTACCCGAGCGAGGTCGAGGCGGTGCTGCTCGCCCAGCCCGGCGTCGCGCCGCACTACCTGCTCGTCGTGGACCGGCGGAGTCCGACCGCGCGGCTGCTCGTGGCCTGCGAGGGCGCGGTGGTCAAGGACGCGCTGGACGAGTCGCTGCGGCAGCGGCTCGGAATCCACGCCGAGGTGGTCGTGCTGCCGGCCGGAACGGTGCCGCGGGTCGAGGCCGGCAAGGCCAAGCGGCGGGTCGACTGGGTCGACGGGCCGGCCCCGTTGCCAGGGCTGGAGCCGGCGTGACCCACCGGATCCCGGACCTCTGGGACGCCGACCCCGGCTACCTCGACACCGCCACGTACGGACTGCCGCCGCATCCGACGCTGCGCGAGCTCAACCAGGCCATCCTCGGCTGGCGGACCGGGCGGACCCGGCGTGCGGTGTGGGAGGAGTCCGTCGAGAGGGCCCGGCACTCGTTCGCCCGCCTGGTCGGCGCCGACCCCGCCGGCGTGACGATCGGCAGCCAGGTGTCCGGGCTGGTGGCGCTGGTCGCGTCCGCGCTGCCGGACGGCGCCCGGGTGCTGGTGCCGAGCATCGAGTTCACCTCGAACGTCTTCCCGTACGCGGTGCAGGCGGCTCGCGGAATCGAGGTGGTGACCGCACCGCTCGACGGGCTGCTCGACGCGATCGACGACCGGACCACGGCGGTGGCATACAGCGTCGTGCAGTCGGCGACCGGTGAGAACACCGACATTGCGGCGGTGGCGGCGAAGGCGCGCCGGCACGGGGCGCTCGTCATCGCCGATGCCACCCAGGCCGTCGGCTGGCTGCCCGGGGTGCACGCGGAGTATGCCGACGCGCTGGTGTGCGGGACGTACAAGTGGTTGATGTCGCCGCGGGGGACCGCCCTGCTGGCGACGACACCCGAGTTCGCCGAGCGCATGGTCCCGCTGCTGGCCGGCTGGTTCGCGGGCGAGGACCCGAACGACTCGTACTACGGGCTGCCGATGCAGCTGGCCAAGGACGCGCGGCGGTTCGACCTCTCCCCCGGCTGGTTCGACTGGGTCGGTACGGCGAGCTCGCTGGCGGTGGTCGAGTCGATCGGGCTGGCGGCCGCACACGCGCACGACGTCGCACTGGCCAACCGGTTCCGGGTGGGGCTCGGCCTGCCGCCGGGGCACTCGGCGATCGTCAAGCTGGACGGGCGGCCGGATGCGCCGGAGCGGTTCGCCCGGGCCGGGATCCGGGCGGCGACGCGGGCCGGATCCGTGCGGACGGCGTTCCACCTGTACACGACCGAGGCTGATGTGGACAGGGCGCTTAACGTGCTCACAGAACGCTGATATCCGCCTGGCCGCGGGCGTGGCCGAGCAGCTGTTCCCGGCCACGCTGGTCGACCGCGACGCCGGTGCGGCCGAGGGCGGTCGAGCTGGTTACAGCGCTGCGTTCACCGCCGCGGTGACCCCGGCCAGCGAGACGTCCTGCACCGGCTTGCCGTCCACCAGCAGCGTCGGCGTAGCGAAGATCCCGTCCTGGTTGGCCTTGTCGGAGATCTTCGATACGAAGTCGGCATACTTCCCCGACTTCACGCACTGGGCGAAGGCGGTCTGCTGCGCGCCGGTGATCCCGGCCCGCGGACCGTCGGCGATCAGCTCGTCGTTCGTGACGTCGGCGCCCGGCGCCGGCTGGTCACCGAAGACGATGTCGTGGTATTCGCGGAACCGCCCCGCGTCGGCAGCGCAATACATCGCCTCAGCAGCCCGGGACGGATACCGCGTGGGCGACTGGCCGTTCAGGTACGACACCACGTAATACTTGATCTTCGCCGTGCTCGAGTCCAGCCAGGTCTGCAGCTGGGGCCGGCGGTCTCCACGAACGTCTTGCAGTTCGTGCACAGCGGGTCTTCGTACAGCTCGATCGTGACCCTGGCGCCCGATCGACCGAGCTCGACTCCGTTGGAGATGCTGACCGGCTGCGGCGACGGCGGATCGGGCGTACGCGCCGCCTGCACGCCGATGCCGATACCGGCCGCCACGATCAACAGCACGCCACCCAGCGCGCCGGCGAACCGCACACGTTGCTGTCCGGCCGCTGCGCGGGCCGACGCAAGCCCGGCCTGCCGGCGCCGTGCGTCCGCCGTCCGCCGCGGGCCGACTCGCGCCTTCGACAACCTGGACTCCGCGGACCGGCGCACGGTGTCGTCCAGCGCGTACCGGGTCCGCGGCCACCACGCCAGCCCCGCCGCCAGCACGAGCAGCACAGCGACGATCGCGACGTCCCGCGGGTATGAGGTGGTCTGGCCGGTCGGCAGCACACCGCCGGAGCCGAGGCAGCCGCAGGCGATCCGCAGTCCCCGCGCCGCGGCCGCAACCAGCCCGACAAGCTGCAGCAGGAACAGCACCGCCGACACCGCCGCGGCGACCCGGACGGCCAGCCCGACCAGCAGCAACACGGCCAGCGCCAACGCGACGAACGGCAGCCCGTAGCCGATCCCCCGCTCCAGCACGTCGGGCAGCAACTGGTAGGCCCGGACGGCGTCCACCGACGCCGCCGGATCCGCGATCCGCGCCACCGCGACCCAGGCCCAGACCGCGGCCAGCACCAGCCGGACCACCGTGGCCGCCCAGACACGCACTGCTCAGGCTCCCTTCGCCACCAGCGGCAGATCGTGCCGCAGGTCGTCCGGGCTGCTCCCGGAGACGTAGGCGACCCTGGCATAGTTGTCTGTGCCGTAGAGAAGTTGCTCGGCCGAGTGGGTCTGCCCGTTCTCGGTCGCGACCGGGACCTTCGCCGCAGCCTGCGCCGCCTCCACCTGGGCGACCGTGCCGGTGAGCCCGACGAACTTTCGGGGCAGGTCCGGATCGAAGTTGCGCAGCCAGGCGGCGAGCACCGGGCCGGTGTCCCGGGCCGGGTCGGTGGTCACGAACACGACCCTGACCTGGCTGCGCAGCGGCTCCGGAGTGCCGCGCAGCGCCGCCGCGGTGCCGGCCATCGTGGTCGGGCAGACGTCCGGACAGTGCGTGTAGCCGAAGAACAGCAGGGTCGGCAGGCCCCGGGTCTCGGCGGCGAAGTCGTACGGCTTGCCGGCCATGTCGGTCAGCGTGAACGTGGGCCGCGGCTGGTCCGGGTCGAGCTCGAGACCCCGGTACGTGCCCTGCGGCGTGGGCTGGGCCGAGATGGCCGGGGACGCGGCCTCCGACGACGCCGTGCACGCGCTGAGCGCGACCATGCCGAGCACCGCGACTGCCGCCAGCAGCCTCCTCACGATGTCGCTCCTCCCGGGGCCGGGGCGGTGATCGAGATGACCGGCACGTCGAGCAGGACCTGTCCCGCCTTGTCGAAGCGCAGCAGCAGGCTGACCGTGTCGCCGGCCCTGAGCGTGCCGGTCAGGTTCTCCAGCATGATGTGGCCCTTGGCCGGGGTCAGGCTGACCGTCGCGTTCGCCGGCACCGGCAGCGGGGTGGACGCGGCCTCCTCACCGGCCTGCATCGCAGCCGAGTCGGCGTGCACGCTGGTCCTCCCGGCCGCCCCGCAGTACGCGGAGGACAGCCGGTCGGCCGCCTTCCCGTCGTTGCGCACGGTCAGGTACGCGGCGGCGACGTCGGGTGAGGCCGGCTGCCGGATGTACGCGTCGTACACGGTCAGGTCGCCGACGGTGGTGCCGTTGGCCGGCGCCGGTGCCGTGCTCGCCACCGCGCCGGGTGCGCTCTGGCCGGCGTCGTTCCGCGCGCCGACGATGAGCCCGGCGACGCCGAGGACCACGGCCACCGCGGCGGCGACGAAGCCGGTCGGGACCCCGGGCCCCCGGCGCGGCCGGTGGCCGGTCGGCGCCAGGGCGGGGTTGGTGGTGCTGCTGCTCACGGTGCTCCGGTCAGTGGGCTCCGGCGGACGTGGAGACGTGCTTCGGGGACCCCTCCACGGTAGCCCGGCGCCTGCGACCGGTGAGGGCCAGTGCCAGCGCGGCCAGCCCCGCGACGAGGCCGATGCCGCCGACGACGTACGCGCCGGTGACCGAGCCCTTGCTGGCGCCGTCGCCGCCCGCCGCGGCCGCCGGTGCCGGTGCCGTCGTGCCACCGGCGGCCGGTGCGCCGGCCGCGGCCAGCTTCAGCGTCGGCGCCGGGTGCTCGGATTCCTCGGTGCTGCCGGACGCCGGCACGTCGATCCAGGAGACGGTCTGGCCGTTGCTGTAGACCTGGATCGCCTTGAACGTCATCGAGGCGGCCTTCGGCAGCGGCCCCACCGACAGGTCGAAGTCCTCGTACTCGCCGGGCTTGACGCCGCCCGCGGTCGCCTTCCAGTCGATCACCGAGACGTAGTCGGTGACCTGGTTGCCGTCGTCGTCGGTGACCGGCTGCGGCAGCTTGGCCCGCGTGACCGTGTAGGCCCAGCCCGGCTCGGGCTTCACCGACACCGAGGCGAGCGGCTGGTCGGCCGGCAGCTGCACCTTCAGCTCGGTGGCGTTGGCGTTGTCCATCTCGTTCGGCATCCGGAAGGTCAGCACGCCGAACGAACCCTGCGTCGCTCCGGGCGAGCTCACCGTCACGTGCGCGAGCGCCGGGAGGGCGGTCAGACCGACCGCCGCGGTGGCTGCCACGGCCACGGTGAGCAGCCTGAAGACAGGTCGGGACACGGGACGTCCTTTCAGGTGAGGTGATCGCGCCCCGGTACCGCGGGGCAGGTTGTCGGGTTGGTCTAGGTGACCTTCACGTCCACCTGGACCACGTCGCGGTCGAACTCCGACATCTGGACCCGGATGACGAGCTCCCAGTTGCCGGTCTTGGTCAGTGCGACCGACGAGGACGAGTACTGCCCGGTGCCGGTCTTCTGCATCTGCACGTTGAGCGGGCCGTACTGGTCGGACGGCAGCGCCTCGGTGGCGGTCACCGCGCGGGCGTCGACCTGCTTGCCGCTCCGGTCGAACACCTTCACGGTCAGCGTGTTCTGGCCGACCTTGGCCGGGGTCAGCTCGACCTCGGCGGTGCCGCCGGAGGCCAGCGCCACGGTCTTGTCGACCGGCTTGACGTAGGTGTTCCGGGCCGGCGCCTGGGAGACCAGCACGGCGGCGACCGCGAGCACCACGACGCCGAGCGCGAGCTCGATCCCGACCGAGGTGCGCAGCCGGCGGACCATCCGCCGGTCGTCGCCCGCCTCGCCCGCCTCCGGCTCCGGCAGCGTGGCGACCGAGCCGTCATCCTCCTTCACCGACAGCGCGTGCGCGACCGGCCGCACGTACCGGCGCTGGACGGCCTGACGGCTGAAGTACGCCACCGCGACGATCAGCAGGAAGCCGGTGACCTTGGCCAGCAGCAGCCGCCCGTAGTCGGTCGACCAGAGCGCCGGGATCGGCCACACCTCGCGCCAGGCCTGGTATGTGCCGGTGACGGCGAGCACGGCCACGCAGCCGAGCGCCAGCCGGGAGTAGCGCGGCAGCGCCTCGGCCAGCTCCCTGGTCCGCCGGCGCGGCAGCAGGCAGGCGACCAGGATGGCCAGCCCGCCGATCCACACGCTGGCCGCGGCGAGGTGGCTGGTGTCCGACAGCAGCGCGAGCGTCGGCGCGCTGCCGGCCGCCGCGTGCCCGACACCGCCGTAGGTGGCCAGCACGCCGAGGCCGCAGATCGCGGCCAGGTCCTCGTCCCTGGCCCTCGACCTCTCCGCGGTCCGCTGCGGCTCGCGCAGGATCCGTACGGCCAGCACGGCCAGCACGCCGAGCAGGATCAGCCGCGCGCACAGCATCCGCCCGTACGTGGTGCCGAGCGTGGTCTTGAGCAGGCTGGTGTTGAGCAGGTCGAGCAGACCGGTGCCGGCCGCGTACGGACCCTGCAGGACCAGGCCGAGCACGGCCCCGGCGGTGGTCGCGCACCAGCCGTACCAGATCAGCCGGCGGGCCCGCGGGTCGGTGCGGCCGGCCGGCCAGCACAGCACGACGAAGACCAGCCCGGCCAGCAGCACGATGCCGAGGAAGCCGACGAACCGGGCGACGTCGAAGATCTTGGTGATCACTCCGTTGGTGCCGCCGCCCACGACCGAGCCGGTGGCCGCGACCAGCGGTCCGTCGCCGACCACGAACGCGTACGCCCCGCCGATCGGGTGCGAGTCGGCCGAGGTGATCCGGTAGCTGACGATGTAGCTGCCGTCTGCGAGCCCGGACTTCAGCGGCACGGTGACGTTGCGACCCTCGACCTTCGCGTCGCCGTTGCTGACGATGTTGCTCTTGCTGTCGACCACCTTGAGATAGCCGGCGCCGAGCGAGACGTCCTCGGAGAAGGTCATCGTGACCTTGCTCGGCGGGGACTGCAGCCGCGAGCTCTCCGCCGGGTCGCTGCCCACGACCGTCGCGTGCGCCAGCGCCGGGGTGGCTCCGCTGATCGCGAGCACCGCCCAGGCGCCGAGCAGCGCGAGGACGGCGAAGACCCGCTTGCGGGCCTTCGAGGGACGTGCGGGGGCGGAAAGGGCAGTCACGCTGCTGATCCTGTCTCGACCGAGACCGTTGAACCAGCCCTAACACTAGGGGCCGCCGATCCGGTGCCCAGCGTGACCGGCCCGACCCCGTCCGCCACGCCGACCTCGACCTCCGGCGTGGTGGGCAGGCCGCGCGGGCGGGACCGGTCCGGCGTGCCGGGCTGCGGCGGCGCGGTCCGGCCGATCGTGACCAGCAGCACCAGCCCGGTGCCGACCAGGAGATGGCCGAGCAGCCGGCCGAGCGCGAGGTCGCCGGCCGCGGCGTCGGACGCGGCCACCACGGCGAGCACCGCGACGAACACCCCGACCGGCGCGATCAGCGCGTCCGCCGCCTTCGGCCGGGTCGCGACCATGAGGAACGCGACCGCGAGGGCCAGGTTCCAGGCGCCGACCTCGTGCGCGACGTGCCCGGTGGCCATGTCGTCCTGCCCGGTCAGCGCGCCCGACCAGGCCAGCAACGCCTGCAGGAACGCGACGACGACCAGCGCCGAACGGGCACCGGCGAACAGCCCGCGGCGGCCCGGCGAGCTCCCCGGCAACGCGGCGAGCACTCCCGGCGCCAGGTCGGGGATGGGCCTCGCGGGGGCCAACCGGACAAGCCGGGTGACCCGGGCGGCCCGCGCGAACCACTCCCGGCAGTCCGAACACCCGCTAAGGTGCCCACTCAGGGCATCTTCGGGCACGCCGTGCGGCTCCCCGTCGAGCTCGGCCGAGAGAGCTTCGCGATACTGGTCACAACCCACGTTCAGTCCAGTCGGTCCGGAGAGGCGAACAGTTCCCGTGGACGTTCCTGTCGACGAGATCACCCTGACGGCGCTGGCCGCCAGGGACGGCGACCAGGACGCCGCGGCTCGCTTCGTCCGGGCGACGCAGGCCGACGTCTGGCGGCTGTGCGCGCATCTCGGCGACCACGGCGAGACCCAGGACCTGGCCCAGGAGACCTACCTGCGAGCGTTCCGGTCCCTCGGCTCGTTCGAGGGGCGGGCCGGGGCGAAGACCTGGCTGCTCTCGATCGCCCGCCGGACCTGCGCGGACGCGGTCCGGGACCGGCGCCGCCGGCCGCGGGTCGACCCCGGCGCGACGGTGCCGGAGGGCGCCAAGGGCGGCGACCTGTCCGAGGGGGTTGCACTGCGCCAGCAGGTCGGCGCGCTGAGCCCGGACCGGCGGGACGCGTTCGTGCTCACCCAGCTGGTCGGGCTGAGCTACCCGGAGGCGGCCGAGGTGTGCGGGGTCCCGATCGGCACGATCCGGTCCCGGGTCGCGAGGGCCCGCGAGGACCTGGTCGCCGGCCTGGTCGAACGACCACGCCGCACCGGCTGACGGGGCGCCGAAGGGATTCTGGGCGACCGGCGGGTACCTTCCAGTCACCTGCAGGCCACCTGGAGATTCCGTGCGCTTACGTCTCACCCCGCGGGACGATCGGTTCTTCCCGATGTTCGTCGAAGCCGCCCAGAATCTGGTCTCGGCCACCGAGCTGATGGGCGAGTTCCTGCACGTCACGTCGAACCGGGAGAAGCTGGCCGCACAGCTGCGCGAGCACGAGCACGCCGGGGACGCCGTCACCCACCGGGTGATCCACGAGCTGAACTCGACGTTCGTCACCCCGTTCGACCGGGAGGACATCTACCGGCTGATCACCCAGCTGGACGACGTCATGGACGCGATCGAGGCGGCCGCGGACTTCACCGTGCTGTCCGAGCTGGAGACGCTGCCGGCCGAGATGGGCCGGCAGGTCGACCTGCTGCAGCGGGCGGCCCGCTGCACCGCCGAGGCGATGGGCCGGCTGGCCACCATGACCGACCTCGCCTCGTTCTGGATCGAGGTCAACCGGCTGGAGAACGAGGCCGACCAGGTGTATCGCAAGCTGCTGTCCCGCCTGTTCAGCGGCTCGTACGAGGCGCTGACCGTGCTCAAGCTGAAGCAGGTGGCCGACGACCTCGAGGACGCGGCCGACGCGTTCGAGCACGTGGCCAACGTGGTCGAGACCATCGCGGTCAAGGAGTCCTAGACCGTGGATGCGGCCACGCTGGGGCTGCTGGTGATCATCGTGGTGGCCCTGGGGTTCGACTACACCAACGGGTTCCACGACTCCGC
>Ga0308176_10002317_pt1 | contig 11963 bp, 9 predicted proteins | sample PhyCR2_3_FD_203890 | JGI IMG/M metagenome (GOLD analysis project Ga0308176, IMG submission 203890) | Soil microbial communities from UC Gill Tract Community Farm, Albany, California, United States - DLSLS.C.R2 | ecosystem: Environmental > Terrestrial > Soil > Agricultural land | place: USA... | reverse complement strand
CTATCTTCGTGGCAGCGACGACCCAGACCCGCGTCGCCAGCAAGCGTGTATGTGCAGTCGCCGAGGCTGTTGCGTTGCACGCCCATGGGCAGGGTTCGTTGCAAATCAGTTGGCAGTGACCGGGTGTTTCCCCAGGCTATTTCGGACGCGCCCAAGGGCACGGCACCGGGAATAAATGAGCCGGATGGTGACGCCGAGGCCGCCGGGCGAGCGACCCGCTCGCGTTCGCTGACGCCGCGCAGGCGCCAGAGGTCCAGGTGCTGCAACGAGAGCGCGCGGCGGTCGTGAGCGCCGATGAGGCGCGGATTAGAACAGCTCGTCGTCGCTGTTGCAGACAGGCGGAGCGCACCGAGCCGCCAGGTCACGGCAATACCGGGTGAGCCGGTGTTGGAAGTGCCGCGCTGACGTTCCGCAACTACCTCGAGGTGATCGATCTGCCGACCGCGCCGCGGGGCCAGCTCCCCGACGCGCCGGCGCTGCGCCGCGGCCTCGAGATCCGCGACGCCTGGTTCCGCTACACGCCCGACGGTCCGTGGGTCCTGCAGGGCGTCGATCTCTGGATCCTCGCGGGCGCGACCGTCGGGCTGGTCGGGCTCAACGGCGCGGGCAAGACCACGCTCATCAAGCTGCTCTGCCGGTTCTACGACCTCGAGCGCGGCCAGATCCTGTGGGACGGCACCGACGTCCGCGACCTCGACACCGCGAGCCTGCATCGCCGGATGAGCGCGACGTTCCAGGACTTCATGACCTACGAGCTCTCGGCCGCCGAGAACATCGGGCTCGGCAACCCCGCCGCCCTCGACGACCACGAACGGATCCGCGCGGCGGCGCGGCTCGTGGGACCTCGCGGACCTCGAAGCCGGCGGCGCGCAGGCGTGAAATGAAGTCTTCGAGATCTGTGGACGCGACGAGGAGCTCACGCAGGCGATTGTCGTGCGGCGCGCTGCGCGCGGCTGCCGACAGGAACGGATGAGTGACCGGCTTCAGCCCCGGTGGCGGCGCGGCCGTGCTGATGATCGGACCGGGGATGCTGGACACGTCGAGTATGAGCGTCGAGTCGTCATATACCTTCCAGCGCTGCTCCGTGGTCGTCATCTGCGTTCCCTTCGTACCGTGGCCGTCATGCGAGGTGGTGCGCGCGCGCCGAGCTCGCCGCCGGGGGTACGGTCGAGCTCGCTGGCCTGCAGATCCGGTCGGCCGGCATCGAGCGCGCCGGCGCGGTCGTCCCGTGGCACCAGCTCGACGTGACCGAGCGCGACGGCTTCGCGATCTTGTTCGGCGGGTTCAGGAACCAGTCCGGGGTGACGCTGTTCGACAGCGACGTGCCCGAGGGCCCGGTGTTTCGCGCGCTGCTCCGCGACCACCGCGAGCGAGCTTCCTCGATCGACGCATGAGCAACCTACGATCACGAACCCAGGAAGAGATGCCTCATGCGCTCGCGAACGATACCTCGTGGCCCACCGGATGTGCCCGGCGGTCATCGCCAGGACAGTGACGTTCGACCGGTGATATGACGTAACCTCGCAACGAGGATCGTCATCTCATGGGATTACAAGGTCTGGTTCGCTGGCTGCTCCCCAAAGAGGAGCACTTTTACGACTTTCTCGAGCGCCAGGCCATCGCGGCTCACGACGGCGCGTCCGCGCTGGCGGCGTTCAAGGCGGAAGGGGCCTCCGTCGACGCGGTCGCGAAGAACGTGCAGGTGGTCGAGCACCAGGGCGATGCCATCGTGCACGAGCTCGAGGAGGCGCTCGCGAAGACGTTCGTCACCCCGATCGATCGCGAGGATCTGCAGAAGCTGTCGTCCCAGCTCGACGACATCCTCGATCTGACCAACGGGGCGGCGCGGGCCTCCGTGCTGTACGGCGTCGTGCGGCCGACCCCGGCGATGACCACGCTCATCGACAAGCTCGTGGCCTGCACCGCGATGTTGAAGGACACGCTGCCAAACCTTCGCAAGCACGCCTATTCGGAGCTGATCACCGCGAGCCGCACGCTGCGGCAGCTCGAAAAAGACGCCGACGTGGTCTATCGCGAGGCGGTGCGCGGGCTGTTCAGCGACGAAAAGGTCGACGCAAAGGTGCTGCTCCGCGAGAAGCAGGTCCTCGAAGACCTGGAGAAGGCGATCGACCGTTGCGAGTACGTGGCCGACACCCTCGCCAACCTCGCGGTCAAGCATGGTTAGCCTGCTCATCGTCGTCATCGTGACGGCCATCGTCTTCGACTTCATCAACGGCTTCCACGATGCAGCGAACGCGATCGCGACGATCGTCTCCACGGGCGTCTTGCCGGTTCGCACCGCCGTGCTCATGGCCGGGCTGTTCAACTTCATCGGCGCGATCACCGGGACCGCGGTCGCCAAGACGATCGCGTCGGGGTTCGCCGATCCGGCCATCGTCCTGCAGACCGTCGTGCTCGCTGCCTTGCTCGGAGCGATCACCTGGAACCTGATCACGTGGTGGTACGGCATCCCGTCGAGCTCGTCGCATGCGCTCGTCGGCGGTCTGGCCGGCGCGGTCGTCGCGCATGCCGGAGTCGGCGCCTTCAAGTGGTCGGCGCTCGGCGAGAAGGTCCTCCTCCCGCTCGTGCTCTCGCCGCTGCTGGGCTTCGTGATCGCGTTCGCCGTGATGATCGGCCTGACGTGGGGCGTGCGGCGCATGCGTCCGCAGACCGTTCATCGCGGGTCTCGCAAGATGCAGCTCGTGTCGGCGTGCATGATGGCGCTCGGTCACGGCTCGAACGATGCCCAGAAGTCGATGGGCATCATCGCGCTCGCGCTCGCCGCGTTCGTCGCCGCCGGACACACCGGGCTTCCGTCGTGGATGCTTCCGGACGGCAACCAGATCCCGCTCTGGGTCGTCGTCTCGTGCGCCGCGGCGATCGCGCTCGGCACGGCGGCGGGAGGCAAGAAGATCATCAAGACCATGGGCACGAAGATCATCCGCATCACGCCCTTGCAGGGGTTCGCGGCAGAGACCGCGGGGGCGGCCACCATCTTCGCCGCGAGCCACCTCGGTGTCCCGGTATCGACCACGCACTGCATCAACGCGTGTATCATGGGGGTCGGTGCGAGCAAGCGCATCTCGGCGGTGCGATGGGGCGTCGCCGGAAACATCCTGACGGCCTGGGTGTTGACGATCCCGCTGAGCGCCGCCTTCGCCTTCGTGGCGATGCTCGCCCTGAAGGTCGTGTTCGGCGCGCACTGAGCTCGAGCACGCGGCATTGCCGAAGCGGCGGCGTCGCTCGGGTCCAGCGCAGGTTACGACCCGGCGTCCGGTGCTACCCGATCTGGGTCCGGCGGGCGAGCATCTCGATCAGGTCCATCTTGGTGAGGATGCCGATCACGCTGCGCTGATCGTCGACGACGATCGCGACCTCGCCGCGCTCGAAGATCCGCGGCAGCTCGCTCGAGCTCGCTTGCAGGCCCACGGTCGAGACCTTGCGCTCCATCACCTCGGCGACGATCGTGTCCTTGTTGGCGCGGCCCGAGACCAGGTGATGCAGGAGGTCGCTCTCGGTGAGGATCCCCGCGAGCTTGCCATGATCGAGCACCGGCATCTGCGAGATGCCGTGCTGCTTGTACAGCGCCGTCGCGCGATCGAGCTTGTCGTTGAGATCGAGCGAGATGATCTCCTTGCGCCCGAGGGCGCGCACGCAGTCGCCGACCGTGCCGACCTCCCAGTCGCCCTTGACGAACCCCTGCTGGCGCATCCAGCGATCGTCGACGAACTTGGTCAGGTAGTTGCGGATCGAGTCGGGCAGGATGACGACGACGCGCTTGCCCGGCCCGAGGTCGCGGCACACCTGCATCGCCGCCCACACCGCCGAGCCCGACGAGCCGCCGCACATCAGGCCCTCCTGGCGGATCAGCTGACGCGCGACCAGGAACGAGTCGCGATCGTTGGACTTGATCCACGAATCGACCAGCCGGCGGTCGAGCACGTCGGGGATGAAGTCGTAGCCGATGCCCTCGACCTTGTAGCTCCGGATCTCCCCCGGCCCGGCGAGGATCGAGCCCTCGGGGTCGACGCCGACGACCTTGCAGCCCGGCACCTCGCGCTTGATCACCCGGGCGACGCCGCTGATCGTGCCGCCCGTGCCCGCCGTCATCACGACGGCGTCGAGCTTGCCGCCGCACTGGTCGATGATCTCGCGTCCGGTGCCTTCTTCGTGCGCCGCCGGGTTCGACGGGTTCGAGTACTGATCGAGGATGTGCGAGTTGGGGATGACCTCCTTGAGCCGTCGCGCGACGCCGATGTGGCTCTCGGGCGAATCCCACGCGGCCTCGGTTGGCGTGCGGATGATCTCGGCGCCGAGCGCCTCGAGCACGACCTGCTTCTCCTGCGACATCTTCTCGGGCATCGTGATGATCACGCGATAGCCCCGCACCGCGGCGGCCATCGCGATGCCGATGCCGGTGTTGCCCGACGTCGGCTCGATCAAGGTATCGCCGGGCTTGATGCGGCCGGCGCGCTCGGCGTCGAGCAGCATGCGCACGCCGATCCGGTCCTTCACCGAGCCGCCCGGGTTCATGAACTCGCACTTGCCGAGCAGCTCGCACGGCAGGCCCTTGCCGATGCGCGACAGCCGGATCATCGGCGTGTGGCCGGTCGTCTCGAGAATGGAGTCCAGGATCGCGTTATTGGTGGCCTCGTTCGACATCGCGCCGACTGTACATGCAACCCCCCCGCGCGCAGCGGGATGGCGGCACACATGCAAGGCCCGTCGCATCGCCGCGTCTATGATGACGGCGCCTCGTCCGCTCATGGCGACGATGGCCAAACGATGGTAATCAGGGCCGGATGTCGTCCGTCGACCGCTTACGCGAAACCCTCGATCGTCGCATCGTCGTCCTCGACGGCGCGATGGGGACCAGCGTCCAGGGACTTGGGCTCGCCGACGAGGCCGCGTGGCGCGGTGAGCGGTTTCGCGACCATCCGATGCCGGTCAAGGGCTGCATCGACGTCCTCGTGCTCAGCAAGCCCGAGGCGATCGAGCAGATCCACCTCGACTTCCTGCGCGCCGGCGCCGACATCGTCGAGACCGACACGTTCACGGCGACCGCGGTCGCGCTGGCCGACTTCGGCCTCGAGGGCGTGGTGCACGAACTCAACCTCGCGGCCGCCCGGATCGCCCGCCGCGCCGCCGACCGTGCCGAGCGGGAAGATGGCCGCCCGCGCTGGGTCGCCGGCTCGATCGGCCCGACGACCAAGACCGCCTCGCTGTCGCCCGACGTCAACGATCCGGGGGCCCGCGCGGTCACGTTTCGCCAGCTGGTCAACGTCTACGCCGATCAGGCGCGCGCGCTGATCGAGGGCGGCGTCGACCTCCTGCTCACCGAGACCCACATCGACACGCTCAACTGCAAGGCCTCGCTCTACGCGATCGCCGAGCTGTTCGAGCACGGCGTGCGCAAGGTGCCGGTGATCGCGTCGGTCACGATCCCCGATCGATCCGGCCGCACCCTGTCGGGCCAGACCGTCGAGGCGTTCTACAACTCGGTCGCGCACGCCAACCTGTTCGCGATCAGCATCAACTGCGCGCTCGGCGCCGACGACATGCGGCCCCACGTCGCCGACCTCGCGCGGATCGCCGGCGTCCCGGTCGCCTGCTACCCCAACGCCGGCCTGCCCAACGAGTTCGGCGGCTACGACGATACGCCAGAGCACATGGCCAGGCTGCTCGGCAGCTTCGCGCGCGAGGGCATGCTGAACCTCGTCGGCGGGTGCTGCGGCACGCGCCCCGAGCACATCAAGGCGATCCGCGACGCGGTCGACGGCGTGCCCCGCCGCGCGATCCCGACGCCGCCGCGCCACATGCGGCTCGCCGGCCTCGAGCCCCTGACCATCACGCCCGAGACCAACTTCGTCGTGATCGGCGAGCGCACCAACGTCACCGGCTCCGCCGCGTTCCGCCGCCTCATCAAGGACGACAAGTACGACGAGGCGGTCGCCGTGGCCCGCCAGCAGGTCGAGGGCGGCGCCAACATCCTCGACGTCTGCATGGACGAGGGCATGCTCGACGGCGTGGCCGCGATGCGGCGGTTCCTGAACCTCATCGCCGCCGAGCCCGACATCGCGCGCATCCCGGTCATGGTCGACTCGTCGAAGTTCTCCGTGATCGAGGCCGGGCTCGAGTGCCTGCAGGGCAAGAGCGTCGTCAACTCGATCTCGCTCAAGGAAGGCGAGGCCGAGTTCATCCGCCAGGCCCGGATCGTCCGCAAGTTCGGCGCCGCGGTCGTCGTGATGGCGTTCGACGAGACCGGCCAGGCCACCACGGTCGACCACCGGCTCGCGATCGGCCACCGCGCCTACCGCATCCTCACCGAGCAGGTCGGGTTCCCGCCCGAGGACATCATCTTCGATCCGAACATCCTGACGATCGGCACCGGCATCGAGGAGCACGATCCATACGCCGTCAACTTCATCGAGGCCACGGCGCGGATCAAGCGCGAGCTGGCCTACGCCAAGGTCTCCGGCGGCGTGTCCAACCTGTCGTTCTCGTTCCGCACCTCGCCGCGCGTGCGCGAGGCGATGCACGCCGTGTTCCTCTACCACGCGATCAAGGCCGGCCTCGACATGGCGATCGTCAACGCCGGCCAGCTCGCGGTCTACGACGAGCTCGACCCGGTGCTGCGCGAGCACGTCGAGGATCTGGTGCTCAACCGCCGCGCCGACGCGACCGAGCGCATGCTCACGCTCGCCGCAACGCTGACCGGCGACGCGGCGAAGCAGGTCGACGAGCTCGCCTGGCGCCGGCAGCCGCTCAAGGACCGGCTCGCCCACGCGCTCATCAACGGCATCACCGACTTCATCGATCCCGACGTCGCCGAGGCGCTGGCCGCCTACCCCAAGCCGCTCGACATCATCGAGGGCCCGCTGATGGACGGCATGAACATCGTCGGCGGGCTGTTCGGCTCCGGCAAGATGTTCCTGCCGCAGGTCGTCAAGTCGGCACGCGTGATGAAGAAGGCCGTCGCGATCCTCGAGCCGCTGATGGACGCCGAGAAGCGGCGCACCGGGGTCACCACCGCCAAGGGCAAGATGGTGATCGCCACCGTCAAGGGCGACGTCCACGACATCGGCAAGAACATCGTCGCCGTGGTCCTGCGCTGCAACGGCTACGAGGTCACCGACCTCGGCGTCATGTGCCCCGGCCACAAGATCCTCGACACCGCGGCCGAGCTCGGCGCCGATCTCGTCGGGCTGTCGGGCCTCATCACGCCATCGCTCGACGAGATGATCACCGTGGCCGCCGAGATGACGCGCCGGGGCATGACCCTGCCGCTCCTGATCGGCGGCGCGACCACCAGCGGCAAGCACACCGCCGTCAAGGTCGCCCCCGCCTACACCGGCCCGACGATCCACGTGCCCGACGCCTCGCTCGCGGTCGGTGTGATGGGCAAGCTCCTCTCGGCCGATCGCGCACCCTACATTGCCGAGGTCCAGGTCAAGCAGGCCCAGCTCCGCGACGCTCACGCGTCGGCGCAGAAGCGCCCGCTGCTCTCGATCGGCGAGGCGCGAAGCCGCCGGCAGAAGCTTCAATTCAACGCCGACACCGTCCCCGTCCCGGCGTTCCTCGGCACCAGGAACGTCGCCGTGCCGCTCGGAGAGCTCGTCCCGTGGATCGACTGGTCGCCGTTCTTCCACACCTGGGAGCTGTCCGGCCGCTACCCCGCGATCCTCGACGATCCGAAGAAGGGCGACGCCGCGCGCAAGGTGTTCGCCGACGGCCGCGCGCTGCTCGATCGCATCGTGGCCGAGAAGCTGCTCACCGCCCGCGGCACCTACGGGTTCTTCCCGGCCGGGTCGAACGCCGACGACGAGATCGTGGTGTTTGCGCCCGACGACCAGACGCGCGAGCTCGCCCGGTTCGCGATGCCGCGCCAGCAAGAAGACAAGGCCGTGTGCCTCTCGCTCGCCGACTTCATCGCCCCGGCCGGCACCTACCCGGATCACCTCGGCGCCTTCATCGTCACCGCCGGTATCGGCACCGACGCCCTCGCCGCGAGCTTCGAGCGCGATCACGACGACTACTCGGCGATCATGGCCAAGGCGCTCGCCGACCGGCTCGCCGAGGCGTTCGCCGAGTACCTCCACCATCAAGCCCGCGTCAACTGGGGCTACGGCGCTTCCGAAGCGCTCTCGCAAGCCGGCATGCTCGACATTCTCGCCGAGAAGTACCGCGGCATCCGCCCCGCCTTCGGCTACCCGGCGTGCCCCGATCACAGCCCCAAGGCCACCTTGTTCGCCCTGCTCGACAACGCCGCGCACCACGGCGTGTCGCTCACCGAGTCGTACGCGATGTACCCGACCGCCGCGGTCTCCGGCCTGTACTTCGCCCACCCGAGCAGCTCGTACTTCTCGGCCGGCCGCCAGGGCTGAGGATCGATCCAGCCTGAGCTCCCCGTAGCCAATGACGCTGCCGTCGCGCAGGCGCGGCCGTCGGTTGCTACGCACCGTGCACATGTGCGACGCAGACATAGTGCTCATACTAAGGTAGTATCTTCGTATGAGCATGCGGAAGGGTCGCATCACAGTCACGGTGGATCGCATTCTCATCGAGGCAGCCAACGAAGCCGTGGCGTCCGGGCGAGCGTCGTCGGTCAGCACCTGGGTCAACGTCGCGCTCGCCGAACGAGCCGCCAAGGAACGATACCTGCGTGCGATGGCCGAGGCCCTTGCCGGGTACGAAGCCAAATTCGGTGCGGTCACCGAGGCGGAGTTGATCTTGCAGCAACGCGAGGACCGTCGCGCGGCCATCGCGGTCCGGGAGCCTCGAAACAAGCCTGCTCGCGGCCGCCGCCGCAGGGCGGCATGAGGCTGGTCCTCGACAACGGTGCGTTGATCGCGCTCGAGCGCAACGATCGCGCCATGTGGCGGCGCCTCAAGCTCGCGCTCCTCGCCGAGCAGGTACCGCTATCCCACGGCGGCATCGTCGGCCAGGCGTGGCGAGGCCGTGGACCGCGCCAGGCGCTGCTGGCCAAGGCTCTGGATGGTGTGGAGATCCGTCCGCTCGATCTGGCGCTCGGCCGTGCTGCAGGAGAATTGCTGGCCCAGGCGGGCCGCAGCGACGTGGTCCATGCCGCCCTGGTCCTGCTCGCCGATGACGGCGACCAGATCGTTACGTCCGATCCCCGCGATATCGAGCCGCTCGCGCTGGCGGCGCGCCGTCATGTAGATCTGATCCGCGTCTGATCAGGCGACGAAGTCGCTGCGCTGATCGAACCTTGGCCGCAGGCCACGTAGCCTTGTAGCCTTGTCCAGTGTCCGGCCGGATCTCGGACGACTTCCGACGAGCTTGAAACTACTTCGAGATCTACAAGTTCCAATACGTTGACCGTTTCGAGGCGTATCCAGGCGTTTCACGGCGCCACGGAAAAGTAGGGACGGAAGTAGGGACCAGCTCGCGGGAGTGCCCCGGTAGGGACGAAGCTGCTTCTCGTCTACGACGAGGAACCCGGCACCCGTAGCTCGACCGCGGCGCCGTGACCCGCAGCGATCGACGCGTTGGCGAAATTCACGCCGGGCAAGTCGCGGCGCTGAGCGACCGTCTCGTCGAGCGCGGGCTAGCATCGGCACTGGGTGGCTCGCGGGGGTCGAGCTGCCACGGCCCACGATGCTGTCGAGCGTGGCAATCGCCATGTCTCCTCCCTCTCGCCGTAGGCGCGGGCAGCATACCACCGCCGCCGATTCGCGAAGCGGTTATGGCGGCAGCAGCCGCCACGGCGACCCACGGTCGAGCTCGCGCATCAGGGGTAGATCAGCACCGGGTCAGCGGTAGGGCGATCGCCGTGGGCCGCATCGAGCCCGCCGCCAAGCCCGCACTCCCACGTGGCAGGACCTCGACCAGCGTCGACCAGCGACAGCACTGCCGCCACGCAATCGCAAAGGGCGAAAACCTCGTGCGCGAAGGCCCCCCCACCTGACGCAAGCTGAATTTATCAACCATCTCGCGATCCTGCAGTGACCACGCAGGCCTGCGTCGGTGTCGAGTACCGCTTCCTATGTCCAGGGTCAGGCTGGGCTGCCAGCTAAGCGTCGTGCCTGGGTGAACGTCCGTTGATCGATGGCCTTGCGCGGAGGATTGGGCTGGGTAGCAAGGGTGCTCTCGACCGGGCGGTCACACTGTGATGCACCAACGCACTCTGCCAGCGGTCGAACGAGCACGCCGGCGGCCCACCAGCTCGCGCTCGACCTAGCAAGTGACCGAGCGTTCGTCAGACCCCTGATCTACGCTCATGACCTCGACGGAGAGGGTGCCGATGCAGCTCAAGAGTCTCCGCGTCCGAATGTACAAGGGAGTGATCGACTCGGGGTGGATCGACGTCGAGTCCCTCACGGTCTTCTGTCGGAGACCACGTTTGTTGAGACTCGCATCCCATAGATCTTTGCGAGAGCAACGAGGGCATTCGCATCACTGAGCGGATAGAAACGAATTGGGAGGCCGTGCAGAGAGCAGTGTGCTCGACGATGTCAAGGACGCGCGCTCGGCTCGCGCCGCGTAGGCGGCGGGCTGCGCCCGTCCTTGACGTCGTCTGCGCGCACTGCAGAACGCTGGGTGTCGGGTCGCTGGGCGACCCGGTCATGACCGACGAGATGAAGGTGAAGCGGTTCCCGAGTTCCGATCTCTATAACGGGAACCGGGAACCGGGCGGTCAGGGAGAAGCGGCGGCGAGGGTCCAGCCGTGCTCGGTCTTGGCGACGAGGCCGCGGTCTACGAGGCCATGCAGGGCAGCGAGCAGGTCGGCCTTGCGGACGTGGAGCGTATCGCGGAGCTGCGGGGTCGGCTGCGGGCGCGGGACCGCGCGAAGCTGCTCGAAAACGCGGCCCTGGAGTGGATCGCCGACGGCAGCGGACGGCTCGGCATCGTGGGCGTCCTGGATAGCCAGGTGGGGAGCATCGCCGGGGACGAGGCGAAGGCGGAACGGCGATGGCGCGGGTGCACCGCGAGGAGCACGCGGTCGTCGTCGTGACGAGTGAGGTAGAGCGCGGAGTCTGCCCAGGCGGAGAAGTCGCCAGAGCCACGGAGCTGCTGGGCGGGGTGCGCAGCGGGCGACTTGCGCATGTGGTGGACAAGCAAGATCGTGACGTCGTGCTCGCGCTGCAGGGTGCGCAGGGCACCGAGCACAGCCAAGACGTCGCGCGCGCTGTTCTCGTCGAGCCCCGCAACAAGCCGGACAAAGGGGTCGAGGACGAGCAGCCGGGGCGCGTGCTGCGCGAGGGTCCGGCGGAGTCGGTCGAGGTGGGTCGCATCGTCGAGCCGGAGCTGGGCGATGTCGAGCAGGAGTACGGGAGCAAGCGCGAGGTCGAGGTGGCGGGCGCGCGCGATGCTGCCGTAATTGGACTAGGTCAGCTGCTTGCGGCAGATGTATCGTCACCGATCGCGGACGCGTTGTTCTCCCTCGCGGACGCGATCCCTCTCCGCCATCTGATCCAGGAGGTCGGCCGCGCGCGCGGCCCATCGTTGAAGCCCGGGCCCGCGTGCACGCTAGGCTACAGCTCGCATTCCGCTCGCGATGCTCGCCCTCCGCGGTCAGATGGGAACGCTAATGGTCGGTCTCAGTGCGACTTCTACGAGTGAGTAGATGTCGAGCCCGGTCGTGCACACGCTGACGATTAGCGAGAACGCTTGCTCCTTGGTGAGAAATCGAACGTACTGATCCCACCATCCCGACTTCGGCATAACAGCGATAAGTTTTGAACCCGCAAGCAGTGACGCCCTTCCTGTCCATCGGTCGCTTTGGACGGTGCCCTGCTCACGGCGCATCGGCCCTATTTTCCACTTGAAGCTCTTGCTCTTCACTCTCTCATCGGTGGATTGACGAACCTTCTTGTTTACCCGCCAACGAAACTCGTCCTCTGTCTCCTGTGGGCCTTGCATGTCCCATCGGAGGTCGAGTCCGCGATAGGCGTTTCGTCGGTAGGTCTGCATCTCAGCGAAGTACGAGAGCGTGACGCGAA
>Ga0308176_10002316_pt1 | contig 11965 bp, 5 predicted proteins | sample PhyCR2_3_FD_203890 | JGI IMG/M metagenome (GOLD analysis project Ga0308176, IMG submission 203890) | Soil microbial communities from UC Gill Tract Community Farm, Albany, California, United States - DLSLS.C.R2 | ecosystem: Environmental > Terrestrial > Soil > Agricultural land | place: USA... | reverse complement strand
GTTCCATCAGTACAGCTTACTTGATGACCTTGGCCACCACGCCGGCGCCGACGGTGCGGCCGCCTTCGCGGATGGCGAAGCGCAGGCCTTCGTCCATCGCGATCGGATGGATCAGGCTGACCACCATTTTCACGTTGTCGCCCGGCATCACCATCTCCACGCCTTCCGGCAACTGGCAGGCGCCAGTCACGTCGGTGGTGCGGAAGTAGAACTGCGGACGGTAGCCCTTGAAGAACGGCGTGTGACGGCCACCCTCGTCCTTGGACAGCACATAGACTTCGGCCTCGAAGTCGGTGTGCGGGGTGATCGTGCCCGGCTTGGCCAGCACCTGGCCACGCTCGACGTCGTCACGCTTCAGGCCGCGCAGCAGCAGACCGGCGTTGTCGCCCGCCTGGCCCTGGTCGAGCAGCTTGCGGAACATTTCCACGCCGGTGACGGTGGTCTTCTGGGTGTCACGGATACCCACCACTTCCACTTCGTCGCCGACCTTGATGATGCCGCGCTCGATACGACCGGTCACCACGGTGCCGCGGCCGGAGATCGAGAACACGTCCTCGACCGGCATCAGGAACGGCTTGTCGACCGCACGCACCGGCTCGGGGATGTAGCTGTCCAGCGCGTCGACCAGCTTGATGATCGAGGGCACGCCGATGTCGCTCTGGTCGCCTTCCAGCGCCAGCTTGGCCGAGCCATGGATCATCGGGGTGTCGTCGCCCGGGAAGTCGTACTTGGACAGCAACTCACGCACTTCCATTTCGACCAGCTCGAGCAACTCGGCGTCGTCGACCATGTCCGCCTTGTTCAGGTAGACCACGATGTAGGGCACGCCCACCTGACGCGAGAGCAGGATGTGCTCGCGGGTCTGCGGCATCGGGCCGTCGGCGGCCGAGCACACCAGGATCGCACCGTCCATCTGCGCCGCGCCGGTGATCATGTTCTTCACATAGTCGGCGTGGCCCGGGCAATCGACGTGCGCGTAGTGGCGCTTGGGCGACTCGTATTCCACGTGCGCGGTCGAGATCGTGATGCCGCGCGCCTTCTCTTCCGGCGCCGCGTCGATCGCGTCGTACGCCTTGAATTCACCACCGAAGCGCTCGGCACCAACCTTGGTCAGCGCCGCCGTCAGCGTCGTCTTGCCGTGGTCCACGTGGCCGATCGTGCCGACGTTCACGTGCGGCTTGGTGCGCTCGAACTTACCCTTTGCCATGACTTGAGACCTCTAGATAGAACTATTCGTCAGTGCGGCGTCGGCCGCGTCGTTTGATTTACACGACCGCGAGGGTCGCACTGCTCTTTTTCAAGAGAACGGCCATGGATGACCGCTTTTGATCTTGTTTTGCCGATCAGGTCGATCGCCAGCTACGCCTTTTTGATGACCTGTTCAGCGATGTTGTTCGGCGCTTCCGCGTAATGATCGAATTCCATCGTGAACGTCGCGCGCCCCTGGGTCAGCGAACGGATCGTGGTCGCGTAACCGAACATCTCGCCAAGCGGCACCATTGCGTTGATGGTCTTGCCCGAGGGCGTGTCGTCCTGACCCTGCAGCAGGCCACGACGGCGGCTCAGGTCGCCCATCACGTCACCCACGTAGTCTTCAGGCGTCACCACCTCGACCTTCATCATCGGTTCGAGCAGAACCGGGCTCGCCTTCGAGAAGCCCTGCTTGAACGCCATAGAAGCGGCCAGCTTGAACGCCATTTCAGACGAATCGACGTCGTGGTAGGAGCCAAACACCAGCTTGGCCTTGACACCCACCACCGGGAAACCGGCCAGCGGACCGCTGGTGATGGTCTCACGCAGGCCTTTCTCCACCGACGGGATGAACTCCTTCGGAATCACGCCACCGGTGATGTCGTTGATGAACAGGAAATCGTCCTTCACGTGCGGATCGGCGCGATCAGCCTCGGTCATCGGGGACATTTCGATCACCACGTGACCGTACTGACCCTTACCGCCCGACTGCTTGGCGTGCTTGTAGTCCGACTTGACATCCGACGTGCGGATCGTCTCGCGGTAGGCCACCTGCGGCTTGCCGACATTGGCCTCGACGTTGAATTCGCGCCTCATGCGGTCCACCAGAATGTCCAGGTGGAGCTCGCCCATGCCGGAGATGATGGTCTGACCCGACTCTTCGTCCGTACGTACGCGGAAGGACGGATCCTCTGCGGCCAGGCGGCCGAGCGCAACGCCCATCTTCTCCTGGTCGGACTTGGTCTTCGGTTCCACCGCCATCGAGATCACCGGCTCCGGGAACGTCATCCGCTCCAGAGTGATGATGTGATCCTGCGAGCACAGCGTGTCACCGGTCGTCACGTCCTTCAGGCCGACCGCGGCGGCGATGTCGCCCGCGCGAACTTCCTTCAACTCGTGCCGCTCGTTCGCGTGCATCTGCAGGATGCGGCCGATGCGCTCCTTCTTCGACTTGACCGGGTTGTAGACCTGGTCACCAGCATTCAGCGTGCCCGAATAGACACGGAAGAACGTCAGCGATCCGACGAACGGATCGGTCATGATCTTGAAGGCGAGCGCGGAGAACGGCGAGGCATCGTCAGCCGTGCGGCTCGCATCCTTGTCGTCGTCGTCCACACCGGTGACCGGAGGGCGATCGGCCGGCGACGGCAGCAGGTTGACCACTGCATCCAGCATCGCTTGCACGCCCTTGTTCTTGAAGGCAGTGCCGCAGAAGACCGGAATGATTTCGCTGGACAGCGTGCGCTGACGAAGACCCTCGATGATCTCGGCCTCGGAGAGCTCGCCGCCCTCGAGGTACTTGTTCATGAACTCTTCGGTGGCCTCGGCAGCCGATTCGACCATGAAGCTACGCGCCTCGGCAGCCTTGGCCGCCAGGTTCGCAGGGATGTCCTGGTATTCGAACTTCATACCCTGGGACTCCATGTCCCAGACGATCGCCTTCATCTTGATCAGGTCGACCACGCCGTCGAAGTTGTCCTCGGCGCCGATCGGCACCTGCATCGGCACCGGATGGGCACCCAGGCGCGCCTTCAGCTGGTCGACGACCTTGTAGAAGTTGGCGCCGGTGCGGTCCATCTTGTTGACGAACGCAAGGCGCGGCACCTTGTACTTGTTGGCCTGGCGCCACACGGTCTCGGACTGCGGCTGCACGCCACCGACCGCGCAAAGCACGAACACCGCACCGTCAAGCACGCGCAGCGAACGCTCCACCTCGATGGTGAAGTCGACGTGCCCGGGGGTGTCGATGATATTGAAGCGGTGCTCGGGCAGCGAGCGGTCCATGCCCTTCCAGAACGCCGTAGTGGCGGCGGAGGTGATGGTGATGCCGCGCTCCTGCTCTTGCTCCATCCAGTCCATCGTGGCCGCACCGTCATGCACCTCGCCAATCTTGTGACTGACGCCGGTGTAGAACAGGATGCGCTCCGTGGTGGTGGTCTTGCCGGCATCAATGTGGGCCATGATGCCGAAGTTGCGGTAGCGCTCGATGGGAGTGGTGCGTGCCATGGATATATACCTTTGCCGGGCTGCCATGCCCTGATGTCCGCGGCCATCCGGGCCGCGCTTTTATTAGGAGTCCGCCACGGATGGCGGGTTCTTCTTTGCCGTCACGGGTGACGGCTTGAACAACGATGCGCCCCGGATGGCGAAGCGTACGTTACCGCCAGGAAAGACGGGTTCGAATCGAGCTCCGCCATGACGGCCGGCCCACCGCCACTAGGACGGCCAGGCAAAACCCATCACCAGCGGTAGTGCGAGAACGCCTTGTTGGCTTCCGCCATGCGGTGGGTTTCCTCGCGCTTCTTGATCGCGCCGCCACGATTCTCCGAGGCTTCCAGCAGTTCGGCGGCGAGCTTGCGCGGCATCGAGGTTTCGCCGCGCTTGCGCGCCGCATCGATCACCCAGCGCATCGCCAGCGCCATGCGGCGACCGGGACGCACTTCGACGGGCACTTGGTAGGTGGCGCCGCCAACACGACGGGACTTCACCTCGACCGCCGGCGCAACATTGCCGAGCGCCTTCTCGACGAGCGATACCGGCTCGGCGTTCTTTTCGCCCAGATGGGTCAGCGCACCGTAGACGATGCTCTCGGCGACCGACTTCTTGCCGCTCTTCATCACCATGTTGATGAAGCGGGCGATCAGCTGGCTGCCGTGCTTGGGATCCGGCAGGACCAGACGGGCGGGATGGGAACCTTTACGCGACATGTTTGGAGTCCGTGATTTTTCGCGGACACCCTGTCCGCCTGAAAAGCGGCCAGCCTGGCCGCATGTCTATTTTTTTGGCACGCATTCCTGCCTGCCCAGCCATCCTGGCCGCACTCTCCTCGTTGCTGTTTGCGAACATCGTGCCCGCCCGAAAGCAGCCATCCTGTCCGCAGCCCTCAACGAGAGCGATTTACTTCTTCGGGCGCTTGGCGCCGTACTTCGAGCGCGACTGGCGGCGCTTGGTCACGCCGGCGCAGTCGAGGCTGCCGCGCACGGTGTGGTAGCGCACGCCCGGCAGGTCCTTCACGCGGCCGCCGCGGATCAGCACGACCGAATGCTCTTGCAGGTTGTGGCCTTCACCACCGATGTAGCTGATGACCTCGTAACCGTTGGTCAGGCGCACCTTGGCAACCTTGCGCAACGCCGAGTTCGGCTTCTTCGGGGTGGTCGTGTACACGCGCGTGCAGACGCCGCGACGCTGCGGACTGCTCTGCAGAGCCGGCGAAGCACTCTTGTAGGTCTTCGGGCTGCGGTTCTTGCGCACCAACTGGTTGACTGTCGTCATGCGAAGCTTTTCCTGAGAAACATAAAGGCAGACCGAAACTCGGTCTGCCAAGAAGCGGGAATTTAACATGGGCGTCTTGCACCAGGCAAGGCAATGCCCTGTCGTCCTTGACCCGAACACGAGGTGCATCCGTGCACCTCATTTCGTATGTCAGCGAGGCAAGCCCCTCAGGGCTTACTCGGCACCCTCATCACTACCGGTGGTGGCTTCGGCAAACGAAGCCGCGGAAGAGGAGCCGGAAAGTGTTTCCAGCTCCGAGGCGGTCAACCCGCCCTGGCGACGACGCTGTGCGTGGTACGCCAGACCCGTACCTGCCGGAATCAGACGGCCGACAATAACATTTTCCTTGAGACCCCGCAAGGTATCGCGAGTGCCGCGGACGGCCGCTTCGGTGAGCACGCGGGTGGTTTCCTGGAAGGAAGCCGCCGAGATGAACGACTCGGTTGCCAGCGATGCCTTGGTGATGCCCAGCAATACCGACTGGTAATCCGCGCGCCGCTCGCCCTTGCTTTCGGCGCGATCGTTCTCCTCGTTGATCCGCACGCGCTCGACCTGCTCGCCGCGCAGGTAATGGCTGTCACCCGGCTCGGTAATCTCGACCTTGCGCAACATCTGGCGAATGATCGCTTCGATGTGCTTGTCGTTGATTTTCACACCCTGCAGGCGATAGACGTCCTGGATCTCCTTGACCAGGTACGAGGCCAGCGGCTCCACGCCCAGCAGGCGCAGGATGTCATGCGGGCTCGGCTCGCCGTCGACGACGGTTTCGCCCTTCTCCACATGCTCGCCTTCGAACACGATGACCTGACGCCACTTCGGAATCAGCTCTTCGTGCTCGTTGCCGTCGACGTCCTTGATGATCAGGCGCTGCTTGCCCTTGGTGTCCTTGCCGAAGCTGATCACGCCGGAGCGTTCGGCGAGGATCGCCGGCTCCTTCGGCTTGCGCGCCTCGAACAGGTCGGCCACGCGCGGCAGACCGCCGGTGATGTCGCGGGTCTTGGAGGTTTCCTGCGGAATACGGGCCACCACGTCGCCCACGCCCACGGCTACGCCGTTCTGGATCGACACGATTGCACCGGCCGGCAGCATGTACTGCGCCGGCACGTCGGTGCCCGGCAGCTTGAGCTCGCGACCCTTGGCGTCTTCCAGGCGGACGATCGGGCGCAGATCCTTGGCCGCGGTACCGCGACGTTTGGGATCCGTCACCACCGCCGATTCCAGGCCGGTCAATTCGTCGGTCTGGCTCTGCACGGTGATGCCATCGATGAAATCGATGAAGCGCACGGTACCAGCCACTTCCGAGACGATCGGGTGGGTGTGCGGGTCCCAGTTGGCGACGGTCTGGCCAGCCTTGACCGAGTCGCCGTCCTTGACCGCGATGGTCGCGCCGTAAGGCACCTTGTAGCGCTCGCGCTCGCGGCCGTTGGCGTCGATCACCGACACTTCGCCCGAACGCGATACCGCCACCAGGTGGCCCTGGGCGTGCTGTACGGTCTTGAGATTGTTGAACTTCAGCGTGCCGGTGGTCTTGACCGAAACGTTGTCCACCGCCGCCGCACGCGAAGCCGCGCCGCCGATGTGGAAGGTACGCATGGTCAGCTGGGTGCCAGGCTCACCGATGGATTGGGCCGCAACCACGCCCACGGCCTCGCCCATGTTGACCAGGTGACCACGAGCCAGGTCGCGGCCGTAGCACAGTGCGCACACGCCATGGCTGGCCTGGCAGGTGATCGGCGAGCGGACCTTGATCGACTGCACGCCGGCCTTGTCCAGCTTCTCCACCAGCGCTTCGTCAAGCAACGTGTCGCGGGTGACGATCGCATCGTCGTCGTTGCCCGGGCCGTAGACGTCCTCGACCACCACGCGGCCGAGCACGCGCTCGCGCAAGGGCTCGACCACGTCACCGCCTTCGACGATCGGCTGCATCAGCACGCCGTCCTCGGTGCCGCAATCATGCGAGGTCACCACCACGTCCTGCGCCACGTCGACCAGGCGACGGGTCAGGTAACCGGAGTTGGCGGTCTTCAACGCGGTATCCGCGAGACCCTTTCGGGCACCGTGGGTCGAGTTGAAGTACTGCAGCACGTTAAGGCCTTCGCGGAAGTTGGCCTTGATCGGGGTCTCGATGATCGAGCCATCCGGTCGCGCCATCAGGCCACGCATGCCGGCCAGCTGGCGGATCTGGGCGACCGAACCACGGGCGCCGGAGTCGGCCATGATGTACAGCGAGTTCATCGACTTCTGGTTGACCGTCTTGCCCTCGGCGTTGGTCACCTTTTCGGTACCGATGCCGTCGATCATCGCCTTGGCGACCAGTTCGTTGGTGCGCGACCAGATGTCGACCACCTTGTTGTAGCGCTCGCCTGCGGTGACCAGGCCCGACTGATACTGCTCCTGGATCTCGACCACTTCCTTCTCGGCCTCTTCCAGGATCGGCTTCTTCTCGTCCGGGATGATCATGTCATCGATGCCGATCGAGATGCCCGCGCGGGTGGCGAAGCGGAAGCCGGTGTACATCAGCTGGTCCGCGAACACCACGGTTTCTTTCAGACCCAGGCGGCGGTAGCAGGCGTTGATCAGGCGCGAAATGTTCTTCTTGGTCAGCTCGGTGTTGGCCAGCTCGAAGGGCAGCCCCTCGGGCATGATCTCAGCCAGCAACGCGCGGCCCACGGTGGTGTCGACCAGCGCCACCTTGCTGGTGCGCTCGCCGTCGTCGGCGATGGTCACCTGCTTCAGGCGCACTTTGACCTTGGCGTGCAGTTCGACCGCACGGTTGTCATAGGCGCGGCGCACCTCGGCGATGCCGGAGAACACCATGCCGGTGCCCTTGACGTTGATCAGCTCGCGGGTCATGTAGTACAGACCCAGCACAACGTCCTGGGTCGGCACGATGATCGGTTCGCCGTTGGCGGGCGACAGGATGTTGTTGGTCGCCATCATCAGGGCGCGCGCTTCCAGCTGCGCCTCGATCGAGAGCGGCACGTGCACGGCCATCTGGTCGCCGTCGAAGTCGGCGTTGAAGGCAGTACAGACCAGCGGATGCAACTGGATCGCCTTGCCTTCGATCAGCTTCGGCTCGAACGCCTGGATGCCCAGACGATGCAGGGTCGGTGCGCGGTTGAGCAGCACCGGATGCTCGCGGATCACGTCCTCGAGGATGTCCCACACCATCGGCTCTTCGCGCTCGACCAGCTTCTTGGCTGCCTTGATGGTGGTGGCTTCACCACGGGCCTGCAGCTTGGCGAAGATGAACGGCTTGAAAAGCTCCAGCGCCATCTTCTTGGGCAGACCACACTGGTGCAGGCGCAGTGTCGGGCCGACCACGATCACCGAACGGCCGGAGTAATCCACGCGCTTGCCGAGCAGGTTCTGGCGGAACCGGCCCTGCTTGCCCTTGATCATGTCGGCGAGCGACTTCAGCGCGCGCTTGTTGGTGCCAGTGATGGCACGGCCGCGGCGGCCGTTGTCCAGCAGCGCGTCGACCGATTCCTGCAGCATGCGCTTCTCGTTGCGCACGATGATGTCGGGCGCGTTGAGTTCCAGCAGACGCTTCAGGCGATTGTTGCGGTTGATGACGCGGCGGTACAGGTCGTTCAGGTCGGACGTCGCGAAACGACCGCCATCCAGCGGCACCAGCGGACGCAGGTCCGGCGGCAACACCGGCAGCACGGTCAGCACCATCCACTCGGGCTTGTTGCCCGACTCGAGGAAGGCCTCGATCAGCTTGACGCGCTTGGTCAGGCGCTTGAGCTTGGTCTCGGAGTTGGTCGAGGCGATCTCTTCCTTCAGGCGGATCACTTCGCCCGGCAGGTCGATCGACTTCAAGAGCTCATAGACCGCCTCGGCGCCCATGCGGGCGTCGAACTCGTCGCCGTGCTCCTCGGTCGCTTCCAGGTACTGGTCTTCGCTCAGCAGCTGGCCGCGCTCAAGCGCGGTCAGGCCTGGATCGATCACCACGAAGGCTTCGAAGTACAGGATGCGCTCGATGTCGCGCAGGGTCATGTCCAGCATCAGGCCGATGCGCGAGGGCAGCGACTTGAGGAACCATATGTGCGCGGTCGGGCTGGCCAGCTCGATGTGGCCCATGCGCTCGCGGCGCACCTTGGCCAGCGTCACTTCGGTGCCGCACTTCTCGCAAACCACGCCGCGGTGCTTCATGCGCTTGTACTTGCCGCACAGGCACTCGTAGTCCTTCACCGGACCGAAGATGGCGGCGCAGAACAGGCCGTCACGCTCGGGTTTGAAGGTGCGGTAGTTGATCGTCTCGGGCTTCTTGACCTCGCCGTACGACCACGAGCGGATCAGCTCCGGCGACGCCAGCGCGATCTTGATCGCGTCGAAGTCGGGCGTAGTGCGCTGCTGATTGAAAAGGTTAAGCAGGTCTTTCATGGGTGTCTCCGGTCGGAGCAAATTCTTCGGTAGAGGATCCGCGAATCAAGCTGAGGCTGGTCTGCGGCCCGGCGTCAGGCGCCGGGCCGCGACGATCACTTCACCTCTTCCAGGTCGATGTCGATGCCGAGCGAGCGAATCTCCTTCACCAGCACGTTGAAGGACTCCGGCATGCCGGCCGCCATCTCGTGGTTGCCGTCGACGATGTTCTTGTACATCTGGTTGCGGCCCTGCACGTCGTCGGACTTCACCGTCAGCATTTCCTGCAGGGTATAGGCCGCGCCGTAGGCTTCCAGCGCCCAGACTTCCATTTCGCCGAAGCGCTGGCCGCCGAACTGCGCCTTGCCGCCCAGCGGCTGCTGGGTGACCAGCGAGTACGGGCCGGTGGAGCGCGCGTGCATCTTGTCGTCGACCAGGTGGTTGAGCTTCAGGTAATGCATGTAGCCGACGGTCACCGGGCGATCGAACGCCTCGCCGGTGCGGCCATCGAACAGCGTGGTCTGGCCCGACGAGGGCAGATCCGCCAGCTTCAGCATCGCCTTGATCTCGGTTTCCTCGGCACCATCGAACACCGGCGTGGCCATCGGCACGCCTTCCTGCAGGTTGGTCGCCAGGGTCAGGATTTCCTGGTCCGTAAGCGACTTCAGGTCGACGTGCTGCACCGCGCCAGCGACATGATGGTTGTAGATCTGGTCGAGGAACTCGCGGATCTTGGTGACCTTCTCCTGCGCCTCGAGCATCTTCTGGATCTTCTTGCCCAGGCCCTTGGCAGCCCAGCCCAGATGCACTTCCAGAATCTGGCCGATGTTCATACGCGAAGGCACGCCCAGCGGGTTCAGCACGATGTCCATCGACGTGCCATCGGCGGCGTACGGCATGTCTTCTACCGGCACCACGTTGGACACCACGCCCTTGTTGCCGTGGCGACCTGCCATCTTGTCGCCCGGCTGGATGCGGCGCTTCACGGCCAGGAACACCTTGACCATCTTGAGCACGCCCGGAGCCAGATCGTCGCCCTGGGTGATCTTGGCCTGCTTCTCCTTGAAGCGCTTGTCGAACTCCTCGCGGTGGCGCTTGACCTGGTCGGCCGCGCGCTCGAGGAATTCGGTGACGCTCTCGTCCTTGACGTTGACCTTGAACCAGTCGTCCTTCTTCAGGCCGTCCAGGTAGGCATCGGTGATCTCGGTGCCGCGCTTCAGCCCGCCCGGGCCGCTCATCGCGCTCTGGCCGACCAGCTGCGCGCGCATACGGTTGTAGATCGCGCCCTCGAGGATGCGGAACTGATCGTCGAAGTCCTTGCGGATCCGCTTGATCTCCATTTCCTCGATCTGCTTGGCGCGCTTGTCCTTCTCGATGCCGTCGCGGGTGAACACCTGCACGTCTATGACGGTGCCGTCCATGCCCGGCGGCACGCGCAGCGAGCTGTCCTTCACGTCGGACGCTTTCTCACCGAAGATCGCGCGCAGCAGCTTCTCTTCCGGGGTCAGTTGGCTCTCGCCCTTGGGCGTGACCTTGCCGACCATGATGTCGCCAGCCTTGACCTCGGCACCGATGTAGACAATGCCGGACTCGTCGAGTCGGGCAAGTGCCTGCTCGCCCACGTTCGGGATGTCGGCGGTGATTTCCTCGGCGCCCAGCTTGGTGTCGCGCGCAATGCAGGACAGCTCCTCGATGTGGATCGAGGTGTAGCGGTCTTCCTGCACGACGCGCTCGGAGAGCAGGATCGAGTCTTCGAAGTTGTAGCCGTTCCACGGCATGAAGGCGATCAGCATATTCTGGCCGAGCGCGAGCTCGCCCAGATCGGTGGACGAACCGTCCGCCAGCGTGTCGCCCTTGGCCACGATGTCACCGACGTTGACCAGCGGACGCTGGTTCAGGTTGGTGTTCTGGTTGGAGCGGGTGTACTTGGTCAGGGTGTAGATGTCGACGCCGGCATCGTTGTCACCAACTTCTTCCTCGTTCACACGCACCACGATACGGGCCGCGTCGACCTGGTCGATCACGCCGCCACGCTTTGCGCTGACGATGACGCCCGAGTCACGCGCCACCGCACGCTCGATGCCAGTACCGACCAGGGGGGTCTGCGAACGCAGCGTCGGCACGGCCTGGCGCTGCATGTTCGCGCCCATCAGCGCACGGTTGGCGTCGTCATGCTCCAGGAACGGGACCAGCGCCGCCGCGACCGACACGGTCTGCATTGGCGACACGTCCATGTAGTCCACTTCCTTGGCCGGACGCAGCTCGGATTCGCCGCGGAAACGGCAGGACACGAAGTCCTCGACAAACGCGCCGTGCTTGTCCAGCGGCGAGTTCGCCTGGGCGATCACGTGGTCGCCCTCTTCGATCGCCGAAAGATAGTCGACCTTGTCGGTGACCTTGCCGCCCTCGACCTTGCGGTATGGCGTTTCCAGGAAGCCGTAGGCGTTGGTGCGGGCGTACACGGCCAGCGAGTTGATCAGGCCGATGTTCGGGCCTTCCGGCGTTTCGATGGTGCAGACGCGGCCGTAATGGGTCGGGTGCACGTCGCGCACCTCGAAGCCGGCGCGTTCGCGGGTCAGGCCACCTGGGCCCAGTGCGGAAACGCGGCGCTTGTGCGTCACTTCCGACAGCGGATTGTTCTGGTCCATGAACTGCGACAGCTGCGAGGAGCCGAAGAACTCCTTCACCGCGGCCGCGACCGGCTTGGCGTTGATCAGCTCCTGCGGCGTCAGACCCTCGGACTCGGCCAGCGACAAGCGCTCGCGGACGGCACGCTCGACGCGCACCAGGCCGATACGGAAGGTGTTCTCGGCCATCTCGCCGACCGAACGCACGCGACGGTTGCCCAGGTGGT
>Ga0308176_10002315_pt1 | contig 11968 bp, 7 predicted proteins | sample PhyCR2_3_FD_203890 | JGI IMG/M metagenome (GOLD analysis project Ga0308176, IMG submission 203890) | Soil microbial communities from UC Gill Tract Community Farm, Albany, California, United States - DLSLS.C.R2 | ecosystem: Environmental > Terrestrial > Soil > Agricultural land | place: USA... | reverse complement strand
TTGACGGAACGTTCAACGTTGAGAACCGTTATCATTTTACCAATCTTTCGCAATGCAAGTTTTTGTGGAGATTAAAAAGTTTGCAAAACACTTCGTTGAAAGAAATAACCGGAACGGCTAAATCGCCAAACGTGCTTCCGAAACAAAACGGCATGTTGCAAATTTCTTTGCCTAATACCTGGAAGGCTTATGATGTTTTATATGTTTCAGCTTTTGGGGTTGACAACAAAGAAATTTTTACCTGGAGTTTTTCAATTATAAAACCATCGTCCGTTGCGAAACGATTCTTGCAAAGAACAAGCCAAGCAAGTCGTCCAACGATTCAATTGCAGGATTCAGCCTTTGTCATTGGTTCAAACGGCGTTTCATTGCGTATTCATCAACGCACCGGAATGTTGTTGGATGTGAAAAACAATAAAGGCAGCATTTCTTTCAACAACGGACCAATCGTACAGGAAGCGGTAAACAACTTTTCTTCTTTTACACAACATTACGAAGGCGATACGTTAGTCATCGCTTCGTCTTTCGACAGGAAAAAAAGCTACAACACTTTACAATGGAAAATCTATCCGTCGGGTATCGTGCAAATGAAGGTTCGCTATTTCCCCGCTGATTATTTTACCTGGTTTGACGGCGTGAATTTTTCTTTTCCCGAAAAAGAAATCAAAGACGTTGAATACATGGGCAACGGCCCTTACCGCGTTTGGAAGAACCGTTTGAAAGGAAATCAATTTGGTATTTGGCGAAAAAAATACAACAACACCGAAACAGCCGAAAGTTGGGATTACCCTGAGTTTAAAGGATATCATTCAAACTTGTATTGGTGCAAGTTCATCACGACTTCGCAACCTTTTACGGTTTATACCGACAACGAAGATTTGTTTTTGCGCCTCTTTGCACCCGCATGGAAAACCGATCAATGGCACAATTATGAGCCTTTGTTCCCGGGCGGAGATATTTCGTTCATGCAAGGCATTCCAAGCATCGGCAGCAAAACACAACGAGCCGAAACAACCGGCCCAATGGGAATGAAAAATATTTTTTACGATTACGAAAAAGACCCCAACAGGGCTTTGCAGATAACCTTGTATTTTGATTTCAGAAACCAATAAAATGAAACGCATTTATAAAATAGCCTTCGCTTTTTTACTTGCATGTTGCTCGATTGCTGCAAATGCTTCGGAGGTGATTATTACTGGCAATTTAAAATGTGAGATGTTGATTAATCCGAAAGGCATTGATGTAACGTCACCGCGTTTCAATTGGCAAATCAACAGCCTTGCAAGAGGCGTGAAGCAGACCGCTTATCAAATCATCGTCGCTTCTTCGTTGGATAAATTGTCGCATGATGAAGGCGATCTGTGGAATTCCGGAAGGCTTACATCCGACCAATCCATTCTTGTTGTATATACAGGTACGCCTTTGCAAAGCAGGCAACAATGTTTCTGGAAAGTAAGAACCTGGACGAACCTTGGTGAAACTGATTGGAGCACGCCTGCATCGTTTACAATGGGTTTGTTGCAAGCATCCGACTGGAAAGCAAAATGGATTGGCCTGGATAGAGCCTTTCCCTGGGACAGCGTAAGCAAATTTGCGCGGCTTTCTGCAAGATATCTACGAAAAGAAATTTCAGCAAGCAAAGACATTAAACGGGCAACAATCTACATTTCGGGTATGGGCCTTTATGAATTGTATATCAATGGCGATAAAATTGGTGATCAAGTTCTCGCACCCGGACCAACCGATTACAGCAAAACAATTTTGTACAATGCGTTTGACGTCACGCCACAATTGAAGGGCGGAAAAAATGCAATCGGTGTTGTGCTGGGCAACGGCCGTTTCTTTACAATGCGGCAAGCTTACAAGCCGCAGAAATGGCACGACTTCGGTTTCCCGCGAATGCTTTTGCAACTGGAAATCGAATACAACGACGGCACAAAACATATTGTTGCAAGTGATGAATCGTGGAAAGCAACGGCCGATGGACCGATAAGAACGAACAACGAATACGACGGCGAAGAATACGATGCCCGAAAAGAATTGGATGGTTGGAACAAGAAAGATTTCAACGATGCGGCTTGGCTGCAAGTTGATTCGATGAAAACTCCCGGTGGTATTCTGAAAGCGCAGATGAATCCACTTATGAAAGTGATGGAAAGCATCAAGCCTCTTTCCATAAAAAAACTTTCGGCCAACAGATTCGTTTTGGACATGGGACAAAACATGGCCGGTTGGTTAAAGATGGACGTGAAAGGAGAAAAAGGCAACGCAGTAACCTTGCGCTTTGCGGAAAGCCTGCAACCGAATGGAGAACTCTACGTGGCTAATTTGCGTGATGCGAAAGTGACGGATGTCTATACATTAAAAGGCCGTAGCAAAGAAACCTGGCATCCAACTTTTGTTACGCACGGTTTTCGTTACGTTGAAATCACTGGTTATCCGGGTAAGCCGAAGCTTGATGATTTTATTGGCGAGGTGGTGTACGATGATTTGCAAACTACCGGTTCTCTTGAAACATCAAACAACATCATTAACCGGATTCACAAAAATGCGTACTGGGGCATTCGAAGCAATTACAAAGGAATGCCGGTTGATTGTCCGCAGCGCAACGAACGCCAGCCCTGGCTTGGCGACAGAACAATGGGCGCTTACGGCGAAAGCTTTTTGTTTGACAACAATGCCTTTTACGCAAAATGGATGGACGATCTGGCCGATGCGCAAACAGCGGAAGGCCGCATACCCGATGTTGCTCCAACCTTTTGGTTTTATTACAAAGACAACATGACTTGGCCCGGCGCTTTTCTTACCGTGTCGGATATGCTGTACCGGCAATACGGCAACAAGGCGCCCATTGAAAAACATTACGCGGCAATGAAGAAATGGCTTGCATACATGAAAGGCAAGTACATGACGCCTGAATACATCGTAACAAAAGACAGCTACGGCGATTGGTGCGTGCCGCCGGAATCACCCAAGCTGATTCACAGCCAGGATTCAATGCGCAACACGGATCCACAACTACTCGCCACCGCTTATTATTATTACTTCATGGACGTGATGCAACGCTTTGCTTCGCTAACCGGACACGATGAAGACATTGCCGGTTACGCAGCGGAAGCGGTGAAGGTGAAAGCGGCATTCAACAAAAAATTTTATCATCCTTCAACAGCGCAATACAGCAACAACACGGTTACGGCAAACTTGTTGCCGTTGGCCTTTCACCTTGTTGCTACAAACGACAGTGAAAAAGTTTTTCAAAATATTGTTCAGAAGATTCAGGTACAGAACAGCGGACATATCAGCACCGGCGTAATCGGAACGCAATGGCTCATGCGATGGTTAACGTTGTACGGTCGTGGGGACATTGCGTACAAGCTGGCAAGCAACACGACTTATCCAAGTTGGGGTTACATGGTAAAGAATGGAGCAACCACCATCTGGGAATTGTGGAATGGCAACACCGCTGATCCCGCAATGAACTCGCAGAATCACGTGATGCTTCTCGGCGATTTGTTGATTTGGATGTACGAGGATTTGGGGGGCATACAATCCGATGCAACGAATGTTGGCTTTAAGAAAATTATCATGAAGCCTTCGTTTGTAAAAGAACTCACGTACGTAAATGCGTCGCATGACTCGCCGTACGGAAAGATTGAAAGCAACTGGAAACGGGAAGGCTACTCTCTTTCCTGGAACGTAACCGTGCCCGCAAACGCAACGGCTTTATTGTATGTGCCTGCGGGTTCAATGGACGCGGTGAAAGAAGACGGCAAAAGAATAGATGCGGCGCAAGGTGTAAAATTTTTGCGAATGAAAAACGGTTCTGCCGTGATTCAAATTGGTAGCGGCCGGTATTCGTTTACAACTTCATCCGGAACAGCGGGAATGGGTGTAAACTAAACGGTGTTGCTTGCCATTACAATTTGATGCAGTCTGTGTTTGAAGCAGACGAATTGCTGAACCGCCTTACTGAACGTACAAGAGTGCGACGCAAGAGAAGCTTAATGGACGTTCCGTTGCCGGTAACAAAAAAATAAAAATCAAGCAATGAAGAAATATTCAACAAAAATTTTGCTGCTCTTTTTTGTAACGAGCCTTGCAAGCGTTTCGGCTTTTGCGCAGGCGGATACAAAGCCAATGCAAGTAAAACAAGCAACCGACGATGCGAAAGCAAAATCGGACATAGAAATTGATAAAAAAGCGCACGAGTGGACGGCAGCACTTTCACTGAACGATGCAGCAAAGGCGGCCAAAGTGAGAACGGCCATTGCAACGCATTTAAAACTTGTTCGCGACTGGCACAACGACCATCCGGCAACCTTGGTCCCGGCTGGCATTAATCCCGCAACGGGAAATAAGCTGTCTGAAATGGACCGGCAGATTATTGTGTCGTCAACGATTCCGAAATCGGTGCATGATGATTTGATGAACGTGCTGAAAGTGGAGTTGACGCCTGAACAAGTAGAAGCCGTTTTGGACAAATACACCATCGGCAAAGTTGACTTCACGTTAAAAGGATATCATGCCATTGTTCCCGATTTAACCGCCGAAGAAGAAGCAAAGATTTCGGGCTTCTTAAAGCAAGCGAGAGAACAAGCGATTGACTATAAAAACATGAAAGAGATTTCGGCCATTTTCGAAATCTACAAAACCAAGTGCGAACAGTACTTGAACAGCAATGGTCGCAACTGGCACGCACTGTTCAAAGCCTACGTTGATAAAGTGAAGAAAGAGAAAGAAGCGGCGAAGGCGAAGCAGAATAATTAATGATTACTAATTAATAATTAATGAGGCGAAGCATCTGTTTTTTATTTGTCGTTCTGATTGGCGCAAACGCATCGGCGCAATTGAGCAAGTGGCAGAAAGGCATTTTAGTAGATGAATTCATTTTTGATACGGCATCTTTCCCTGAAAGCCATGCGGCAACCATTGCGGAAACACCGGCGGGGCTTGTGGCCGCATGGTTTGGCGGAACGAAAGAACGCAATCCTGATGTGGAAATTCGGGTGAGTCGCAACGTGGGTGGTAAATGGACAAAGCCCATATCTGTTGCCGATGGCGTCGTGAATGCCAAGCTTCGTTATCCAACCTGGAACCCTGTTTTGTACCAAGTGCCGAAAGGAGGGTTGTTGTTGTTTTACAAAATTGGCCCAAGTCCCGCAACCTGGAAAGGCTGGATGAAAACATCGAAGGACAACGGCAAAACATGGTCAACAGCAAAGGCATTGCCCGAAGGTTTTTTAGGGCCTATCAAAAATAAACCGGTGCTGCTTTCAAACGGTGTGTTGCTCTCGCCAACAAGCACCGAAGGCGACGGTTGGAAGATTCATTTTGAAGCGTCGAAAGATTCGGGCAAAACATGGACGATGATTGGCCCCATCAACGAAGGCAAAACGGATGCGGCCATTCAACCGAGCATCTTGAAATACAAAAACGGCAAGCTGCAAATTTTAGCAAGAAGCAAGAGCCGTGCAATCATGCAAGCTTGGTCAACTGACAACGGCAAAACATGGTCGGCACTTACACCAACGGCTTTGCCCAACAACAATTCGGGAACGGATGCGGTGACGCTGAAAGACGGACGGCAACTGTTAGTCTATAATCATGTACTGCCGCCCGATTCGGTGAAAAACGGCAAAGGCGCAAGGACGCCGTTGAACCTTGCCTATTCTTTCAATGGAAAAGAATGGTATGCTGCGGCGATACTCGAGGATTCGCCGATTAGTCAGTATTCGTATCCTTCCATCATTCAAAGTAATGATGGAATGGTGCACGTCGTTTATACCTGGCGCAGAAAAAAAATCAAATACGTAAAGATTGACCCGTCGAAGTTGCAGGGAATAAAAATCGTTAACGGCAAGTGGCCGTCAATGAAAGGATATGAAGCGCCAAATGCGGGTGAAGTCGCGGCTGATTGAACGTTAAAAGAAAAAGGAACATGAAGAAAGAGAAAACAAAATTCTTTGTATCAGCATACAAGTGTTGCGGTTTGTTGTTGTTTGCTTTGCTGTTTTCGTTGTGTGGTTTTTCGCAGACTTCCGACGACCAGTTTCGCAAACCCTTGAAAGAAGTTATCGCAGAAATTCAAAGCCGTTTCGGCGTGTCCATTCGTTATCCCGAAGAGTTGGTAGCAGACAAGTGGGTAACTTATGCCGATTGGCGCTTTCGGCCGTTGTTGGAAGAAACCTTGAACAATATTTTATCCTCACAAGACATAACCTTCGCAAAAGAAGGCGACAAGCGGTACAAGTTGCAAGCTTACCAATATCATTTAAAAACGGTAGAAGAAGGCAAAGAGCAATTGGCTTATCTCTCATCCTTATATAGCGATGAACAAAGCTGGCAAAAGCGAAAAGATTCGTTGCGCAGTTGTTTCTGGTCGGCCTTGCGGTTAACGAATGTTTCACCACGTCCTTCTTCAAAGCCTATCATCACACCGCTGCGAAAGTTTGCTGATTACACCGTGCAAAACGTTGCTATTGAAACCTTGCCAGGTTTATACGTTTGTGGTTCGCTTTACCGTCCGCTTAAAGCAAAGGGTGAGCTTCCGGTAATTTTAAATCCCGACGGCCATTTTGCCCGCGGTCGTTACCGCGAAGATTGCCAGTACCGTTGCGCCATACAAGCGAAGATGGGCGCAATGGCTTTTAGTTATGACTTGTTTGGTTGGGAAGGCGAAAGCATTTTGCAAATCAGCCCCGCTGATCACCGCAGAAGTTTGGTGCAAAGCATTCAGGTATTGAACACCGAACGCATATTGGATTATTTGTTATCGTTAAAAGATGCCGATACAAACCGCGTTGCCATTACCGGCGCATCGGGAGGCGGCAGCCAAACGATGCTGATGACGGCATTGGACAATCGCATAAAGTTGAGCGTTCCTGTTGCGATGCTTTCGTCTTACCACAGCGGCGGCTGTCCCTGCGAGAGCGGCATGGGTGTTCACTTGTGTGGCGGTGGCACAAACAACGCCGAAATTGCGTCCATGGCAGCTCCGCGGCCTATGCTCGTTGTTTCGGATGGCGGTGATTGGACGCAGCACGTGCCCGAAAACGAATTTCCATTTGTTCAACGCATATATGGTTTCTACAACAAAATGGAAAGCGTACAAAATGCGCACTTTGCTGCCGATAAACACGACTACGGCATCAACAAGCGAAAAGCCATGTATGCTTTCGTTGCAAAGCAATTTGCTTTGAACACAGCTTCGATAAAAAATGCGCAGGGTGAGTTTGATGAATCAGGTGTAACGATTGAAAAGGACAATGCACTGAAAGTCTTTGGCGACAAAGGCGAACGCCTGCCGTCGAACGCAGTAAAAGGTTTTGATGCAGTGACAAGAATTTTTAATAACGCAAAAAGACAACCCTGATTAGCTGGCGCTGTGCGTTGTCACGCTGAGCTTGTCGAAGAGTCGCAGCGTGGGCTTAATAGGTTTTTGTAATGCAAGTTTTAAACCGATGAATGATGATTTATTCTCTGCATAAATTTCTCCTCGTTCTTTTTGCGTGTACAACTGTCGCATCCTTTGCACAGACAGGTGTTTCGAAACAACGCTACAAAGTCGCGTTAATTGATTTAATGCTGTTGAAACGGCAAAAACTCGGCGCCTTGCAGCTTACGAAAGACATCGGCGCGGACGGCGTAGAGATTGACATGGGCGGCTTGGGCAATCGTCAAACGTTCGAGGACAGTTTGCTGATTGATTCAGTGCGACAAAAATTTCTTGACAAAGCAAAAGAGTTGAACCTGCAGATTCCTTCGCTTGGAATGACCGGCTATTATGCCCAATCGTTTTGTCAACGCGAACAATTTATTCAATCCATTCAGGACTGCATTGCAACGATGAAACTGATGAACGTGAAACTTGCTTTTCTTCCGCTCGGCGTGCAGTGTGACTTGGTAAAGAAACCCGAGTTGCGCGACTCTGTTGTGAGCCGCTTGAAGATTGCGGGCAGGATGGCAAAGGCAGCCGGTGTTGTCATTGGCATCGAAACTGCGTTGGATGCAAAAGGCGAATTGGCCTTGCTGAAAGATGTGAACTCAGCGGCTATTAAAAGCTATTTTAATTTTTCGAATGCCATCAAAAACGGCCGCGACCTGAACAAAGAACTGGAAACCCTTGGCAAGAAGTATATCGTGCAAATTCATTGCACCGACGACGACGGCGTGTGGTTGCAAAACGATCCTAAGATCAACATGCCCGAAGTAAAAAAGACGCTGGACAAAATGGGTTGGAGCGGATGGCTGGTGATTGAACGTTCGCGGGATGCAAAAGACCCTAAAAACGTGAAGAAAAATTTTGGCGCCAATACGGCTTATGTAAAATCTGTCTTTCAAAACACGTCAACAAATTAACAAGGCCTTCATCAATCATGCGACAAACGTTCGTTGTTCTGTTTTTTCTTTTCATGTATTGCGCGGCTTCTGCGCAGATCTATGTATCTGTGAACGGTTCAGATGCTGCTGACGGTACAAAAGAAAAGCCTTTTGCTTCAGTAGCAATGGCTTTGCGAAAGGCCCGCGAGATGCGGCGACTGAACGATGCGTCCATTACCAACGGCATTCACATTCTTGTAGCGAATGGTGTTTATCGTTTTGCAGAACCGCTGTTTGTTCGCCCCGAAGATGCAGGAACAATAACGAGTCCGACAATCATTGAAGCCGCACCGGGAGCATATCCGGCTTTCTGCGGCGGTGTTGAAGTGAAAGAATGGAAGAAACTTACCGCAGCAGTTATCGGTTTGCCCAGGAAAGCGCAAGGCAAAGTTTGGGTAACGGATGCACTAACAATCAGCGGCAACGTTCTCGACTTTCGCCAGCTTTGGGTGAACAATCAGAAAGCCGTTCGCGCAAAGGACAAGAACGGTGATACGATGAGCCGTATTCTTTCCTGGGATAAAAAAACAGAAACCTGCTGGATCCCCAAACCATCGGCTGATGTTTCAAAGGCCGAGGGCATGGAGATGTTCATTCACCAGTGGTGGGCTATTGCTATTCTTCGCATCAAGTCAATGGAAGTAAAAGGCGACAGCGCACGATTGCATTTCTATCAACCCGAGAGCCGCATTCAATCGGAACATCCCTGGCCGGCGCCTTGGATTTCATCGGAGACAGGCAACTCTGCATTCAACTTAACCAATGCACTTCAATTTTTAGACAGCCCTGGCGAGTGGTATCTCGATAAAAGAACCCGTAAACTTTATTACTGGCCACGGGTAGATGAAAACTTGAATACTGCTTCTGTTATTGCACCAGCATTAGAAACTTTGATCAAAGTAAAAGGAACAGCAGAACGTCCGGTTTCAAACATCGTTTTCAAAAACATTTCGTTTCAGCATACCACGTGGATGCGTCCTTCAACGCAAGGACACGTTCCGCACCAGGCAGGTCTTTACATGGTTGACGCCTATAAGCTAAAAGTGCCCGGCACAGCGCAGAAAGAAACGCTGGAAAACCAGGCGTGGCTTGGCCGTCCGGCTGCCGCAGTGGAAGCATCTTTTGCAAACAACATCGCGTTTGAAAACTGCTCGTTCACACACCTCGCATCAACGGGTTTGGATTTTGGCATAGGCGTAAAGAATAGTTCCATCGTTGGCAATTCTTTTCAAGATGTTGGCGGTTCGGCCATTCTTGCCGGTGTGTTTGCTGATGAAGCAATGGAAACACACCTGGCTTACAATCCTGTTGATGAAAGGGAGGTTACTGAAAATCTTTCAATTGAAAATAATTTGATCAACAACGTTGGCAACGAAGATTGGGGATGCGTGGGAATTGGTGCGGGTTATGTTCGGAACACAAACATCTCACACAATGATTTATCGGAGCTCCCGTACACCGGCATTTCGCTTGGCTGGGGCTGGACGAAAGACAAGAACATCATGCAGAACAACCGTGTTGTTGCAAACAAAATTTATCGTTATGCGCAACACATGTACGACGTGGCGGCGATTTATACCTTGAGTGCACAGCCAAACACTTTCATTGTTGACAATTACGTTGACAGCATTTACAAAGCGCCTTATGCGCACCTCCCGCATCATTGGTTTTATCTCTACACCGATGAAGGTTCGTCATACATCACGGTAAAAAACAACTGGACTCCTTCAAAAAAATATTTGCAAAATGCAAACGGCCCGGGTAATGTTTGGGAGAACAACGGACCAACGGTGAATGACAGCGTTAAGCGTGCCGCAGGTTTGCAAATGCCTTATCACTCCTTGCTGAAACAAAAGCATATTGTCAATACAAAGCAATCCATCAATCGCGAATTACCGGTGGTGATAGAGATGATTGCACCCGTCGGTCAAACGGTGGACGCCAAAAAAGCAAAAAGTTTTTTTGCAGAGAACGGTGTGCTCTCCAACCAATATTACAGTTGGCAAAACCACTTCGTACTCTTTGATAAAGCAGGCGATGCTTCGCAGTTAAAACGAAAATTAGAAAAGACGTTTCCGAACATAACAGTGAAGTTGTACGACGATGCTTTTTATGAATTTAACCGCAAACGTTGCAGCGATACAACAACCGCACGTGAGTGGGACAATATTTTGCTTACTGCGAATCTTGTAAGCGATACAAAGCTTCAAAAGGAATACCTGGACTACCATGCAACGCAATTTCAAAATTGGCCGGAAGTATCAAGTGGATTTTGCAACGCGGGTTTTCAGCAATTACTCGTGTATAAAAACGGGCGGCAACTGATGCTTGTCATCAGCATTCCAAAGGGTGAAAGCTTGAACAAACTCAATCCAAAAACAACGGAGAACAATCCGCGAGTGGATGAATGGAATAAGCGTATGGTTAAATATCAGGAAGGAATAGAAGGAACAAAGAAAGGAGAAACGTGGGTTTTTTTACAACCTGTTACGACAAATTAAAAGCAGACATACAAGCATCATGTTACGACTTGGAATTTTAGGTTTAGGCGAAGGTCGAAGCACCATCTCCGCTGCACTTTCCAGCGAGAAATATGAATTGAAAACCATTTGCGATGTAAACGAAGACCTGTGCAGGCAGCGGGCAAAGGAGTTCGATTTTCATCATTACGCAACGTCCTATCAACAAATGTTGAACGAAAAGGACATTGACGTAATAGCCATTTATACGCCTGACCATCTACACGCAGAACACATCAAACAAGCGCTGTTACACAACAAACACGTTGTCTGCACAAAACCTTTTATTGATGATTTATCCAAAGCAAAAGAACTTTTGGAATTGCAAGAGAAGAGTGGTAAAAAAGTTTTTGTGGGACAAAGCTCCCGCTTCTTTGAACCGGCCAAGCGCCAGCGAAAAGATTACGAAGCCGGTTTGATTGGTGAACTCATCACCATCGAAGCTTATTATCACGCCGATCATCGTTGGTTCTTAAAAAAAGGCTGGTCGCTTTTGCAATCGTTTAAATGGTTGTACGGCGGCTTGAGTCATCCAACTGATTTCATTCGCTGGTATCTGCCCGACATTGAAGAAGTAATGGGCTACGGCATGATTAGCAGCAACGGCATCAAAGCCGGTTTGAAAAATCACGACACGATGCACTTCATCTTTAAAGCAAAGGACGGTCGCATTGCAAGAGTGAGCGGGGCTTACACAGGTCCTACGCAACCACCGGCACGTGACAGCGGCATGAGCACCGTTCTTCGTTGCACTGAAGGAGCTTCGCAAGCCGATTACCACGAACTGCGGTATGCAATTACTGACAAGACAGGAGAAGAAAAAGTTATTCGTTGGGGCGATGAAGTGATGAAACATTATTTCCGTTTTGAAGGACAAAGCCATCATGCCGGTGAATACCAAAATTATCTCGACTATTTCGCCGACAGCATCGAACAAAATTTTACTGCATACCCAGACATGAAGGAAGGCATCGGCACCGTTGCTTTGTTGCAGGCGATGGACAAATCGCTGGAAACAGGACGGCCAATAAAAGTCCAGGACATCTTAAACCAATACGGCTTATGAATCC
>Ga0308176_10002314_pt1 | contig 11968 bp, 14 predicted proteins | sample PhyCR2_3_FD_203890 | JGI IMG/M metagenome (GOLD analysis project Ga0308176, IMG submission 203890) | Soil microbial communities from UC Gill Tract Community Farm, Albany, California, United States - DLSLS.C.R2 | ecosystem: Environmental > Terrestrial > Soil > Agricultural land | place: USA... | reverse complement strand
GTGGCGAGGCCGGAGGCGACGAAGGCCAGGGCGAGTCGGGCAGCAGCGACGGCGGCGAGGATGAGGGCACAGAGACCCTCGGCGACGCCGGCAAGCAGGCCCTCGACCGCATGAAGGCCGAGCGCGAGGACGCCAAGCGTCGCGCCAAGGCCGCAGAGACCGAGCTCGAGAAGCTGCGCAACGCAAGCAAGAGCGAGCAGGAGAAGGCCGTAGACGCCGCCCGCAAGGAGGGCGCCGCCGAGGCCGCACAGAGGGCCAACGACCGGCTCATCAAGGCCGAGGCCAAGGCACTCGCCGCAACGGCGAAGTTCCGTGACCCCAGCGACGTCATCGCCCAGCTCGGCGGTCGTCTCGGCGAGATCGCGGTCGACGACGACGGCGAGGTCGACGCGAAGGCGCTGAAGGCGCTGGTCGACGACCTGGCGAAGTCGAAGCCGTACCTCGTGGACTCGGGCACCGGCACCGCATCGGCGTCAGACGCCGGCATCGGCACCACTGGCTCGAAGGGCAGCGCGGACGTCGGCCCCGGCGTCGACCGGATGCGCCACGCCTACGCCAACTCCCCCACCAAGTAGACGTCCCGTCCGGCAGCCCTGCCGGTGACGGGCAACACCCGAAAGGAAGTCACCCGTCATGGCAGTTACTCTTGCCCAGGCGGCCACGCTCTCGCAGAACGATCTGCAGCGTGGCGTCATCGAGACCTTCGTGCAGCTCTCGCCGGTTCTCGACCGCATCCCCCTCATGAACATCGAGGGCAACGCCTACGCCTACAACACCGAGGGCACCCTGCCGGGTGTCGCGTTCCGTTCGGTGAACGAGGCTTACGTCGAGTCCACCGGCACCGTGAACCAGGCGACCGAGTCGCTGGTCATCATGGGTGGCGACGCGGACGTCGACCGCTTCATCGTGCAGACGCGCGGCAACCTCAACGACCAGCGGGCCATCCAGACCCGGCTCAAGGTCAAGGCCGCCTCGTACCTGTACCAGGACACCTTCTTCAACGGCGACGTCACGGTCAACTCCAAGGCGTTCGACGGCCTCAAGAAGCGCCTCACGGGCGCGCAGGTCATCGACACCGCGACCAACGGTGCCCCGGTGCTCGGCAACGGCGCCTCGGACGCTCAGGCGTTCTTCGACGCGCTCGACGCTCTCGTGGCGGCCGTCCCCGGCCTCGACGGCAGCAACGGAGCGATCTACGCCAACTCGAGCATCATCGGCAAGATCCGCTCCGCGGGTCGTCGCCTCGGTGGTGTCGACATGGTCCGCGAGGATCTGACCGGCAAGCGCGTCGTGCAGTGGAACGGCATCCCGGTCCTCGACCCGGGCGCCAACCTGGCCGGCGCGAACATCCTGCCGCAGACCGAGACGCAGGGCACCGCCTCCGGCACCGCCTCCAGCGTCTACGCGGTGAAGTTCGGGCAGGACGAGACCGATGGCGGCGTCACCGGCCTGACCAACGGCGGCGTCATGGTCGACGACCTCGGCCAGCTGCAGAGCCAGCCGGTCTACCGCACCCGCATCGAGTTCTACTGCGGTCTGGGCGTGTTCGGTGGCAAGGCTGCCGCTCGCCTGCGCGGTGTCCTGAACTCCTGATCGACACGGCCGGGGCGGAGTGACCCTCCGCCCCGGTCTCTCGGAAGAACCAGCACTCACAAAAGGAGAGCAGGACATGGCAGCGCCGAAGCAGACCCGACTCGACAGCGACAACACGAAGCCCTCGACCACCGCCCCCGGCGATGGTCCGGCCGACACCACCGACCCCACCGAGCGTGCCTCGACGGTCGGCGGCGACAAGAAGGCTGCGGCCGAGGGCGGCCACCTGACCGTCAACGCGGTCCAGCCGCTCCCGAAGGTCGAGGCCCCCGCGGGCGTCGACCCCAAGAGCCAGCGCACCGAGAAGTACGAGGCCACCTCGCCCGAGGGCAAGACGGTGACCGTTACGCACAACATCGACACGGGCGAGACCTCCGTCTCCGCCTGAGTCACTCGACTGATCGGAAGGGAGCGTCATGGCTAACCCGGCAACCCCCGCGGACGTCGTCAAGCGGTGGCGCTCCCTGTCCGATCAGGAGACCACCAACGCGCAGACGTTCCTCGACGACGCTTGGCGTGCGGTTCGCCGCAACGTGCCCGACATCGAGGCCCGTCTTGCCGCCGCTGGCAGCGAAGACCTGACGGCCGACGTCGTCAAGATCCTCTGCGATGCGGCTCTCCGCGTCCTGAAGAACCCGGACGGCAACCGCCGCGAGTCGGTCGACGACTTTACCTGGGAGCGGGACGCGGCTGTCGCTGCCGGCCTGCTCTACGTGACCGCCGACGAGCTCGACCTGCTGCGCCCAGAGCCGCTCGGCTACATCGGCCCCGCCTACGTCATCAGTCTCGGCGGCTGAGGTGTCGATCGCCAGCGCGGCTGCCCGCGGTCGCCGCGCAGCCGAGTCCCTCATGCTCGACACCTTCACCGCCTACGCCTCCGAGGTCATCACCTCGGGCGGGCTGGAGGAGGACTTCTGGGAGCCGCAGTACGACACTCTCGGCAAGTTGGCGGGCTCCTCGGCGCAGTCCCGCGACACGGCCAGCCGCACGGTCACGATCGGCGACGTCGAGCGTCCGGTCCTCGAGGGCGGCCTACACATCCCACTCTCGTCTGCGCTTCCCGCGATCGGCTGGGAGTTCGAGTGCATCGCGGTCGGCTCGGCGTCTGACCCGTCGCTGCTGGGTCGTCGTTGGCGCGTGGTGAGCGTGCCGGCCAAGTCGTTCGCCACCGCCCGTCGTCTCGACGTGGCCGAGGTCGTAGTCCCCGAGGAGGCGTGATGGCTCGCATCATCGTCATCAGCGGGATCGATGACCTCGCCTCGGACATGGCGAAGATCCCGCCGCGCGCCATGCGGGACATGATCTCGACTGTCCGCGAGGGCATCAAGGTCGGCAACACGGTCGCCAAGGACTACGCCCGCGTGTCGTCTCGCAAGCACGCGCGGAAGTACCCCGGCACCTTCACGTCGAAGATGAACGGCATTGTGTCGTTCGGCGGCGTGAATGGCATCTCGGGCGAGTACGGTCCCGAGCATCGCGGCCAGGGTGAGCTCGCGCCGATCCTCGAGAACGGCTCGCGCAACAATCCGGCCCACCTCAACCTCGTCCGCTCGGCCGACCTCATCGGCCCGTCGTTCGCACAAGAGGTCTCCCGGCTGCCCGATCGGTGGTTCTGGTGAGCGAGGAGACGCAGGTCGCTGCGATCCTGGCCGCCCTCACGGCCGCTGACGCGCACCCCTACGACCTCGACGAGCTGCCCAAGGCGCTGCCCGCCTACTACAACGAGGTCGGCGTGACTCGCCGCTTCGGTGGGGCCTTCCGCGCGGACAGCCGCACGGGGACGGTCGGCTACCGGATCGCGGTGCGCGCGGTCGCGAAGACCGTCTCCAACGCCCGCGAGATGCGATCCCGCGCAGGCACGGCCCTCGACGGCGTCGTCCTGACCATCGACGGGCGGCAGACGACGCCGATCCGGTTCGAGTCCGCGGAGGACATCGGCCCCGATGCCGGCATGTTCTCCGGCCTCACGCTCTACACCTACGTGATCTGACCCCAACCCGAAGGAGTCGCCATGAGCGACCTTGTGCGCGTGCGGATCGGCGACGTCGACAAGAACGTCGGCCGCTCCTTCGCTGAGGCCAACGAGCTCGACGTCCTCGACGAGCCGACCCACAACCCCGACGGCAGCCTGCGCGCGACCACCCGCGCGAACGGCAGGCCGCGGAAGCAGAAGACGTCCGTCGCAGCAGCGGCGGCCAAGAAGAAGGCGGCGGTCACTGAGTCCGCCCCTGATGAGAAGGGATCAGACCAGTGACCGTAGTTTTCCCGGAAGCCGTGAAGCAGCAGGGCAACACGTCCGTCGTTGCCGTGCAGGACATCTCCAACCTCAGCGCCCCGTCGCTGGCGACCGAGATCGACGCGACCACGAGCGTCAACATCTCGTGCTACCTCTACAGCGGCGGCGTCGGCTCCTCGACCACCAACAAGGGCGAGGCTCCCTCGCGCCTGTGCTCGACGCAGCGTTTCCAGCAGTTCGGCAACACGACCTATGAGGTCACCGACCTGCAGTACGTCTACGACCCGCAGGCGCCCGACACTGACCCGGCCAACAAGGCGAAGACGGCGCTGACCGAGGGCACCGAGGTCTACCTCGTGGTCCGCAAGGGCCTCAACGCCCAGACGGCCGGCTACGCGGTCGCCCAGAAGGTCGACATCTGGCACGTCCGTCTCGGCCCGCAGAACCGCGGCGCGACCGGTGATGGCGAGTTCGATGAGTACGCCATCACCCAGAGCGTCGTGCCGCTCGGCCCGCCCACTGAGGACGCGGTCATCGCGGCCTGACGCACCCCAACGGCCCGCCGCCGACCTGCCGAGTGTCGGCGGCGGGCTCCCCACTCGGCTACTCGGCAGGAGAAGTCATGCCCAAGTCCCTTGCGGACCTGCGCGCCCAGAAGCGCAGCAGCCGCCCCGAACGGTCCTACACCGCCTGCCTGGCCCCCGACCTCATCGCGGAGGTGCAGGCGCTCACGGAGGAGTTGGACCGTCTCCCGCAGGCGTCTGTCGTCGATGACGAGTCTGACCAGTCCGGCCCGCCCCGTCGCGTCGGCCAGGGCGAGCACCCGCGCGCCACGGAGATCCGCGCGCGCATGGGTGAGCTGCTCGACGAGATGGCCGACTATGAGGGCGAACTGCGGGTGCGCGCCACGAAGACCGATGGCGAGTGGCGGCAGTGGGTCAACGAGCACCCAGCCCGCGACGAGGACCAGCCCGGCCACAAGCGCGACCTCGAGGTGACGGGCGGCTACTGCAGCGCCGACGCCCTGATCGACGACCTCGCGACCTATGCGGTGGCGTGGAACGGTGAGCCCCTCAACTCCGGCGACTGGGATGAGAGCATCACGCTCACGAACGGCGACAAGAAGAAGATCGCCAACCTCGTCGTCGCCATGTACGAGACGGACCTGAACCTCCCAAAATGGCGGAGCGCCTTGTCCGACAGCCTGCGGAGCGCGACCGCCTGACTCTGGCCCGCACGCTCGGGATCTCGCCGCGCCGGCTGCTCGGCTGGGAGCCCGAGGAGCGCCACGAGCACTACGACGCCGAGGGCAACCTGACCGGCTACACGGTCGTCACCCGCGAGTCCGAGTGGGGCGACGACGACCGCACGCGGCTACTGGCCCTGGCGCAGTACGAGAACGGCCTCCACGAGTGCGGCTTCCACTGGTCGCTACTCGAGGACACGAACAACGTCTTCATGCCGGAGCACAAGACCTGCCCGGTGTGCCGTGGCGCTGCTCGCTACGACCGCGTGCAGGAGAAGGCCGACGAGGCTGCCCTACGCGATGCAGAGAGCAACCCCGGCGCCCCGCGACCTACGGACGGCCGCAGCCTCTATATGCGGCTGCTGCCGCCCCATGAGGTCGAGGAGATGCGGGCGCAGAGGTCAGCGCGGGGAGCGCAGAAGACCCCACGCGAGCAGTCCTAGGCCACTGACGACGCCGCCGATCGTCACGACGACCGCGACGAACAGCCCGGCCAATGCCAGCACGCCCAACGCTCCGTCTGTTGGCGCGTTGAGCAGCGCCATGCCGAGTAGCCAGCCGAGTGCAGCCACGGCTAGCAGGCCGAGTCCCCGCCTCACGTTGACAGACATGCCGACCACCGTACCGCGAGAGGGGGAGTCCTGTGGCTACTCGCCGGGAACGGGTCATTCTTGAGCTTGAGGACAACTTCACGACCGGGATGGCTCGTGCTGCGGCCGAGACGGCTCTGCTGAACCGTGAGCTCAAGAACCTCAACGGCACCCCGATCAAGACCGCGGCCCGCGACCTCGACAACGTCGGCAAGAGCGCCGACCAGGCGAGCAAGGATGTCGAGAAGGTTGGGAAGTCCTCCGACCAGTCCGGCAAGGAGGTCGACCGCCTATCGGGTCGCCTGCGCCTGTTCACCGACGCGGCCCTCACCATCGGCCCCGCTCTCATCCCGATCGGTGCCGTCGCGGTCCCCGCCATTGTCGGCCTTGCGGCTGGCTTCGGTGCTGCCGCGGGCGCTGCGGGCGTCGCGGTCCTCGCGTTCAAGGGCGTCGGCGATGCCCTCAAGTCCCTCGACGCCTACAACCTCGAGCCGACGCAGGCGAACCTCGAGAAGATGCAGGCCGCGATGGACAAGGTCGGCCCCGCTGGCGCCGACTTCGTCCGCTTCCTCGACTCGATCGAGCCGCAGCTCAGCGCCCTGCAGAACACTGCCCGCGAGGGCATGTTCCCCGGCGTCGAGCGGGGCATCGAGGATGTGCTGACGCTGCTTCCGCAGGTTCAGAAGATCATCGCCAACGTCTCTGTTGAGATGGGCAATCTCGCCAAGGAGGCAGGGCTGGGCCTCTCGGGCGACGGGTTCGCTGCCTTCTTCGACTACCTGCAGGCCGACGCGGCCCCGACGCTCGCGGCCTTCGCTCACACGATCGGCAATGTCGCGGAAGGGTTCGCCAACCTGTTCGTGGCCTTCGCGCCTTTGACGCGCGACTTCTCCTCGGGCATGGAGTCCATGTCGCGGTCGTTCGCCGACTGGGCTGCCGGCCTGTCGCAGACGCGGGGCTTTCAGGACTTCGTTGACTACATCCGCGAGTCGGGTCCGCAGGTCATCGAGTTTCTTGGCGCGATGTCGTCGGCGTTCGTCGGCATCATCAAGGCTGCGGCTCCTGTTGGTCAGGCGGTCCTGCCGGTGCTTACGAGTCTGGCGAAGGTGCTCGGCGCACTGGCCGACTCATCGATCGGGAAGCCGCTGTTCACGGCCGCTGCCGCCCTCATCACGTTCAACCGCGCGGCGTCGTTGTTCAAGGATGGCGGCGCCCTCGCGAAGATCCCCGGTCTCGCCCAGAGCGCCGGCTCGGGCCTCTCGACGTTGGCGTCCGACTTCTCGCTGCTCGGCACGACGGCGATGACGGCTGGCGCAAAGAGTGAGCGCGAGATGGCCCGCATTGCGGAGTCGACGAAGCGCGCCAACATGGCGATGTCGAGCGTCGGCAAGGGCATCACGTTCGCTGCAGTCATCAGCGGCATCGGCCTCGTCAACGCTGCGTTCAACCAGCTCGAGACGCGGGTCGACGGCGCTGACCTGAACCGCAACCTTGACGCCTTCGCCCGCGGCGATTCGGTGGAGAACCTCAACAATCTCGGCGAGGCGGTCCGCAACTTCAACTCGGCCGGTGACCGCTTCAACGATGTTGCGGGCGCGATCCTGACCTTCAACATGGACGATTCCACCTGGGAGAAGGCGAAGTCCGACATCGATCAGGTCGACCAGGCGCTCGCGCAGATGGTCGAGTCGGGCAATGCGCGGGAGGCTGAGGCGGCTTTCGCGAGGATCGCCGATCAGGCCAAGGCGCAGGGCGTCTCGATGGACGACGTCAACAATTCGTTCGACGCCTACAACACGGCCCTGAAGAATGCCCAGCCGAGCATCGACGCCGCCGCCAAGGCGCAGGCACGCTCCGCCTCGGCTGCCGCGTTCGCAACGATCAACACGGATCGTTACCGCGGCGCGGTTGGTGGGGCTGGCATTGCGGCGGGCATCACGGCAACGAAGGTGCGCGGCCTCGTCTCGGCAATGAAGGAAGAGAGGTCTGCGGCCCTCGGCGCCTTCGACGCGGAGACTCAGTGGCGGCAGGCGCTCAAGGATGCGCAGGCTCAGGCGGCCAAGAACAACGCCGGACTCAAGGGCAACTCTGACGCCGCGCTCCAGAACCGCGCGATGATCTCGCAACTCGCGGCGGCATGGAACAACCAGTCCGACGCCGTGAGAAACAACGTGTCCCGCTTCAAGCAGGCGAAGGCGTCGTTCATCCAGACCGCGGAAGCGATGGGCGTGCCGCGCAAGGCGGCGATCGAGCTTGCAAACTCACTGCTGGACATCCCGAATCAGCGGGTCATCGACGTCGCCATGACGGGCGACGAGGCGGCCCTGTCGGCGATCGCGAGCATCAAGTCCCAGCTCGCCTCGATCCCCCGCACTGTCCGCACGGACTACTACGTCAATCAGGTCAACAGCGTCAACAAGCGCGCGGCCGGCTCCTACGACACGGGCGGCTACACGGGCGATGGCGGCAAGCATGAGATCGCTGGCGTCGTCCACCGAGGCGAGGTCGTGATCCCGCAAGACCTTGTCCGTCGCGACTGGTCGCTACTCAAGGCCCGTTACGGCACCCTGCCGGGCTTCGCTGATGGCGGGTTCGTCCAGCCGCAGCGCATGCCTTCGTCGCGTTCGTCGCGGATGCAGGTCGACATCGGGCCGGTTCACCTGTCCGGCACTCTCCGCGGCGAGAGCGGCCCCGTGCGGGTCGAGGGCATCGCTCGTGCAGTAGCTCGCCAAGAGATCGCGGCCGAGCGCCGCTTCGACCGCGACCACCGGAGGGGCTGACACATGGGCGAGCAGGTCATCCGCCGCGGTCACGACACGTTCATCGAGTCGGCGCACCCCGACCGGGAGCACGGGGACAGCAAGTATCCCCAGGTCGTCTCGGCGGCGGCACGGACGCTGTTGTTCATGCCACTCGAGGGCGTCAAGGGCCGCACGATCCTCTCGGCGACACTGACGGGTCGGGTGCGCAATGCCTTCCCCGCGCAGACCCTCACCGTGCAGGCGATCTCCGAGAAGTGGTCAGCGGCGTGGGCGAACTGGAACAAGCAGCCCGCCGTGCTGACCCCTTCGGCGACGCTGGCCGTGGGTGCGCTCGCTGACGGCGCCTCGTTCGAGGTCAACATCACCGCGCTCGTGCAGACGGTCGCGAACGGTGGCGACCACTTCGGTTGGCGGATCAAGACCGACTCGACGACGGGCGGCCGGTTCTACGGCTTCGACTCGGGCGACGACTCGTGGACCCTGACGATCGTCACCTCGGATGCACCACAGGAGCCGACCACGCTGTACCCGGCTGGCGGCGTCGTGGGCATCCCGGTGTGGACGGTGTCGTGCGACTTCACCGACCTCGGCGGCTCGACGGACATGTCCGCGATTCAGGTGCAGGTCGACAACTACGGCGACGCCGACACGCCCGACTACGACTCGGGCTGGGTGCCGTCAACGGTTCCCGAGCTCGACCTGTCCCGCACCGACCTGCCCGGTGGCATCTTCGACGGCATCATCGCTGCCGGCTTGTCGATGTTCTGGCGGGTGCAGGTCAAGGACGGCGACGGCCTCGCGTCGGGCTGGTCGGACTGGGTGGAGGTCACCTACATCCCGAAGCCGAACCTGGTCCTCGACAACCCAGCCTCGGGCATCCTCGCCGACGCGACCACGACCATCGCCGCGCACATCACCACGGGCACCCTGCAGGCGTGGGAGGTGCGGATCGCGGACGGCGACGACAAGACCGCCACCCGCTACCAAGCCAAGCGCGACGGGTCCGGCACCGCGATTGCCTGCGACCTGCCCGTCAAGAACGATGACGGCGACCGGGTGTTCAAGGACGACGGCACCTACTGGCTGCTGGTGCGCGCGTGGGACCGGCTCGACCGGCTCCGTGGCGGCGCTGGTGACCCGCCCTACGTCGAGTCGTGGACGCAGGTCACCTTCGACGACGACCTCGCGCTCTCGCCCGTCTCGTCGTTGAACGTCTCCCAGATCGGCGACACGCCTCGGGTGCGGCTCTCGTGGTCACGCACGGCTGGCGCTGCTGACGGGTGGGCGATCTACCGCGACGACGAGCGCCTCGACCGGGTCGATGCCGCCGACATCACGGCGAGCGGCGGGTCCTATGAGTGGATCGACGACTCGGCCACCCCGAACAGGTGGCACACCTACAAGGTCAAGGCGGTCACGAACGGCGTGCAGTCTGTCGCGGGTCCGCTGGCGAGCATCCGGCCCGAGGTCGACGGCGTGTGGCTGCTGTCTCCGCAGGGTGACGTGGTGTTCGAGGGTGAGGGCATCGGCGGTCTGCGCAGTGCCGACCGGCGTGCGACCTACAGCCTGCCCAATCAGCCCTACGACGTCGACATCGTCGGCGCGATCGGTGGGATCGCGGGCACGTTCGCGGGAACCATCGACGTGCGCGAGGACCGGCCCGACGTGGACGAGGCGCGACGCATCATCCGTGCGATCCGACGCAAGCCGACCCAGACGGTGCGGCTCGTGTACGCGAACCGCTCGATCCCCGTGCTGCTGCGCGACCCTGGCGCCGACCCCTCGGAGAACTACAACCGCGACTACGAGGAGCACGACGTCGCGTTCGGCGTGCAGCAGGTCGGCGACTTCGAGAGCACCCTCTGATGGACCGCCTGCACCTCTCGCACGCTGAGTTGCTGGCCTACCATCGCGCGATCCGCTGGACCCACGAGCGGCGCATCACGATCTCGGTCCTCGACCTCGAGCACAAGCTGATCTCAACCCTGACGCCGCGCTTCATCTCCGGCGAGTTGACGGTCGACACCACCCGCGACGTCTCCCGCATCGTGACGATGTCGTTCCTCGACCCGTCGCGTTCGATCCGGTTCGAGCCGGACGGCCCCTCGGGACTGCCCGTGAATCGGAAGCGGATGCTGCAGGTCACCTACTCCGTGCGCGTGCCCGAGCTGGAGCGGTGGGTCGACTGTGTCGTCTTCACTGGCCCGGTCTGGGACTTCGAGCGTGCCGGCGCACAGGTCAACCTGACGGCGCACGGCAAGGAGCGCCTGATGCTCGACCAGGCGGGCAAACATCGCGTGTTCCCGCGCAAGGTGGCGAAGACCCACATCCTGCGACAACTGTTCGCGGACGCGGGCGAGACTCACCTTTCGATCCCCGACCTTCCTGTCACGACGCCGGAGCGGGTGACGGTGGGCCGGATGGATTCGCGCTGGCTCAAGGGGCAGCCGATCGCAGGTTCGATGAGCCGGGATCTGTTCTACAACGGCGCTGGGACGGCCGTTCTGCGTCGTCGCTCCGAGCGGCCCGTGTTCACCTTCGACGCGCGCACGATGATGTCGGACGTCACCATCGGCCGCGACGACCCCGAGAACCTCCGCAACACCTGGGAGGTCACGGGCGCCGATCCGAAGGGGCCGAAGCCGAAGATCCGCGTAGTCCTCGACCTGCCCGACAAGCACCCGATGTCGTCGAAGTCGCTGGGTCGCAACGGTGAGCGGTCCTACCTGATCGACACCTACGAGAACACCCACTTCAAGCACAAGGCCGAGGCGCACAAGCGGGCGGCGAAGATGCGCGACGACGGGCAGCGGCTCCTGACGCACTACACGTTCGACTCGCTGCCGATCGCGCACCTCGAGGAGAACGACCTCGTGCGCGTGGTCTCCGATGAGGGCACCTACCTCGTCCGCATGAGCCAGTGGACGCTGCCTTTCGACCTTGACGGTTCGCCCGCGATGACGGTGGGCGCGCTGCGGCGCACCACGGGACGGAGATAGTCGTGATCCACGCGCGAGTGACGAGCGTGACCGAGGAGGTCCGCGGCGACGAGCTCGTCGCCGACGCCGCCAACGGGGCGACGGTTCTCTACGTGAGCGACGTGGCCGACTTCGCCGACGAGGACGACGGCGGCCACCTCGTCATCGACGGCACGGTCTACGAGTACGTACTCACCGACGACGACGCCTCAACCATCACCCTCGCGGCTCCGACGTCGGCGGCCTACACGGCAGGCCAGCGGGTCGACCTGTGGGACCCAATTGAGGGCGCGCCTGTCGTGGAGTACGTCGCAGATGCGGTCGAGGACGACGTCCGCGGCGGCGACCCACTGCAGGCCGTGGTTGAGCACGCGCTGATGCCGCTGCTCACCGCCGTGGTCCGTGGCGAGGGCGCGGAGTCAGTGCTCCTCGACCAGAGGGGTGGCAGCCTCCGCGTCGTCCAAGTGCTCGGCAAGGTGCCGATCGTCACTGGGACCATGATCACCACCGGCACGGGCGCGGACGACGTCGAGATCACCCCGGGTAGCGACGATGTCCCCTCG
>Ga0308176_10002311_pt1 | contig 11974 bp, 7 predicted proteins | sample PhyCR2_3_FD_203890 | JGI IMG/M metagenome (GOLD analysis project Ga0308176, IMG submission 203890) | Soil microbial communities from UC Gill Tract Community Farm, Albany, California, United States - DLSLS.C.R2 | ecosystem: Environmental > Terrestrial > Soil > Agricultural land | place: USA... | reverse complement strand
CTGCGGGCGAGGGTGTCGGTGTCGATCTGCCACAAGCCCATGCGTACGACCTTTCGCGTGTCGGCGAAACAGTAAACACGGCCGCCCGACCGACCCGAGACTCTGCCGCATGCGCAGCTACCGAACCCTGTTCCGCACCCCGGAGTTCACCCCCTTCCTGCTGTCCTTCGCCGTCTCCGCCGCAGCCCAGACGATCGGCGCCCTGGCCCTCGGCACGCTGGTCTTCCGGGCCACGGGCTCCCCGCTCCTGTCGGCGGTGAGCATGTTCGGTCCACAGCTCGCGCAGTTGGTGGGGGCCACGTTCCTGCTCTCGGCCGCCGACCGGCTGCCCCCGCGCGCGATCCTGACCGGCCTCGCCCTCGCCTTCGCGGTCGGTACGGCGGTGCTGGCGCTGCCCGGTCTGCCGGTCCGGGCGGTCCTCGCGGTCGTACTGCTGCAGGGCCTGGTCGCGTCGCTCGGCGGGGGAGTGCGCGGGGGCCTGCTGAACGACATCCTGTCCAAGGACGGCTATGTCCTCGGCCGTTCGGTCTACAACATGCTCTGGGGTCTGACCCAGGTGGCCGGTTTCGCGACGGGCGGCGCACTGCTGGCGCTCCTGTCCCCGCGGACCTGCCTGCTCCTCGCGGCCGCGCTGTACCTGATGTCGGCCCTCGTCAGCCGTCTGGGCCTCACGGCCCGTCCACCGCGCTCGGCCGGCCGCCCGTCCCTCTCGGCGACCTGGCGCACCAACGCCCTCCTGTGGTCCTCACGCTCCCGCCGCCTCACCTATCTGGGCCTGTGGGTCCCCAACGGACTGGTGGTCGGCGGCGATTCGCTCTACGTCTCCTACGCCCCCGGAGCCGCCGGCACGATGTACGCGTGCGGGGCGCTGGGCATGTTCCTGGGCGACATGGCGGTGGGCCGCCTGGTGCCGCCCGCGACGCGCCCCCGGCTCGCGATCCCGTTGCGCCTGCTGCTGGCGGTGCCCTACCTGTTCTTCGTCCTGCGGCCGGGGGTGGCGCTGTCGGCCGTGGCCGCCGCCGTCGCCTCCGTCGGCTTCGCCGCGAGCCTGGTCCTGCAGGAACGCCTGATGTCCCTCACCCCCGACGACCTCACCGGCCAGGCCCTCGGCCTGCACGCCACCGGCATGGCCGCCCTGCAGGGCGTCGGCGCCGCTCTCGCGGGCACGCTGGCCCAACTGACGTCCCCGGCCATGGCGATGACGCTGATGGCGGCCGGATCGGTCACCGTGACCCTGGTCCTCGCGGCGCTGGGCAGGCAGGAGGAACGGCAGCCGGCCGTCCCCGGTACGCGGCCGGGCGCGCGGTCGGAACCCGCGGCCACGGACTAGGACGGGCCCGGTGTGCGGTGCCCGGCGGACCGGGTGGCCGTCAGGGCCGGTGGCCCGTCATGCGGGCCGCCGAGGCGATCGTCGCGCGGGCCTCGCGTTCGGTCAGGCCGGTGTCGACGGCCGCTTCGATCAGGAGGGTCAGCAGGGCGGGGCCGATGCCGTTCTCGTAGGCGCGGCAGGCCGCCCAGAACAGGCGGGTGTTGCGCTGGCCCTCGTGTGCGGTGAGCACGAAGTGGATCAGGCCCCGCCCGTGGTCGCCCGTCGGGGGCGCCGCCGGGTGCGCGGCGCGTGGCGGGGGCGAAAGCAGGCGCAGCAGGGTCGGCGGGCAGACGGCGGGGGCCAGGTGGGCGGTCCCCGGGGCGGTCGCGTACACGCCGTGGTCCGTGCGGGAACCCGGGCCGACGAGGTAGCCGCCGGCGCCCCGGATGTCGATGCCGGGGGCGAGCCGGCCGGCGGAGTTGGGGACGACGACGTCCGGCGGGCCGGTCAGCCACAGGTGGCGGCCGCCGCTCGGGGTGATCACCACGACCGTCTCGGGGATCGTGAACAGGTGCCGCAGGGCCAGTTCGCGCAGCGCGGCCGAGGAGTCGGTGCCCGTCTTGGTGTCGAGATCGACGCCGATGAGGTGGTGCGGGGGCAGCCCGCAGGCGATGCCGTAGCCGCCGGCCCAGGGCGCGGCGGCGAACAGTTCGCGGATGCGGGCGGGGTCGGTGGAGGCGTCGTACACGCCGTGCCCAAAACGGCCGCACTCGCCGTGGCAGGAGCTGGGGCCGGGGTCGTCGTGGTGGGGGGAGCGCAGGGCCGGGAGCTTGCTCCGGGACAGGGGGATGACGGCCAGTCCGCGTTCGGCGGCTGACAGGGCGTGTGCGAGGGCCAGCGTCGTGGCCTGCCGGTCGGTGGTGGCCATGAGTCCATGTTCGTACGCACGTTCGAAAAAGGAAAGAGGGGACCGTGATGACGCGCCGGGAGTGGGAAGTTTGGCCGGAAATGGGGCGGAACGATTCATCCCTTGCGTGGCTCGGCGAGCGGAAGGTCCGCGCTGCGGGCCGGCGTGACGCCAGGTGAAGAAAGGTGGCGAAAGGGGTTTATCGACTTGTCATCACGCTTGCGTGCGAATGATGGCTTCCGGGGTGGTTCACCGGGATTCGGTGGGCAAGTCTGGATGCGCGACGTCGTTCATGACAGCCGAGGCGGTCGGCCAACCGCCTTGACGCAAGCCGTACTTCATGGACCTCCGGCCGCCTCGGCCGGAAGGTGCCCCGTTCTGGAGGGACAACATGGCAAGTATCCGTACCGCCCGCGTTCTCGCCGCCGTCTCCGCACTACCGCTCGCAGCCGCCCTCTTCACCGGCGTCGCGGGTGCGGACAACGGCGCCCTCGCGGGCGACGGATCGACCGCCGGTGTGGCGAGCCTCGCCGGCAGCGGCGTCGGCCGTGACAACGGCGGGAACGTCGCGCAGGTCAACGGTTCGGAGTTCACGGCCCTGCAGCAGGGCAACGAGAACGTCACCGTCCGCTTCACCCGGCTCTGGTGAGCCGGGGGCGGGGGCCCTTGTGGTGAAGGTCCTCGCGGGGTGTGCTTCGGGGTCGTAAGGCGGCTGCGCGGCGGTGCTTCGGTGCCGCCGCGCAGCCGTTTCCCGGTTCGCGGACCCCCGGTGCCGACCGGTGCGAGGCGCCGGTGCCGGGGCTGATCCCGGTGGCCGGCGGGCGGGCCCGCAGGGGAGAACCCGCAGAGGCCGTCATCGCGCGGTCCACCTTCAGGAGGTGGGGACGGCCCCACCCCTACAACCTGAGGGGGACGCGGCATCGGGACCTGGGGCCGATCCGCGGGCGGCCGGTCCGCTCCTAGCGTGGAGCCATGACCACACCCGTCTGCACCAGCGCCTCGGCCGCCGCCGCACCGGCGCGGCAGACCCACTCGTTCCCGTCGTTCGCGTCGTACGTACGGGCCCGCCAGCCGGTGCTGCTGCGCACCGCGCGGTCGCTGACCGCCAACCCGAGCGATGCCGAGGACCTGCTGCAGACCGCGCTGACCAAGACCTATGTGGCCTGGGAGCGGATCGAGGACCACCGGGCGCTGGACGGCTATGTGCGCCGGGCGCTGCTGAACACCCGTACCTCGCAGTGGCGCAAGCGCAGGGTGGACGAGTTCGTCTGCGACGAGCTGCCCGAACCCGAGCCCGTGCCCGGCGCGGAGGACCCGGCCGAGCGGCAGGCGCTGCGCGACGCCATGTGGCGGGCGATCACCAGGCTGCCCGCGCGGCAGCGGGCGATGGTCGTCCTCAGGTACTACGAGGACCTCAGCGAGGTCCAGACGGCCGAGGTGCTCGGCGTCTCGGTGGGAACGGTGAAGTCGGCGGTCTCCAGGGCCCTGAGCAAGCTGCGCGAGGACCCCGAGTTGGGCCTGGTTCGCTAGGGCCCGTCGCGAAGGGCCAGGGTCCCGTCGCCAAACTGTTTCTCTTCTCCTAGTGACATACCGCGCGGTATGTGCGCAGAATCAGCGCGACCCCGACCACCGCGTAGGCAAAGTCGCCCGGGAGGACGCCGTGCTGAGCACCATGCAGGACGTACCGCTGCTGATCTCGAGGATCCTGACCCACGGGTCGACGGTCCACGGGTCGTCGCGGGTGATCACCTGGACCGGCGAGGCCGAGCCGCACCGCCGTACCTTCGCCGAGATCGGGGCCCGCTCGGCACAGCTCGCCCACGCGCTGCGGGACGGACTCGGGGTGCGCGACGACGACCGCGTCGCGACGCTGATGTGGAACAACGCCGAGCACGTCGAGGCTTACTACGCCATCCCCTCCATGGGCGCGGTGCTGCACACGCTGAACCTGCGGCTGCCCGCCGAGCAGTTGGTGTGGATCGTCAACCACGCCGCCGACCGGGTGATCGTCGTCAACGGCTCGCTGATCCCGCTGCTCGCGCCGCTGCTGCCCAAGCTCCCGACGGTGGAGCACATCGTCGTCTCCGGTCCGGGCGACCGCTCCCCGCTCGAGGGCGCCACCGCGCGCGTGCACGAGTACGAGGAGCTGATCGCCGGCCGGCCCACCGCCTACGACTGGCCGGAGCTGGACGAGCGTCAGGCCGCCGCGATGTGCTACACCTCCGGCACCACCGGCGACCCCAAGGGCGTGGTGTACAGCCACCGTTCGATCTACCTGCACTCCATGCAGGTCAACATGACCGAGTCGATGGGCCTGACCGACCAGGACACCTCGCTGGTCGTGGTCCCCCAGTTCCACGTCAACGCCTGGGGCCTGCCGCACGCCACGTTCATGACCGGCGTGAACATGCTGATGCCGGACCGCTTCCTGCAGCCCGCCCCGCTCGCCGAGATGATCGAGCGGGAGCGGCCGACGCACGCTGCGGCCGTCCCCACCATCTGGCAGGGCCTGCTCGCCGAGCTGACCGCCCGCCCCCGTGAGGTCTCCGCCCTCACCCAGGTCACCATCGGCGGTTCGGCCTGCCCGCCCTCCCTCATGGAGGCCTTCGACGAGCTCGGCATGCGGGTCTGTCACGCCTGGGGCATGACGGAGACCTCCCCGCTGGGCACGGTGGCCCGCCCGCCGGCCCACTCGGTCGGCACCGACGAGGAGTTCGGGTACCGCCTGACCCAGGGCCGTTTCGCGGCCGGTGTGGAGGCCCGGCTCACCGGCCCCGGCGGCGAGCGCATCCCGTGGGACGGCGAGTCGGCGGGCGAGCTGGAGGTGCGCGGCCCCTGGATCGCGGGCGCCTACTACAACGGCCCCGACGCCGAACCGCTCCGTCCCGCCGACAAGTTCAGCGAGGACGGCTGGCTGAAGACCGGTGACGTCGGCACCATCTCCCCCGACGGCTTCCTCACCCTCACCGACCGCGCCAAGGACGTCATCAAGTCCGGCGGCGAGTGGATCTCCTCGGTCGAGCTGGAGAACGCGCTGATGTCCCACCCGGACGTCGCGGAGGCCGCCGTGGTCGCCGTACCGGACGAGAAGTGGGGCGAGCGCCCGCTGGCCACGGTGGTCCTCCGGGAGGGCGCGAGCATCGGCTTCGAGACGCTGCGCGCGTTCCTCGCCCAGGAGGGCAAGATCGCCAGGTGGCAGCTCCCCGAGCGCTGGACGGTCATCGCGACGGTCCCGAAGACCAGCGTCGGAAAGTTCGACAAGAAGGTGCTCCGCAGGCAGTACGCGGAGGGCGGCCTGGACGTGACCAGGCTCGGCTGACGCCCGAAGTACGGCGAACAGCCCCCGGCGTGTGCCGGGGGCTGTTCGTTCATGCGGGGCGAGGGCGGCGGCGGGCCGTCCTCGCTAGTTCGTGCCGATGCCGGCCAGCAGGTCGACGATCCGGCTCTGCACCTCGGGGCTGGTGGACCGCTCGGCGAGGAACAGCACGGTCTCACCGGAGGCCAGCCGGGGCAGGTCGGCCGGATCGACGGCCGCGGTGTAGACGACGAGCGGGGTGCGGTTGAGCTGCCCGTTCGCGCGCAGCCAGTCGATGATCCCGCTGAACCCGGCCTGTCGGCGGTGCACCTGCATCAGGTCCATCACCACGAGGTTCGGCCGGAACTGCCCCGCCAGCGTCACCGCGTCGCTGTCGCTCGCGGCCCGCGCCACCTGCATCCCGCGCCGCTCCAGCGTCGAGGTCAGCGCCAGCGCGATCTCCGCGTGCTCCTCGATCAGCAGCACGCGCGGCGGATGCTGCTCGCTGTCCCGCGGCGCCAGCGCCTTCAGCAGGACGGCGGGGTCGGCGCCGTACGCCGCCTCGCGCGTCGCCTGCCCGAGCCCGGCCGTGACCAGCACCGGCACCTCGGCGGCGACCGCCGCCTGGCGCAGCGACTGCAGCGCGGTACGGGTGATCGGCCCGGTGAGCGGGTCCACGAACAGCGCGGCCGGGAAGGCCGCGATCTGCGCGTCCACCTCCTCACGGGAGTGCACGACGACCGGTCGGTAGCCGCGGTCGCTCAGCGCCTGCTGGGTCGTCACGTCCGGCGCGGGCCACACCAGTAGCCGGCGCGGGTTGTCCAGCGGCTCCGGCGGCAGCTCGTCGTCCAGCGGCTGCGGACGCGGGGTGTCGGCGACCTCCACGGCCCCGCCGGGACCGTCCAGCGGCTCCGGTCCCTCGGCCGCGTTCGCGTCCGGGGCGCCTATGGCGTACGACCGTCCGCCGCCCTCGGCGGTGGGGGCGAGCCGGGACTGCCCCGCGAGCGAGGGCTGCGCGGGCGGCTGTTCGGCCGGCGGATGCGGCCGGGCGCCCTGCTCCGGCTGCGCCTCCTGGCGTGCGGAGGGGTCGGGCGGCGTGCCCAGCTTCCGCCGGCGGCCGGAACCGCCGGGCGCGTGCGGGGGCGGGGTCGCCGTCGGCTGTTGCACCTGCAGGGCCTGCCGTGCGAACGGCACGCCCTGCCCGAGCGTACGGACACTGATCGCCCGGCCCTGAGTGGAGTTCGGGTCGCCGGCGTTCCCCGGTGCCTCGGCGGGCAGGGGCCGCGCGGCGGGCAGGGGCCGGGCGGCCGGGAGGGGCTGTGCGGCGGTGTGCTGAGGGGGCAGCGGGGTGCCGGTGGCGGGGGTGGTGGCCGGGCCGGCCTGCGGCGCCGGACCCACCGGGGGTACGGCCACACCCGCGCCGGAGGTGGCGTCGGCACCGGGCCACTGCTGCGGTACGGCGGCCGCCGGGGTGCCGGCGGCCGGGGTGGCCGGGCCCCCCTGGGCCACCGGCGCCTGGCCGGCGGCGGCCTCGGCGGGCAGCGGCTGGGCGGCCGGGGGAGTGGCCTGCGCGGCAGCGGGCTGCTGCCCCTGGGCGGGCGGATGCGCCCCTGGGGTGGCCTGAGCGGGCACGGGTACGCCCTGACCGTGGGTGCCCTGTGCGGGTACGGGCCGGCCCGGGGCCACCTGCGCGGGAACCGGCCGGCCGGGGGGTACGGACGCAGCCTGACCGGCGGCGCCCTGCGCGGGCACGGCGGCGTGCGGCACCGCCGCCATCGGCTGACCGGGGGCGGCCTGAGCCGGCACACCGGCCCGAGCCGCGCTGCCCGGCTGCCCGGCGGGGCCCGCCGGTGCGGCCGTACCCTGCGCCGGAATCCTGTGCCCCGGAATCGGCTGCCCGGCCGGTCCGGTGACGGCCTGCCCGGGAGCCGACTGCGCGTTACCCGGCTGTGCGTGACCCGCCTGGGCCGGGACGGCCTGGGCCGGAGCGTCGGCGGCCGGGGCCGCGCCCTGAACCGGCTCCGCCGTCTGCGCCGCCTCGCCCGGTTGGGCCACGGCCCGCCGGCGGCGGCCGGTCGGTGCGCTGGTGGGGTGCGGCTGCGGCGGGGTGTGGTCCTCGGCCTGGTGGGACGTCATGGCGTCGTGCCGGCCGTCGTCGTCCGTACCGCCCGCGACGGCCACCGGGGCCGGACCGACCACCGGCGCCCGACCCGTCGCCGAGCCGACACCGGTCGCCGTTCCGGCGGATTCGGGCGAACGGTCGGCCTCGGCGGGCGGCAGGGCGAAGACCGTACGGGCGCCGGACTCCTGCGCCGCTGCCCGCTCCTGTGCCGCGGCCAGCGCCCGCCGGCGCCGACCGGTCGGCTGCGCGTCGTCGGCCGCACCGGCCTGGGCCTGCTCCCCGCCGGCCGCGGGCAGCGCGGGCGGCAGGGCGGCCTGCGGGGCGTCCGAGTCACGCCGGGCACGGCGGCCCGTGGGCACGGGCACGCCCTGCGGCGGTACGGCGCCGCCGAGTCCGTTGCCCGCGGCGGCGGTACCCGCGGCATGCTCGGCCGCCGTCATCACGGCACCCTCGCTCACGCCCTCGCCACCGGCGCCGGGCTCGGCGGCCAGGCCGCGTCGCCGTCCGCTCCCGCTGTCATCGGCCTCGGCCACGACCGGCGCCGCCGCCTCGACGGCGGCCGCCGCACGCCTGCGGCGCCGCCCGGTCGGCGAGGGCGACTCCGCCCCGCCGTCGGCTGGCTCACCGGACTCACCGGGAACGTCGCTCTCCAGGAAGGCGTCCGTCGAAGCCCGGCGGGCCCGGCGCCGCCCGCCACCGGCATCCGGCCCGGCGCCCTCCGCCGCGGTCTCCCCGGCGTCCGGGACCAGGGCGGCGACCGCCCCGGCCCCACCGCCGAGCGGCACTTCGAGCACGTACGCGCTGCCGCTCATGCCCGGTACCTCGTGCGTCTGCAGCACTCCGCCGTGCGCCCGGACGATCCCGCGCACGATCGGCTCGTGCACCGGGTCTCCCCCGCTGTACGGCCCGCGCACCTCGATCCGCGCGACCTCACCGCGCTGGGCGGCCGCGACCACGACCGTGTTGTCCATGTATCCGCCCGCCGAGACGGGCGCGTTGCCGGTGGCGTCGACACCGGCCACGTCCGCGACGAGATGCGCGAGCGCGGTGGCGAGCCGCTGCGCGTCGACCTCGGCCTCGATCGGCGGCGCGTGCACGGCGAACTGCACCCGGCCGGGCCCGATCAGCTCGACGGCCCCGTCCACACCGGCCGCGACGACGGCGTCGAGCATCACCTTCGTCCGGGTGACGTCCTCGGTGCCGGCGTCGAGGTGCTGATAGCCGAGCACGTTGTCGATCAGCGTGGTGATGCGCGAGTACCCGGCGGACAGGTGGTGCAGCACCTGGTTGGCCTCGGGCCACAGCTGGCCGGCGTCGTCGGCGGCGAGGGCGGACAGCTCGCGGCGCAGTTCGTCCAGCGGTCCGCGCAGCGACCGGCCCAGCAGCGTGAGCAGTTGCTCGTGCCGCCCGGCGAGCGCCTCGTAGCGGTCCTTCTCCCGCTCGCCGAGGGCGGCGTACCGATCCTCGCCGGCCGCCAGCTCCTCCTGGTGCTGCTCGCGCAGTTCCTCGAGCTCGGTGACGTGCGCCTGGCGCAGCGCGGTCAGGTCGGAGGCGTGCTCCTCGGAGAGCCGCTCCAACTCGTCGGCGTGCGCCTTCTCCAGAGTGGACTTCTCGTCGGCGAGGTCGTCGTACGGCCGGCGGTCGGTGAAGGTCATCACGGCGCCGACGAGCTGGTCGCCGTCGCGCACGGGCGCGGTGGTCAGATCGACCGCGACCCGCTCCCCGCCCTTGGACCACAGCACCTGCCCGCGCACCCGGTGCTTGCGTCCGGAGCGCAGGGTGTCGGCGAGCGGGGACTCCTCGTACGGGAAGGGCGAGCCGTCGGCGCGCGAGTGCACCACGAGGTTGTGCAGCTCCTTGCCGCCCAGCTCACCGGCCCGGTACCCCAGTATCTGGGCGGCGGCCGGATTGACCAGCACGATCCGCCCGTCGGTATCGGTACCGACGACGCCCTCCGACGCCGCCCGCAGGATCATCTCGGTCTGCCGCTGCGAACGGGCCAGCTCGGCCTCGGTGTCCACGGTTCCCGACAGGTCCCGCACCACCAGCATCAGCAGCTCGTCACCGGTGTAGCCGTAACCGTCGTACGCCTGCTGCCCGTTCTCCAGATTCGCGCTCGTGACCTCGACCGGGAACTCCGTCCCGTCGGTCCGCCGCGCGATCATGCGGGTCGGCTTGGTCCGCCCGCGCGGGTCCATGTGATCGGGCCGCCGCATGGAGCCGGGGATGAGCCGGGAGTCGAACTGCGGCAGCAGATCGAGCAGCCCGCGCCCGACGAGCGCGGTCCCTGGCGTCTCGAAGGCCTCCAGGGCGATGGTGTTGGCGTTGACGACGGTTCCGTTGGCGTTGACCAGGACCAACGCATCGGGCAGCGCGTCGAGTATGGCTGCGAGGCGAGCAGCGCCTCGGGATGGCCTGCTGCTCACGAGACGCTTCCTCCTTGTTACCGCACCTTGCCTACTGCTCGGGCCATCTTGCCAACCGGCCCGCGGGGTGTCACGCGAGGGAGTCTAAAGGCACGGGTTGCGCTCGCGACGCCGGATGAGAGGGAGGTCGCACGACGAAGTGACGGCGAACATGTGACCGTACGCGTCCGGCGTGCGGCCGGCCGCGTCCCGGTCCCCTTCCGCGCCCGTCCCGGCTCCTCGAGACCTTCGCGGGACCTTTACGTGAGCGGTGGCGGCGCCGGGAACCGCCTACGCGGGCGAACCGAGGTCCGGCAGCAGCGGCACCATCCGGTCCCACCGCTCGATCTCGCATCCGTTGCCCCGGTCGTACGCCGCGTCGACCGGGCGTCCGGCCCAGGTGCCGGTGACCCGGGCGGTGGCCGGTCCGCCGTAGAGCATGGTGCAGACGCTGTCGGGGGCGACCGGGGCGAAGGTGTCCTGGCCCCACTGCGTGTTCGCGTCGAGCGCCCGGCAGGCTCCCGCCGCGTCCGGGTGGTTCCCGCCCGGGGGATGGCAGGACACCTCGTACGTACCGTCGAGCCCGCGGCCCGCGTGCCGTACGACGACGGTGAGGTGATCACCGGTCTCGTCCTCGGGCCGTGCCGGCGGGGGCATGAGGCCCGCGGCGGGCGGGGTGGGCGTGAGGTGCGCGGGGTGCGCGGCGGTGGCGGACGGTGCCGGCGGGGCGGCCGTGGCCGGTGTGGCGGTGAAGGCGGACAGGGACGGGACCGAGAGGGCGGCGAGGGCCGACACCAGGACGCCCCGCGGGACGACCGACATGACAGAGACCATGCCCTGATCAACGCCCACGGGCCCCGGACGTTGCGGCAGCGCCGCACCGCCGGGCGAAGCCCTTTGCCCTGTGACCCCGGTGCCTAGTACCGTGGGGGTCGATTGGTGACAGCACGCTCGACTGTGTCATCATCTGCACGCACCAGTCGCGCGCTCGCGTGAGTGGTTGTGCTGGAGGCGTCGCCTAGTCCGGTCTATGGCGCCGCACTGCTAATGCGGTTTGGGTTTTAAAGCCCATCGAGGGTTCAAATCCCTCCGCCTCCGCGCCCATCCCGAAGCCCCGGTCCCAGGACCGGGGCTTCGGCGTTGTCGGCTCCACCGGCCCTCATCCGCGTTTTCGCAGGTCACAAGGGGTATGCGAATCGGATTTCACATGGCGGCGGCAGTCATGTAATGTTCTTCCTGTCGCCGCGAGCGGGCCGGAAGGGCCGGGAGCGAAGGACAGAAACAAAAGAACAAGCACTCGTAGCTTAACGGATAGAGCATCTGACTACGGATCAGAAGGTTGCAGGTTCGAATCCTGCCGAGTGCACACAGGTTGAAGGCCCCGGAGAGATCCGGGGCCTTCTGCGTTTCAGGGTCGTACAGCAGCTAAGTACAGCAACGGCATTAGCCGGCGCCGCCCATGGCATCGGAGAGCTTGCCGAGCGCGGCCCGTACCTCTTCCTCGCTGGCTTCGGCGTAGACCTCCATCGTCATGGCGATCTGCGAGTGCCGCAGGATCCGCTGTGCGACTTTCGGGTGCACCTTGAGCGCCACGAGGAGCGAGCTGCAGGTGTGCCGGGTGTTCCGGAGCGGGATCACCCGGAGCCCGGCGCGCCGGGCCCGCAGGGCGAACATGCGGGTGAGGTTCCCCGGCTCGATCGGCGTCCCGTACTTCGTCGTGAAGATCAGCCCGCGAGTGTCCTGCCACAGCTCCCCGGCCGCCTTCCGGTCCCCGGTCTGCTGGGCACGCCGCATCCGGAGCGCCCGTAGACAGAACGCGAGGAGCGGAAGGAAGTCGTCGGACTCCTCCGTCTTGGTCTCCCGGTGGAGGATCTGTCGGCCCGCGCGCTGGATCTGGTGATCCACGTACAGCTCACCGGCCTCGAAGTCGATCGAC
>Ga0308176_10002310_pt1 | contig 11975 bp, 10 predicted proteins | sample PhyCR2_3_FD_203890 | JGI IMG/M metagenome (GOLD analysis project Ga0308176, IMG submission 203890) | Soil microbial communities from UC Gill Tract Community Farm, Albany, California, United States - DLSLS.C.R2 | ecosystem: Environmental > Terrestrial > Soil > Agricultural land | place: USA... | reverse complement strand
CGCTGTCGCCGGACGGAACGCGCATCGCGTTCGTGACCGGAGAGTCCGGGCGAGGGGGGGCGAGTCATGCGGGCGGTGATCTCATCGTGCACACGCTCGCAACGAACACCGATCAGACGATCGCTCACTCAGACAGCGCACTCGGCGCCCCATCGTGGTCTGGCGACGGCGCGAACCTCACGTACACTGTCGGTGGTGGCGTCGGCGGCGGTCCCATTCTCCATTACGCGTCTCCACCGGAGATCGGCTCGAAGCTGATCTTCGTCGCCACCGAAGGTGGTCGAGGCGGCGGCGGGACGACCTTCACCGTCCCAGCCACAGGCGGTACTCCGACGCAAGTCACGGGCGGCGGAGCTCGCGGCGGACGGGGATTCGGTGGTGGTCGAGGCGGCGCTGCGCTCATCGACGCGACGCACATGCTGTCGACGCGCGTGTCGAACAACGGAACTGTGCGCACCACGGAATCGGTGGACCTGAACGGCGGCGCGCCGACCGTGCTGCACGTCGACACCGCATCGAAGTTCTTCAGCTCCGTCAACACGACGGCGAACGCGATCTCGCCAGATCATCGCTGGCTGCTCTACACGAGCGACGTCACGGGGTGGGATCAAATCTACGTTGTCCCGACGGCTGGGGGCACGCCCGTTCAGCTCACGAAAGCACCGGGCGAGCATTGGCGCGCGGTGTGGGCGCACGACAGCAAGCGAATCGCTTGGGACGCGAACACGGCGGCCAAACCAGGCGATCGTCAGATCGAGGTCGCGACGATCGGCGACAATCCCGCGCGCGCGACGATCGTGACGGTGACGTCGGGGAGCGGGACGAACACGGGGCCGCAGTGGTCGCCCGACGACAAGCGATTAGTGTTTCAGCATACTGATTTTCAGAACTCGGCCGATCTGTACGTCGCGGAGCCGGTCGCGAACGCCCGGGTGACGCGGCTGACGTCCTCGATGCCGGCGACGATCGACAAATCGGCGCTCGTCGCGCCGGAGCTCATTCACTACGCCGGTCCGGACGGCAAGCAGGTGCCTGCGTGGCTCTTCGTGCCGAAGAACCTCGATCGCGCGAAGAAGCATGCCGCGGTCGTGTGGATTCACCCTGACGGTGTGAATCAGAACTACGACGGCTGGCACACGGACCGCAACGAGGCGGTGTATTACGAGTTCCATCAATATCTGCTGCAGCAGGGCTACGTCGTCATCGCGCCAGACTATCGCGGCAGCATCGGGTACGGACGCGATTGGCGCAACGACGTCTACATGGACGTCGGCGGCAACGACGCCAAAGACGCGCGCATGGCCGCGACCTATCTGAAGACACTCGGCTACGTCGACGCGGATCGCATCGGTGTGTGGGGCTTGAGCTACGGTGGGTTCTTCACTTTGCTCGCGATCACGCAGGAGCCGACGTGGTTCCGCGCAGCGGTGGATGTGGCGGGCGTCGCCGACTACGCGCTCTACTATGATGATCCTTATCACGGCGGTTGGACGACGAGCCGTATCGGTACGCCGCAGGAGCATCCCGACGTCTACGCGAAGGCGGCGCCGATGTCACATGTCGATCAGATTCAGCATCCGCTGCTGATTCTGCACGGGACGGCCGACGTCAACGTCCCGTTCATTCATTCAGTGCTGCTCGTCGATCATCTGCTGAAGGCGGGGAAGGGCGATCTCACGACGTTCATGGTGTATCCGGGCGAATTCCACTACTTCGACCGGAGCTTCGTGGTGCGCGATGCGTGGCACCGCGTGGACGCGTTCTTCAAGCAGAACCTGCATCCGGAGATCGCCACGGCCGGGGGACGCTGACGATCACGAGATCGGTTGCCGACCTTCGCGCCGTGCGGCGGTGCCGTTTTTAGTGATCTCTAACCCGCTACAGAGGAAATCCACTCATGGCGCTGACGACGGTGCTCGCGGCAGTTGTTCGGCGCGGAGCCCAATACCTCGTTTGCCGACGGCCGAATCACAAGCGGCATGGAGGACTCTGGGAATTTCCAGGCGGTAAGGTCGAGCCGGGCGAAACCACTCATCACGCAATTCACCGAGAACTGTCGGAAGAATTGGACGTGGCCGTTCAGAATGTCGGTGCCGCACTGTTCGCCGTCCTCGATCCGGGATCGCAATTCGTGATCGAATTTGTGCCGGTTGAAGTTCGAGGTGACCCCCGGTGCATCGAGCATTCCGCACTGCAATGGCTGTCGCTCAGCGAACTTCCCGGGCTCGAGCTGGCGCCGAGTGATCGGCGCTTCGTCGAGTTTCTTCTTTCCGGCGAGGCTCACGCGAAAGACGTGACTGGGCCGAGATAGCGATGGCTCTCGCTCGAGGTATCTACGAGGTTCTTCTCACACAGCTCCTCGAAGAACAGCTGCGTGGCAGAACAGCTCAAAATGAACCGGAGCTCGACGAGCTTCGGAATGCCGAAGCGGCCGATCGGGTCGCGCTGCACTTGGCGCGAGTAGTCGAGGTCGCGATCGAAAACGTTCCGGAAGAAGAGCGAGCGGCGTCGGGAACACGATTGGCTCGCCGGCTCATCGAGTTGATCGCGACGGAAAGCAACGGCGGAATCGCCGCCCTTCAACTGCGAGAACCCGCCAAGATTCTTCGAGCGATTCAGAGGCGGCTCCCTGACGGTAGTTATGAACGTATTGAAAGACCGCTCATTCCGCTGCTCGATACGACGATTCTCACGAACGCTCCAGGAGAGCCGCGGGTCGGGCACCAAGTTCTCGCGGAAATCGCGTCGGCCGATCGCATCGACCTCGTGATGGCATTCATTCGTCGCACGGGAATCAACCCATTGATGGATGCACTCCGACGTCACGTGGAGGACGGGAAAGCATTTCGTGTTCTCACGACGGCCTACACCGGGTCCACGGAAGCAGACGCACTCGAGGCACTTATCAAGCTTGGCGCGCAAGTTCGTGTCTCGTACGATACGACTAGCACGAGGCTTCACGCTAAAGCGTGGCTGTTTCATCGCGACTCCGGCTTCTCTACGGCGTACGTCGGATCATCCAACCTCACGCACTCCGCGCAGGTCACGGGCCTCGAGTGGAATGTCCGCGTGTCCGGCGCGCGAAACCGCGCCGTCATCGAGAAAATCGCCGCGGTTTTCGAGAGCTACTGGCAGCAGCCCGACTTCGAGGCCTATGAGCGCGAACGCTTGCTCGGCGCACACGGGCCGCGGAGAACCGAGTTGGCCGTCACGATCAGTCCCATCGAGATTCGGCTCGAGCCGTTCCAGGAGCGCCTGCTCGAAGAGATCGAGTTGTCGCGAGGATCGGGAAACCATCGCAATCTTCTCGTTTCTGCGACGGGAACCGGAAAGACCGTGATGGCGGCGATGGACTATGCGCGTCTGCGGATGCGCCTTCCGCGCGCGCGACTACTGTTCGTAGCACATCGTGAAGAAATTCTTGCTCAGAGCAAGGCAACCTTCGCGCATGCATTACGGGACGGGGCGTTTGGAGAGCTCTGGGTTGGTGGCGACAAACCGCGTTCGTTCGATCACGTATTTGCGTCGATTCAATCGCTCAATGCGAGCACCATCGAAGCGATCGACCCGTCTCACTTTGACATTGTCATTGTGGACGAGTTCCATCACGCCGCCGCCGCATCGTATGAGCGTTTGCTCACACGACTGCAGCCGGTCGAATTGCTTGGTTTGACCGCGACGCCGGAACGCGCAGACGGCCTGTCGATTCTGCACTGGTTCGGGGGCCGCATCGCGGCAGAGCTTCGCCTGTGGGACGCGATCGATCAACACCGGTTGGCTCCGTTCTCATACTTTGGAGTCGCTGACAGCCTCGATTTGCGCGCTATCCCGTGGCGACGCGGCACCGGGTACGATGTCGAGCGTTTAACAACTGCTATCACCGCGAACGACGTTTGGGCTCGTGCAGTCGTACAGCAGTTCAGAGATCGGCTTGGCGGCGTTGAAGAGATTCGTGCGCTGGGATTCTGTGTCAGCGTTCAGCACGCTCGGTACATGGCGCGCGTATTCGGCGAGGCTGGGATTCGAGCGACCGCTATCTGGTCTGATACGCCTGACGCTGAACGGGCGACTGCACTGAGGGACTTGGCCGCCGGACGAGTCAACGTCGTTTTCTCTGTGGACCTCTTCAACGAGGGCGTCGACGTACCCTCGGTCAACTCTTTGCTGATGCTTCGGCCGACCGAGAGTCCGCTGCTGTTCTTGCAGCAACTAGGTCGCGGCCTTCGAAAGGCACCGGGCAAGAGTCTCTGTACGATTCTCGACTTCGTCGGACAGCATACCAAAGAGTTTCGTTACGATCGACGATTCCGCGCTCTCCTCGGCGGCAGTCGCACCGACGTAGCCCGTCAAGTGTCCGAGGGTTTCCCGTTCCTACCTTCTGGTTGCAGCATGCAGCTCGACCGCGTGGCGACGGATCGCGTGTTGGCGAGCATCCGCTATGCGCTTCCTTCGCGATGGCCTGAAAAAGTAGCCGAGCTACAGAGTCTTGCGGTCGAGCGGCCAACGATCTCCCTCGCTGAGTTTCTCGCTGAATCCGGTCTCGAGCTCGACGACGTGTATTCGAACAAGCGATCGTGGTCAGACTTGCGGGAGTCCGCGCGCCTACCAATTGCTCCAGCCGGCCCGGATGAGGCCAATGTTCGTCGAGCCGTTGGACGAATGACCCACATCGACGACGCGGAACGAATTGTGACATGGTCGCAGTGGCTTCGTGAGCCGACGCCGCCAGACGCTGCCGCATTATCAGCGCGCCAAAGACGCTTGCTCCGTATGCTGCTCGTCCAAGTCTTTCCGGACGGCCAATCGCTGACCTCGACGGCGGAACGCCTTTGGAGGCATCCGCAGGCGCTCGCCGAATTGAAAGAGTTATTCGAGGTGCTCTTCACGCGGATTCCGCACGTCCCCCTAGCACTTACCGAGCTGCCCGACGTGCCCCTCACTATCCATGCGCGATATACGCGGATCGAGCTGCTTGCCGCATCGGGCACTGGCGATCGGGTGAAGGTGCGACCATGGCGCGAGGGCGCGCTCTACGAGCATGATCTCCGCGCTGACTTCTTCGTCTTCACCTTGGACAAGACATCCGGCCAATTCTCGCCAACGACGCGATATAAGGACTTCGCGATTAGTCGCGAGCTGATTCATTGGGAGAGTCAATCCACGACCACGGCGAGCAGTCCGACCGGTCGTCGCTATCAACACCAATCCGCAACGGGCAACCACGTCCTACTGTTTGCGCGCCTTAGCGCCGACGATCGAGCGTTTGTCTTCCTCGGTCCGGCGACGTACGTGAGCCACGTGGGTGAGCTGCCGATGGCCATAACCTGGCGCCTGCAGCACCCACTACCTGGCGATCTGTTTCAACGTTTTGCCGCGGCGGTCGCCTAGTCGTTTACGCTTCGCCGAGCGCTCGAGCAGAATTGCATTTGCATAAAAGCGACGAGATCTCCGCACCACGAACGCCGCCACACCCACTCCGTTCGGAGAGCACATGGGCAAACCAGCCAAGAATACGATTTGTCTCTGGTACGATCGTGATGCGGAAGACGCCGCGCGTTTCTACGCGGAGACCTTTCCGTACTCGTCGGTCGACGCCGTGCACCGCGCGCCAGCCGACTACCCGTCCGGCAAGAAAGGAGATGTCCTGACCGTCGAATTCAGAGTTCTCGGAATACCGTGCCTCGGTCTCAACGGCGGCCCGACGATCAAGCACACGGAGGCTTTCTCGTTTCAGGTGGCGACCGTCGACCAGGCGGAAACCGATCGATATTGGAAGGCGATCGTCGGCAATGGCGGAGAGGAAAGCGACTGCGGCTGGTGCAAGGACAAATGGGGGTTGTCGTGGCAGATCACGCCGGTCGCACTCACCGAGGGGATCGCCGATCCCGACCCGGCGGTCGCGCGGCGGGTGTTCGAAGCGATGATGCAGATGAAAAAGATCGACGTCGCAGCAGTCGAAGCCGCCCGCCGATCGAAAGGTTGATTCTCCGAGCGTCCATATGCGCGCCGTCGTGACTCTCCTCGGACTTTCCGCTCTTGTCGCGTCGTGCTCGTCGTCCACAGCGCCCGGCGATTTGGGGCCTGTGCCGAACGGTGCATTCACCACCGACGCGCCCGGCTGTGTCGCATACTCTCTTCCTGGAGAGCCGTTTCGGTATCGATTCCGGATTATCAGTCGCTTCGAGAATCGAGGAACCTCGACGCTCTACCTCGGGCGCTGCTACCCGAATTCGCCTCAGCCTCTGTTCACGGTCGAGAGCGCGACCAACGTCGCATCCGGCTATGCGATAAGCTGGGCCTGCGTCGGACCCGATCGGCAGTTCGCGATTCGCTCGGGCGAGGTTCGCATCGACACGTTGGAAATCGAAGGTCCCAACGCATTTCAAGGCGGAACGAACATTCCGATCAGGCGGCGAAGCCGAGGCTACGCGACGACCGTTCCGGCGTAGATGCCTGGACTCGCCGCGTTCGTGTTCTTTCGAACCTGCATGATCGCAAGTCCCACGACGACGATCCCGAGCGCGATGAGCTGCGCCATGCTGAGCCCGGCGGCCCACGCGAACCGGTCGTCTTTCGCGCGGAAGAACTCGACGATGAACCGCTCGATCCCCGCGAACACACAGTAGACGCCGAACAACCATCCTTCCGCGTGCCTGTGATCGCGGATGCGCCACAAGATCGAGAACATGACGAATCCGAGCACGACCTCGAGCAACTGCGTCGGATAGACCGAGAGGACCGTATTCGGATCGACGCCCGGTTGGATCGGAACGTGAAACACCGCGGCCATCTCGCCCGCCGTCGACCGCGGCGTCCCGTCGGGGAACGCGACCGCCATGAAGCCGGTGTACGGCTTTCCGTAGTCGTCGCCGACGGCCCAGCATCCCGTTCGGCCGATCGCATATCCCGCCGCGATCGCAATGCCCGCGACGTCCGCGTACCGCAGGAATCTCAGCTTCTTGTACTTGATCGTCGCCGCGCAGAGCAGCACCGACCCAATGAACCCGCCCCAGAAGACGAAGCCCCCGCGGCTGAAGAAATCTCTGATGTTGTGCGTCACGATGACGACGTAGTACAGCTTCGCGCCGATCATCGTGCCTAGGAGCGCGGCGAACAGCACGTCCCCGACCGCCGCCGCTTCGACGTCGTGTCCGCGCCGCGCGAGCTCGCGCTCCGACACGACCTGCGCGATGAGAAATGCCATCAACACCGCGATGCCGAAACCGGTGAGCTCGAAGCTCCCGATCCCGAACTTGAAGGTGTGGGCAACGATTGGGTCGTGGGCGAGCGTCATGCGGCAACGAGTCCGGGAATGGGCTGACTGGCGAAAGCGTTGAGATCGAGCTCGGACCGTTCGCCGCGCTCGAGATGAAAGAGTCCTGCACGCGCGATCATTGCGGCATTGTCCGTCGCCAGACGCGCCGATGGGGCAAAAACCTGGACACCGCGCGGCTCGAATCGTTCCCGCATCGCGGCGATAAGAGTCGCGTTGCACGCGACGCCGCCGCCGAGCACGACGCGTCCTCGACCGAACTGCCGGGCGGCGCGTGTCGTTTTCTCGACGAGCGTGTCGATCAGCGAGTCCTGAAACGCCCGCGCGATCGGGCCTTTCGATTCATCGAGATTCGATGACTTCACCGCGGTGAGCACCGCGGTCTTGAGACCGCTGAATGAGACATCGTAAAAATCCGGGTCGGCGACCGTCTGATTGCGTCGAACCATCGGCCTCGCGAAGCGGAAATCGCCGGCGTCGCTCGTCGCCGCGAGGCGTTCGATGTGCGGGCCACCAGGATACGGAAGACCGAGGAGCTTGGCAACTTTGTCGAACGCCTCGCCCGCCGCGTCGTCGCGCGTTTTGCCGAGCAGCCGGTATCTCCCCCACTCCTCGACGTCGAGCAATAGCGTGTGCCCGCCGGAGACGAGCAGTGCGGTGAAGGGGGGCGTCGCGTCCCTGTGCTCGAGTGCCGTCGCGAACAGATGGCCTTCCATGTGGTGGACGCCGATCACGGGAATCTTCTTCGCGAACGCAAAGGCCTTCGCGAAGCTCACGCCGACCAACAGCGCGCCGACGAGCCCCGGCGCATTCGTCACCGCGACGGCATCCATCTCGGCGATGCCGGCGTCCGACAGCGCCCGCTCGACGACGGGCACGATCGCCGTGAGATGCGCGCGCGACGCGATCTCCGGCACCACGCCACCGAAAATGCGATGCACGTCCTGCGACAGGATCACGAGCGACTTTAGAGAAGCATCATCGCCCGTCCCTTCGAGCACCGCAGCGGACGTCTCGTCGCAGGACGTCTCGATTCCGAGAACGCGCATCAACGCTTCGGGAGCAGGGTGAGCTGCACCTTCACCTGCGTCGGCTTCACGCGAATCCCGGGGCCGAGCGCCGTGGTGTCGATGTCGACGAGGTGCGAGAGCGAGTCGGGGAAGGGGATCGTCGTCTTGTTCGTCTTCACCGACGCGATCTTCAGCACGAGATGGCGCGGGCCGCTGATCGCGACGACCTCCGGATCGAAGTGCGGCAGCACCGTCCCCGTTCCCGGCGCCGAGACGATATCGATCCCCGACGGAACGACGGGCACCTTTCGACTCCACGTCGGCTCGAAGCGCAGCGGCAGCTGCCTCGGCTGCACGTCGGTGACGACGGCGTCGACGCCATCGGGAAGCACGACGTCCTCGGGACGGAGGTCCAGCACGAGCGTGTCCGGCGCGTCGGCCGTGATCTGACGACGAATCGTCGGCGGACTCGCGCTGAGCTTGATGAGCTGCTTCGGCGAGCCCGCGACGATCGCCATGATCTGTGGGAGCGGCTCGCGAAGCACGAGCGAGCTGTCGAGCAGCGTCGGCGCGAACCTCACGCTCACGAGCTGCCGCTGCGGTTCCTTCGCGTTGACGACGAGCCAGAGCAGGACCGCGAGAAAGACCGCGGTGAGCTTGAGCACGAGACGATCGGTGAACGCCGCGACGATCCGGTCTTGGACTGTGTTCAGCGGTCGCGGGGTGGAATCCGTCACGCGTCCCCCGCGCTTTAGCGGGACGATGTCGCGGGCCTCGGCAGACCAATCACGGCGGCCGTATCGCCGCTCGTCCCCAGACGTGGCGTCGGAAGCCCGAGGAGCTGTGCGATCAACGCGCGATTGCCCTGCGAGGTCCAGTCGTCCGGACCGATCCACTTTCGGCGGATCGTGCCCTCGGGACCGATGATGAACGTCTCCGGATAGCCTGTCGTCTGATAGATCCGCTCGATGGCGTGCGTCGAATCGTGCAGCACTTCGAAGGTGACGCCAAAATTCTTCGCGAACGCGCGGATCGAGTCTTCGCTCACGTAGTCGTCGATACTCACCGCGACGAGCTTCAACCCGTTGGGACCGTATTCCTTGTACAATTTCTCTAAACTAGGAATCTCTTCTTTGCACGGGCCGCACCATGTCGCCCATACATTGAGCAGGACGACCTGACCTTTGTAGTCCGCCATCGTCTTGATCTGCTTCGTCCCGAGCACATTCGCTTTGAAATCCGGAGCCTGGGCCCCGACGGTGACCGGGAAGAGCTGATCGCGCATGAAGTACGACCCGGTGGCGAGCGCGATGGCCATCACGCCGACGATCGATCCGACGATGACCCACTGTTGACGTCCGGTCATACGGGCACCCCACATTGTCCGCGCAGCGCGCTGATCTCGCTCTTCGGATCCTGGGCCGAGAAGATGGCGTTTCCCGCGACGAACGTGTCGGCGCCGGCGGCCCAGATCTCCTGAATCGTCTCGCGGCTCACCCCACCGTCGACCTCCAGCGCGGCGCGACTCCCATCCTCGTCGAGCATCAGCCGTGCGCGACGAATCTTGTCGACGGCGTACGAGATGAATTTCTGTCCGCCGAAGCCCGGGTTCACCGACATGATCAACAGCAAGTCGATCTCCGGAATGATCTCACAAACGGCGCTGAGCGGCGTCGCGGGATTGAGCGCGACCCCGGCGACGCATCCCAATTCTCGAATGCGGCTCAGCTGACGATGCAGATGCGGCGCGGCTTCCGCGTGAATCGTCAAGCCATTCGCCCCGGCGGCAACGAAATCGTCGAAGTACTTCTCCGGCTCGACGACCATGAGGTGCACGTCGAGCGGGAGCTCCGTGCGCTTCCGAACCGTTTCGATGACCTTCGCGCCGAACGTGAGGTTCGGAACGAAGCGTCCGTCCATGACGTCGATGTGAATCCAGTCGGCGCCGCCGGCCTCGCACATCGCGATCTCGTCGCCGAGCTTCGCGAAGTCCGCGCTGAGGATGGACGGCGCGATGCGGATGGTCATTCCTGACCTCCCGCCGGCGGCGTCCCGCTGCTGATCGTGATTGCGACAGCGCTCGGGATTCCAGTCTTCGTTCCCGGCGACGGCTGGCTCGCGATGACCTGGCCTTTCGGCGCCGTGCTGGCCTTCTCGGTCACTTGTCCGAGCTCGAAGCCCGCGTCCTCGAGCATCGTCTGCGCGTCGGACTGGGCGACTCCGACGATCGACGGGACCGCGACAATCTTCTGACCGGCGCTGATGGCGAGCGTCACAGTTGCGCCGTCGACATCAGGTGTGCCGGCGCGCGGATCCTGCTCGAGGACCGTTTCCTTCGGGGACGACGCATGGAATCTTTCCTCGCCGCGCTCGGCCTTGAATCCCACGGCAGCGAGGCGCTTCGCCGCGTCATCGAACGGAAGCCCGGTCACGTTCGGAACTTTCGCGTTGCCGGGAATGACTCCCGACGGGAAGATCACGAACGCGACGATGAGATACGCGATCAGAAATCCGCCGATCACCGCGACCGCATAGGGAAGCGAGCCGCGGACTTTCGATCGAAGGCTCACGCGCCCGTTCTCCGCAGCCGAGCGGCGAAGGCGCCGTCTGTTCCGTCGCGCTGTGGGAGGACGCGGAGCAAACCGTTGTCGAGAGTCTGGCCGGGGACGACGCCGTCGGGCGGCGGATCGAGCTTCCAGCCCGGATGCTCGGCGAGGAACTGCTCGATCTGCTGATCGTTCTCTTCCGGCTCGAGGGAGCAAGTGCTGTAGACCAGGAGGCCGCCGACCTTGACCGCGTCGGCCGCCGCGCGGAGGATTGAACGCTGCAGCGACGACATCACCGCGAGATCAGAGATCTTTAAACGCCAGCGCGCGTCGGGATGACGGCGGAACGTGCCGGTTCCGGTGCACGGCGCGTCGACGAGCACGAAATCGAGCGGCCGGATCGCGGGGAAGCGCGCGTCGGCGACGTACGAAAACATCGTGTCGATCTCGAGGCGCTTCGCGTTTTCGACGACGCGCTGCAGTCGCGCGAACGAGACGTCGCTCGCGAACACGTTCCCCGCGGAACGCGACAGCTCGACGGACTTTCCGCCGGGCGCCGCGCAAAGATCCGCCGCCGCCGCGCCGGTCGGAACGCAGGCATACTGCGTCACGAGCGTCGACGCGGGGTCCTGCATGTGGAACAGGCCCTGCCGGAACGGACCGAGATCAGTGAGCGACGAGACGGGACTCGAGAGCACGATGCTATCGCGCGCGAGCGGCGCTTCACTGACGTGAATGCCGGCGGACTCGAACATCGCCTCGAGCTGCTCGCGCACCGCGTGATACGGACGCGCCACCAACGGCGCCTCGAGATTGTTCGCGGCGATGAGTTTCGCCGTCTCGGCCGATCCCCATCGAGCGACCCATCGCGCGACGATCCATCGGGGATGCGAACCCTCGAGCGCGAGCGCATCGATCGGATCGTGCGGCGTCGGAAGCGACAGCGATTCCCGCTCGCGATCGAGCCGACGCAGCACCGCGTTCGCGAGCTTGCTCGCACCCAACCCGTGACGACGCTTGGCAAGCTCGACGGTCTGCGCGATCGCCGCGTACGGAGGGACGCTCGCCATGGACAACAGCTGCGATGCGCCAAGTCGCAGGAGGTCGAGAAGGTCGGCGTCGAGGCGGACGGTGCCGCCGCGAACG
>Ga0308176_10002308_pt1 | contig 11975 bp, 7 predicted proteins | sample PhyCR2_3_FD_203890 | JGI IMG/M metagenome (GOLD analysis project Ga0308176, IMG submission 203890) | Soil microbial communities from UC Gill Tract Community Farm, Albany, California, United States - DLSLS.C.R2 | ecosystem: Environmental > Terrestrial > Soil > Agricultural land | place: USA... | reverse complement strand
GCTGCATTCGTACCTAAACCAGGAATGGAATTAAAAGGGGGAATTAATGAATTTCCCTCGATAATAAAGTCTGAAGCATCAGATTTGTATAAATCATAATTTTGAAAAGTAAATCCTCTTTCTGTCATTTCAAGTGCTAGTTCTAAAACAGTTAGCAAGTTTTTCTCTTTATTCGATGCTTCAAGACCCTTTGCATTAATTTCTCCCAGCTTTGCACGGATAGCTTCAGAACCGCGTGACATGGCTTCAATATCGAAGTCCTCTGCCCGTACAGTAAAATAAGCCGCATAATATAAAAGTGGAAGATGGACCTTAAAATAAGCAATCCTTACAGCCATTAAGACATAGGCAGCTGCATGGGCTTTCGGAAACATATATTTAATCTTTTTGCAGGAATCGATGTACCATTCAGGTACTTCGTTTTTACGCATTTCCTCTTCCATTTCGTCGGTCAAGCCTTTTCCTTTACGGACTGACTCCATGATTTTAAAGGCAAACGATGGTTCAAGTCCTTGATATATCAAGTAGACCATAATGTCATCACGACACCCGATAACTTCACTTAAGTTACAGGTTTGGTTATGAATGAGTTCCTGCGCATTTCCAAGCCATACATCCGTTCCGTGAGATAATCCTGAAATTTGAACAAGCTCTGAGAAGGTTGTAGGCTTTGTATCTTCCAGCATTTGGCGGACAAATCGGGTACCAAATTCAGGAATCCCTAACGTACCAGTCTTACACATAATCTGCTGTTCGGTCACACCTAGGGACTCAGTACTGCTAAATATTTTCATGACCTCAGGATCATCTGTTGGTATTGTCTTCGGATCCATACCGCTAAGATCCTGAAGCATCCGGATAACGGTCGGATCATCGTGCCCTAGTATATCTAACTTTAATACATTATCATGAATGGAATGGAAATCGAAATGAGTGGTTTTCCATTCGGAATTCCTATCATCTGCAGGGAATTGAATGGGTGAAAAATCATAAACATCCATATAATCCGGGATAACAATAATCCCTCCTGGATGTTGTCCAGTTGTTCTTTTTACCCCCGTACATCCTGAGGCAAGCCGTTCAATTTCCGCACCACGTAACTGGAGGTTATTATCCTGTTGATAGGCTTTCACATAGCCGAAGGCCGTTTTATCCGCAACTGTACCAATTGTACCGGCACGATATACATTTTCTTCACCGAACAGTACCTTTGTATAGTCGTGGGCTCGCGGCTGATATTCACCAGAGAAGTTTAGGTCGATATCTGGCACCTTATCCCCTTTAAAGCCAAGAAAAGTTTCAAACGGAATATCATGTCCATCCTTTTTGTACTTTGTACCACACTGTGGACAGTCTTTATCAGGCAAATCGAATCCTGAACCAACTGAACCATCGTTAAAGAACTCAAAATGCTTACAGCTTGGACAAACATAATGCGGTGGCAATGGATTCACTTCGGTAATTTCTGTCATCGTTGCTACTAGCGATGAGCCAACAGATCCCCGTGAACCAACTAGATATCCATCATTCAATGATTTTTTCACGAGTTTATGTGCGATTAAATAAATAACAGCAAACCCGTGTCCGATAATACTTTTTAATTCCTTTTCCAACCGTGCTTCAACGATTTCCGGAAGCGGGTCACCATAAATTTTATGGGCCATTTCATAACTCATTAGGCGCATCTCGTCTTCTGCACCTTCAATTTTTGGTGTGTATAAATCGTCCTTAATCGGTTTAATGTCTTCAATCATATCGGCAATCTTATTAGTGTTGGTTACCACAATTTCTTTTGCTTTTTCTGGCCCTAAAAACGCGAATGCATCTAGCATTTCGTTTGTCGTTCTAAAATGAACGTCTGGCAGTTCATGCCGATTCAAGGGGTTGGCCCCGCCTTGAGAATTAATCAAGATCTTACGATATATTTTATCATTCTCGTTTAGATAATGAACATTACCAGTTGCAACAACAGGGATGCCTAATTTATCGCCCAATGAAACTATTTTTCCTATAATATCTTCCATTGCTTTTTCATCACGCACTAATTCCATTTCAATTAACGGAGCATTTACTTCTTTTGGCATAACCTCAAGATAATCATAAAAGCGGGCATGAGCTTCTACTTCATCAGGGGATTTTTGCATCATCCCTTCAAAGACTTCGCCTTTATTACAACCCGAGCCAACCAGAATACCCTCTCGATACTTTTGGAGAACGGATCTTGGGAGTCGAGGCACTCGATAAAAATAATTAATATGTGCAATGGATACGAGTTTAAATAGATTCTTTAGCCCTGCTTCCGTTTGCGCTAAAAGCGTACAGTGGTAGGGACGTGCCCGTTGATAGGCACTACCTTTACCCATGTTATCATTAAATTCATCATGATATTCTATTCCCTTTTCAAGAGCATCCTTTAACATTTTTAAGAGTAAATATCCCGTGGCTTCCGCATCATAGATGGCACGGTGATGCTGGGTCAGTTCAATGTCAAACTTTTTTGCCAGTGTATTTAGTCGGTGGTTTTTTAATTCAGGATATAGAAACCGTCCAAGTTCCAAGGTATCAATAACAGGATTACGCGCTTTTTCAAGACCAATTTGTTTGTAGCCCACATTAAGGAAACCCATGTCAAAGGAAGCATTGTGCGCCACCAGAACTGCATCTCCTGCCCAGTCATGGAATCTTCTTAGTACAACTTCGATTTCAGGGGCATTTTGAACCATATCGTCAGTAATGCCTGTAAGATTAATCGTGGTGGCTGAAAGGCGATGATGGGGATTGGCAAACGATTCAAACCGGTCAATGATATCACCGTCTCTCACTTTAACTGCCGCAAGTTCGATAATGGCATCATAAACAGCTGAAAGTCCTGTTGTTTCAACGTCGAATACAACAAAAGTATCTTCGGCAAGCAAACGGTGCGCGTCATTATAAGCGATTGGTACACCATCATCGACCAGGTTCACTTCAACGCCATAAAGAATTTTCACACCATTCTTTTTCCCTGCCCCAAATGCCTCTGGAAAGGACTGGGCTACAGCATGATCTGTAATAGCGATTGCCTTATGTCCCCATTTTTTTGCTTGAGCAACTAAGGTACTCACAGGGGTTACAGCATCCATTTGACTCATTGGGGAGTGCAGATGAAGTTCCACCCGTTTTCCACCTTCTGGTGCTGTATCCTTACGCCCAACTGGCTTCATCTCATTTATATCGTTTCCAATCATAACAAGATCACGAACGAAGGTATCATTCTGGATACTTCCGCGCACCCGTACCCACATTCCTTTTTTTACCAACTGAAATAAAGCAGCATCCTCTTTATCGCGAGAGAACATTTTTACCATAATCGAACTTGTGTAATCGGTAATCTTAAACGTTAACAGTGAACGGCCGCTTCTTAATTCACGAATTTCGGCATCAAAAATATAGCCTTCCACCGCAACTCTTCTCTCTTCATCTACGATATCTATCAAACTTCGAAAGTCATTATCATCCTTTATCGTTAGACCAATCATCAAAGGACCATCAGGCACGTCGCCGCCAGACCGTTCCTTTTCAGCCTCTTTCTTTTGCATTTCAACAACGGCCATATGGGCACGTTCCTGATCCTCTTTTTGTTTAGATAAAAGGAATTGTTCATATTCATTATTTACCGTTTCAGTTTTTATATCTATGTCAATGGCAAGTATCGGAAAACCAAAGGATTGGTATATATCGGTAATTACTGGACCATATTTCCGTTTTAACGCTAAGCCCTCTGCCTCATTTCTGACGGTTAACGTCAGCTTGTTGCCGTTGACTTCTGGGATTTGTTCGTTTAAAAGCTTTATAAGCGGTGGAGATATACCATCAATTTGCTGCACACTATAACTCCAATAATCTCGTAATAATTCTGGTGAGACAATTTGATTCATAACCTGAATATCATATGAGATTTTTGCAATGTTTGAAAAAGATCTTTCCAATTGTGTAGTAAATTTCAGATAAATATTAAAGGGAAGGATTTTTTCAAATAAAAATTTAAAATGCCACTTTCTCGCCTTTTTTTCAACGAGGAGCCTTTCAATTTGAGCATTGTTGAAATGTACTACTACAGCATCTTCTATCAATTGCAGCTGCTGGAGCAAGAGTTGGAATCGCTCTTTATTGCCTATGGCATGTTCGCTCATCGTTCTCTCTCCCATCTATTGAAAATCACTTTCTTATCTATATCAAAAATTAATTATATCATATGTTACAAGATGATTCGGCTTAATTCGACAATAAAACTCTATCCAATTTAGTTAATTCTCTACAAAAAAATGAAAGGGCGGAAAACGACCCCTTTCATTTTTTACTATCAATATTAGAGGAAGAACCTTTGAATGTCATTCCAAGTGACCACAAGCATTAACAGCATGAGGAGGGCGAATCCGATAAAATGAACCATTCCTTCTTTTTGCCTGTCAATTGGCTTTCCTCTCACAGCTTCAACTGCAAAGAACATCAGTCTTCCGCCATCTAATGCAGGTATAGGAAGTAAATTCATTATGCCTAGGTTAATGCTTAATATTCCAGCCCATTTCATAAGATAATAAATACCGGATTTAGCCACTTCGTCTGTTGATTTATAAATACCTACTGGGCCTGAAAGGGCATCAATTGAAAACTTTCCGGTTACCAATTTTCCAAGCATGACAAAAATTTGCTTTGTCCAGAAATATGTTTCTGTAAAGCCAGATTTAACAGCTTGGACTGGTGATTTTTCCACAGGGCTATAGACCCCAATAATCCCCATTTTTTCACCTTCAACGGTTTTTTCCTGAGGTGTTACTTGAATTTCATTTTCTTTGCCATCACGGATAATTGAAAAATCAAGTTTTTGATTTGGGTTTTTCCGAATGATTTCAACAACATCTGACCAGCTGGATATTTCTGAACCATTTATACTTTGGACGATATCCCCTTTTTCTAAACCTGCAGATCGGGCGGATCCGTCTGGAGTAATAACTCCAAGCTTAGGTTCATTCGAAGGCACCCCTTGTAATAAAGCAATGATAATAAAGACAACGAAGGCCAAGACAAAATTCATCATTGGTCCAGCAAAAATCGCCATGAACCTCTGCCCCAAGGTTTTTGAGCCAAATTGGCGATCAATCGGTGCAATTTGGGACTCAACACCATTTTCTACCACAACGGCTTTCGGACTAACTTTAAAGGCTTGGAGGATTTCATTATCGTCTTCTGGGAAACCCTTAATCACTAAATCCTTTTCAATATCTGCAAACTCTACTTCCACAATCCGGCAGTTAGGAAATTTTTCCTTGTGATTTAAGACAATTTTATTGACGATATTCTCCTTGTCAAATAAAAGTCCAATTCGGTATCCTGGCTTAATTTCTACCATTTCTGGATCTTCGCCTGCCATTCGGACAAATCCTCCTATAGGCAACAAGCGGATAGTATAGGTCGTTTCTCCTTTTTTATGTGTGAACACCTTTGGTCCCATACCTATTGCAAACTCCCGGCAGAGAATTCCTGCTCTTTTCGCAAATACAAAGTGGCCCAACTCATGAAAGAAGACGAGTGCACCAAAAATCACAATAAAAGCGATAACAGTAGTCAATTAAAAAACCTCCTTTTCAGGATAGGGAAGTATCAATGTACTTTGATAATCTGTATAGCACGGCTCATGTTGTGTATGTCACAAGCTGCAACTGCTCCCGCATTTTTAAAGAAGGGAATGTACAAATTGTCTCGTTTCTTTATCTACCTCTTCTATCATTGATAAACTGGGATTGTCCATGGCTTCATGTCTAGTTAATGCAGCCTCGATGATATCCTCTATTTGCATGAAGCGGATTTTACCTTCTAGGAACGCTGCAACCGCTGCCTCATTTGCAGCGTTCAATACGGTTGGCATTGTTCCGCCTTTTCTTCCGGCAAAATAAGCAAACTGCAGGCAGCGGAATCGTTCATAATCCATTTCCTCAAAGTGAAGACGACCCACATTTGCCAGATTTAATCGTTTTGCAGATAAACGCGGGAGTCGGTCAGGATATGTAAGTGCATATTGGATCGGCACTCTCATGTCTGGTGTCCCAAGTTGGGCGATAATGCTTGAATCATGAAATTCAACCATGGAATGGATGATACTTTCTTTGTGAAGCAATACATCAATTTTATCATATGACATATCAAACAACCAGTGAGCCTCAATAACTTCGAGTCCTTTATTCATCATCGTGGCTGAGTCAATTGTAATCTTGGCACCCATCGACCAATTCGGATGGTTTAATGCCTCTTGGACCGTAACATTTTCTAAATCCTGACGAGTCCGATCGCGAAAGCTTCCACCTGAGGCAGTTAAAATTATCCTTTCTATGTTTTTATCCTTTTCTCCTTGCAAAGCTTGGAAAATGGCCGAATGCTCACTGTCAACTGGGAGCAATGGGACATTATTTTTCCGAGCAGCTTCCATTACTAAATGGCCAGCCGTTACAAGTGTTTCTTTATTAGCAATCGCAATAGCCTTTCCACATTCAATTGCCTGTAATGTTGGATGCAGCCCTACACTGCCAAGAACTGCATTCACAAGGATGTCTGATTTTTCATAGACAGCAACCTCGATAAGGCCTTCGTTTCCATAGGTAAACTTTGTTTTAGGAAACTCCTGCCTCAATCTATGACAATCACTTGTGTCTTGTACAGAAACAAGCTCTGGACTAAATTCAACAATCAACTTTCGGGCAATTTCTATATTTTTCCCAACCGAGAAAGCTGCCAGCTTAAATTCAGCTGGGTGCTCCCGAATAATATCTGCAGTTTGCATGCCGATGGATCCTGTTGCACCTAATAAACTAATTGTTTTCAAATTTCTTCAACTCCTATTCAAACACCACAATCATTTCCTATATAAACGAGCAGAAAACCTTAGCTATACCCAGAGATGGAATAAGTGCAAAATGGGCCATACAAATAATAGGCTGTCAAAACGGTCTAATATCCCGCCATGGCCAGGCAGAATTTCACCTGAATCCTTCACATTGAAATGACGTTTGAAGGCCGACTGCACAAGGTCACCCATTTGCCCAAAGATAGAAAGAACTACTGTTATTCCCATTAACGTAATTAACGAAGTAGGAATAGAGGAAAACGCTACAAATAATACAGCGACAATTACCGCACACACCACTCCACCAATGGACCCCTCAACCGTTTTATTTGGACTTATTTCTGGCCACAGTTTATTTTTCCCAAAAGACTTACCGATAAAATAGGCACCTGAATCTGTTGCCCAAATAATAAATAAAGAGTAAAAAATATAAACTAATCCAGCTTCACGTGTTTCAATAAAAAAGAAAAAACCAATTCCGACATAGATAGCTGATAGAATCGAAAAAGACACATCCTCAAAAGTAAATTGGTTCTTAGTGATGACAGTATACGTCAGAAATAAGAGAATAAGCACAATCCCAACTTCTATTTTTGAATAGTAAAAGTCTGCGAATACATCGTTGTATTGTTCTGGAAAGATAATCACCCAGAGAAATAACAATGAGAGTAATCCATTTATCGAAAAAAGGCTTAGATTTTTCATTTTCAATAATTCATACAATCCAATGCTTGCCAGGAAGTAAGTTAGCAAAACGAAAGGCAACCCACCATAAAAAACAATTGGCAGAAATAATGCTGCTGCTACGACTCCGGTTATGATTCTTTGCTTCATCTATACATTCAACACCTTTATTGTTCTACTGGGATGACAGCTAATCTTGGCAGTCACCTGATTATAAAATCCCGCCAAATCGGCGCTGTCGTTTTTGATACACTTGGATTGCTTCAAGCATATGTTCTTCACTAAAATCCGGCCATAAGACCTCCGTAAACCAAAACTCTGAGTATGCCAATTGCCAAAGCATAAAATTACTTAAACGAATTTCACCACTTGTCCGAATTAACAAATCTGGATCGGTGAATTCCGAGGTCATTAAATACGATGAAAAAAGCTGTTCGTCAATCTCACTCTCCTTCAAGATGCCATTCTGACACTCATTTATGATTAGTTTGACGGCATCGAGTATTTCCGACCTGCTTCCATAATTCAAAGCAAAATTTAGGACCAGCCCAGTATTATTTTTCGTTTCTTCTATAGCTTTTTCAATTGCATGAAGTGTATGTATAGGAAGTTGGCTTTTATAGCCCATCATTCTCACTTGAACATTATTCTCAATTAGTTCTGGAAGGAAGGTACCTAAAAATTCCTCAGGAAGTTTCATGATATATTCCACTTCAATTTTTGGACGCTTCCAGTTTTCTGTAGAAAAAGCATATAGAGTCAAGGTTTTAATTCCTATATCATTCGCAAGCATCGTTGTTCTGCGAACCACTTTCATCCCTTCGTGATGACCTGCGATCCGCGGCAGTGCTCTTTTCTTTGCCCAACGACCATTTCCATCCATGATAATGGCGACATGTTCTGGAATAGGCAATTTTCTTATTTCTTCTATTTTATCTCGGAGTGTGAAAGAGTTCGTTGACCTCTTTCTAAGCCTAAATTTATTAAACATAACATTGCTCCTCAATTAGTTAATCATTTCCTCCGATAATAAATACATGTAAATTATAACCATAATTAGGTGTATGTAAAGACTTTAAGCGATAGATGACTTTATTCTACCAAAAAATCTTGAAGATATCTCTATATTAACTTATGTGAAATAACAGGAATTAAGAATTATGTTCAGAAATTTATAAGAGAGACCACTTCACATATAAAATATTTCTAAAAATAGTGAAAAAACCCCCTAAATAGAGGGTCTTTAATAGAAAAGAGAAAAGCACTGTCCAGCCGCTACCTGCGCCGGGGTTCTGCCGGTGAAGTCGTCTTTGACTTCATCGACAGAACCGAGACAACCTCAGGGCTAACGCTTGAGCAAGATAAATTAAATTTACACTTCTAAGATTTCTCTTTCTTTATCTTTAGTGACTTGGTCAACTTTTTGAATATATTCATCTGTTAACTTTTGGATATCATCAGAATAACCACGAAGTGCATCTTCTGTAATTTCGCTATTTTTCTCTAATTTTTTCAAATCATCATTTGCATCACGACGAATATTACGGATGGCCACTTTTGCTTCTTCTGATTCTTTTTTAACCACTTTTACAAGTTCTTTCCGTCGTTCTTCTGTCAATTGTGGTATAGCTATGCGAATGATGGAACCATCATTGGATGGATTCAATCCTAAGTCCGACTTCAAGATTGCTTTTTCAATGTCACCAAGTATAGATTTATCATAGGGTTGTATCACAAGCAGTCTGGCCTCCGGTGTTGAAATACCTGCGATTTGGTTGACTGGAGTAGGTGCCCCGTAATAATCAACAGTAATCCGATCTAGTAAGGAAGCACTTGCACGACCCGCACGGATGGTGGCAAGTTCACGCGAATACGATTGAATTGCTTTTGTCATACGATCTTTTGTAGAAGCAATGACTTGTTTTGGCATTAATTTTTCCCCCTAACAATTGTACCTATTTTTTCACCCATTACAGCTTTTTTAATATTACCCGGTTCCATAATTGAGAAAACAATCAGTGGAATATCATTATCCATGCACAAGGAAGAAGCGGTGGAATCCATAACAGCTAATCCTTCCTTAATTACATCCAAGAATGTAAGGTCTTCATATTTAGTAGCACTCGCATCGATTCTTGGGTCTGCCGAATAAACACCATCGACATTATTTTTTGCCATTAGGATAACTTCCGCATCAATTTCGGCTGCCCTTAGTGCAGCAGTTGTATCTGTAGAGAAGTAAGGGTTACCTGTACCGGCCGCAAATATGACAACACGTTGTTTCTCTAGATGTCTCATCGCGCGACGTCTAATGTATGGTTCAGCAACCTGGCGCATTTCAATCGATGTTTGCACACGTGACTCAATTCCCAATTGCTCCAAACTATCTTGAAGCGCTAAAGAATTCATCACAGTCGCAAGCATCCCCATATAATCAGCTGTAGCTCTATCCATGCCCATTTCACTGCCGATTTTCCCACGCCAGATGTTTCCGCCGCCAACCACAACAGCAACCTCGACTCCAAGCTCTGCAACTTCTTTTACTTGTTCAGCAATCGACTTGATTACAGAAGGTTTAATTCCAAAGCTCGACTCACCCGCAAGTGCTTCACCGCTTAATTTTAATACCACTCGTTTGTACTTAGGACCGCTCATATAAACCTCCGTATGTAAATTTGAAAAGCACAAGCGCCTTAGTGCAGCCCCGACAAGAGCTGAGGACTTGCTGGTGAAATGTTCGCTGTTCGTCTCATCAGCATGACCGAAGAGCCTCGGGGGGCTAGGCGTTAGAACTAGACATTATTTTTCTTTAAAAATAGGGAACACACTGTGTCCCCTATTTAATAACCTATTTCAGTAACATTCCCTAAAAAACATACTTGTTTTTATGTTAGAGAATATTTGACTATTGTTTATTTACTTGGTTCATAACTTCTTCCGCAAAGTTATCTTCGCGTTTTTCAATACCTTCGCCTACTTCGTAACGTACGAATTCACGAACGGTCGCACCTTTAGATTCTACAAATTGACGAACTTTTTGGTCAGGGTTTTTAACGAAAGTTTGGTCAAGAAGGCAAACATCTTCAAAGTATTTGCCAAGACGTCCTTCTACCATTTTTGCTACGATTTTTTCCGGCTTACCCTCATTAAGAGCTTGTTGAGTTAATACTTGACGCTCATGCTCAACCTCTTCTGCAGATACTTGGTCACGAGATACATACTTCGGACGTAGTGCAGTGATGTGCATTGATATATCCTTAGCAGCATTATCATCTGTAGTACCTACTAGGACCGTCAATACACTAATACGGCCGCCCATGTGAAGGTAAGCACCAAAAGCATCATTATCAGTTTTAGATAATACTTCAAAACGGCGAAGTGTAAGTTTTTCTCCAATTTTTGCAATTGCAGCATTGATGTGATCGGCAACAGTTGCACCATTATCCAATGTTTGAGCTAGAGCTTCTTCCACTGAAGCTGGTTTTGTTTTAAGAAGGTGTAAAGAAAGCTCTTGTACAAGAGTTTGAAAACCTTCATTTTTCGCAACGAAGTCAGTTTCTGAGTTTACTTCAAGGATGACTGCATTATTACCTTCAACATGAATTGAAGTTAAACCTTCAGCAGCAATACGGTCTGCTTTATTAGCTGCTTTTGCAATTCCCTTTTCACGTAAGAAATCAATTGCTTTTTCCATATCACCATCTGTTTCGGTGAGTGCCTTTTTACAATCCATCATACCTGCGCCTGTTTTTTCACGAAGTTCTTTAACCATTTGAGCAGTAACTGCCATAATAAAATTCCTCCTTTATCCTATGTATTATACTCATATCTTAGCCATTAAAGTTTAAGATAAACATTTCTTAAAAAAAGGTGATAAAGGGTATCCCTCTTATCACCTTTTTAAAAAGTCACTATCTTACGCTTCTTGTGCTACTTCTTCACCTTGTTTAGCTTCAAGGATAGCATCCGCCATTTTACCAGTTAAAAGTTTAACAGCGCGGATTGCATCATCGTTAGCTGGGATAACAACATCGATTTCATCTGGATCACAGTTAGTATCAACAATACCTACGATAGGAATGTTTAACTTTTTAGCTTCCGCAACTGCGATGCGCTCTTTACGAGGGTCGATGATGAATAGTGCATCTGGAAGTTGTTTCATGTCTTTAATTCCGCCTAGGAATTTTTCAAGACGTTCTAGTTCTTTCTTTAATTGTACTACTTCCTTCTTAGGTAGTACTTCGAAAGTACCGTCTTCAGACATTCTTTCAATATCTTTTAAGCGGCCAATACGCTTTTGGATTGTTTCAAAGTTTGTTAGTGTACCACCTAACCAACGTTGGTTAACATAGTACATACCAGAACGGCCAGCTTCTTCTTTAACAGAATCTTGTGCTTGTTTCTTAGTACCAAC
>Ga0308176_10002306_pt1 | contig 11985 bp, 9 predicted proteins | sample PhyCR2_3_FD_203890 | JGI IMG/M metagenome (GOLD analysis project Ga0308176, IMG submission 203890) | Soil microbial communities from UC Gill Tract Community Farm, Albany, California, United States - DLSLS.C.R2 | ecosystem: Environmental > Terrestrial > Soil > Agricultural land | place: USA... | reverse complement strand
GACGTCCACCGAGCTGACGCGTGAGCCCAGGCCGAGCAGCGCCTGTGCGGTCGGCAGGTCGGTCAGGACGACTGCGGTGTTGGCGATGCCGTCCGCGTCGCCGACACCGGCCAGCCCGACGACGCGCAGCTTGCGGCTCGTCGTCGCCGAGGCAGTGACCGTGTCGCCGAGCGAGATGTGTTGTGCGCGAGCGGTTGCGGCGTCGATCACGACCTCGCCCGCCCCATGCGGCGCACGTCCGGCGCGAAGGCTGTACGCGGCATACGGACTCTGGGCCCACGACCCGAGCAACGTGGGGCCGTTCGGCTGCACCACCCGGCCACGCACCTGCAGCTGGCCGGCACCGCCGGCGACCGCGCGGACCTGCCCAACGCCGGGGATGGCGGCGATGCGGTCGGCCAGGTCGGCGGGCAGCGGGTCGCGCTGCACCTCGACCCCCATCGCCGCGTCGAACGCGGCTGCGGTGCGCACGGTGAGGTCCACACCGGCCACGGACGTGCGGAACTGGTCGTCGAGCAGGCGGCTGCTGGTATCGGTGAGGACGAGGCTGCCGGCGACGAAGGCCACGCCGAGCGCGACCGCGAGCCAGGTCAGGGCCAGGCGCGAGCGGTGGGCGAGCGCGTTCGAGAGGGTGAGGCGCCACATGGGGATCACGCCCCCGCCACGGTCTCGAGGTGGGCCATGCGGGTCAGGACGCCCTCGGCGGTGGGGTCCGCCAGCTCGTCGACCACGCGGCCGTCGGTCAGGAAGACCACCCGGTCCGCGTAGGAGGCGGCCACCGGGTCGTGGGTCACCATGACGATGGTCTGGCCGAGGGTCCGGGTGGCGTCGCGGAGGAAGGTGAGAACGGCCGCACCCGACCGGGAGTCGAGGTTGCCGGTCGGCTCGTCGGCGAAGACGAGCTCGGGGCGGGCGATGAGTGCCCGGCCGACGGCCACCCGCTGCTGCTGGCCGCCCGAGAGCTGCGAGGGGCGGTGGGTGAGGCGGGCCTCGAGCCCGAGCATGGCGACCAGCTCGGCCTGCCACGCCGGGTCGGCGCGCTTGCCAGCCAAGGTCAGCGGGAGGGCCAGGTTCTCCTGGGCGCTCAACGCGGGCACCAGGTTGAAGGCCTGGAACACGAACCCGAGGCGCTCGCGCCGCAGGAGGGTGCGCTCGCGCTCGGACAGCGTGGTCAGGTCGGTGTCGCCGAGCAGCACCTGCCCGGAGTCGACGTCGTCCAGGCCGGCGAGGGCGTGGACCAGCGTCGACTTGCCTGAGCCGGACGGACCCATCACGGCGGTGAACCGGCCGCGCGGGATGGCGACCGAGGCGCCGTCGAGGGCGCGGACGGCGGCCTCGCCGGTGCCGTAGGTCTTGACGACGTCGACGGCCCGGGCAGCGGGACTGGTGGCGGGCTCGGTCGCTGTGGCGGCGAGCGCGGGGCAGGGTGGTCATGGCTGGCTCCTGGGGGTGAGGTCCGCGTCAGCGGATGGACAGCAGGACGGGTGGGGTGTGGTGGGCGGCATGGGCGTGCGCGTGGTCGCCGTTGGCGCGGCGCGCCCTGGTGCGCTCGACACGACGCAGGTATGCCGCGTGGATCGGGCGCTGCTGGATGGTGCGGGTCAGGTGGGTGCGGATGGCGTTCATGGCTGGGTGGTCCTCTCGGGTCTGGCTGAGCTTGGTGGCTGGGGTGGGACGGCTTGTGTCCGGGCTCGCGGTCGGGACTCGTGGTCGGGGCGGCGCCGGGACGGGCTGCGTCCCGCCGCCGCAGGCGGTCAGGGGGCGAGGGCGTAGCCGGCCTCGTCCACCGCGGCGGCGATGTCGGCGCGGTCGACGGGCTGGGTGGCGGTGACGGTGACCGTCCCGCTGGTGACGTCGACCGTGACGGACGCGACGCCGTCGACGGCCGAGATCTCCTGGGTGATGGCCCGCTCGCAGTGCGCGGAGGTCATGCCGTTGACCGTGAAGGTGGTCGAGCCGACGAAGGTGCGGGGTGTGCCGAACAGCATTCGGGTTCTCCTTGGGTGTGGTGGTGTGGTGATCTGCTTGTGGTGGTGCGGTGTGGTGATCAGGTTGGCCGTCGGGCCGGGTGGCTCACGCCGGTGAAACCGCCGGGTTCTGGCGGCCTCACCGGCGCGCTGGGCTCAGTGCCCGTGCCCGCCGTGCCCGTGCCCGCCGTGGCTGTGCCCGCCGTGGCCGTGGCCGCCGTGGCCATGACCGGCATGCCCGGCGGGGTTGGGGCGGCCGCCGGGGACGGCGAGCAGGGTGAGCACGAACAGGGCGGCGAGGATGCCGGCTGCCGTGGTGAAGGCGTGGCCGTATCCCTCGACCAGGCCGGTCCGGCTAGTCAGGTCACCGGCGACGGCGGTGAGCGCGGCGACGCCGAGGGCGGCACCCACCTCGTGGCCGGTCATCATGAGGCCGGAGGCCAGACCCGCCTTGTCGCCGGGCACGTCGGCCATGGCCGCGACGGCGATCGCCACGAACATCGGGCCGACGCCGGCGCCGGTGAGCAGGAAGCCCGGGAGCATGTGCGCGGCATACGAGGTGCCCTGGGCGTTCGCGGCGAGCAGCAGCACGCCACCCGCCATGACGACCAGCCCGACGAGGATGAGGGTGCGGGGGCCGACCCGGCCGATGACCTTCGAGGCCACCATCGCCGACAGGGTGATCGCCGCGGCGAGCGGCAGGAACTCCAGGCCTGCGACGACCGGTGAGGCGCCGAGGGCGGCCTGCAGGTGCACCGAGGACAGGAAGATGGCGCCGACGACCGTGCCGGTGACGCCGGCCATCACGGCCGAGGCGGACACGAGCGAGCGGATCCGCCAGGTGGCCGGCGGAACCAGCGGGTCGGCCGTGCGCCGCTCCAGCTTGGCGAACGCCATGAGCAGCACCGCAGCGACGACGAGGGCGACCCAGGTGCGGGGAGCGGTCCAGCCCGCCGAGCGGGTGGCCTCGATGCCGAACACCAGCGCCAACAGGCCGCCGACCAGGGTCAGTGCACCCGGCGCGTCGAGCCGACGGATCGCGCCGCGCTGGGAGGCGCCGCGGCCGACGGTACGCAGGGTTCCGATGACGACGGCGATGCCGATGGGGACGTTGATGAAGAACACCGCGCGCCAGCCGAGGGCGCTGGTCAGGACTCCGCCGAAGAGGACGCCGGCGGCGATGCCGAGGCTGCCGACCGTGCCCCAGACGGCGAGGGCGGTCTGGCGCTGCTTGCCGGCGTAGGCGGTCATGATGATCGACAGGGCGGCTGGGGTCAGCAACGCGGCGCCGGCCCCTTGGGCGGCGCGTGACAGCACCAGCTGGAGCGGTGCCTGCGCCAGGCCGCTGACCAACGAGGCGACGGTGAACAGGCCGACGCCGGCCACGAAGGCGCCGCGCCGGTTGAGCAGGTCGGCGACCCGCCCGCCGAGCAGCAGCAGCCCACCGGACAGGAGCACGTAGGCACTGACCGTCCACTGGTAGTCGGCGGGGGACAGGTGCAGCGAACGGCTGATCGACGGGAGTGCGACGTTCACGACCGAGACGTCGAGGATCACCATGAACTGGGCGGCGATCATGAGCGCGAAGACGGTCCACGAGCGGCGTGGCTCGTCGGGGTGGTGGCCGCGGGCGGTTGACGCCTCGGCCGACGGGTAGGCCCCGTGGTGGCCGTGCGGGGCTGCCGTCGTGTCGGCGGCGGTGGGCGGTGCCATGACGTTCTCCTTGGGACTGGAAGCGGTTGGACAGCAGTCAGGTTCGCCGCGCAGGCTCGTCAGTCACACCGGGGAAATCGCCGGGTTTCCGAAGCCGCCCTCTCCGGTCCGCAGGCGTCGGTACGATCTGGCGGATGCTGGGAGGCCGGGATCCCGAACGCGAGGCGATTGCCGCGCTGCTCAACCGTGCTCGCGCCGGGAACGGCGGCGCGCTGGTGGTCCGGGGCGTCGCCGGATCTGGGAAATCGACGCTGCTCGCCGATGCCGTGGCCGACGCTGTCGCCGGTGATGGCGACACCGTGCTGCGCACGTCCGGTGTCGAGTCGGAGTCACCGCTGGCGTTCGCGGCGCTCCAGCGGCTGCTGTGGCCCCTGCGTGGCCGGCTCGACTCGCTGCCGCAGCCGCAGCAGGTGGCGCTGCGGGCGGTGCTGGGCGAAGCGTCCGGCGAAGGCGACCGGTACCTCGCCTTCCTCGCCACGCTGAGCCTGCTCGCCGACGCGGCCGAGGATGCTCCCGTCGTCGCGGTCGTCGACGACGCCCAGTGGCTCGACGACGCGTCGGCCGCGGCCCTGCTGTTCGCCGCCCGGCGGCTGGACGCCGAGCGGGTCGCGCTGCTGTTCGCCGCCCGCGACGGCGACGCCCGCCGCTTCGAGGCGCCCGACCTGCCCACCCTCACGCTCGAAGGCGTGTCCGGCAAGGACGCCGCCACCCTGCTGTCCGCCCGCACCGGCGGAGCCGTGGACCCGGGCGTCCGTGACCGGCTCGTGGTGGCGACCGGGGGTAACCCGCTGGCCCTGGTCGAGCTGTCCGCCGCGCTCGACGCCGACCAGCTGGCCGGGCGCACGCCCCTGCCCAGCCCGCTGCCGCTCACCGGCGGGGTGGAACGGGCTTTCCTCGACCGGTATCGGCGCCTGACCGAGGCGGCCCAGCGGTTGCTGCTCGTGGCGGCTGCGGACGACACCGGCCGGCTGACGGTCGTGCGCGACGCGGCCGAGCGCCTCGACGCGGGGGACGACGCACTCGACGCGGCAGAGCGATCCGGGCTGCTCAGCGTCGACGGTACCGTCCTGTCGCTCTACCACCCGCTGGTCCGGTCGGCGGTCTACCGGGCCGCGACCAGCGCCGGACGACGCGCCGTCCACCGCGCCCTCGCCGAGGCGCTGCAGGACGACCCGGACCGCCGCGCCTGGCACCTCGCCGCCGCCACCGACCGGCCGGACGACGCCGTGGTCGCGGCGCTCGACGCCGTGGCCCAGCGCGCTGCCGGACGTGGAGGGCACGAGGCGGCGGCCGCCGCGTGGAGCCGAGCCGCCGAGCTCACCACCGGGGGAGAGGAGCGTGGCCGACGGCTCTACCTGGCCGCGTCCTCGGCGTGGCTGGGCGCGCACCCCTCGCGCGCCGCCGCACTCGCGGAGTCCGCCGCGGCGCAGCTGACCGAGCCGGTACTGCGCGCACAGCTGCTCACGCTGCAGGGGCAGATCGCGTGGAACACCCGCTCGCTCAACGACGGCTACGACCTCATCCTCCAGGCCGCCGAGGTGGCGGCGGGCGCGGACGACGAGCTGGCCCGCCAGCTGGCCATGCTGGCGGCGTCCCTGGCGGCCTTCGGCGGCCGGTCGCCGCGCGACGTCGAGCCAACGAAGCTGGTGGGCCAGCCTGCGGCAGATGCCGCGCCCCGGACCCGTGCCGCGCACGCGCTGCTGCAGGGCTTTGTCGCGGTCGCCGACAGGCGCTGGGGGCCTGCCGTCGCGGGCTTCCGCGAGGCGTTCGCGCTCACCGATGCCGCCCCGGTCGACGACCACGTCCTGCAGCCCAACCTCGGGGTCGCCTCCTGGCTCGTCGACGACGACGCGCGAACCCTGCGCCTGCACGAGGAGCAGCTGACCGCTGCCCGGCGGTCCGGGGCGCTGACCATGGTGGAGCACGCCCTCACCCGTGGTTTCTACGCGCAAGTGACGACCGGTGCATGGTCGAAGGCAGCTGCTGCCGCCGCCGAGGCGCTCCCCCTGGCGGCGAGCACCGGCCACGTGGGGATGACCGCGTTGCCGCACGCCGAGCTCGCGCTCGTGGCCGCCCTGCGGGGTGAGGAGGCTGCGGACGACCACGTCGACGAGGCCGCGCGGATCCGTGAGCGCCACCCGGTCGGCATCACCGACGGCATCGTCGTCGACCTCATCCACTGGACCCGAGGGCTGCGCGCCGCTGCGACTCCGGCCACCGCGCTGCACCACCTCGAGCAGGTCCGGGCCCCGTGGATACGTCGCATGGCGGCCCCCGACCTGTTCGAGCTCGCCATCCGTGCCGGGCGGCCCGAGGTGGCCGCGGAGTGGCTCGCCGAGGTCACCGCCTTCGCCAAGGAGGTGCAGAGTCCCGCCGCGACAGCGCTCGCGGAGCACGGCCGTGCGCTGCTCGCCGACGGCGCCGAGGCAGAGCGACACTTCGAGCTGGCGCTCGCCGCCCACGCCGACTCGCCGCGGACACCGGACCGGGCGCGCACCGAGCTGGCCTTCGGCGAGTGGCTGCGGCGCAACCGCCGGAGGGTCGATGCGCGGGGGCACCTGCGCGCGGCCCTTGCCATCCACGAGGAGCTCGGAGCCGCGCCGATGGCGGAAAGGGCCGCGCAGGAGCTGCGGGCCTCGGGGGAGACCGCTCGCCGCCGCGACGTCTCCACGACGACCGACCTCACCGCGCAGGAGCGACAGGTCGCCGCGCTCGTGCAGCAGGGCCTGTCCAACAAGGACGCCGCCGCACGCCTGTTCGTCAGCCCGCGCACCATCGACTTCCACCTGCGCAACGTGTTCACCAAGCTCGGGGTCACCTCGCGCGGCGAGCTGGCCCAGGTCGCCCTCGGCTGAGCCACGACCCGCCCGGCGGCTCGCCCGCGGGGGGCAACCACGCGGCATACCGGCCTGGCACAACCCGGCAAGATCACCGGGGCGAGGCCACTCCATCTCTCCGCAGCGTCGGGCCAACGCCCACCGCCAAGGAGAGGACCATGAGGGAACAGTTCGACGTCATCGTCATCGGCGCGGGCCAGGCCGGCCTCGCGATCGGCTGGCACCTCAAGCAACAGGGCGCGTCCTTCATGATCGTCGACGGCGCCCCCGAGGTCGGTCACTCCTGGCGCAGCCGCTGGGACTCGCTGCGCTTGTTCACCCCCGCGCTTCGACGCGCTGCCCGGCACGCCGTTCCCCGGCGTCCCGGACCACTACCCGACCAAGGACGAGGTGGCCGACTACCTGCGTGACTACGCGTCGGCGCACCAGCTGCCGGTGCAGATGGGTATGCCGGTCAGCCGGCTCACGCGTGCCGGTGACCGGTTCGTCGTGGAGACGCCGCAGGCGAGCTCCGAGGCTTCGCAGGTCGTCGTGGCGACGGGCCCGTTCCAGGTGCCATTGGTGCCGGGCGTTGCCGCGCAGCTCGGTGCGGAGGTCGCGCAGCTGCACAGCAGCGCCTACCGCAACCCGTCCCAGGTGCCGGCCGGAACAGTGCTCGTCGTCGGGGCCGGGAACTCCGGGCTCCAGATCGCCCAGGAGCTGGCGGCGACGAACCCGGTGACCGTGGCGGTGGGTGCCGAACCCCGGACGCTGCCGCAGCGGTTCCTCGGCCGCGACAGCGCCCGGGGAGGTGGTCACGACTGCCGAGGGCCGGACGCTCAGGCCCGCAACAGTGGTGTGGGCCACCGGGTTCCGGACGGACTGGTCGTGGGTCAACGTCGCCGGCGTCACCACGGACGGCGAGGTGGCGCACCAGCGAGGCTTGACTGCCGTCCCCGGGCTCTACTTCCTTGGCCTGCCGTGGCAGCACAGCCGCGGCTCGGCCCTGCTCGGCTTCGTCAAGGAGGACGCCGAGTTCGTCGCGGACCACCTGGTGGCGCGGGTCGGCCCGCTCGTCGGGTCGGCTGCTGGCACGGGGCGCACGAGGCGCACTAGCGTCGGGCAGCGTGGCGAAGTCTGAGGGCGCACCTGCGTTCACCATGAACCAGCTGTCCGCCTTCGTCGCAGTGGCGGAGGCGGGCACCATCAGCGGCGCCGCCGAGCGACTGCACGTCTCGCCGTCCGCCCTCTCCGCCGCTGTCACCGAGCTGGAGCGCTGCCTGCAGACCGAGCTGCTGCGCCGCCGCAAGGCCAAGGGCGTCAGCCTCACCCCCACTGGCGAGGTCGTCCTCCAGCGCGCCAAGTTCCTGCTGCACCAGGCCGGCGAGCTCGAGGCCGACGCCAGGGGGGAGGAGCGTGGCGTGTCCGGCGTCGTGCGGATCGGCTGCTACCCCAGCCTGGCGCCGACAGCCCTGCCGGTGCTCATCTCCGAGTTCACGCAGGCCAACCCGGACGCCCGCATCGAGGTCATGGAGAACACCCAGGACCAGCTGAGCAAGGCCGTCGAGACCGGCGAGCTGGACCTGGCCATCATGTACGACCTCGACCTGGACCCGACCTGGAAGTCGGTCGCCCTCGCCCGACTGTCGCCGAGCGCCGTCCTGCCCGCAGGGCACCGGCTGGCCGACACCCAGGGCGGGATCGACCTCGCGCACCTCAGGAACGACCCCATGGTGTTGCTCGACGCGCCTCCCAGCAGCAACCACGCGTACTTCTGCTGCGCCAAGGCCGGCTTCGCGCCGAAGGTGATCTACCGGGCGCGCACCTACGAGACGGCCCGCTCGTTCGTGGGTCGCGGGTTCGGCTGGACGCTGCTGCTCCAGCGCCCGAGCACCAGCGTCAGCTACGAAGGCAAACCTGTTGTGGTCAAAGACATTTCGTCACCGGTGCTGCCCGATGTGGCGGTCAACATCGTCTGGCACCCCGAGTCCCTCGTGAGCAGGGCGTCGCGCACCTTCATCACCCACGCGGTGCGCCTGGCGGAGGCGGGTCGCCTCGGCATAACTCAGAAAACCTGAGGAGGCACACGCAAAACCTTCGCTTTTCAAACGAAGTTCCCGGCCCTCACTCTGGAGCAACGCCGCGGCACCGACGCCGTGGCCGACCAGAGAGGGCCACCCGATGACCACGGTCAGCGCAGAGCGCGCCGCATCCCCGGCAGCCATCCAGAACCAATGCCCAGGGCCCGCCGACCGAGGCGTGGCACGGGCCGTCGCCAGCAGCTTCGTCGGCACCGCGATCGAGTGGTACGACTTCTTCATCTACGGCACTGCCGCCGCGCTCGTCCTCGGCCCGCAGTTCTTCCCTGGCGGCTCCGACCTCGCGGGCACGCTCGCCGTCTTCGCCACCCTCGCCGTGGGCTTCATCGCCCGCCCCATCGGTGGCGTGGTCATGGGCCACTTCGGTGACAGGACCGGCCGCAAGTCCATGCTCGTGACGTCGCTGCTGACGATGGGCGCGGCGACCGTGGCCATCGGGCTGCTGCCCAACTACGCCGCGATCGGCGTGTGGGCGCCCATCCTCCTGGTGCTGCTGCGCTTCCTGCAGGGCATCGGCGTGGGGGGCGAGTGGGGCGGAGCCGTGCTCATGGCCACCGAGCACGCCCCCAAGGGCAAGCGTGGCCTCTACGGAGCCGCCCCCCAGATGGGCGTCCCCGCCGGCGTGATCCTCGCCAACGTCGTGTTCCTCCTGTGCACCCAGCTCATGAGCAACGACCAGTTCACAGCGTGGGGCTGGCGCGTGCCGTTCCTGCTGAGCGGAACCCTGGTCGCCGCTGCCCTGTGGATCCGCCTCGGCGTGATGGAGAGCCCGGCCTTCCAGGCCGTCGAGAAGGAGGACCGCATCACCAGGATCCCGATCGTCAGCGTGCTCAAGGACAGCTGGCGCACCGTCCTGCTCGCCGGTGGCACCTTCATCGCCACCAACGGCATCGCCTACGTCTTCATGGTCTTCGTCCTCGCCTACGGCACCAAGGAGCTCGGCTACAGCAAGGGCACCATGCTGGCGCTGCTCATCGCCTCGTGCCCGGTGTGGATGGCCGGCATGGGCATCTCGGCCCACCTGTCGGACCGCCTCGGCCGCCGTCGGGTCTACGTCACCTCGACCGTCGGGCTGCTCGTGGTGTCGGCCGGGTTCTTCACCCTCATCGACACGGCGTCGATCCCGCTGATGCTGGCTGCCATGCTGCTGCTGGCCTTCGTCCTCGGTGCGACCGTCGGCCCCCAGTCGGCCCTGTTCGCCGAGCTCTTCCCGGCCAGCGTGCGGTACTCGGGCGCCTCGCTCGGCTACCAGATCGGCGCCATCCTCGGTGGCGGCATCGCCCCCTTCATCGCCACGTGGCTCTATGCGTCCTTCGGCACCACCGCGGCCATCACCGCCTACTTCGTGGCAGTGAGCGTGGTCAGCCTGGTGTGCACTGTCGTGCTGCTCCGTCGTCCCCACGAGGCCGAGCCGGATGCCGCCGAGCCGGGTGTGGTGCCGGCCGTCACCGCCCAGGACGTGCCGGTGGCAGTGGGTGCGCCGGCAGCCGCGAGCGAGGGACGCTGACCATGTCGGTCTCTTCGTACTACCAGCCCCGCACCCACGAGCCCTGCCACTTCGGCTCGGCTGGTCCGGCCGACGAGACGCTGCCCGTCGTGGTCGCTGGCGCCGGCCCGGTCGGCATGGCGGTAGCCCTCGGCCTGGCCCAGCGCGGCATCCGCGTCACGGTCCTCGAGGCCGCCGACCAGGTGTCGTTCGGCAGCCGTGCGATCTGCATCTCGCGGCACAGCCTCGAGGTCGCCGACCGGCTCGGCATCGGCGACCAGCTCTCCCACCTCGTCCTGCCCTGGGAGGGCGGCCGGAGCTTCCACCGCGAGCAGGAGGTGCTGCACTTCCGGATGCCCCATGAGGAGCATGCCGTACGTGGGCCGATGGTCAACGTCTCGCAGTCGGAGCTCGAGGAGGTCATGGCGGACGCGCTCGAGGCGCACCCGCTGGTGACGCTGAACTGGTCGGCCGCCGTGACCGGCGTGACCCAGACTGGCGACGAGGCCGTCGTCGAGGTCGACACCGTGGACGGCCCCCGCACGCTGCGCGCCCAGTGGGTCGTCGCCGCGGACGGCGGGCGCTCCCGGGTGCGCGAGCTGCTCGGTCTCTCGTTGCGGGGCAACAGCTACGAGGGCCGCTACGTCATCGCCGACATCCACTGGGAGTCCGACCTGCCCGCCGAGCGCATGGTGTGGTTCGACCCGCCCAGCAACCCCGGCTCGACGGTGATCATGCACCAGCAGCCCGGCAACATCTGGCGGATCGACTACCAGCTCGACCCCGAGGAGGACGCCGAGGCGGAGGTGCGTGAGGACCGCATCCGCGCCCGAATCAGCCGCCACCTCGACTGGCTCCAGAACGACCTGCCCTGGACCCTCGAGTGGCACGGCTTCTACAAGGCCCACGCGCTGGCACTGGACAGCTTCACCCATGGGCGGGTGCTCTTCGCCGGCGACGCCGCGCACCTGGTGCCGATCTTTGGTGTGCGCGGGCTGAACTCCGGACTGGAGGACGCCGAGACACTGACCTGGATGCTCGCGGCGGTGCTCGGTGCGGGTGCCGATCGCGCTCTCCTGGAGTCGTACTCGCAGGAGCGGCACGACGCGTGGCAGCAGAACATCGCCAACGCCGGCAAGTCGACCCTCATCATGACGCCGGGCACCCACGGCTACCGCACCACCCGGGACGCGGTCCTGGCCCTGGCCACTGCGCGCCCGGAGTTCAGCCACCTGATCAACCCGCGGCAGTCGAGCGCGACGCACGCGCGCAGGTCGCCGTTGACCCTGCTGGGTGCTGGCGCCTGGGCCGAGCCGTCCGGACGGGGAGTCCATCCGGGCGACCCCGTCGAGGACCGCCGCGTGGTCCTGGCCGACGGCAAGGAGAGCTCGCTGGGCGAGGCGCGTGGTACCGGCTTCGCCCTGTTCGGCTTCGGCCTCACGACGGCCGGAGTCGACGGTGCTGCTGCCTTGCGGGACGCGCTCTCCGTCGCGTTCTCCCCGGAGGACGTCACGCTCAGCCTGGTGAGCGGCTTCGCAGGTGAGGGAGACGTGGACGCCGGCCGCGCGGCATACGCCACGGTCGTGGACGACCACGACGGTGCACTGGCCACGGCATGGGGCGCCCGCCCCGACGAGGTCTTCGTGGTGCGGCCCGACGGGCTGCTGCTCGCCTGCGGACGAGTCGAGGACCTGGGCGGGCTGGCCGGCCACGTGCTGGCCGGAGGCGCGAACGCGGACCTGAGCGCCCACGCCGACGCCAGCCCGGTCCCGGTGGACGAGGCACGGCGCGAGCAGGCCTGGTTGGCGCTGTCCGACGGCCTCGACGCCGTCCCCGCCGACGACCGCGAGGGCCTGCTCGCCCGGGTGGCGCTGCTGCTCGGCGACCAGGTCGACCCCGACGAG
>Ga0308176_10002305_pt1 | contig 11987 bp, 12 predicted proteins | sample PhyCR2_3_FD_203890 | JGI IMG/M metagenome (GOLD analysis project Ga0308176, IMG submission 203890) | Soil microbial communities from UC Gill Tract Community Farm, Albany, California, United States - DLSLS.C.R2 | ecosystem: Environmental > Terrestrial > Soil > Agricultural land | place: USA... | reverse complement strand
CGCGGTCGCCGCCGACGCCGATCACCCGCTTCACCAGGTGCCCGCCGGTGGGGTAGAGCCCGACCTCCGAGAGCGCCTTCTGCACCGGTGAGAGCCGGGGCGCGCCCTCGACGCCGAGCCAGCGGCCGCCCGGGTCGTCGAACACCACGACGTCGCCCCGCTTCACCGGGCCGTTCCAGTAGGAGACCTTCTGGACCAGGATCCGGTCGTCGTCCACGAACAGCGGCCGCATCGACCCCGACGGCACGAAGAACATCTGCACGAAGAACGTCTTCACGATCGCCGACACCACCAGCGCCAGCACGAGCAGCACGACGGTCTCGGCCCAGACGGGGAGAGAACGCCGCTTGGTGACGGCGGCGCCGCCCTCCCGGGTCGTCATGCGGGTGACTCTATGCGACCGGTTCGACCCGTCGTGACGCGATGGTGAACAGCGGCAGCAGGGCGTGCGCGACCGGCCCGATCGCGAGCGCGTAGACCAGCGTGCCGACCCCCACGGTGCCGCCGAGCAGGAAGCCCACGACCAGCACGGTGACCTCGATCAGGGTGCGCACGAGCCGCACGGAGCGGCCGGTACGACGGACCAGGCCGGTCATCAGCCCGTCGCGCGGACCCGGCCCGAGCGAAGCCCCGATGTAGAGCGCGGTCGCCAGCCCGTTCAGCAGCACGCCGCCGAGCAGCAGGAGCACCCGGACCGGCCAGGCCGAGACCGGGTCGAGGACCAGCAGCGTGAGGTCCACGAAGACCCCCACCAGCACCGCGTTGGCGAAGGTCCCGAACCCCGGCCGCTCGCGCAGCGGGACCCACAGCAGCAGCACCACGAAGCTGACCGCGACGACCATCTGCCCGATCGTGGTGTGGAGGTGCTTGGCGAGCCCCTGGTGCAGCACGTCCCACGGGGCGAGGCCGAGCCCGGCCCGGAGCACGAGGGCCAGGCTCACGCCGTACAGCGCGAGCCCGACGAGGAGCTGGGTCAGCCGGCGGGTCATAAGCACCTCCGGCCAACCGTCCCGGGATGCGCCGGTATTCCGGACCTACACTTCCGGCCATGGCGGCGACCGAGACCCGACTGCTGGTGCTCGGCGCCGTGCGCCTCTTCGAGCCGGTCAACGGCTACCAGATCCGCCGCGAGCTGATGTCGTGGGAGGTCGACGAGTGGGCGCACATCAACCCCGGGTCGATCTACTCCGCGCTCGGCACGCTGGCCAGGCAGGGGTACGTCGACCGGCACGACCTCGTGGACGGGGGCCGCGAGGTCGCGGTGTACACCACGACCAAGGCCGGCCGTGACGAGCTCACCACGCTGTTCACCTCGGCGCTGGAGACGGTCCGGGTGCTCGACCCGCTGCCGCTGCACACCGCGATGTCGATGGCGGTGCTGTTCCCCCGCGACGTGATCGCGCGGCACCTCGAGCGGCGGCTGCCCGCCTTGGACGCGCACCTGACGGACCTGCGGGGCAAGCGCACCGTCGCCGCCGCGGGCCTCGCGCCGCCGCACGTCGTACGCGTGCTCGACCTGCAGGTCTCCACCGCCGAGGTGGAGCGCGCCTGGGTGGCCGCACTGCTGGAGGACCTGCGGGCCGGCCGGCTCGCGTTCGCTGGCGAGCCCGCCGGCTGGCAGCCTGCCCCGGACGACCCGGGCTGGCAGATGCACCACGACCGGGAGCGGTACCGCGCGCTGCTGGCCGCCCGCTGACCCGGTTCGAGGCCCGTCGATGAGTTTGTGTCGGTGGTCCGGTCTGTACTGGTGCGAAACCGGTTGACACGCGTCCCCGCCGGCCGGGACAGTTGCACAGTATTCAAGTTTGAACATTTTGAACAGTGAGGAACCAGGATGATCCGTGCGCGGGGTCTCGTGCAGACCTTCCAGACCCGGCAGGGCAAGAAGAAGACCGAGGTGCGCGCGGTCGACGGCGTCGACCTCGACGTGGCCGAGGGTGAGGTCGTCGGCTTCCTCGGCCCCAACGGCGCCGGCAAGACCACCACGCTGCGGATGCTGACCACGTTGCTCACCCCGACGGAGGGCACGGCCACGGTGGCCGGCTACGACGTGGTCCGGGAGTCCGAGCAGGTGCGCCGCAGCATCGGCTACGTCTCCCAGGCCGGCGGCGCCTTCAGCGGTGCCCGGGCCGGGGACGAGGTGATGGACCACGGCATGCTCTACGGCCTCAAGCGGTCGGTCGTCGAGGAGCGGGGCAGGCGGCTCTTCGAGCAGATGAACCTCGACGGCCTCTGGCAGCGGATGCCCAAGAACATGTCCGGCGGCCAGAAGCGTCGCCTCGACATCGTGATGGGGCTGATCCACGAGCCGTCGCTGGTGTTCCTCGACGAGCCCACCACCGGGCTGGACCCGCAGGCCCGCGCGAACCTCTGGGAGCACATCCGCGACCTGCGTGCCCGGCGCGGCGCGACGGTGTTCCTGACCACCCACTACCTCGACGAGGCCGACACCCTGTCCGACCGGATCCTGATCATCGACCAGGGCCGGATCGTCGCCGCCGACACCTCCGACAACCTCAAGGCCCAGGTCGCGGGCGACCTGGTCGAGATCGAGGTGGCCGACCACGCCCAGGTGAGCGACGCGGCCGCCCGGCTGACCACGATCACCGACGGCCGGGCCGAGGTCGAGGTCGAGGACCGGATCGTCCGCGGCAAGGTCCCCCGCGCGGGCCGGGCCGTCCCGGGCCTGCTGCGCGACCTGGACCGGGCCGGCATCGACCTCGATGCCATCGAGGTGCACCGGCCCACGCTCGACGACGTGTTCCTCACCCTGACCGGCCGCTCGCTGCGCGACGCCGAGGCGGCCCAGCCGGGCGACGGCGGCGCGCCCGCTTCCGACCCGACCGAGCCCACCGACGCACCCGAGGCGGTCCTCCGATGAGATTCCTGCGCGAGTCCTCCATCGTCTTCCGGCGCCAGATCCGGATGAACCTCCGCAACCCCGCCTGGGTGCTGATCGGGGCGTTCCAGCCGGTGCTCTACCTGCTGCTGTTCGGCCCGCTGCTCAAGCCGCTGGTCACCCAGTTCGGGGCCACCAACGCCTACACGTTCTTCGTGCCGGGCATGCTCGTCCAGCTCGGCATCTTCGGCGCGTTCTTCGCCGGGTTCTCGCTCATCGGCGAGTGGCGCGAGGGCGTCATCGAGGCCGAGCGGGTCACCCCGGCCTCGCGCACGGCGCTGCTGGTCGGCCGGCTCTACCGCGACCTGCTGCAGCTGCTCGTGCAGGCGCTGATCCTGATCGGCCTCGGCTACGCCCTGGGCATGGACGCCTCGGTCGGTGGCCTGCTCCTCGGGGTGCTGCTGACCCTGCTCATCGGCGGGGCCTGCGCGGCGGCTTCCAACGCGCTCGCGCTCACCACCAAGAGCGAGGACGTGATGGCTCCGGTCATCAACGTGGTGATGATGCCCGTGCTGCTGCTGTCCGGGATCCTGCTGCCGATGACGATCGGTCCGGCGTGGCTGGAGAAGGCCAGCGACTTCATGCCGATCCGGCACGTCGTGGACGGGGTCCGCAGCGCCTTCGGTGGCGACTTCGGGTCCTCGGGGCTGCTCTGGGGCTCGGTCTGGTCGCTGCTGCTCTTCGGGCTGGCGATCTGGTGGGGCACCGCGACCTTCCGCAAGGAGAACAGCTAGCACCTCGACGGCGACGGGGGTTTACACCACGCTCCGGGTCGGTTTACATTCTTCATGGTTTTGTAAACCGACCTGGAGGTGCCTTCCGTGGCCACGACCGCCGGCTCGACCGTCCCGCCGGAGTCCACCGAGCAGTGGACCGACTCCAAGCGCTACCTGTGGCTGCTCGGCCTGGTCGTCCCGTCCCTGGCGTTCGTCGCGTGGGGGATGCACGCGCTGAGCGGCTGGGGCGTGTGGTGGTGGATCGGCCCGATCGTGGTCTTCGGCGTGGTGCCGGCGATCGACCTGCTCGCCGGCCTCGACCGGAGCAACCCGCCCGACGACGTGATCGAGGCGCTCGAGAAGGACCGCTACTACCGGTGGATCACCTACCTGTACCTGCCGATCCAGTACGCCGCGCTGGTCTGGGCCTGCTGGATGTTCACCCGCGGCGGCCTGCCGGTCGTGGACCGGGTCGGGCTGGCGCTGAGCATCGGGATGATCGCCGGCATCGGCATCAACACCGCCCACGAGCTCGGCCACAAGAAGGAGCAGCACGAGCGCTGGCTGGCCAAGATCGCCCTCGCGCAGAGCTTCTACGGGCACTTCTACATCGAGCACAACCGCGGCCACCACGTCCGGGTCGCGACCCCGGAGGACCCGGCCAGCTCCCGGGTCGGTGAGTCGCTGTACGCCTTCCTGCCGCGCACGGTCATCGGCTCGCTGCGCAGCGCGTGGAACCTCGAGAAGCCCCGCTTCAAGCGGCGCAACCGGTCGCACTGGTCGATCCGCAACGACGTGCTCAACTCCTGGCTGATGTCGCTGGTGCTGTGGGGCGCGCTGGTCGCCGGCTTCGGGTGGGGCGTGCTGCCGTTCCTGCTGGTCCAGGCGGCCGTCGGCATCAGCCTGCTGGAGGTCGTGAACTACCTCGAGCACTACGGCATGCGCCGCCAGCGCACCGGCCCGGACGGCACCGGCCGCTACGAGCGGGTGCTGCCCTCGCACTCCTGGAACAGCAACAACATCGCCACGAACGTGCTGCTGTACCACCTGCAGCGGCACAGCGACCACCACGCGAACCCGACCCGGCGCTACCAGACGCTGCGCGACTTCGAGGAGTCCCCGGCGCTGCCGACCGGGTACGCCGGGATGATCCTGCTCGCGTTGGTGCTGCCGCTGTGGCGCCGGGTGATGGACCCTCGCGTCCGCGCCCACTTCGGCGGCGACCTGTCCCGCGCGAACCTGCAGCCCCCGCGGCGCCACAGCCGCCGAGTTGTCAGGCGCTCACGTCGCCGGGACGACGCCATCGCCTGACAAGTCAGCCGGCGGGCGACTCGGTGCGCTCGCCGGACCAGGTGGTGTGGAAGGTGCCGTCCCGGTCGGCGCGGCGGTAGGTGTGCGCCCCGAAGTTGTCGCGCAGCCCCTGGATCAGGGCGGCCGGCAGCCGGTCGCGGCGCAGCGCGTCGAAGTAGGCCAGCGAGGACGAGAACGCCGGCGTCGGCACCCCGCTGCGCGCGGCGGTGGCCACCACCCGGCGCCAGGAGTCCACCCCGCGCGAGACCGCGTCGGCGAAGTACGGGTCGACCAGGAGGCTGGCCGGGTCGTCGCGGCCGTCGCCCCGCCCGTCGTACGCCTCGGCGATGCGGTCCAGGAAGCGGGCCCGGATGATGCAGCCGCCGCGCCAGATGGTGGCCATCCTGCCCAGGTCGATGTCCCAGCCGTACTCGTGGCTGCCGGCCCGCATCTGGTCGAAGCCCTGCGCGTAGGCGACCACCTTCGAGGCGTACAGCGCGGCGCGTACGTCGTCCACGAACCCGTCCCGGTCCTCGACGCCCGCATCGGCCGTCTCGGAGCCGAAGGTGTCGCGGGCCGCGGCGCGCTGGTCGAGGTGGCCGGACAGGCTGCGGGCGAAGGTGGCCTCGGCGATGCCGGTCACCGGGATCCCGAGGTCGAGCGCGCTCTGCACGGTCCACCGGCCGGTGCCCTTCTGCTCGGCGGCGTCGGCGACCACGTCGACGAACGGGGTGCCGGTCTCCGCGTCCTGGTGGGCCAGCACGTCGGCGGTGATCTCGATGAGGAACGACTCGAGGTCGCCGTCGTTCCAGCCGCGGAACACCTCCGCGATCTCCGCCGGGCTCAGGCCGAGGGCGGAGCGGAGCAGGTCGAACGCCTCCGCGATCAGCTGCATGTCGGCGTACTCGATGCCGTTGTGCACCATCTTCACGAAGTGGCCCGCACCGTCGGGCCCGACGTGCGCGCAGCAGGGCGTGCCGTCGACCTGCGCGGCGATCGACTCGAGGACCGGGCCGAGGGTCTCGTAGGCGTGGTCGGAGCCGCCGACCATGATCGAGGGGCCGTGCAGGGCGCCCTCCTCGCCGCCGGAGACGCCCATGCCGACGAAGTGCAGGCCCTGGTCGGCCAGCGCCCGCTCACGCCGCCGGGTGTCCTCGTAGTGCGCGTTGCCCGCGTCCACCACGATGTCGCCCTCGTCGAGCAGCGGCGCCAGCTCGTCGACGACCGCGTCGGTGCCCGCGCCGGCCTTCACCATCACGATGATCGCGCGCGGCCGCCGGATGGAGGCGACGAAGTCCTCGAGGCTCTCGCTGCCGACGAGCTCGCCCTCGCCGCCGAACTCCTCGAGCAGGCCGGTCATCCGCGCCGTGGTCCGGTTGTGCACCGCGATCGTGTGCCCGTGCCGGGCGATGTTGCGGGCCAGGTTGCGGCCCATCACCGCGAGCCCGGTGAGCCCGATCGTCGCGGTGGGGGTCGCCGTGGGGATGGTCCTCGTGGGGTCGGAGGTCATGCGCCCCAGCCTTCCACCGGCGGCAAGCCGGTAGGTTCGGCCGCGACGACGCGCCCCGGACGGGCGTGAGGGAGGAGAGTCGATGAGGTACGTCTGCCCCGGCTGCGGCTACGCGTACGACGAGCAGGCCGGCGACGCGCGCGAGGGCTTCGCGGCCGGCACGTCCTGGTCCGAGGTCCCGGACGACTGGGCCTGCCCCGACTGCGGCGTGCGCGAGAAGGTCGACTTCGAGCCCGCGGATGGCTGAGCCCACCGCCGAGACCGAGAACACCGGCCGGCCGGTCCGCGAACGGGTGCTGGACGCGACCGCCTCGATCACCGTCACCGACGGCTGGGGCGCGGTCACGATGGCCAAGGTCGCGGGGATGGCCGGGGTCAGCCGGCAGACGGTCTACAACGAGTACGGCGCAAAGCCGGGACTCGGGCAGGCGATGGTGCTCCGCGAGCTCGACAGGTTCCTCACGGTCGTGGGCCGCGAGCTCGACACCCACGACGACCTGGTCGACGCGATCCGGGCCGCCGCCGAGCAGACCCTGCAGCTGGCCCAGGACAACCCGCTGCTCAACCGGGTGCTCGCCTCCGCGCACCAGGTGTCGGCGGGGGCCGGCGGGCCGGGGGCGGAGGCCGAGCTGCTGCCGTTCCTCACCACAGACGCCGGCCCGCTGATCCTGGCCGCCAAGGACGTGATCGCCGCGCGCATCACCCGGTTCCCCGACCTCGGCCTGAGCCCGAGCGAGACGGACGCGGCGATCGACGCGATCGTCCGGCTGGTGCTCAGCCACGTGATGCAGCCCGGCGGCGAGCCCGGCCGGACCGCGGACCACCTGGCGTGGATCGTGGCCCGGGTGCTGGGCCGCGAGCCCGGCTAGCGCTCGGTCGTCCTAGCCGGCCGCGCCCGGCTCGCCCATGTCGGGCATGCCCTCGACCTTGGACTCGCCCGAGCCGCCCTCGGTGGACCCGTCCTCCTCCGCGTCGTCGCCCGGGTCCCGGGCCAGCGGGTTCTCCTTCGGCTGCAGGTCCTCCGGCAGCTCCTCGTCGGGGACCAGGCCGACCTCGGGCGTCTCGTGCTCCTCGGCCTTCTCGCTGCGCTCGTTCGAGGACCCGCCGGACTCGTTCGCTGACTCGCTCATGGGTCCGTCGTACCCACGCCGTCGGGCGTTGATGCCGCGACCTGCCCCGGGCATGGCGACGGCCCCGGCCGGAGCCGGGGCCGTCGCGTTGATCCACCCAATCTCGACCCGGGAGGGAGCGGCCTCCCGGGCCAAGCCTGAAGTGGTCGAGCCCGGGACGGGTGGTGGGTGTCGGCGGGCTCGACCAACGGTCTGCGTCACATCTTCGGCATCAGCACGTTGTCGATGAGGTAGACGGTCGCGTTCGCGGTGTGCACGCCACCGCAGATCACGCTGGTGCTGCCGTTGACCTTGATGTTGTCGCCGGACCCGGTGACCTTGAGGCTGCCGCCCTGGACGGTCTTGTGGGTGCCGTCGACCTGGTCGGGCGCGAGCTGGCCCTGGACCACGTGGTAGGTCAGCACGGTCTGGAGGGTCTTGGCGCCCTTCGGGGTGCTCAGCGTCTTCAGGGTGGCCTTCGGCAGCTTGGCGAACGCCGAGTCGACCGGCGCGAACACCGTGAACTCGCCGCCGTTCAGGGTGTCGACGAGGTTGACCTTCGGGTTGAACTTGCCGGACACCGTGGCGACCAGGGTCTTCAGCAGCGGGTTGTTGCTGGCCGCGGTGGCGACCGGGTCCTCGGCCATCCCGTCGACCGAGCCGGAGCCGTTCGGGACCTTCTTGGCGTAGTCGGCGCAGCCGGGACCGACGAGGTCGGCGGCGGGGTCGGCGGCCATGCTGCTCTCCGGGGCGGAGGCGCTGCTCTCGGGGGCCGACGGGGCGCTGCTTGCGGTGTCGCTCGACTTCGTGTCGGCGGAGGAGTCGCTCCCCCCGCAGGCCGCCGTCATGGTCAGCGCGGACACGACGGCCGTCGCGGCCGCGATCCTCTTCATGGTGCGCATGGTGCTGTCCCTCTCGGTTGGCTTCGGCGTGTTTGCCTTTGTGTGCAAGGGATTCGTCGCCTCGTCGGTGACGGATTGGTCGGCTCGGAAGATTCCTCAGCCGGCGGTCACGTTGACGCTGTGCCAGCCCGTCGAGCCGTTGGGGGCGATGGGCGTGCGCCGGTCCGTCTGCGTGTAGCCGGTGCGGTCGGTGGCCCGGACCTCGATCTGGTGGTTGCCGGGCTCCGCGTCCCACAGCCACACCCACTGCCGCCAGGTGTCGATGCTGTCCTGGTCGGCGAGCCGGGCCTGCTGCCACGGGCCGCCGTCGACGCGGACCTCGACCTTCTCGATGCCGCGGTCCTGCGACCAGGCGACACCCGCGACCGGCACCCGGGTGCCGGCCTTCACCTGCGCGAACGGCTTCGGTACGTCGATCCGCGAGGACGTCTTGATCGGGGCCCTGACGGAGTACCCGCGCGTCGACCAGTACGCCTTGAAGTCGGCGAACCGGGTCACCTCGAGGTCCACGAGCCACTTGGTGGCCGACACGTAGCCGTAGAGCCCCGGCACCACCATCCGCACCGGGAAGCCGTGCGCCAGCGGCAGCGGCTGCCCGTTCATGCCGACGGCGACGAGCGCGTCCCGGTTCCGGTCGGTCAGCGCCGCGAGCGGCGTGCCGATGGTCATGTCGTCGGCGCTGGTGGACCGCACCGCGTCGGCGCCGCTGTGCACGCCTGCCTCGGCCAGGAGGTCGCGCACCGGGATGCCGAGCCAGGCGGCGTTGCCGGCGTACCTCCCGCCGACCGGGTTGGAGACGCAGGTCAGCGTGATGCGACGCTCCAGCATGGGTCGCCGGAGCAGGTCCTCGAAGGAGAGCTCGACCTCCTTCTCGACCATGCCGTGGATGCGCAGCGTGTACCCGTCGACCGGCACGTCCGGCACCCGCAGCGCGGTGTCCACGCGGTAGAACTCCTGGTTCGAGGTGAGGTGCGGCGTGATCCCGGGGACGTCGAGGCTGCTGCCGGGCGCGAGTGCGGGGGCCGGCGTCGCCGGCCGGGGCAGCGTCACGTCCGCGCGCTGCGCGGCCGCGGCCGAGCCGCCGAGGGCCTGGCGCACCGCACCGCCCGCGACCACGACCGCGCCGGTGGCGGCCGCCGCCTGCAGGAACGCCCGCCGGTCGAAGGACGCGGGCAGGTCGTCGCCGTCGACGTGCGCGGGCAGCACCTCGCGGACCAGGATCCGCGGCTTCCCGTGCTCGACGGTCTCCACCCTCTCCACCCTTTTCACCCTCTCCACCCGGCCGGAGGATGCTGCGGACCCCTCGCTCCCCGTGGGCGCGGGTGTCGCGTCCGTGGACCCCGCGGGGGTCGACGAGCGCGCGGGTGTGCGAAGGGTCCGCAGCAGCAGGAGGAGCGTCGGCGCCCCCACGGCCACGAGGGCCAGCGCGGGCAGCGGGCGCAGGACCGGTGACCCGGTCGCGGTGCGGTCGGTCAGGCCGGCCACGGTGGCGACCGCGCTGAGCACCAGGAACGCCCCCAGGGCGACCCGGGGCCGGCGTACCCCGACCACGCCGGCGAGCGCCGCGAGCACGGCGACGGTGAGGACCACCCCGCCGACCAGGACCGGCTTGTCGTGCTCGCCGAAGGTCCGGATCGCCAGCTCCTTGAGCGGCCGCGGGGTCGCGTCGACGGCCCGGTTGCCGACCGCCAGGAGCGGGGAGGTGACCCCATGAAGCGGGGCGGCGACCGCCTCGGAGGCGGCTACCGCGGCCGCGCCGGCGAGCAGGCCGGCGGCGCCGCCGAGGAGCCGACGACGGCGCGGGGCACCGGCTGGGCGGCCGCGGTGCCCCGTCGCGGGCTGCGTGGTGGTGGCCATGCGAGTGGTTCGGCACCGACCGGCGCCGGGATTGGGGTCCGGTCCGTCCGCAAATGCGGCCCGGCGATTGACTGGACGGGCGAGACTGGGGGTACACCTCGGCCCGGGGGCAGCACCGGGAGCCCGGCTGACGGGAGATCGCGGGAGGGACGGCATGCGACGACCGGTCGCGGGGACGCGGGTGCGCGCGTCCGCGGCACTGGCCCTGCTGGCCTCCCTGGCGCTCGCTGTGACCTCCTGTGCGGGCGGGACGGACAGCATCGAGCGCACCGGTGCCCACCCCGGCGGCAGCGCCTCCGGGACGCCGACGGTCTCCGGGTCCGGCCCGTCGACCGCGCCGGCCGACCCCTCGGCGTACGCCGTGCCCGACCCGGGCCACCTGAGGACGCCGCTGTACACACCCGACCTGCTGCTCACCAGCAGCAAGCCGGTCCCCGCGTCCGTGCGCGCCGCGGTGGCCCGGGTGCACGGGGTCCGTGCGGTGATGCCCCTGTCGCTGGCCTCGCTGTCGGCCAACGGGCGGACGCTGACCATCGCGGCGGCCGACCCGGCACGGTTCCGCCGGTTCACGGCGTACGCCTCCGCCCGCTCCGACGCGGTCTGGAAGCGGGTCGCCGGGGGTGAGGTCGCCGTCGACCCCGGTCTGCCCGCCCGGCTGGAGGAGCCGAAGGGCTACCTGCGGCTCGGCACCTCCGCCGACGCACCCGAGGTGCACATCGGCGCCTACGCCCCGCTGGTCAAGCAGATCTCGGCGTTCGTGAACGACAAGCGCCGTGCGCAGCTCGGGATGCCGAAGGACAACGCGCTGCTCGTCTCGACCGGGACCTTCACGCCGTCGGCCGTCACCCCGCGGCTGAGGAAGGTCGTCGGCCGCGGGCTCACGATGCAGACCCTGGCCCTGGAGTTCACCACCCAGGTGCAGACCGCCGTGCTGTCCGGCGGCTCGGTGACCGGCCGCGTCGGCACCTTCACCTACACCCCGCACCCCGACGGGACGGTCACCCCGGACCCGGGCTGGGTGAGCACCTACATCCGCACCGAGAAGGTGCCGATCCTGGGGGAGGTCACCTGCAACAAGGGGATGATCCCGCAGCTGCGGGCCGCGCTCACCGAGGTGGTGGACCGCGGGCTGGCGGACCGGATCCATCCCGGTGAGTACGCCGGCTGCTACTACCCGCGCTACATCGCGCACGACCCCGCCAAGGGGCTCTCGCTGCACTCGTGGGGGATCGCGGTCGACCTGAACGTCCCGGGTAACCAGCGCGGGACCGTCGGGCAGATGGACCGGCAGGTGGTGGCGATCTTCAAGAAGTGGGGGTTCGCGTGGGGCGGGGACTGGAACTACACGGACCCGATGCACTTCGAGATGGCCGCGGTGGTTGACGTGCGCTGACGCGCACGTCGCCGCGTCGCCGCGTCGCCGCGTCGGTCGCCTTCCTGCCTCCGGTTCCCCCCGGCGCTCCCCGGACGACCGCCGGCGGGGGGACACCCGCTCGCTCGTTCCTCGCTCGCCCGCCATGCCCGGGCCACAGCCCCCCGCCGGTGGTCGCCCGGTCCGCGCCTCGTGCTTGCCGCTCCCGCCCTGCCGCCTGCTGGCGCGTGCGGTGAGTGTCTAAGCCTGGTTGTGGTGCTCGACGACCTGGCGGGCGACCTCGGCCAGCTTGATGTTCATGTCCTGGGAGGCCTTGCGGAGCATGCCGAAGG
>Ga0308176_10002304_pt1 | contig 11988 bp, 15 predicted proteins | sample PhyCR2_3_FD_203890 | JGI IMG/M metagenome (GOLD analysis project Ga0308176, IMG submission 203890) | Soil microbial communities from UC Gill Tract Community Farm, Albany, California, United States - DLSLS.C.R2 | ecosystem: Environmental > Terrestrial > Soil > Agricultural land | place: USA... | reverse complement strand
CCCACCCACCAGGAACCACGCGAACGACGTCCCCAGATACAGCTTCCCGATCACCTTGTGATCAGTCGTCGTGATCACCCGGACGATCTGCTGGCCAAGCGTCGACTGAGGTGAGGCGGCGTCCCCGACGCGACCGCGGACCTCGGTGGCCGTCACGGACGGTTCGGGGGTGGGTCGCTGGCCGGGAAGGACTGCAGGCCCCACTCGTCCACGGCGTCCCAGGCCGGCACTTCCGCGGCAACCTGCCGCTCGGGGGTGGTCGGCTTCACCGGTCGCGGCCAGGGACTGCTGTCGCCCTCGAGAGGATGCGGCAGTGTCAGGAGCCGCAGCCGGGAGGTGGTGAGGCAGCCCGGAACCGGAGGCACTGCCGGAACGGACGCCAGGCGGGGGATCTGGGTCATCATGGGCCTCCCTTGGGGCATGCCTCGGTCACCTCACTGTGGATCGGTGCCGACCTGCCGGGCAGTGCCCGGCACCGGTCAACAACCGTCCCGGCTCGTTGCTCGCCGTCGGCAACCGGGCTTCCGGCCCCCGTGCCGGGTGGTCCCTACGAACCGGACGCCGGCGGAAGGGGACGTTCCGGCCAGCCGAGCAGCTTCGCGCCGAGCACGGCTGCGTGCAGGGTGAACCGGTGCGCGGGGTCGAGGGGATCGAAGCCGGTCAACGACCTGACCCGGTCGAGGCGGTAGGTCACCGCCCGCACCGACAGGTGGAGCCGGGCGGCAGCGGTCGTCGCGACACATCCACAGTCGAAGTACGTCGTCAACGTCTCCACGAGCGGCCCGGCCCCGCCCCGGGCCTGTTCGAGCGGGTCGAGCACGAAGTACACGAGGTCCACCAGCGCCGGCTGGTCCCGTGAGAGGACCCGGTAGGTCAGGAGGTCTCTGGTCTCGACGATCGGTCTGTCCAGCTGCATGCGGGTCGCCATCGTCAGTCCCTCTCGAGCCTCCTCGTAGGAACGGGAGATCCCGTAGGCGCCGGGATAGGGCCGGCCCACGGCGACTCGCCAGGGGGCGCCACGCCGAAGCCGGCTCAGCTCGCCGTGGACGATCTTCCCCAGGTCGCCGGTCGCTCCCAGGCGATCGGCGGTGAGCGGTGCGTCCGTCCGTTCGGCCAGTGCCAGCACCACGACAAGACCTTCCTTCGTCGCCACCAGGACGTCGCGATCGCCGAAGCGGTCCAGCACGAACCGTTCGAGCGCGGTGGTGGCCGCCTCGACCGACGAGAGCCGCCGCCCCGGCTGGGCGAGCGCCACCTGGTGGGCACGGGTCAGGTCGAGACCGAAGGGCTCGGCTCGCTCGACGAGCTCGCTCAGGTGCGCGTCGCCGCTTAGCAGGTCCTCGACGAGCGCTCGCCGCATCGTCGCCTCTCGACGGACCATCTCGCGACCCGCTTCGGCATACCCCTCCGCGAACGTCGCCACGGCGTCGTCCACCACCCGCAGCACCGCCCCGGCCGCCGCCCGCACCGCCGCGTTGTCGCGTTCCCGGACGACGGCCGGCAGCCCGTCCCACACGCGTCGGGCCGCGGACAGGTAGAGGTCGACTCCTCGCCCGGCCGAGACCCCTTGCTCGGCCGCGCGGCGCCCCAGCAGCCGCACCGCCTCGATCTGGGCCCGCCCCGGGAACCTGCCGAACGTGGCCGCATCGGCCAGCATCGGGAGGTAGTTCCCGAGCAGCTCGGGCGAGACCCCGCCGGCGTCCTCGCTGGCCCCGTCCGCCACGCGGACCAGCCAGTCGTCGCCCTCGTCCCGGGATTGGACTGCGCCTCGAGCAGGGGTCGCCGAGCGCCGGCTGCGGCTGGATGCGTCCCTGTTCGCCATCCACGCATCCGTCCACTTGTCGACCGCCTGGCCCCAGTAGACGCCACCGTGCCGGAGCCCGGCAAGCACCGCACCCTGAGTCGGCGCCGTCCCGCGGTCCTCGGCCGGGCTCCCCCGTTCCCTTGCCTGCCTCCGGCAACGGAGGAGCACTGATGTCAGCCGATCGTGCGCGGTGACCTGTGACGCCGCCTCGGGCATCGTCGGAGGTGAGCATCGATCCCCCCACGTGGCGGACGCCGCGGGGACCGGAAGAGAGGTCGACCGCGATGAGTGCTTACCGGCTCGCCCGGAGAACGGTCTGCGCCTGCCTGGCCCCGGTGGGTGTGGGCGTGCTCTTCATCGTGTCTCTCGCGACACTGCTGTTCCTCGTCTTCGGCTGCTCGCTCATCGATGCCGTCCTGATCACCGCCGCGGCCGTCCCGCTGCTCGGTGCCGTGCTGGTGACCTCTCCGCACTCACTGACCCTCTGCCGTCGCCTGCTGCGCGCGGCTCCGACCCCGTCCGCAGAGCAGCTCGACGCATTGGTCCACGCGCTCGCCGTCGCAAGCCCCGAGTACGTGCCCATCCAGCCCCTCACGCAGCTGCGCCGACTCACCGACGCACAGCTGTGCCAGGGATGGCGGGCCAGCTACCTGGTGCTCCGGACACAGCCACCTGGTGCGGAGATGATCGAGACCGTCGAGGAGCGGCAGGGGTACCTCGACGAGCTCGAGCGACGCAACCCCGGCGGCCTCACCGCCTGGCTCGCCTCGGGCGCCAGGGCCGCCGGCAACCCCCTTCCCTACCTGGTCCGGAACCGTGGCGGTGACGCGGCGATCGACTGGGACGGGCTCACCCGCGGACAGGACCGGTAAGGCCACGCGGACAGCGATGCCGCGCCGGGTCAGCGCCGGGCCGGCCCGGTGCACACCTCCTCGCGCGCCGTCGGGCTCGACTGCGCTCCGATCGCGGCGCGCGGCAGGGTCAGCAGCGCGACCAGGGCACCCGCCACCAGGACGGCCGCCGCCGTCAGGTCCGTGACGTGCATCGCCTGGACGTACGCCGACCGCGCGGCTCCCAGCACGGCGGCCCCGGTGCCTCCGCCCATCCGGTCGGCGACGACCGAGGCCTGGCCGAGTGTCTGCCTCGCGGCGTGGGACGCGGACCCGGCGAGTCCGCTCGGGAGCAGCTCGGCGACGCGTGAGGAGTAGACGGCGGCGAGCACGCTGCCGAGCACGGCCATCCCGAGCGCGCCACCTAGCTCGCCCGCGGTCTCCACCACGGCAGAGACCGCGCCGGCTCGCTCGGCGGGGGCCACGGCGAGCGCGTACTCGGTCACCAGCGTGGCCACGGACACCAGGCCGATCGCGACGAAGCTCGCGCCGACGAGAGCGGGCAGCACGGAGGAGTCCGCGCCCGCGAGGCGCATGAGCAGGAACCCGCCCGCCGCGACGCCGAACCCGCCGGCCATGACGGGCGGCCGGCCGGCCTTCGCGGCAGCCGCCGCGGCTGCCGGCGCGGCGCCGCCCACGAAGACCGACGGCAGCAGGCTCCACAGCGCGGCCGCCAGGGGGCTCATGTCGAGGACGGACTGCAGGTACTGGGTGACCAGGACCGCGTTTCCCATCACCCCGAACATCCCGAGGACCTGCACGACCAGCGACCCGCCGAAACCCGGCCGGCGGAGGAGGCCGACGTCGATCATCGGGTGGTCGATCCGCGCCTGGCGGTAGCAGAAGGCGACGGCGGCAACCGCTCCGAGCACGGCGTACGGGAGGTGGCCCCGGGACCAGCCGCCGGCGGCGCTGCTCTGGATGACGTGGACGAGCGGCAGGATGGCCGCCAGGGAGAGCACCGAGCTGACGAGGTCGACCCGGGCGACCGTGGAGCGGGACTCCGGAAGCAAGACCGGGCCCAGCGCGACCAGCAGCACCATGAACGGCACGTTGACGAGGAAGACCGAGCCCCACCAGAAGTGCTCGAGCAGCAGTCCGCTGACCACGGGCCCGATGCCGACGCCGCCGGCCATGACGGCTGACCAGATGCCGACGGCCTTGGCGCGCTGCCTGTCGTCGTGGAAGACCGAGCGGACGATGCCGAGCGTGCTCGGCATGAGGGTGGCGCCTCCGACGCCGAGCAGCGCGCGGGCCAGGATCAGCGTCTCGGCGCTGGGGGCGTACGCCGCCAGGACCGATGCCCCCGTGAACGCCACGGCGCCGAGGAGGAGGAGCCGTCGGCGCCCGATCCGGTCCGCGAGGCTGCCCATCGTCAGCAGCAGGCCGGCCAGCACGAAGCCGTACACGTCGAACATCCACAGGACCTCGTCGGCGCTCGGCCGCAGTGCCCGGGAGATGTACGGGACGGCGAAGAACAGCACGGACACGTCCATCGACACGATGAGCAGGGGCAGGCAGAGCACGGCGAGCGCCGTCCACTCCCGGCGGCCCGCGGTGGCGGTTGACGTCGATGGTGCGCTGGTGGGGAGGTTCGACATGGTCCATCTTTCTGTGTGCATCGCATAGTGTTTATGGCGCACGCTGAAAGTACGACAGATCTGTATGTCGCGCAAGCAGTTTGGCTAGACTCGCCCCATGGCGACTCAGCAAGCCCCGCACGGTCGCGAGCTCCCCCGCTACCTGCAGCTGCTGTGGGACCGCGAGCCGCAGGGCAGGCGCGGGCCCAAGCCCGGACGAAGCATCACCGAGATCGGTCGTGCGGCGGTCGAGATCGCCGACCGGGACGGCCTCGACGCGGTCTCGATGAAGAGTGTCGCGGAGGCGGTGGGATTCACCACTATGTCGCTCTACCGGTACGTGGACAGCAAGGACGAGCTGGAGGCGGTGATGGTCGACGTCGCCTTCGGGCCGCCGGACCCGGGCCTGTCGGGGCGCGCACGGCGCCGGGGATGGCGCCGGCGGATCACCGGGTGGGCACGGGCCCTGGCCGACCGGCGCCTGGCACATCCGTGGATGCTCGAGGTGCGCCGGCCGGCGCCGCCGCTCACCCCGAACGCGCTCGCGTGGACGGAAGCGGGGTTGGCGGCCCTGAGCACGGCACCGCTGAGCAGCCAGCAGCGGCTGTCCGCGATGCTCGCCATCGACGGCTGGGGGCAGAACCACGTCCGGCAGAGCCTGCAGATGGGTCTGGTCGGCCACGTGGACCCGGACAGCCCGCAGGGTTCTTACACGCAGTACATCTCCGACCTGGTCGATCCGGAGCGCTTCCCAAGTCTCACGGCTGCCGCGCCGGAGGCGCTCGAGGACGACGGCAACGACTTCTTCGACGAGGAGTTCGACTTCGGCCTGGGCCTGCTGCTCGACGGCATCGAGGCACTCATCGCGCGGTCCACCTGATCAGCCGGCTGCTGCCGGCTCTCCCCACCAGAGGCGGTTGCGGTAGGTCTCCTGGAGATCTGCGTCGATCTCGGCGGCGGTGGTCGCCTCCGCGGAGCCGCCCGGGCCGGGCGCCGCCATGTGGGCGGCCATGACAGCGCCTATCCTGGGCCGCTCGCCGGCCGAAGGCCAGGTCGCCGGTTCCCAGAGCCGCGACCGTTTGAGCGCCTTGCCGCAGTGGGCGAAGGCCCTCACGACGTCGATCACCAGGGCGCCCCAGGGGAGCTTGCCGTCCAGCGCGGTGGCTCGACGAAGCTCCTCGGAGGTGTCGAGCGCCGCGTGCCCCTCGATGCGCAGCGTCTCGATCATCCCGGGGATCATCACCAGCAGGGCGGCATACGGGTTCTCGGCCAGGTTCTGGGCTCCGTCGAACAGCCGGTTGCCGGGAAGCTCCGCTAGAGCCACCCGGGTGGAGGACAGCATGCGGATGAAGCCGGGCGGGCCGCCGCGGGGGCTGGCGTCGCAGCTGCCGTCGGCGCCGGAGGTCGCCACGACGGCGAACGGGGAGAGCGCCAGGATGTCCCTGCAGTTCTCGTCGAGCTCACCGATCGCCTTGTAACGAGCCGCGTCGCCCGGTTGACCGAGCCACGCCCGCAACGAGTCCTTCGTCGTGTCGACACCCATGGCCACGAACCTAGTTCCTCCTGGCGTGCGGACAGCTCGAGCCCTCGCGGGTCACGGCGCCCGCAGGCGGTTGTGCTGAGCCCGCCGTTCCAGCAGTGCGCGCTCGCCCTCGTTCCGGGTGCGCGCCGCCGCCTGGGTGAACGCCTGCGCCGCGTCGGCGTGCAGCCCGCTCCGCTCGTAGAGGTCGCCCCGGACGCTGGGAACCAGCGGCGAGTCGCCGAGCGCGTCGTCCGCCAGCTCCTGCAGGACCGCAAGGCCGGCAGCAGGGTCGAACGCCCGCCCGTGCGCGACGGCTCGGTTCACCTCGACGACCGGTCCCGGTGCGGCGCCGGCCAGGACGTCGTACAAGGCCGCGATACGGCGCCAGTCGGTGTCCTCCGCGCGTCTCGCCCGGGCGTGCTGGGCCGCGATCGAGGCCTGCAGGAAGTACTTCCCGACCGCCTTGCCGCGGGCGGCGAGCCGCTCGCCCTGCCGAAGCGCGGTCAGGCCGCGGCGTATGAGCAGCTGGTCCCACCTGGTTCGGTCCTGATCCTCCAGCAGGACGGGCCTGCCATGGTCGTCGATGCGAGCGCCCAAGCGGGAGCCCTGGATCTGCAGCAGCGCCAGGAGTCCCAGGACCTCGGTCTCGTCCGGCGCCAGCGCCGCCAGCATCCTGGCCAGCCGGGTGGCCTCGTGGGCCAGGTCGGGACGAGTCCAGTCGTCGCCGGCGGTGGCGGAGTAGCCCTCGTTGAAGATCAGGTAGATCACGGCCATCACGTCGTCGAGGCGTCGCCTCCTCTCGGCGCCGGTGGGGAGCTCGAACGTAGCCCGGGCCTCGGTCAGCGTCCTCTTGGCGCGCGAGATCCGCTGGGCCGTCGCGGACTCGGTGGCCAGGAAGCCACGCGCGATCTCGCGGGTGGTGAGCCCACCGACCAGGCGGAGGGTGAGGGCCGCCCGGGACTCGGGGGTCAGGCAGGGGTGGCTGGACAGGAAGATCAGCCGCAGGACGTCGTCCTCGATGTAGTCGACCTGCGCGTCGAGGTCGGGCACCTGTCCCACCTCCTCCCCGATCCGGGCGTGGCCGAGCTCTTCGCTCTTGCGGCGAAGGTTCTCGGCGCGGCGGAAGTAGTCGATGCCGCGGCGCTTGGCGGTGGTCATCAGCCAGGCGGCCGGACTGGCCGGGATGCCGGCCGTCGGCCACTGCTCGAGCGCGGCCACCAGGGCGTCCTGGGCGAGGTCCTCGGCGAGCTCGACGTCGCGGGTCATCCGGGTGAGGGCGCCGACGAGGCGGGCCGACTCGGCCCGCCACGCGGCGGTGATGGCCTCAGCGGTGGCGTCTGTCGGCACCGCGCCAGCGTAGTGCGCCTCCTGGGCCGAGAAGGTCGCCGTCCTCGGTGCGCGACCTCCTCGACAGGAAGCTCAGCCGTCGGCCGGCTCGGGCGCCTCGTCCGGGATCTGGCGCAGCGTGGCCACCATCGAGCAGTCGGGCCAGTACTCCGCGTGCAGGTCGGCGAACGCCTTCTGCGCCTCGACGGCCTCCTCGACGGTGTCGTACTGCATCAGGGCCCAGCCGCCCACGACCTCCTTGGACTCCGCGTAGGGGCCGTCCACGCGGGTGACCTCGCCCTGGCGGACGACGAAGTTCACGGCGTCCTCCAGACCGAACAGGCCGCCCCCGTCGAGGAAGTGGCCGGCCGCGGCCGCCTCGCCGATGTGCTTGTCCATGGCGTCGAAGAGCGCCTTCGGCGGCGCCCCGCTGCCTTCTTCCATCCTGACGAACCCCATGAAGCGCGGCATCTTGATCAGTCCTTCCGATTGGCTTGCTCTTCCGCACGTACGTCGAACGGCCGGCAGGCTTCTCGACATCGGCCTTCGAGAAGTTTCTCGCTCGTTCGACACGGGTCAGGTGTCAGCCTGGTCGGCGAGCAGCTCCCGCTCCAGGGCGGCCGCGAGCCAGCTGCGGTAGCGGTCCGGCGCCCAGGCACGCTCGCGGACCAGCAGACGGTAGGTGTCCGGGCCGCTGAGGGCCCACAGGATGTCGGTCCCACCGACGCACTCAGAGCTCCTCGCGCAGCACGCCCCGGGCGTGCCACTCGGCGACCAGCTCCGACTCGGCGTCGTACCGCCGCCGTTCACCTTCTCGCCACAGGTCGCCGAGGTCCTGGTCGGCGCCCCCGATGGTGCGCGCCAGCTCGGTCACGTCGCCGGCTCCGCCGTACATCCGGGCCGCGAACCCGACCACTTCGCGAAGCTGGCTTCGCGGGTCGCCGGATGCAGCGGCAAGCCTCGCCTGGCAGCCGGACGGATCCGCCTCCAGCGGCATCTGGTCGAGCAGGGCGAACAGGATGTTCCGCTTGCGGCCGAACACGGAGTACACCGTCTGGACAGCCACCCCCGCGTCGAGGGCGATCACCGCCATGGTCGTGGCGGCATGCCCGCGATCGGCGAACAGCCGTCGCGCAGAGCTCAGGATGGCTCGGTGGGTGGCCTGGTCGGCGCCCCCACGGGGCGGTCACCAGCCCAGGGAGAAGCCCATGGACGCGTACTCCGTCGTGTTGTTCATCCACCTGCTCGGGCTGCTGATCGCCGCCATGGCCGCTTCGGTGGCCTTCTACGCCGCCCTGCAGCTACGACAGGCGGCGACACCTCCCGAGGCGGCGCGCTGGGGCCGCCTCATCACGTCCGTGGTCCCCGCGTCTCCGGTGGCACGCTGACGCTGCTCGGCAGGGCGGCATCGAAGCCAGCCGGGGCCGAGCGCTCGAGCGCGAGCTGGGTCGTCGTCGCCGTCGTCCGGGCCACTGGCGGCAGTTCCGTTCTGGTCCTCCTCGAACCGGAGCCGCTCGCAGACGTCGGCGCTGGCCGCGGCCGGGTCGGGTCCAGCCGACGTCGGGTCCGGCGATCAGCCCTGACCGACCGGCTCGCGGCACACGACCGCCATCCGGGCTGGCCCGTTCGGGTCTTGCCCGCGGCCGCCGGCGCGTCGTCCACTCGGAGCATGACCGCTCAACAAGGCGACGTCGCCCTCCTCGCCGAACCTGTCGCACAAGAGCTGCTGTCCTCTCGCGAGATGGCGCACCTCGCCTACGTCTGGGTGGACGGCACGCCTCGCGTCGTGCCGATCGGGTTCCACTGGGACGGCAGCAGGATGGTGTTCGGCACTCCCCCCGGTGCTCCGAAGCTGCGTGCGCTGCGAGCGAACCCACGGGTCAGCGTGACGGTGGACAGCAGCTCGTGGCCGTACCACGTGCTGCTGCTGCGTGGCGACGTCGAGATCGAGGATCTCGACGACGTGGGCCCGGAGTACGCCGCCGCCTCGTCCCGCTACCTGGGCGAGGACGCGGGGGACGCCTGGGTCGCCCAGCTGCGCGGAAAGCCGATGGCGCGCATCTCGCTCAAGCCGGCCTGGACCGGCATCCTCGACTTCGAGACCCGGTTCCCGAGCGCGCTGGCACTCTGAGCGGCCACGCACCGCGCACCTGGAGGGCGCCGGCCGGTCAGCCCCGTGGTGGCTCCCTCGCGCACTTGTTCCCGGGCGATCACGCCAACCGCCCCTCGAGGTCGGCGAGGTCACGCTCGGCGAACTCACGGTGCAGCCATTCCTCGTTCACCACCGCGCCGAGGCAGCGGCGCACCGCGAAGGACTCGGACGCGGGGTAGCCGGGCTCGAGCACGGGCTGGGTCATCGCCTCGAGCCGGTCGTCGGTCAGCTCGGCGAGCACCCTGGTCACAGTCCCGATCCGGTCGGTGCGCACGGCCAGGATCTCCTCGAGGGAGGGGCGGGCGTCAGGGTCGTGCGGCACCGCCGGGGTGTCGGGCGGCATCTCCGTGTGTACCAGGCCGAGCGGGTGGTACGGCCTGGGGTCGCCGAGCACGGCGCGCAGCACCCAGGCATCGGTCGCGAAGACGAGGTGGCGCAGGGTCTCGATGAAGGACCACTCGCCGTCGACGCGCTCGTGCAGCAGGTCCTCCGGCAGCGCCCGGGCTCGCTCGACGGCCGCGTCCCACCGGCGCACGACGACGCTCCACGCCCGCCGGAACCCGTCGGCGTCGGTCGGGCGCACGAGCCTCCGGTCGGGGTCACGACGGTCGAGCTCGGCCTCGATCAGCGGACCGACGAGCACCCCGTTGATCGTCACGTCGTCGATGTAGCCGTCGATCTCCACGCGCTGGAGCCACGCGCCGCGGATGACCGTGTCCTGGAAGTAGACGTTGTGGAAGCGCGACTGGCTGAAGTCGACCTCCTCGAAGCGGCTGTGGCTCCAGTCCTCGCGCAGGTAGTCCGTCACGGTGGTCACCCTGCCACCTGCCGCCGACGGTTTCCGTCCTCAGGGAGCCCGAGCAGGTCGGGCCACGAGCCGCGACCGTGCAGGGTCGTGAAGCTGCAGGGACCTGCAGGCCGGACGAGAATCGCTGCTTGGTCGACCGGGTACCCGGCCCCCACTCCGGCGCCCAGCCGCGGATGTCCGCCGTCTCAGGGCGCCAACCAGGCGCCGGCACCCGTGTTGCGGAGCACCCAGAAGACGAGAGCGAGTCCGGCGAGCACCAGGCAGCCGACCACGGCACGCCGGCTGTTCACGGGCCGCAACGTGCCGCGCCACCCGGCCAGCATCGTGCGGCCCCACCACAGCGCGAGCAGGGGGATCGAGCAGACGAACAGCAGGTTGCTCGAGGCGGCGGCGGCGACGTCGCCGCGGGTGAGGTCGTTCACCGCGCGCAGGCCGCCGCACCCGGGGCAGTACGTGCCTGTCAGCAGCAGCCAGGGGCAGTAGCCCCAGCTTCCACCGCGGTGCGGATCGCGCAGGTGCAGCAGCACGCAGGCGACGAGCACGCAGACGGCGAGCAGCGTGGGTGCCTTCACCCGCTGCCACCGGGTGCGGACCGCCGGGGCCGGCGGGACACCGGTGGCGGTCACCTCGGGTACGCCTGGAGGGTCAGTGCCGGGACATGCCGGCGGTCTCGGCTCCGTGGCCCATCAGCTGCAGCACCTTGCCGACGATGATCCCGATCGGGCACAGCGCGACCCCGATCCAGAAGACCACCCAGCTGGACACCACCAGGCCGATGGCGCCCACCACGAAGCCCACGAGGATGATGATCACGCCCGTCCAAGCGGCCGGAGTGTTGCCGTGGTGAGCCATGTGCGGCTGCTCCTCTTCGATGGGCGCGTCCATGCGGTCCGGGCGTGACGCGGCCGTCGTTCGACGGCCGGTCTCATGATAGGCGGGCGGCGGCCTGGTTCAGGCCGTCGGGTCGTGTCCGCGGTCCAGGGCGCGCCACATGTCCTGAGGGGTGCGCTCCTCCGCCGGCACCTGTGCCTTCTCACGACGGACCGCCGGCGCGTCGTACCTGGTGCCCATGGCCGGCCAGTGGGGCGCGGCCGGCACCGCCAGAGCGAAAGCGGCGAGAGTGATCACCGCACCCACCGCGCACGCGAAGAACCAGCCGGTCAGCGAGGTGGAGAAGCCGCCCCCCGTGGCGCCCTTCGCCGCCACCGCCCGGACCGCGTCGTGCTGGGTGCGGTCCCACGCGGTCAGCACCGCCGCGAGCAGACCGGCCGCCGACACCGCACCGACCACGGCGACGGCCCGGCGCGAGCGTCCCCGGAGCACCAGCACCACGCCCCAGGCGGCCAGGCAGACGAAGCCGAGCGCAACCCCGAGCGGGGCCGAGGTCGACCCCGAGGCCGTCGCCGTCACCCGCACACCGGTCGAGGTGCCACCTGCGGAGGCCCAGTCCCGGCTGCCCGCGACCGTCGCGAGCACCGCCGCGGCCAGCCCGACGAGCACCGTCCCGGCGAAGCCGCGCGTGCTGCGCAGCCGGGCCGTCACGGGCTCGGGGTCCCGATCGGGAGGCTGGTGGCGTCGAAGCAGCTGCGCGCGCCGGTGTGGCAGGCCGGCCCGTGCTGGTCGACCTTGACCAGCAGGGTGTCGCCGTCGCAGTCCAGCCGCACCTCACGCACCGACTGGCGGTGCCCGGAGGTCTCGCCCTTGACCCAGTACTCCTGCCGCGACCGGCTCCAGAAGGTCGTCCGGCCGCTGGCCAGCGTCCGCTGCAGCGCCTCGTCGTCCATCCAGCCCACCATCAGCACCTCCCCCGAGTCGTGCTGCTGCACGACCGCCGGCACGAGACCGTGGTCGTCGCGCTTGAGCCGGGCTGCGATGGCGGGGTCCAGAGCCATACATCCAGTATTCC
>Ga0308176_10002303_pt1 | contig 11988 bp, 9 predicted proteins | sample PhyCR2_3_FD_203890 | JGI IMG/M metagenome (GOLD analysis project Ga0308176, IMG submission 203890) | Soil microbial communities from UC Gill Tract Community Farm, Albany, California, United States - DLSLS.C.R2 | ecosystem: Environmental > Terrestrial > Soil > Agricultural land | place: USA... | reverse complement strand
CCGCGTACCGGCGGACCGCGTCCGGGGTCCAGACGACGTTCATCTCCGGCAGCCGCGCGTGGCTGCGGGCGACCGCGGCGACGACGAGGTCGTTGACCGTGACGCGCTGGCCGTCGCCGGCGTTGAGCTGCGCCCGCAGCGCGAGCAGGTCGTCGACGCGGGCGGTGCCCCGGATGGCGAAGTGCGGCGCCTCCCGGTTGCTCTCGGCCAGCCGGCCGGCGATGGCACGCCGCATCCGGGTGTGCGGCACGTCCTCCCATCCGGCCGTCCGCTCCGGATGGCGCGGGCGCCCTTCCGGCCGGGCCGGCGAGCTTGCGTTCGCTTGCTGGCGCGCGGCGACGGCCCGCCGCACGTCGTCCCGGACGATCCGCCCGCCCGGGCCGGTGCCGGTGAGGTCCTCCAGCCGCAGTCCGTGCTCGCGGACGAGCCGACGGGCCAAGGGGCTGGACATGATCCGCGACGGCGCCCCGTTCGCGGCCGCGCCCTCCGGCGCCGCGGCCGCCGGGGCACCAGCCTGCCGGCCGACCTCGGCGGGCGCCACCCCAGGCGGCCGGACCCCACGCGGCGCCGCGTCCGGCGGCGCCGGCTCGGGCGGCGGCGGGTCCGGCGGGCCGCTCACGTCGGTCGGCGGCGTCTGGCCGGCGAGCCGCACCGGCGCGTCCGGATCGTCCACAGTGGCCGGTGCCGCCGTCCCGCCCAGCTCTGCCAGGGTCGCGTCGACGTCGGCGACGGTCTCGCCGGGTGCCGCGATCAGCGCCATCGGCGCGCCGACCGCGACCGTCGTGCCGGGCCCGACCAGCGTGCGGACCAGCACGCCGGCCCCGTCCACCGGCACCTCGACCGCGGCCTTGTCGGTCTCCACCGTCGCGATCGCGTCCCCGTCGGCGAACTCGGCGTCCTCGGTGAGCAACCACTCCGACAACGTCGCCTCGAGCGTGTTCGCCGCCACCTCGGGCATCCGTAACAGCCGGGCCATCTCAGGACCCTTCGATCTCGCGCCGGATCCCGGCCAGCCGGGCGGCGATCTCCTCGCGCTTGACGATCGCGGCCCGCTCCAGCACCTTGCTGATGCTCGGCGACGCCTCGCCGCCGGTGACCCGGTCGATCGGGCGGTCGAGCCAGTCGAACATCCGGCGGCCGATCTCGTCGGCCAGCCACCCGCCGTACGAGGTGCCGACCGGCCCCTGCTCGACGATGAGCACCCGGTTGGTCTTGCGGATGCTGGCGCCGAGCGTGTCCCAGTCGAGGCTGGCCCGGTCCAACCAGCGCAGGTCGATCACCTCGGCGTCGATGCCCGCCTCCTCGACCGCGGCCAGCGCCTCCGGCACCATCGCCAGGTATGCCACGACGGTGAGCGCGCTGCCCTCCCGCCGGACCGCGGCCCGGCCGACCGGAAGGCAGTAGTCGAGGTCGTCGGCCGGCCCGGGACCGGTCGACCCGTACAGGTCGACGTGCTCCAGCACGACCACCGGGTCCTGGCAGCGCAGCGCGCTGTTCATCAGCCCCACGTAGTCGTACGGAGTGGACGGCGCGACGATCCGCCAGCCAGGCTGGGTGGCGAAGATCCCGGCCGGGTCCATCGAGTGCTGGGAGCCGTAGCCGGTGCCGATCGCGACCTTGCTGCGCAGCACGTACGGCACCGGGCTGGTGCCGCCGAACATGTGCCTCGCCTTGCCGATCTGGTTGAACAGCTGGTCGGCGGCGACCCACATGAAGTCCGCGTACATCAGCTCGACCACCGGGCGGAACCGGCCGTCCAGGGCGATCCCGCCGGCCAGGCCGGTGAACCCGTTCTCGCTGATCGGCGTGCCGAGCACCCGGTCCGGGTAGGCCGCCCCGAGCCCGCGGGTGGCGCCGTTCGTGCCGCCGTTGAGCCGGTGCACGTCCTCGCCCATGACGACGATCCGCTCGTCCTCGGCCATCCGCCGGTTCATGACCGCGGACACCGCGTCGATGAACGGCATGTCGGTCGTCGCGACCGAGTCGTCGTACCGGGCGCCGTCGAACTCGGACAGGTCGCCGCGGACGCCGACGTCCACGAAGGACGGATCGGGCCACTCGGCCGGACGGACCTGCTGCTGGCCGGGCTTGCCGCCCGGCAGCGGTTCCAGCAGCTCGTCGCCGACCTCGGTCATGAGCTGCCCGGCGGCGGCCACCGCCTGCTCGACCCGCTCCCGGGTGAGCAGCCCGCGGCGGACCAGCTGGTCGCCGATCTGGCGGACCGGGTCGCGCTCCCGCCAGACCGACTCCTCCTCCTTGCTGCGGTAGCGGAAGGCGCTGCCGGGGAAGGGCCCGTTCTGGTGGAAGAACCGGTAGGTCACGGCCTCGATCAGGGTCGGCCCGTTGCCGGCCCGCATGTGCTCGGCCGCCTCGCGCATCGCCAGGTGCACCGCCAGCGGGTCCATGCCGTCGACCCGCCAGCTGGCGATGCCGAAGCCGGGGCCGCGGGCGGACAGCCGCGGCTCACCGGTCGCCTCGGCGACCGTGGTGGACACCGCGTACTGGTTGTTCTCGACGAAGAAGCAGACCGGCAGCCGCCAGGCCGCCGCGAGGTTGAAGCTCTCCAGCGTCGACCCGATGTTCGCGGCGCCGTCGCCGAGGTACGTGACCGAGACCGCGGAGGTGCCGGCCTGCCGGGCCGACCAGGCGTAGCCCGCCGCCTGCGGGACGCCGCCGCCGACGATGGCGTTGGTGCCCATCGCGCCGGCTTCCTTCCACTGCAGGTGCATCGAGCCGCCGCGGCCGTTGCCGTAACCACGGGCGAGCCCGCAGATCTCGGCCAGCGTGCGCACCAGGACCGTGTGCACGTCCGGCGGCACGCCCTCGACGAGGTCGAAGCCCTTGGGAGCCACGTACGCCAGCGCCTTGGCGAGGAACTGGTGGTGCCCGCGGTGCGAGCCGTTGACCTTGTCCTCACCGGTGAGTGCGAGCACCGAGCCGACCGCCCCACCCTCCTGGCCGATGCTGGAGTGGGCCGGGCCGTGCACCAGCCCGCCGGCGGCCAGCGAGAGCACGTACTCCTCGAACGCGCGGATCAGCACCAGCTGTCCGAACATGGTCGAGAGCAGCTCGGGGTCGGCCGCGTCCCAGTCGGCGTCGGTGAGGACCAGTTCGGTCCACGGCGCGCCGAGCTCGGGCGTCCGGTGCTCGCTCATCCCCCGCTCCTCCGTCGGATCCAGCCTCGTCCCTCGGCCGGCTCGACCCTCGTCGCTCGACGCTCGCCCTGCGGGCTCCCGGGCTCGCTCATCGCATCCTCCTGCTGCCGCTCGGGGCGAGCGTCGCACGGATCGGATCCATTTTCCAGGGTCGGATGCTCTGGACAGTGCCCTGGACCCGCGACATAGTCACTTTGGATCCATATAGACTGACGGCACGCCCTCGGGACCCAACGCCGAGGGCAAAGACTCGGGGCGAGCCTCGAGTGCCCGACTCCGGCGGAAGGAGGGTCGCGGTGGGACTGCCCGGGTTGCGCCGGCTCGACCACGTCGGGTTCACCGTGCCCGACCTGGACGAGGCGACCCGGTTCCTGGTCGACGTGCTCGGCTGCGACTACCTCTACTCGCTCGGCCCGTTCGCCGACGAGGGCGACTGGATGGCCGAGCATCTCAACGTGCACCCGCGCACGACCATGGTGGAGAACAGGTTCTTCCGGCTCGGCGGGCAGACGATCCTCGAGGTGTTCCACTACGACGCCCCCGACCGGCGGGAGACCCCGCCGCGCAACAGCGACGTCGGCGGCCACCACATCGCCCTCTACGTCGACGATCTCGACGCCGCGGTCGCCCACCTGCGGTCCGCCGGAGTGACCGTCTGCGGCGAGCCGACCGCGAGCAAGGGTCACCACGAGGGACAGCGCTGGGTCTACTTCCTGGCCCCGTGGGGAATGCAGTTCGAGGTGGTGTCCTACCCGGGGGGCAAGGCGTGGGACCGGGAGCACGAATGACCGCCGAGGTCGTCGCGACGGTCGCGGCCAGCCGGCGGGTCGCCGACCACTTGCGGGCGGAGATCCTCGGCGGCGGCATCGGCCCGGGCGAGCGGGTGCGGCAGGAGGACATCGCCCAGCGGCTGGGCGCGAGCCGACTACCGGTGCGCGAGGCGCTGCGGATGCTGGAGGCCGAGGGGCTGGTCGAGCACGAGGCCAACAAGGGCGCCCGGGTGCCCAGGCTCGGCATGCACGAGGTCGACGTCATCTACCGGATGCGCGAGCTGCTGGAGCCGCTCGCGCTGGCCGAGAGCCTGCCCGAGCTGGCGGACGCCGAGATCGACCGGCTGGCCGGGCTGCAGGACGAGATCGAGTCCGGTGTGGACATCGCCCGCTTCCTGGAGCTTGACCGCGAGTTCCACCTCGGCACCTACGGCGGATGCCGGATCGAGCAGCTCACCGCGACAGTGTCGCGGCTGTGGAACACGACCCAGCACTACCGGCGGGCGTTCATGCAGCTGACCGGGCCGGGCCGGATGTGGGTGGTCAACGCCGAGCACCGGCTGCTGCTGGACGCGGTGCGGCGGCGGGACGAGGTCGACGCCGGCCGGTTCCTGGCCGGCCACATCCGCCGCACCCGCATCGAGCTGTCCCACCACCCGGCCGTCTTCGGAGGGCTGCGATGAGCGCCTGCGAGGGCGTGCAGCACGCGCGGGGAGCGACCGGGGCCGACCGTTTGGCGCCCGCACCGAGCGGTCCGTCCGGGCAGCGGACGCAGACTCGCCTGACCGTGAACGGCTCGGTGCACGAGTCCGACGCCGATCCGGACACGCCGCTGCTGTACGTGCTGCGCAACGAGCTCGGCCTGATGGGCGCCCGGTTCGGCTGCGGGCTCGGTCTCTGCGGCGCCTGCTTCGTGCACGTCGACGGTGCGGTGGTGGCCTCCTGCGACACTCCACTGTGGTCGGTCGAGGGCAAGGCCGTGGTCACCGTCGAGGGCCTGGTCCCGGGCGACGGGCTGCACCCGGTGCAGCAGGCGATGCTGGACGAGCAGGCCGCGCAGTGCGCCTACTGCGTGACCGGCGTGGTGATGAGCGCAGCGGCCTTGCTGGAGCGGTCCCCGCATCCCGACCGGGCCGAGGTGGTGGAGGCGCTCGAGCGCAACCTGTGCCGGTGCGGCGCCCACAACCGCATGGTCCGGGCCATCCTGCGAGCAGGCGATGGCTGAACCGGCGAGCCTGCCGAAGGACCTGGCCGCGAACCCGGTGCTGGCCCGGTGGATCCAGGTCGGCGCGGACGGCCGGATCGACGTGCGGGTCGGCAAGGTCGAGCTCGGCCAGGGCATCCTCACCGCGCTCGCCCAGCTCGCCGCCGACGAGCTGGACGCCGACCTGGCCGACGTGCGGATGCTCGGCGCGGACACCGCCCACGGGCCGGACGAGGGCCTGACCGCGGGCAGCCTGTCGATCTCCACCTGCGGGCCGGCGTTGCGGGCCGCGGCGGCCAACGTGCGGATGTTGTTCGTCACCGCCGCCGCGCGCGACTGGCGGGTCGACCCGAGCACCGTGACCATCCACTCCGGACGGCTTGCCGGCCCGGAGGGGCAGCACAGCTCGTACGGCGAGCTGGCAGCCCAGGTCGATCTCGAGGTGCCGGCCGACCCGAGCGTGCCGGTCAAGGCCGCCGGCCGCTTCGCCGGCACCGACGTGCCCCGGCTCGACCTGCCGGACAAGGTCGCCGGCCGGCCCCGGTACGTGCAGGACATCCGGCTGCCGGGCCAGTGGTACGCGCGGGTGGTGCGGCCGCCGTCGCGGGGCGCCCGGCTGCGCGAGCTCGACCCGGCGGTGGCCAGCGACGGGATCACCGTGGTCCGGGACGGGTCGTTCCTCGCCGTCGCCGGGCCGGACGAGGCTGCGGTGCTGCGCGCGGCGGACCGGGTGCGGGCCAAGGCGGTCTGGGCGGAGACCGACACGCTGCCGGACGACGACGACCTCGACGCCTTCCTGCGCGCCGGACCGCACCAGACGATCGAGGTCGCGGCCGACGGCGTGAACGACGGGATCAGCACCCAGCCGACCGGGACCACCGTCGCCGCCACCTACCGCCGGCCATTCGTCGCGCACGCCTCGATCGCGCCGAGTTGCGCGGTGGCGCGCTGGCACCCGGCCGGCACGGTCGAGGTGTGGTCGCACAGCCAGGGCATCGGCAACCTGGCCAGGGCCATCGCGGCCGCACTCGGCCTCGACCCGGCGGCCGTCCACGTGCGACACGTCGAGGGCGCCGGCTGTTACGGCCACAACGCGGCCGACGACGTCGCCTTCGACGCGGTGCTGGTGGCCAGGGCCGTTCCGGGCACGCCCGTGCAGGTGCTCTGGAGCCGGCAGGACGAGCTGGCCTGGGCGCCGTTCTCGTCCGCGATGGTGGCCGACGCCGAGGCGGTGGTGGACGACACCGGCCGGCTGGCGGCGTGGCGCTACGACGTCTACAGCCAGGGCCACAGCTCCCGGCCCGGCTACGCGGGCGTACCCGGGCTGCTGGCCGCGACCACGCTGGCCGACCCGGCGACGTACCCGGCCGCGGTGGACCCGCCGCTCGCGAACGGGGGCGGCAGCACCCGCAACGCGCTGCCCGGCTACGACCTGCCCAACCGACGCATCACCGGGCACCGGGTGACCGAGTCGCCGATCCGCACGTCGGCGATGCGCTCGCTGGGCGGCTACTTCAACGTCTTCGCGATCGAGTCGATGATGGACGAGGCGGCCGCGGTGGCCGGCGCCGACCCGCTGGAGTTCCGGCTCGCGCACCTGTCCGACGGGCGCGGGCGACGAGTGCTGCGGATGGCCGCCGAGGCGGCCGGCTGGGGCCGCCCGGTGCCCGAGGGCACCGGGCTCGGCCTCGGCTACGCCCGCTACAAGGGCACCGGGGCCTGGTGCGCGGTCGCCGCCGAGGTGGTCGCCGAGGCCGACGTCCGGGTCCGTCGCCTGTGGACGGCCGTCGACGTCGGCCGGGTGGTCAATCCGGACGGCGTGCGCAACCAGATCGAGGGCGGCGCCGTGCAGGCGACCAGCTGGACGCTGCTGGAACGGGTCCGGTTCGACCGGCGCCGGGTCACCAGCGACACCTGGGAGTCCTACCCGATCCTGCCGTTCTCGGCGGTGCCCGAGGTGCAGGTCGAGCTCGCCCCCGGCGAGGGCAACCCGTCGATCGGCGCCGGCGAGGCCGCCCAGGGTCCGACCGCCGCCGCGATCGGCAACGCGCTGGCCGCCGCGGTCGGCGTGCGGGTCAGGGACCTCCCGCTGACCCCGGAAGCAGTGATGCAGGCGATAGAAGGGATGTGACCGTCGTGGGACGGATCAGCTACGTACCGTTCGAGTCGATGGACGAGCGGATGCAGGCCGAGATGGAGCGCTGCGCCCGGGAGGGCACGCCCCGGCCGGAGAGCTCGGCGGTGCGCGCGCACGCGCCGAACGCGTTCTGGGCGTTCGCCGACTCCTGGCGGGACGTGTTCCACACCGGCGTGGTCGACCACCCGGTCAAGGAGCTGTGCCGGGTCTACGTGTCCCGGACCGTGAAGTGCGAGTTCTGTGGCAACCAGCGTTCGATCAAGGCGACCACGGCCGGCCTGCTGGAGCAGCAGTACGACGAGCTGCTCAACTTCGAGACCTCGGACCGGTATGACGAGCGACAGAAGGCGGCGCTGGCGTACGCGGAGGCGATCGTCTGGCGGCTCGACGTCGACGACAAGTTCTGGGACCGGCTGCACAGCCACTTCAGCGAGCCGGAGCTGGTCGAGCTCGGCTGCTTCGTGGCGCTGACGTTCGGCCAGCAGAGCTGGATCCGGCTGCTGGACATCGACCACCACGAGTACATGTCCGGCACCGACGCCTCGATGGCCCCCGGCTTCGAGAGCGCCGAGGCACTGGCCGAGAGCAAGGCGAAGCCGGGCTACTGGGCCAAGGCGTGAGCCTGCTGCTGGCCGAGGAGGGGCCGGTCGAGTACCGGCTGGCGGCCACGATGGACGGTCTCTACACGCCGTACGCGCTGCAGCGACCGGCCGGTGACGGGCCGCACCCGTTCGTCTTCCTCGCCTACGGCAACGGCGGCGGCGGGCTTGACTGGCTGCGGGAGCGGGTGGCCGGCTACCCGTACGTGGTGCGGCGGCTGCTGAACGCGGGCTACGCCTGCGCCTGGGGCCGATACCGCTCGGAGGTCGAGCTCGGCTACCACACCGGCGGCCCGCTGGTCCGCGACCGCCGGCAGGGCATGGACCTGTTCAACCGGTCGCCGCTGGAGTTCGAGGACGAGGTCGCGATCCTCGACGACGTGCGGTCACTTCCTGGCGTCGACCCGGAGCGGATCGGCCACGTTGGCGTGAGCCACGCGGGCGAGATGCTCTACAAGATCGCCTCGGCGTACCCGGACGCGGTCACCGCCGGCGTCGCCTGCGAGCCGGCCAACCACGAGTTCCTCGACCTGGACACCGACGCGACCGTGACCGTGAACCCGGACACCAGCCTGCGCGACATCGAGGAGATGCAGATGCGCTCGGCCGGGTACGTCCGGCCGCGGATCAACGAGAAGCTGGTGGCGGAGCGGGTCGCGCCGATCCGGACGCCGATGCTGGTGATGGGTCGCGACGACGACCACCTGCAGGGCATCTTCCGGGTCAGCTACGACGTGCTCGCCGAGGCCGGGAAGGACGTCGAGTGGGTGTCCTGGGACCACCCGCTGCACGGCTACATCTTCCCGGTCGGCGACGCCGTCGACGCGACCCAGGAGCGGGCCGTCGACGGCGTCGTCGAGTTCCTCGACAAGCACCTCGGCTAGCTGAGCCCTGTCAGGGGCGGGCCAGGTGCAGGGTCGCGACCACGCCGGCGTGGTCGGAGGGCCAGAGACCGAACGGCGCTCCCGGCAGCGGCGGCGTCCGGTCGGCCTGCTGGTCGCCGACGACCTCGGCGGCGACCGCGTCGAGCGCACCGGGCTGGTAGAGCACGTAGTCGATGCGGTGGTCGATCCGCGACTCCGGCAGGTTCAGGTCGTCGGTCTGACCGGAGGTGTTGCCGCCGGCCGGCCCGTGCACGTCCACCCAGGCGTCCTCGAGACCCAACGCTCCGGTGAGGATCCCGTACGCCCCGGCGGCGTCGGTCGGCTTCGAGTTGAGGTCGCCGACGAGCACCACGGGCAACGGCGCGTCGGCGAGCAGCTGCGACAACTCGACCGCCTGCAGCGTCCGCACCGCGGCACTGAAGGCCTCGAGGTGGGTGTCGACGAACCGGAAGGACTTGCCCCGCACCTTGACGTCCACCGAGGCCCAGCCGCGGACGATCGGCAGGTTGGCGAGCAGCGGGTTGGGCAGCGGGATCCGGGCCTGGTACAGGCCGGACCGGGGGTTGGACACCTTCACGACCGATGCCGGCTCGCCGGCGCGGACCAGGACCACGTCCCGGTCGGTGAACCGGGCGACGCCGCCGGAGGACAGCGGCACCGCCGGGCTCTGGAAGTTGCGGCTGACCGACGCCGCCCGGTAGTGCTCGCCACGGGCGGCCAGCGCGTCGAGCAGGATCTGCTCGTAGTCGAGGGCCGGCGCCAGCGCATCCGGGGACGGCCCGCGCTCCCAGAGCGCGACCTCCTGCAGACCGATCACCGTCGGGTCCGACTCGTCCACCAGCCGGGCGATCGCCGCCGCCCGGGCCGGGAAGTCGACCTGCTGGACGTGGTCCCACACGGCCTGCGCCAGCGTGCTGATCGTGGCCGGGGTGGCGGTGAACAGCGGCTGCAGGTCCGCCCCGAGGTAGAGGTTGTACGACATGACCGGGACCCGCCGCTCCGCCTGCGGCGGCGGCCCGGCGGACGCGGCGGTGGCCGTTCCGGCCGCGACCACGAGGCCGACCGACAGGACGGCGAACACGCGCAGCATCAGGCGGATCGGGAGCGGTGCGGTGCTGGCCATGTGACCTCCGATGACACCGATGGTGGTACGCCGCGGACCGTACCCGACCGCGCTCGGGTCGGGCAGCCCCGCCGGCGCGGCCGTCGGACCGTCACCAGCTGACCGCGATGTACTTCGACTCGAGGTAGTCGAGCATGCCCTCGTGGCCGCCCTCGCGGCCGATCCCGCTCTGCTTCACCCCGCCGAACGGGGCGGCCGGGTCGCTGACCAGCCCGCGGTTGAGGCCGATCATGCCGGCCTCCAGCGCCTCGCTGACCCGCAGCCCGCGGGCCAGGTCGCCGGTGTAGAGGTAGGCGACGAGGCCGAACTCGGTGTCGTTCGCCAGCCGGACCGCCTCGGCCTCGTCGGTGAACGTGACGATCGGCGCGACCGGGCCGAAGATCTCCTCGCGGAGGATCGCGGACGCCGGCCGCACGTCCGAGAGCACGGTCGGCGGGTAGTACCACCCCGTGCCGTCCGGCCGGGTGCCGCCGGTGATCGCGGCCGCTCCGTCCGCGACCGCCGCCGTGACCAGCTCGTCGACCTTGGCCACCGCGTCCTCGTTGACCAGCGGGCCGACCTGGGTCTGCTCGTCGACGCCAGGACCGACCCGCAGCGCGGCCATCCGCTCGGCCAGCCGGCGGGAGAACTCCGGCGCGACCGAGGCCTCGACGTAGAACCGGTTCGCGGCCGTGCAGGCCTCGCCGGCGTTGCGCATCTTCGCGACCATCGCGCCGTCCAGCGCGGCGTCGAGGTCGGCGTCGGCGAAGACCAGGAACGGCGCGTTGCCGCCGAGCTCCATCGAGGTGTTGACGACCTGGTCGGCCGCCTCGGCCAGCAGCACCCGGCCGACCTCGGTGGAGCCGGTGAACGACACCTTGCGCACCCGCGGGTCGTGCAGCATCGCGGAGACGACCTTGCCGGAGCTGCGCGAGGGCAGCACGTTGACCACGCCGTCGGGGACGCCGGCCTCGGCCAGGATCGCCGCCATCGCCAGTGCGGTCAGCGGGGTGTCGCTGGCCGGCTTGAGGATGCAGGTGCAGCCGGCCGCCAGCGCCGGGCCGATCTTGCGGGTGGCCATCGCGGCCGGGAAGTTCCACGGCGTCACCAGCACCGCGATGCCGACCGGCTGCTGCACGACGAGGATCCGGTTCGCCCCGGAGGGGGCGGTCATGACGGTTCCCTCGGCCCGGACGGCCTCCTCCGAGTACCACCGGAAGAACTCGGCCGCGTACGCGACCTCGCCGGCGGCGTCGGTGAGCGCCTTGCCGTTCTCCAGCGAGATGAGCCTGGCCAGGTCGTCCTTGCGCGCGGTCATCAGCTCGAACGCGCTGCGCAGGACCTCCGCCCGTGCCCGGGGCGCGGTCGCGGCCCACTGCGCGGCGGCGGCGTCCGCGGCGTCGACCGCGGCGATCGCATCCTCCACGGTGCCGTCGGCGACGGCGGCGATGAGGTCCCCGGTGGACGGGTCGTAGACGTCGAACCGGCCGCCGGACGAGGCCGGCACCCACTTGCCGCCGAGGAAGAGGTCGGTGGGAGTGTCGGCCATGGCTCCTCCTAGAACGGGTTCGCGACCACCAGGTCCTGTGCGGGGAACAAGGTCAGTATCCGTGGGCCGTCGGCCGTGACGACGACCTCTTCCTCGATCCTGGCGGCCGAGAAGCCGTCGTCGGCCGGGCAGTACGTCTCCAGCGCGAAGACCATTCCGGCTTGCAGCTCGATGGGCTCCCGCATGCTGTTCAGCCGGGAGATGATCGGCCGCTCGTGCAGCCCGAGCCCGAGACCGTGCCCGAACTGCAGCCCGAATGCGGCCATCTCGCTCTCGAAGCCGAACTCGGTCGCCCGCGGCCACACCGCCGCGATCTCGTCGGTGCCCACGCCCGGCTTCACCGCGGCGATCGCGGCGTCCATCCACTCCCGTGCCTTCGTGTACGCGTCCCGCTGGCTCGCCGTCGCACTGCCCACCGAGAACGTCCGGTAGTAGCAGGTCCGATATCCGTTGTAGGAGTGGATGATGTCGAAGAACGCCTGGTCCCCCGGCCGGATCAGCCGGTCGGAGAAGTTGTGCGGGTGCGGGTTGCAGCGCTCGCCGGAGACCGCGTTGATCGCCTCGACCTGGTCAGAGCCCATCTCGTAG
>Ga0308176_10002302_pt1 | contig 11992 bp, 11 predicted proteins | sample PhyCR2_3_FD_203890 | JGI IMG/M metagenome (GOLD analysis project Ga0308176, IMG submission 203890) | Soil microbial communities from UC Gill Tract Community Farm, Albany, California, United States - DLSLS.C.R2 | ecosystem: Environmental > Terrestrial > Soil > Agricultural land | place: USA... | reverse complement strand
GGGCGTGTGCGGGTCGCGGGCGAGGAGGGCTGCGGCAAGGCCGGCGCCGGCGGTCCCGACGTAGGCCGGGCCCCTCAGCCGGGCAGCCGGCGGGGACGAGGCGCGGGCAGGCGCGGCGCCGGGAGCGACCGCGACGCCCACGGGGTCAGCTGACGCCGGAGGAGTTCGAGCTGCGCGAGGTGACCGGCGGCACGTCCTTGGCGCCGTAGCCGGCCATGCCGAGCACCTTGCCGGCGACCACGCCGACGACGCAGATCACGGCGCCGACGACGAAGAGGGTGACGCTGGTGACGACGACCGACCACGCCATGACCGCGGAGCCGACCAGGAGGACCGTCACGGCCGTCCACGCGGCGACGCTGTGGCCGTGGTCTTCGTGGATCTCGTGCTCTGCCATGGTGCCTGGCTCCTGGGGAGGTGAGGGGTGGTCGTTCGCACCCATTCTGTCAGGTGCCGGACGCGTCGTCGCGCACGGTGGGGTCGTCCCCCGCGTCGAGGCGGTCCCAGTCGCTGGCCACGCGCTGGCCCCGCGCGCCGGCTGCCGCACCGGGCGCCTCGTACCGGGCCCCGAGCCCACGCCACCCGCGCGCCCCGAACCAGCCGCCGACGGCCGCGAGGAGCAGCAGCGCGCAGGCGACCAGCGCCACCCACGGCCAGGCGGTCGGCGTCGCGTGGGTCTCCAGCGTGCCGGTGCGGCCCAGGGAGCGTGCCGCCTCCCGGCCGAGGGCGTCCTGCGGGGCGATGGCCACGTGGGCGGCCAGCCAGGCCTCGCCCAGCGCCGCCAGCGCCAGCACCACCACGGTGACCCGCCGCACGACCGGCCCGCTCGTGGTGCTCGCGAGGGCCGCGGCCGCGGCCACCAGCGCGAGCGCGACGACGCCGGACGCCACCTGGCTGCCGGTGCCGGTGACCCGGCTCGCGCCCAGCACCGGGTCGTCGACGGTCCCGGTCACCCAGGTGCGCCCGCCGCCGGCCAGCAGCGTCCCCGCCCCCAGCAGGGCGAGCAGGACGACGCTCGCCTTGGACGTCAGCCGCAGGCGCCTCACTGCACGGTCCGCAGGGCCGAGGCGGTGGCGACCGCGCGCAGGGCGGCGGCCGCCTTGTTGACGGTCTCGTCGTACTCGGCCGAGGGCACGGAGTCGGCCACGATGCCAGCCCCGGCCTGCACGTGGGCGGTGCCGTCCTTGATCACGGCGGTGCGGATGGCGATGGCCATGTCGAGGTCTCCGTGGAAGTCGAGGTAGCCGACGACACCGCCGTAGACACCACGGCGACTCGGCTCGTAGTGCTCGATGAGGCTGAGGGCGCGGGGCTTGGGCGCCCCGGACAGCGTGCCCGCCGGGAACGTGGCAGCGAGGACGTCATAGGCCGTGCGTCCCGGAGCCAGGTCGCCCACGACGGTGGACTCGAGGTGGGTGACGTGGGAGTAGCGGCGCACCTGCATCAGCTCCACGACGTCGACCGTGCCCGCCTCGCACACGCGCTGGAGGTCGTTGCGGCCCAGGTCGACGAGCATCACGTGCTCGGAGCGCTCCTTGGGGTCGGCGAGCAGGTCCTCGGCGAGGCGCAGGTCGTCCTCCGGCGTCTTGCCCCTCGGCCGGGACCCGGCGATGGGGTGGGTGATCGCGCGGCGGCCCGTCACCTTGACCAGGGCCTCCGGGGACGACCCGACGACGTCGTATGCGGTCCCGTCCTCGAGCGGCAGGCGCAGGAGGTACATGTAGGGGCTCGGGTTGGAGGTGCGCAGGGCGCGGTAGACCTCGAGCGCGTCGGCCTGGCACGGCGTGGAGAACCGCTGGGACAGCACGACCTGGAAGACCTCCCCCGCACGGATGTCCTCCTTGGCGAGCTCGACCATCTCCTCGAAGTCGGCCTGGGCGTAGTTGCTGCGCACCTCGCCGCGCGCCCGCTCGAAGGCAGCGGGGTCGACGGTGGCGACGGTGCTGGGTGCCGCCGCCGCCAGCGCGGTCGTCATGGTGTCGAGCCGGGCCACGGCACCGGCCCAGGCGTCCTCGACCCGCTCGTCGGTGTCGTCGAAGTTGACCGCGTTGGCCACCAGCAGGACCGAGCCGTCGGCGTGGTCGAGGACCGCGAGGTCCGTGGCGAGCATCATCGTGATCTCGGGCAGGCCCAGCTCGTCGGGGACGGTGGACGGCACCTTCTCCCAGCGGCGTACGGCGTCGTAGGTGATCGCGCCGACCATGCCACCGGTCAGCGGCGGCAGGCCCTCGATGGGCTCGGTGGCCAGGGCGGCGACGGTCTCGCGCAGCGCGTCGAGCGGGCTGCCGTCGGTGGGCACCCCGACCGGCGGCTCCCCCACCCAGTGCGCCACGCCCTCGCGCTCGGTGAGCACCGCGCCGCTGGCTGCGCCGACGATCGAGTAGCGCGACCACACGCCGCCGTGCTCAGCCGACTCCAGCAGGAACGTGCCGGGGCGGTCACCGGCGAGCTTGCGGTAGAGCCCGACCGGCGTCTCGGCATCGGCCATGAGCCGGCGCACGACCGGGATGACCCGCCGGTCGCGGGCCAGCACCTGGAACACCTCCAGGCTCGGCCAGGTCGACCCGAACGCGAGGTCGGGGGCTGGGTCGAGGGTCCCGTCAGCCATGCGACACCGCGGCACCGAGGTCACCGGCGTCGAAGCAGGTGCGGTCGCCGGTGTGGCAGGCGGCCCCGACCTGGTCGACCCGCACGAGCAGGGCGTCGCCGTCGCAGTCGAGGGCGACCGACCTCACCAGCTGGACGTGCCCGCTCGTGTCGCCCTTGCGCCAGTACTCCTCACGGCTGCGCGACCAGAACGTCACCCGGCCCTCGGTGAGGGTGCGGCGCAGGGCCTCGTCGTCCATCCACCCGAGCATGAGCACCTCGCCCGTGTCGTGCTGCTGGACCACGGCCGCGACGAGCCCCTGGGGGTCGCGCTTGAGCCGGGTGGCGATGCTGGGGTCGAGGACGGCGGGGTCGGTCACCCGCCCCATTGTGCCGAAGTGCGCACCGCTGCCCGGGCGCGGGTCGCGGACCGGACCGCGTGCGAGCCGCCCCTCACAGGGACGTGACCCGGGTGCCGGCCGCCGTGACGTGGACCAGGTGGTGGTCGGGCACCTCGTCCCAGCCCGGGGAGTCGTCGGGCTCGCTCGCGACGAGGCAGCCCCGGTCGTCCTCGCGCAGCCAGAGGGTGTCGCCCCACCGCGTCGCGAGCAGCTCGTCGCGCGAGAGGAGCAGGAGGTTGAGCCGGGCGCCCGGGTCGGCCGCGGCCACGTCGGCGAGCGTGCGCCCCACCCGGTGCGGGCCCTCGGCCACCACCCGCGCCGCGAGCAGCGCCGCGTCGCAGGCCGACTCGGCAGCCAGGCTCGGCCCGACCGCCTCGCGGGCCACCCGCCCGTTGTGCGACACCAGCCAGCCGTCGTGGAGGAACGGTGCCGCAGCCGTCGCGTCGGCCGGCATGCCCTCGCTGGCCGAGCGCACCGCGGCGAGGACCCTGCGTGCCACCAGCACCGGAGCCACGGACGCGAGGTTGGCGTCGGACCACATCGGCTTGTCCGAGCGCCACCGCACCGGGTCCCCACCCTCGTCGGGGTGCAGGCCGACACCCCACCCGTCGGCGTTGACCGTGCCGTGGGCCTGCCGCCTCGGCGCCCACGACTGGGTCAGCAGGCCGTGCGCCGGGCGCAGGACGAGGTCGGCGACGCTGGTGGGCTCGCCCCACCAGGCGAGGTGGCGGCACACCTCAGGCGTCCCAGGCGAGGCGGACCCCGGTGAAGATCTGCCGCCGGAACGGGTGGTCCCAGTTGCGGAACGACGGCCGCACCGTCGAGGCCGCGGTCGCCCAGGACCCTCCCCGCAGCACGCGGTAGTCACCACCGAAGAAGGGCGCGCTGTACTGCGCGTAGAGCATCGGGCTGAACCCGGGCCACGGCTCGAACCCCGAGGAGGTCCACTCCCACACGTCGCCGATGAGCTGCTCCACGCCGTACGCGGAGGCACCAGCGGGCAGTGACCCCACCGGCGCGGGGCGCAGGGCTCCCCCGCCGAGGTTGGCCGTCCCGGGACTGGGCGCGCCGTCGCCCCAGGGCCAGCGGCGACGCCGTCCGGCCACGGGGTCCCAGGCGCAGGCCTTCTCCCACTCGACCTCCGTCGGGAGCCGGGCGCCGGACCACCGCGCGAACGCCTCCGCCTCGAAGTGGGTGACGTGCTGCACGGGCTCGTCGGCGGGGATGTCCTCGACCACCCCGAACCGGGTGCGGCTGCCGTCCTCGTGCCACGCCATCGGCCGCTCCAGGCCGGCCTCCTGCCGGTGCTGCCAGCCCCGCTCGGACCACAGCTCGGGGCGGGTGTAGCCGCCGGCCTCGACGAACGCCTGCCACTGGGCGTTGGTGACCGGGACGCGCCCGATGCGGAACGCGGGGACGTCGACGACGTGGGCGGGGCGCTCGTTGTCGAGGGACGTCGGCTCCTGCAGCGGGTCGACGCCGAGCACGAACTCCCCGGCGGGGACCAGGACGGCGTCGCGGGGCACCGGGCGGCCGGGCGGCAGGGCCCGGGTGGGGCTGAGCACCGGGCCACCGGCCCGCAGCTGCAGGGTGGCCAGCATCGTCTCGTCGTGCTGCTCCTCGTGCTGGACGACCATCGCGAAGGGGAAGACGTCGGTGGCGCGGTCGAGGGCGTCGAGCACCCGCCCGCGCACCTCCCGGCCGTAGCGGCGCGCCTCGACGGGAGGCAGGAGCGGCAGCGTCGGCCGGATCGCGCGCGGCTGGGTGAACGCGTCGTAGAGCGCGTCGACCCCGGGCGGCAGGAGTCCCGGCCGCGCCGCGTCACCCTCCCGGATGAGCCAGAGCTCCTCCTGCTGCGAGATGTGCGCGAGGTCCCAGACCAGCGGGCTCATGATCGGGCTGTGCTGCGCGAAGAGCTCCTGCTCGTCGAGCTCGGTCAGCCAGGTGGTGCGGGCCCGGGCCAGCTCCAGGTGCCGGGCGACCTCGGTGGCGTCCAGCGGACTCTGGGGACTCTGCAGACTCGGCTCAGGCATGGGACAGCTCCTCCATGACCGTCGCAGGGCCTCGCCTGCGCAGGTCGTCGGTGACCAGGGTGCCGGGGCTGCGGCCCTCGGCCGCAAGCTCCGCGAGCTCGACAACGGTGTCCTGCACCGCGGCGGGGACGACCTCCGCCGCCGCGCGCAGGCAGGCATGCGCCACGTCGCGCAGGACCGGGTCGGCCAGCCCGTCACGCGCAGCCGCCGCCGACAGCGTGGCAGTGCGGTCGACCGCACGGTCGACGGTGGCGTGCAGGGACGGCTCGTCCATCCACGCCGTGGTGACCGCGGCGACGGCCGGCCACCACCGGTGGGGCAGCACGTCGAGGCACCGCAGCTCGAGCCAGCCGCGCAGCCGCACCGGCGGGAACAGGGTCGTCAGCTGGCGGTGGACGTCGGCCACGGTGGCGGGCGGCCAGCCACCCGGGTCGGTGACCCACTGCCGCAGGCTGCGCCGCTCGTCCGCGGCCGCCAACCCGCCGTCCGGCGTCGGCACCAGGACCACCTCGGTCTCGAGCGCTCGGGCAGCCCACGAGCCCGCCGGGTCGGTGGCCTCGGTCAGCGGACCTGCCCGCAGCTCGCCGAGCCCGGCCCACGCGCGCTGCCGGGCCGAGTGCCAGCCCGTGTCACGGCCCTCGAGGAACGCCGACGAGCCGCTCACGGCGGTGAGCAGCGGCGCCAGCCCCTGCGCACGGCGTACCCGGGAGGACCACTGCTCCGCAGGCCCCGCCTCGAGGTTGACCTGCAGGGCCGCCGTCGAGCACATCATCGTCGCGCCGTGCCTGCGCGTGCCGGCGGAGGCGGCGAACCACCGCTCCATCGCCGTGTAGCGCTCGCCCCGGTGGACCCGTCGCGGCGGCCGCAGCGGGTCGGCCCCGAGCAGCACCCAGCCCAGGCCCTCACGCGCCAGCGCTGCCCGGACCACCGCGGTGTCCTCCTCCATGGCGGCGAGGGCCGTCGCGATGTCCGGGTGGGGTGCGGAGGAGACCTCCACCTGCCCACCCGGCTCCAGCGTGGTCCGGCCCCCGCGGGGCAGCTCGGCGTGGCGGGCGGCCACCTCGAGCAGCACGTCGTAGGGCGGGGGCGCCGTCACGTCGTGCCGGACCAACGCGTGGCCCTCCACCTCGAGCCCTACCGTCCCCACGGGCCGGTCGGAGAGGGCGAGCGAGCGCACCAGGTCGTGCGCCTCGTCGAGGCCGACCACGACGTCGTCAGGTGGGGACGTGGTGGTGGCGGGTCGGTGGTCGGTGGATGTGGTCACAGGTCCTGCCCCTCGCGGTCCGGGCCGGATCCACTGCGGGATCCGCGGGTCATCGGGGCGACCGGGCTGGCTGGACCAGGCCGTCCGCGAACCATCATGCATCAGGCCACGGACAGCGACCTGTCGAGCAGGTGCGGGTGGAGGGCTCAGCCGCGCTGCTGCGCCGACCAGGAGGCGTACAGCGCGGAGTACACGCCGCCGGCCCGCACGAGCTCGCGGTGCGGGCCGCGCTCGACGACGCGGCCGCGGTCGACGACGACCACCTCGTCGGCGGCCTCGGCGGTCGAGAGCCGGTGGGCGATCGCCACGGAGGTGCGGCCCCGGGTGAGGCCCTCGAGCGCGCGCTGGAGCCGGACCTCCGTCGAGGGGTCGACGGCCGAGGTCGCCTCGTCGAGGACGAGGAGGTCGGGGTCGGCGAGGTAGGCGCGGGCCAGGGCGACGAGCTGCCGCTCCCCCGCCGACAGCGACTCGCCGCGCTGCCCCACCTCGGTGGCCAGGCCCTGCGGCAGGCCCGCCAGCCAGGCGTCGAGCCCCAGCTCGGTGATGGCCAGGGTGATGTCGTCGTCGGTGGCTTCGGGGCGCCCGAACCGCACGTTCTCGCGCAGCGTCGCGTCGAAGAGGAAGCCCTCCTGCGGCACCAGGACGACGCGCTCGCGCAGCGAGGAGAACCGCACGTCGCGCAGGTCGACGCCGTCGACGCGCACGGTGCCCGAGGTGGGGTCCATGAGCCGCGTGAGGAGCTTGGCCAGCGTGGACTTGCCGGACCCCGTCTCGCCGACGATGGCGACCCGCGAGCGGGGGGCGATGGACAGGTCGACGGCGTGGAGCACCGTGTCGCCGCCGGGGTAGGCGAAGGAGACGCCCTGGAAGTCGACGGTGATGGGACCGCGCGGCAGGACCTGCCCGGCGTCGCCGGGGTCGGCCACGTCGGCCCGGGTGTCGACGACGCCGATGACGCGGCGCCAGCCGGCGACGGCGTTCTGGAGCTCGTTGAGGATCTCGGTGGCCTGCTGCACGGGCTGGGTGAAGAGGTTGACGAGGAAGAGGAAGGCGAGCAGCTGGCCGAGCGTGAGGTCGTCGTGGACCGCCTGGACGGTGCCCACGACGAGGACGACCGCGAGCGTGAGACCGGCGACGAGCTGCCCCGAGGAGAAGGCGACCACCGACCGCACCTGGGCCCGGACGGCGGCTGCACGGTGCGCCTCGATCGCGGCGTCGATGCGCGTGGCGGTGCGGTCCTCCACGCCGTACGCCCTGATCGTCGCGGCGCCGACCACGGACTCGGACACGGCCGCGAGCAGGTCGCCGACACGCTCGCGGACCGCGGTGTAGGCCCGGCCCACGATGACCTGGAACCGGCGGATGACGAACAGCAGCGGGACGAAGCAGAGCCACACCACCGCCGTCAGCAGCGGGCTGTAGAACAGCATCAGCCCCGTGGCCACGGCGATCTGCCCGAGGCTGAGGACGAGGATGATCCCGCCGAACTGCACGAACTGGGAGATGGTGTCGACGTCGGAGGTCACCCGGCTCACCATCGAGCCGCGGCGCTCGGTGTTCTGGGTGAGCGTGGACAGGTCGTGGATGTGGCGGAAGGCCCGCAGCCGCAACGACGCCAGCCCCGCCTCGGACGCGCGGAAGAGCCGCACGTTGACGGCGTACGCGGACAGCGCGGTCGCGACCACGGCGATGAGGGCGAGCAGGACGTAACGGGTGACCAGGGCGGGGTCGGGGCCGCCCCTGCCGAGCAGGCCGTGGTCGGTCGTCTGCTGCACGACGAACGGCACGACCACCCGGCCGACGGTGGTCACGGCGGCGAGCGCCAGGGTGACGCCGATGCCGCGCCGCAGCTCCGGGGACAGCTCGAGGCCCCGGCGCAGCGTGGCGACGGTGCCGAGGTCGGAGGTGGCCTCGATCGAGGTGCTCATCGGACGACCTCCTCCTCGTCGGCGCTGACGGCGGCGCGCTCGGCCGCCTCACGGGCGTAGGCGGTGACGAGGCGCTCGTAGCCCTCGCACCGCTCCTGCAGCTCGCGGTGGGTGCCGTGGTCGACCACGCGCCCGTGCTCGACGTAGACGATCTCGTCGGCGAGGGTGATCGTGGACATGCGGTAGGCGACCACGAGCACGGTCGTGCCCCGGCTGGAGCGGCGCAGGCCGGCGAGGATCGCCTGCTCCACCGCCGGGTCGACCGCGCTGGTGGCGTCGTCGAGCACCAGCAGCTGGGGTGTGCGGATGATGGCCCGCGCCAACGCGACTCGCTGCCGCTGGCCGCCCGAGAGGGACGCGCCGCGCTCCCCCACACGGGTGTCCAGGCCGGCGGGGAGCTCCGCGACGAAGGTGTGCGCCTGGGCGACCTCGAGGGCGGCCCACACCTGCTCGTCGGTGTGGTCGGCGCCGAGGGTGATGTTGCCGCGGACGGTGTCGTCGAACATGAACGTCTGCTGCGGCACCAGGGCGGCGACCGACGAGACACCGCCCCGGGCGACGCGCCTCAGGTCGGTGCCGTCGAGGGTGACGTCCCCGCGGTCGGGGTCGACGAGGCGGAGCGTCAGGTTGGTCAGGGTCGACTTCCCGGACCCGGTCGGGCCCACGAGGGCCACCGTCGAACCGGCGGGCACGTCGATGCTCACGTCGTGGATGGCCTGGAAGCGGGACTCCTGCCCCGCCTCGTCGACGATGTCGTAGGAGTAGTCGACGCCACGCAGCTGCGACCGGGCGGCGCCGGAGTCCTTGAGCCGCTCGCCGCCGAAGGCGAGCTCGCCGCGGGCCTTGAGCACGGCGTCGACCCGGTCCCAGCCGACGACGGTGCGGGGCAGCTCGCCGAGCACCCAGCCGAGCGCACGGACCGGGAACGCCAGCACGGAGATGAGGTAGGCGACCTGCACCACGGCGGCGGGCTGGAGCGCCCCGACGGCCACCTGGTGGGTGCCGACGGCGAGCACGGTGAGGGTGCCGATGGTGGGGATGGCCTCGATGACGGGATCGAAGGTGCCCCTCGTGCGGCCGACGTCGACGTTCGCCGCCTGGAGCCGGCGGGTGACCTCCTCGAACCGTGCTGCCTCCTGCTCCTCGCGCCCCATGGACTTCACGACGAGCGCTGCCTCGAAGCTCTCGTGCGCGACCTCGCTGACCTCCGCGCGCAGCTGTTGGGCTCGGGAGACCCGGGGCGACATCGCCCGCTGGAACACGAGGTTGGCAAGGAACAGCGCCGGGAAGACCGTGAGCCCGATGACCGCCATGAGGGGGTCGACGAGCACCATCTGCACGATGCCGGCGATGAGCATGACGATGACGCCCAGCGCCATGGGCAGCGGGGCGAACACGTTCCACGTCGCCTCGACGTCGGCGTTGGCGTTGGACAGCAGCTGCCCCGACGGGTGGCGGTGGTGCCACGACAGGGGCAGGCGGAGGTACTGGCGGGTGACCTCGCGCCGGTAGCCGGCCGCGACGTTGTACATGGTGTAGCCGGCGGCGATGCGCCGGATGACGACGCCGACGACGTTGAGGAGCACCGCCCCCGCAACCCAGGCGAAGATCGTGAGGAGCTGGGCCCGCGTCACGGTGCCCGCCTTCACGGCCGGCTGGATCTGCTCGCGCGTCACCTTCCCGATGGCGGACGCGGTCAGGACGGTCATGACGCCGTAGAGGGTGCTGCCCGCGACGGCGAACGCGAACCAGCGCGGCTCGCGCCGGATCCCCACCCCGACGATGGCGAGGCTCCGGCGCAGCGACGGCGCGGCGTCGACGGACACGGGGTACCTCCGGTGGAGCTCGAGTGGGATCGGGTGTCACCTTCTCACGGGCCGCCGGCATGCATGATGGGGACCATGACGCACCTCGCCCGGGCCGAGCGCGACGCCTTCTGCGACACCCTCCTCGCCGTCGGCCCGGGGGCACCGACCCTGTGCTCGCCGTGGAGCGCCGCCGACCTCGCAGCGCACGTGGTGGTCCGCGACCGGCGCCCCGACCTCGCACCCGGCATCTGGGTGCCCGCCCTGGCGCACCGCCTCGAGGAGGGACAGGCGGCGTACGCAGCCAGGCCCTTCCCCGAGCTGGTCGAGCTCGTGCGCTCGGGACCACCGCTCTGGTCGCCGGTGCGGCTCCCCCCGGTCGACGACGCGGTCAACCTCGTGGAGCTCTACGTCCACCACGAGGACGTGCTCCGCGGTGACGAGCGACCGGGTCCCCGCCGGGTGCTGGCCGACCGCGAGTCCCGGGCGCTGTGGGGCTCGCTGTCGCGCCTGGCCCGGCTGTTCTTCCGCCGCAGCCCGGTCGGCGTCGTGCTGCGCACCCCCGACGGCCGGAGCCTGCACGCCCGCAGCACCACCGAGCTCGGCACCGTGGTCCTCGAGGGACGGCCCGAGGAGCTCCTGCTCACGGCGTACGGGCGCCGGCGGGTGGCCGACGTGGAGGTGACCGGTGGCGAGGAGGCCGTGGCCGCCCTCTGGGCCGCCCCGCTCGGCCTGGCCTGACCGCCCGCGCTCATGACCGCCGTCGGCTGACCGCGCACGTCGGGACGGGCCGCCTGCGGTGTTGCCGCGCTGTCCCTGTCGGCCGGGACAGCCGGCCCAGCACGGTGGTGACACCAACGAAGAGGCCCGAGAGGGCACGTCCAAGGAGTCACCGTGAGCACCACCGAGTTCAGCCAGCGCCACCTCGTCCGTGACGACGTCACGACCACCACCCCACCCGTTCCCACGTCCGACGCCGCCGCGCACCGCAGCGGCGCCGACCACTCCCGGCTCGGCCGCGGCCGCGCCTGGGCCCTCGCCGGCCCCCTCGCGGCAGTCCTCGCCACCGTGGGCTCGATCGTCGCCGACCTCGGCAACCCCGTGTACGACGCAGCCACCTCCGGCGACGCGGGCAAGGTCGTGGCGGTCCTCGCCGAGCACCGGGTGGCCCTGACGGCCTACCACGTGCTGGTGTCGGCAGCGGCGGTGCTGCTGCTCGTCTTCGCCGCCGGGCTCACGCGCAGGCTGCGCCTGTCCCTGCCCGCGACGAGCATGCTCCCGGGGCTCGCGGGCCTGGGCGTCGCTGTCACCGCGGTGATGCAGCTGATGGGCACCGCCCTCGACACCGAGGTCATCGAGGCGGTCGGGCGGCCGGAGAGCTTCGTCGACGAGACGGCGGCGCTCTACGCCCACTGGATCGGCACCGTCCCCTACCTGTGGACCGCCGTCGGCCTGAGCGGCCTCGCCGTCGCCGCGGCCGCCCTGCGGCACCGGGCGCTCCCGCGCTGGGTCGGTGTCGCCGGGCTCGTGCTCGGGGCGCTGACGGTGCTCGCCGGGGTCTCCCCGCTGGAGTACATGGCGGGCCTGCCCGGGACCATCTGGGCCGTCGTCACCGGGCTGGGGCTGGCGGTGGGAGACCGTGCCTTCCGTGGCGGAAACGCCTCTCCCGCAGCCTGATCCCCGTCATCATCGTCCTGTGACGGCTGACGTGGCCCTGACCCGCCGCCGCCAGCGAGCCCTCCTCGGGCTCCTGGCGGCGGCGGGCTCCGGCGTGTTCGCGGCCACCGTGGTGCTCGCCGCGCAGGTCACACCCGGCCAGCGGGCCGCGTACGGCCTCAACCTCGCCCCCGGCTGGGACTCCGGCCTCAACGGGCTGGCGCTGCTCCTGCTCGGGCTCGTCGTCCTCCGATCGCTGCCCGGCCAGGCCACCGGCCGGGTCCTGGCGGCGTCCGGGTTCTTCTGGCTCCTGGTCGGG
>Ga0308176_10002300_pt1 | contig 12000 bp, 10 predicted proteins | sample PhyCR2_3_FD_203890 | JGI IMG/M metagenome (GOLD analysis project Ga0308176, IMG submission 203890) | Soil microbial communities from UC Gill Tract Community Farm, Albany, California, United States - DLSLS.C.R2 | ecosystem: Environmental > Terrestrial > Soil > Agricultural land | place: USA... | reverse complement strand
GCAGCGCCTCGCAGAGCAACAGCGACGCCTCGGTCTACATCTGGGCGCGTGCGGACACCCCGCCGGCGGTCATCCGGGCGCTCAACGGCAGCGGCCTGTCCAACCCCACCACCGAGGTGGCGACCAAGCACCTGCTCGACCAGGACGCGTTCGCGCTGGCCCTGCGGCTGTACGTCGTGGTGACGGTGCTGGTGATCCTGCTCGCGCTGGCCGGACTCGCCGCCAACCTCGCCGTGCAGCTGCCGGCGCGACGCCGCGACGCGGCGTCCCTGCGGGTGGTCGGGGTGAAGCGTCGATCGGTGATGATCGGCGTGGTCCTGGAGTTCGTGGTCGTGCTCGGCGCGGCGGCCGTCGCCGGGGTGGCCGCCGGTGGGGTCGCCCAGTACGTCGTGGTGCGCTCGGTGACGCTCGGCTTCGTCGACTCGTCGTTCGTGCCGCGCGTCGTCCCGTCCTTCGACCTCGGCTCGGCGGTCGCCCTCAGCGCCGTCGTGCTGGTCGTGCTCGTCGTCGCGGCGTCGGCGTTCGCGTTCCTGACCGTGCGTGGCGCGCGCGCCTCGTCGCTGCGCGAGGACGCCCGCTGACAGGACCCGACAAACCGGGATGCGCGACGTGCCTGCGTCGCGGACAATGACGCCTCGTGGGCCACGTGGACGTCGCCGGAGTGCACTTCGAGCTGCCTGACGGCCGGGTGCTGCTGAACGACGTCTCGTTCCGGGTCGGCGACGGCGCGAAGGTGGCACTGGTCGGTGCCAACGGCGCCGGCAAGACCACGCTGCTGCGGATCATCACCGGAGACCTGGTGCCGCAGGCCGGCGTGATCACGCGCACCGGTGGGCTCGGCGTGATGCGCCAGATGGTCGGCCTCGCGCTGGGGGACGACCCGACGGTGGCCGACCTGCTGCTCTCGGTGTCGCCCGTGCGGGTGCGTGAGGCGACCGCCGACGTCGAGCGCTGCGAGCTCGCGCTGATGGAGGACGACGACGAGAAGACCCAGATGCGGTACGCCGAGGCCCTGGCGGAGTACGCCGATGCCGGCGGCTACGACCTCGAGGTCATCTGGGACGTCTGCACCGTGCGCGGTCTCGGCGTGCCCTACGACCGCGCCAAGTACCGCGCGTTGCGGACGCTCTCCGGCGGGGAGCAGAAGCGGCTGGTGCTGGAGTACCTTCTGGCCGGCCCCGACGAGGTGCTGTTGCTCGACGAGCCCGACAACTTCCTCGACGTACCGGGCAAGATCTGGCTCGAGGGGCGCATCCGCGAGTCGGAGAAGACGATCCTGTTCATCAGCCACGACCGGGAGCTGCTCGACAACACCGCGACCCGGATCGTGACCGTCGAGCTCGGCGCCGCGGGCAACCTGGTGTGGACGCACCCGGGCGGCTTCGCGTCGTACCACGAGGCCCGGCGTGACCGGTTCGCCCGGCTCGAGGAGATGCGGCGGCGCTGGGACGAGGAGCACGCGAAGATCAAGGCGCTCGTGCTCCGGCTGAAGATCAAGGCCGAGTACAACGACGGCATGGCCGCGCAGTACAAGGCGGCGCAGACCCGGCTCCGGAAGTTCGAGGAGGCCGGTCCGCCCATCGAGCAGCCGCGCGAGCAGCAGGTCTCGATGCGGCTCAAGGGCGGCCGGACCGGCAAGCGCGCGGTCGTCTGCGAAGACCTCGAGCTGCTGGTCTCGAGCGGGGTCGGGACGACCGGGCTCATGCATCCCTTCGATCTCGAGATCTGGTACGGCGAGCGGGTCGCCGTGCTGGGCAGCAACGGCTCCGGGAAGTCACACTTCCTGCGACTGCTCGCCGCCGGCGGCTCCGACCCCGACGTCGAGCACCGCCCCGTCGACTCGGTCCGGATCGAGCCGGTCCGCCACACGGGCAAGGCCAAGCTCGGTGCACGCGTGCGGCCGGGCTGGTTCGTCCAGACCCACGAGCATCCCGAGCTGGTCGGCCGCACCCTCCTGGAGATCCTGCACCGCGGCGACGGGACGCCCGACGGCCGCACCGGGATGGGTCGCGAGGCGGCGGCCCGGGTCCTCGACCGCTACGAGCTCGCCCACGCGTCGGAGCAGCGGTTCGAGTCCCTGTCCGGAGGTCAGCAGGCGCGGTTCCAGATCCTGCTGCTGGAGCTCTCCGGCGCCACGCTGCTGCTCCTCGACGAGCCCACCGACAACCTCGACGTGCAGTCCGCCGAGGCGCTCGAGGAAGGTCTGGAGGCCTTCGACGGCACGGTCGTCGCGGTCACCCACGACCGCTGGTTCGCCCGCGGCTTCGACCGTTTCCTGGTCTACGGCGCCGACGGTGACGTCTACGAGTCCGACGGCCCGGTCTGGGACGAGACCCGGGTCCGCCGCGCCCGTTGAGTCGGAAGTCTGCCGGCTGGCACGGGACCCGGGGGCGTCACCGGCGCTGGACGCCTCCCGGGCCCCGAGATCAGGAGTTCTGCGTGGAGGCGTCGGAGTCGAGCGTCACCTGCACGGTGTGGGTGCTGCCGCCGCGCTCGTAGGTGAGCGTCACCTCGTCGCCGGGGCGGTAGGAGCGCACCATCGCGACCAGGGAGTCGGAGGAGGTGATCAGGTGGTCGTCGAGCTTGGTGATCACGTCACCGGACTTCAGCCCGGCGTTCGCCGCCGCGGAGCCCGCGTTGACCTGGCTGACCTTCGCTCCGTCGGTGATCTGGGCGCCCTGGCTGCTCGCGGCGTCCTCGACGCCGATGCCGAGCCGGGCGTGGGTGGGCGTCTCGCCCTTGATCATCTGCTGCACGATCGGCAGCACCTCGTCGATCGGGATCGCGAAGCCGAGGCCGATCGAGCCCGGCTCGCCCTGCTGGGTCGACTGGTCCGTCGCGGTCTGGATCGCGGCGTCGATGCCGACGACCTGGCCCGAGAGATTGACCAGCGGGCCGCCGGAGTTGCCCGGGTTGATCGCGGCGTCGGTCTGGATCGCGGGGTAGACCGTGGCGTTGCCGTTGCTGACCTGGCCGACGTTGACCGGCCGGTTCAGGGCGCTGACGATGCCGCTCGTGACGGTCGCGTCGAGGCCGAACGGCGAGCCGATCGCGACGACGCCCTGGCCCACCTGCAGGCCCGACGAGTGGCCGAGCGTCGCAGGGGTGAGCCCCGTGACGCCCTGGGCCTGGATCACGGCGGTGTCGGTCAGCGGGTCGGTGCCCAGCACCTTCGCGGTCGCGTGCGAGCCGTCGTTGAACGAGACGCTCAGGTCGCCGGTCCTGCCGGCGAGCGCGACGACGTGGTTGTTGGTGAGGATCTTGCCGTCGGCACTGAGGATGATGCCCGAGCCCGAGCCGGAGCCGTTGGCGCCGCTGACGTCGATCATCACCACCGAGGGCAGCACTCCCTGCGCGACCTTCTCGATCGGGCCGGTGGCCGCGGTCTGGGCGGTCGACGAGCCGCTCTGCGCGATCACGGGTGAGGCCTGGACGTCGTCGTGGGTGGAGGTCCACACGGCCGCACCGCCGACTCCGGCGGCCCCGCCGAAGAGGAGGCTGGCCGCCACGACCGTGGCGGCCAGCCCCTTGCCTCGCAGCCCGTTGCGGGGACGCCGCTCCGGCGGGAGAGCCGGGGCCGTCGCGTCCTGGCCGAGGGTGGGACGGCCGTCCTCCGGCTGGGCTGCATACCCGTACGGCGACCAGGTCGCGGGCGGGGAGGGCGGCTCCTGACCCCACTCGCGTCGGTTCTCCGGCTCGCTGCCGTACGGGTCGTGCGTCATGTCCCTGACGGTGCCGGGGGATCCTGGGAAGACCCTGAGACAGCGCTGGGGTGTTCGGAAGAAGCCCGGCTGATCAGAGGATGCGGCGTACGACGTCTCCACGTCGTACGACGCCGCCCCGGACGACCCGCGCGTTGAGGCCGCGCAGCCGCAGCCGGCTGCCCTCCTCGCTGTTCACGAACGCCACGGCGTCCTCGCCGAAACGGGCCAGGAACTTCTTGCATCCCGCGTGCGGCTTGGCGCTGACCTCGAGGACGACGTCGTCGCCGGCCGCGATCCGGGTGCCCGTCGGGAGGTTGTCGTGCGAGAGGTCGAGGTCGACGTAGAGCTGGTCGCCCGCCAGGGCCTGGACGTCCTCGGTGTCGCCGAGCAGCCGGGCCATCCGGGCGTTCATCACGGTGATCATCGAGTCGAGGTGCCGCCCCTCGGCGACGGCGCGGGTCGTGGCGCGGCTGCGCCAGTTGTCGCCGACGAGCCCGTCGGCCATGTCGAGGACGGCCTCGTCGAGCAGCTCGCGAGCGGCGTGCTCCGGGCGGCGCACGATCATCTCCAACGTGCCGACCTCGCTCGGCGCCGAGCGGAGACGGCCGAGCTGGGCCTCGAGGGCGGTGGCGGTGAGCGTCGGCACGCGACGATCCTCCCAGGCGAGGGACATCTAGGCTGCGCCGGGTGAGGAACCCGTGGCGGAGCTTCGACTGGAACGTGCGCAGCTGTGGCTGGCACGGCCACGTGACCTGGGCGCCGACCGAGGACCGGCTCGCCGAGCGGCTGCACGTCGAGACCGTGGACGGAGTGGCGTGGCGCTGCCTGCGGTGCGGGTCGTTCGTGCCCGGGGACCCGCTCGGCGGTGGACCGGCGGAGGACGCGCCGATCGTCCTGCGGGGCAGGGCCCTGCGTGACGCCTTCATCCTCCGGCTGCTGGCCGTCGAGCGCGGGATCCGCGGCGTACTGCTCGTCGCGCTCGCCTACGGCGTCTACCGCTTCGAGGGCGCCCAGGACTCACTCCAGCGAGTCTTCGACGACTACCTGCCGCGACTTCGCCCCATCGCCGAGCACGCCGGCGTGGACCTGCAGTCGACCGGACCGGTGAGGCTCATCCAGAAGGCGCTCGCGGCCGACCCGCACACCCTGACGCTGGTCTCCCTCGGCGTCCTGGCGTACGGCGCGCTGGAGCTGCTCGAGGCGGTGGGGCTGTGGCTGATGAAGCGCTGGGGTGAGTACGTCGCGGTCGTCGGCACCGCGATCTTCCTGCCCCTGGAGATCTACGAGCTCGCGGAACGGGTCACCTGGCTGCGCGTGGTCGCCTTCCTGCTCAACGTGTTCGCCGTGGTCTACATCGTGTGGACCAAGCGGCTGTTCGGCTTCCGCGGTGGCCGCGAGGCGTTCGAGGCCGAGCGGCACTCGGCGTCGCTGCTGGAGGTCGAGAAGGCCGCGACCTAGACGCTCAGGCCCAGCGCTCCGACGCGGGGGTGAAGTCCACGGTCCGCTGACCGGTGTAGATCTGCTTGGGCCGGGCGATCTTCTGCTCCTTGTCCTGCACGAGCTCCAGCCACTGGGCCAGCCAGCCCGGCGTACGCCCGATCGCGAACAGCACCGTGAACATCTCCGGCGGGAACTGCAGCGCCTCGTAGATGAGCCCGGAGTAGAAGTCGACGTTGGGGTAGAGCTTGCGCGAGACGAAGTACTCGTCCTCGAGCGCGATCTTCTCCAGCTCCATCGCGATCTCGAGGAGCGGGTTGACCCCGGTCACCTCGAACACGTCCTCGCAGGCCTTCTTGATGATCTGGGCCCGGGGGTCGTAGTTCTTGTAGACGCGGTGGCCGAAGCCCATCAGCCGCTCGTCGCCGTTCTTCACACCCGTGATGAACTCGGGGATGTTCTGCTTGCTCTTGATCCGGCGCAGCATCCGCAGCACGGCCTCGTTGGCGCCGCCGTGCAGCGGGCCGTAGAGGGCGCCGATGCCGCCGGCGACCGCGGAGTAGGGGTCGACCTGCGAGGAGCCGATCGAGCGGACGGCGTTGGTCGAGCAGTTCTGCTCGTGGTCGGCGTGCAGGATGAACAGCACGTCGAGCGCCTTGACCAGCCGCTCGTCGGGGGCGAAGCGGTCCTCGCTCATCCGGAACAGCATCGAGAGGAAGTTCGCGGTGTAGCCGAGCTCGTTGTCGGGGTAGACGAACGGCTTGCCCTGGGCGTGGCGGAAGGCCCACGCGCCCAGCGTCGGCATCTTGGCGATCATCCGCACGATCTGGAGCTGGCGGATCTCGTCGTCGTCGATGTGGCGGGCGTCGGGGTAGAACGTCGAGAGGGCACCCACGGAGGCCATCAGCATGCCCATCGGGTGGGCGTCGTAGCGGAAGCCCTCCATGAACGACTTGACGTTCTCGTGGACGAACGTGTGGTAGGTGATGTCGTGCACCCAGGTCTCGTACTGGGTCTTGCTCGGCAGCTCACCGTGGATCAGCAGATAGGCGACCTCGAGGAACGTCGACTTCTCCGCGAGCTGCTCGATCGGGTACCCGCGGTACTCCAGGATCCCCTTCTCGCCGTCGATGAACGTGACGCTGCTCTTGCACGACGCGGTGTTGACGAAGCCGGGGTCGTAGACCGCCAGCGGAGCGCCGTCGCCGCTCTTGATCTTGCCGAGGTCCGCACCCTTGACCGTGCCGTTGTCGATCGGTACGTCGTACTCCTGGCCGGTGCGGTTGTCGCGGACGGTGAGGGAGTCATTCACCCCGTCAACCTACTTCGGGGTATCACGGAGAGCGAATCCGGTTTCGAGTCAGGGCAGGAGGATTAGGCCGCCGACCTGGGCTGCCGGTAGATTGGGCGGTCGCGACTCCTGCCGTGCCCGACTACGTCGGTCGAGGTGCAGACCCGGATGCAGAGAAGCCGGGCAGTGTTCGTCAGAGGCCGCAGCAGCACCCCCGGTGGGCGACCGCCCGCCGGATCCACGAACGAGTAAGGCAGACGCACGTGCGCACGTACAGTCCCAAGCCCGGCGATGTCCAGCGCGAGTGGCACGTCATCGACGCCACCGACATCGTCCTCGGCAAGCTCGCGGTCCAGGCCGCCAACCTCCTGCGCGGCAAGCACAAGCCGACCTTCGCCCCGCACATGGACATGGGTGACTTCGTCATCGTCATCAACGCCGACAAGGTCGCGCTGACCGGCGACAAGCTGACCTCGAAGATGCTCTACCGCCACTCCGGCTACCCGGGCGGCCTCACGGCCACCTCGGTCGGCAAGCAGCTCGAGAAGGACTCTCGCAAGGTCATCGAGGGCGCCGTGTGGGGGATGCTCCCGAAGAACAAGCTCGGCCGCCAGGTGCTCAAGAAGCTCAAGGTGTACGCCGGCCCCACCCACCCGCACCAGGCCCAGCAGGCCCAGCCGTTCGAGATCACGCAGGTCTCCCAGTGACCCCCACGACTGATCAGCAGACAAGCGAAGGAACTTCCGTGGCTGACGACACGACCACCACCGCGACCGCCGACGCCCCCACCGAGGCGGCCGAGACGTTCACCGCCGACGAGCAGGGCGTGGCCTACACCTCCGAGAGCGCTGCGACCGCCGACCCGGCTCGCCCGGCGACGATCGCGCCCGCCGCCGCCACCGGCCGCCGCAAGGAGGCCGTGGCTCGGGTCCGCATCCTCCCGGGGACCGGCGTGTGGACGATCAACGGTCGCGCGCTCGACTCCTACTTCCCCAACAAGCTGCACCAGCAGGTCGTCAACGAGCCGTTCGCGGCCCTGCAGCTCGACGGTCGGTTCGACGTCATCGCCCGCATCCACGGCGGCGGCATCACCGGCCAGGCCGGTGCGCTGCGACTCGGGGTGGCCCGGGCGCTGAACGCGATCGACGTGGAGGCCAACCGCCCGACCCTGAAGAAGGCCGGTCTGCTGACCCGCGACGCGCGCGTCATCGAGCGCAAGAAGGCCGGTCTGAAGAAGGCTCGCAAGGCGTCGCAGTTCAGCAAGCGCTGATCCCGGCGCCCGTGCGCGGCCGGTCATGACGCCTTCGACGCCTCAGCGGATCTTCGGCACCGACGGGGTCCGCGGGCTCGCCAACGGTGAGATCACCGCCGAGCTCGCGGTCGACCTCGGGGCCGCCGCGGCCAGGGTGCTGGTGGCCCACGGCGGCTTCACCGGGAAGCGTCCCGTGGCCGTGGTGGGTCGCGACACCCGGATCTCCGGGCAGTTCCTCGAGCACGCGGTCGTGGCCGGGCTGGCGTCGGCCGGTGTCGACGTCATCCGGCTCCGGGTGCTGCCGACCCCCGGCGTCGCCTATCTGACCGACGCCCTCGGCGCCGACGTCGGGGTGGTGATCAGCGCCTCGCACAACCCGATGCCCGACAACGGGATCAAGTTCCTGGCCCGCGGAGGCGTCAAGCTCGACGACGCGCTCGAGCGCGAGATCGAGGCCCTGGTCGGACAGCCCTGGGAGCGGCCGGTCGCCGGTGACGTCGGCCGCGTCACGCCGTACGCCCGATCCGTCGAGGAGTACGCCGACCACCTCCTGCGCACCGTCGACACCTCGCTGGCCGGTCTCAAGATCGTCCTCGACTGCGCCAACGGCGCGGCATCCGTGGTCGGACCGCACACCCTGCGTGCGGCCGGCGCCGACGCGTTCGCGATCAACGACGACCCCGACGGGCTCAACATCAACGAGCACTGCGGCTCGACCCATCTCGACGTCGTCCGGGAGGCCGTGCTGGCGCATGGCGCCGACGTCGGCTTCGCGTGGGACGGCGACGCCGACCGCTGCCTGGCCGTCGACCACACCGGCAACGTCGTCGACGGTGACCGGCTGATGGCCGTGCTGGCCCTCGACCTCCACGAGCGCGGTCTGCTCGCCCACGAGACCGTCGTGGCCACGGTGATGAGCAACCTCGGCTTCCTCCAGGGCATGAAGAGGGCCGGGATCGCCGTCCACCAGACCGCGGTCGGCGACCGCTACGTGCTCGAGGCGATGCGCGAGGGCGGCTTCACCCTGGGCGGCGAGCAGTCCGGCCACATCATCATGAGCGAGCACGCCACCACCGGGGACGGCATCCTGACCGCGCTGCAGGTGCTGCGACGGATGGCCCTGACCGGGTCGTCCCTGCGCGAGCTCGCCTCGGTGATCTCCACTCTGCCGCAGGTGCTGCTGAACGTGCCCGGCGTCGACCGTGAGCGCACCGACGACCCCGAGCTGGTCGCCGCCGTCACCGTCGAGCAGGGCAAGCTCGGGGAGACCGGCCGGATCCTGCTCCGACCCTCCGGCACCGAGCCACTGGTCCGGGTGATGGTCGAGGCCGGTTCGCCCGAGGAGGCCGCCGCCGTCGCCGGGCGCCTCGCCGACGTCGTACGCCGCCGCCTGGCTCTTTGACCCAGGACCTCACCCGGGCGGTCGCCGCTCAGAGCTTCCGGAGCCGGACGTACTGCACCGAGTGGTCGCGCGCCTTGCGCAGTACCAGGGTCGCGCGGGAGCGGGTGGGCTTGATGTTCTGCTCGAGGTTGGGCCCGTTGATGTCGTCCCAGATCTGCGTCGCGGTCGACGTCGCCTCCTCGGGCGAGAGGTCGGCGTAGCGCCGGAAGTACGACGCGGGGTCGGCGAAGGCGGTCTCCCGCAGCCGCTGGAAGCGCTCGACGTACCAGGACCGGATGTCACTCGTGGCGGCGTCGACGTAGATGCCGAAGTCGAAGAAGTCGCTCAGGGCGAGGCCGGAGCGACCGTCGTCGGTGGCGCGGGCGGGCTGCAGGACGTTGAGCCCCTCGAGGATCACGATGTCGGGGTGGCGGACGGCGACCTTCTCCTCGGGCACGACGTCGTAGACGAGGTGGGAGTACGTCGGCGCCTCGACCTCCTCCTTGCCCGACTTGATGTCCACGACGAACCGCAGCAGGGCGCGCCGGTCGTAGGACTCGGGGAACCCCTTGCGCTGCAGCAGCCCCCGGCGCTCGAGCTCGGCGTTGGGATGGAGGAAGCCGTCGGTGGTGACGAGCGCGACCTGCGGATGCTCGTCCCAGTGGGCCAGCATCTGCTGCAGGACGCGCGCGGTGGTCGACTTGCCGACCGCGACCGACCCGGCCAGCCCGATCACGAACGGCGTGCGTGGCGGCTGCGGCTGGTGGAGGAACTCCTCCTGCTTGCGGTGCAGTCGGCGGGCGGCGTTCACGCGGAGGCTGAGCAGGCGGGAGAGGGGCAGGTAGACCTGCTCGACCTCCGCGAGGTCCAGCTGGTCCCCGAGCCCGCGGAGGCGGCGGATCTCCTCGGTGGTCAACGGCTGCTCCACGTGCTCCCCGAGGGAGGCCCAGGTGGCGCGGTCGAGCTCGACGTACGGCGAGGGCGCGCCCCCGTGGGCACCGTTGGGCATGGCGGGCATTGTTCCACCGCCCGGCCGGTGCTCCTGCGTCGGTGACGACCGCCGCCGTATAACTCCGTCGAGCCGAAATGTCACTCGTTGATCTCGGCAAGGGAGAGTGAAAGTCTCCTGTCGTCCGGGCGACCCAACCTCGGGTCGGTCACATCGGCAGGAGATGACATCCACGTGAAGCGAACACACCTCACCCAGGCGCTCGCCCTGGTCGCCGCCGTGGCGACGACAGCGACCCTGACCCTCGCGCAGAGCTCGACCGCCGGTGCCGCGCCGGCGAAGATCCACTCGCACCCGATCAAGGTGCACCCGCAGGCACGGCAGGTCGGCACGCTGCCACATGCGGCGACGTTCTCGTGCCAGACCAGGCCGATCGACGGGTCGGCCGGGCCGCGGTGCTACTCGCCGGCGCAGATCCAGAAGGCGTACGGCGTGACCCCGCTCCTGGAGGCCGGGAGTGACGGCTCCGGGCGCACGGTGGTCATCATCGATGCCTACCAGAACCCCTACATCGCCAGTGACCTGGCGACCTTCGACACGACCTTCGACCTGCCGAGCCCGTCGTTCACCAACGTCGTGATGCCGGGCACCCCGAAGTTCGACAAGAAGGACGCGAACCAGGTCGGGTGGGGCGAGGAGACGACCCTCGACGTCGAGTGGGCACACGCGATCGCGCCGGGAGCGAGGATCGTCCTGGTGTCGGCCAAGAGCAACCAGGACATCGACATCCTGGCCGCGACGCAGTACGCCGTCGACAACGACCTCGGAGACGTGATCTCCCAGAGCTTCGGCGAGAACGACGCCTGCGTCGACCCACAGCTGTTCGCGCAGCAGCACCAGATGTTCCAGCAGGCCGTCGGCCAGGGGATGACCCCGATCGCGTCGTCGGGCGACTCCGGCGCCTCCCAGTTCAACTGCGACGGCACCCAGGCCACCCTGGCCGCCAGCAGCCCGGCGTCCGACACGCTCGTGACCGGCGTCGGTGGTACCACGCTGAGCGCCGCGGACGACGGCACCTACGTCGGGGAGACCGCCTGGACCGAGACGCTGTTCGGCTGCAACCCGCCGGCCGTGGCCGCAGGAGACGTGAACTGCAGCGGCGGCGGCCTCAGCACCGTCGTCGCCAAGCCGGCGTACCAGAAGGGATTCGTGCAGGGCTCCGGACGCGGTGTCCCGGACGTCGCCTACAACGCCGGGGTCAACGGCGGTGTGCTGACGGTCTGCTCGATCTGCAACAAGGGCAAGCCGGCGGTGTTCCTCTTCGGTGGGACCAGTGCCGGGACCCCGCAGTGGGCCGCGATCACCGCGATCGGTGACCAGATCGCCGGACGCCGGCTGGGTGCGCTCAACCCCGCGCTGTACGCCGTCGCCGGAGCCGCGCAGCGCAGCGGTGCGCTGCACGACGTGACCACGGGCAACAACGACGTCGTGGAGCTCGGCGGGTTCGGCTACTCCGCCGGACGCGGCTGGGACGCCGTCACCGGTGTGGGCACACCCAACGCGGCGCTGCTGTTGCCGCAGCTGATCAGCCAGACGGGCTGACGGCAGTCACCGCGACGCCCGGCCACTGCGTAGTGGCCGGGCCGCCGGTCTGTCGCCGTTAGACTCCCGCCCATGTGCGGCATCGTGGGATACGTCGGCGACCGGCAGGCGCAGGACGTCGTCGTCGAGGGACTGCGGCGCCTGGAGTACCGCGGCTACGACTCCGCCGGCATCGCCCTGGTAGGAGACGACCGGATCTCGTGTGCCAAGAAGGCGGGCAAGCTCGCCAACCTCGAGAAGGAGCTGTCCGAGTCACCCCTGCCGGGCTCGACCACCGGCATCGGTCACACCCGCTGGGCCACCCACGGCGCCCCCAACGACGCCAACGCCCACCCCCACCTGGGCAACCACGGCCGCGTCGCGCTGGTGCACAACGGGATCATC
>Ga0308176_10002297_pt1 | contig 12004 bp, 8 predicted proteins | sample PhyCR2_3_FD_203890 | JGI IMG/M metagenome (GOLD analysis project Ga0308176, IMG submission 203890) | Soil microbial communities from UC Gill Tract Community Farm, Albany, California, United States - DLSLS.C.R2 | ecosystem: Environmental > Terrestrial > Soil > Agricultural land | place: USA... | reverse complement strand
GGGTGTCCTCGCCGACGCGCTCCATCGTCGGCCGGGCGAGCCGGGACAGCTCCTCCCACGGGTCGTGCCGGACCGCGTAGAGCCAGAACAGCGGGCCCGCGACGTAGCAGCCGCTGTCGTCGCGCTCGAGCAGCTCGGTGCGCTCGAGGGCGGAGAGCAGCCGCGAGGTGGTCGACTTGGCCAGGCCCGAGGCATCCTGCAGGTCCGCGAACGCCAGCGGCTCGTCGGCCTCGACCACGGTGGCCAGGAGGCCGGCGGCGCGGTCGACCGCCTGCGTGCCCCGGACCGGGCCGGCCTGCGTCACCGCCACTGCAGCTCCTCCGACGTGTTCCATGTTGTGGAACCATCGCCCACATCATGAGGCTAAGATGCGGAAGCGAATGGGTCAAGCGAATCGCCTGCGATCGACAGGAGGAGCGATGTTCCGCAACCAGATGCCCCGCTACGAGGTGCTCTCGTCCGACGCGATGGCGAAGCTCGACGAGGGCTGGCGCCGGTTGGTCACCGAGATCGGCGTGGAGTTCATCAGCGACCGGGCGCTGGCGCTCTTCCGCGAGGCCGGGCAGAAGGTGGAGGACAACACGGTCTTCCTCGATCCCGACTTCGTGCTCGAGCAGGTGGCCAAGGCGCCCCGCGAGTTCGACGTGCAGGCCCGCAACCACGAGCACGACCTCCACATCGGCGGCGACTCGATGGCCTTCGGCGCGGTGTACGGCCCACCGTTCGTCCGTGAGGGCGCGGTGCGTCGCGACGCGACCATGGCCGACTTCGAGAACTTCACCCGGCTCGCCCAGTCCTACGCGGCGCTCGACTCGGCCGGCGGGGTGATCTGCGAGCCCAACGACACGCCTCTCGACAGCCGGCACCTCGACATGACCTACGCCCTGCAGACGCTGACCGACAAGGTCTACATGGGCAACGTGGTCTCGGGGGTCAACGCTGCCGACACGATCGCGATGAGCGAGATCCTCTTCGGCTCCCGGGAGGCGATCGAGCAGACCCCCGCGACGATCTCGCTGATCAACTGCAACTCTCCGCTGCGCTGGGACGAACGGATGCTCGAGGCGCAGCTCGAGTACTCCTCGGCCAACCAGGCCGTCGTGTTGACCCCCTTCATCCTGATGGGGGCGATGTCGCCGGTGACCATCCCGGCGGCGTTGGTGCAGCAGATCGCGGAGGCGCTCTCGGGCATCGCCCTCTCGCAGCTGATCCGCCCCGGCTCGCCGGTGATCTTCGGCTCGTTCCTGTCCAACATCGACATGCAGTCGGGCTCGCCGACCTTCGGCACCCCCGAGTCCGGCATCGGGTTGCTGTGCACCGGCCAGATCGCGCGGCACTTCGGGCTGCCCTTCCGCACGGGTGGCGGCCTCACCTCGTCGCAGGTGCCTGACGCGCAGGCCGGCTACGAGGCCCTGATGACGCTGCTGCCGACCTTCCTGGCCGGCGCGAACTGGGTCATGCACGCCGCGGGCTGGCTCGAGGGCGGACTGGTGGCCGGGTACGAGAAGTTCGTGATGGACGTCGAGCTGGTGCAGATGCTCCAGGCCGAGTTCACCCCCCTGGAGATCGACGAGGGGTCGCTGGCCTTCGACGCCCACGCCGAGGTCGGCCACGGTGGCCACTTCCTGGGCGCGATGCACACGCTGGAGCGGTTCCGCACCTGCTTCTACCGGCCGATGCTGTCCTCCTCGGAGAACTTCGAGCGCTGGTCGAAGAACGGCGGCAAGGACGCGGCCGAGCGCGCCGGGGAGCTCTACCGCCAGCGGCTCGCCGAGTTCGAGCCGCCGGCCCTGGACGAGTCCGTGCGCGAGGAGCTCGCCGAGTACGTCACCCGCCGGCGCCGCGAGCTCGGCGACTGACCCCGCGACCCGGAAGGAACCCCATGGCCCTGCCCGCCTCCCCGAACGCCGGTGTCCCGGCCGGCGACTTCGTGCTGACCCTCGTCTGCCCGGACCGTCCCGGGATCGTGCACGCGGTCACCGGATTCCTGGTCGAGCACGGCGGCAACATCATCGAGAGCCAGCAGTTCGACGACCGCCTGGTCGACCGGTTCTTCATGCGGATCGACTTCGAGGTCGATGACCCGTCCCTCACTGCCGAGGGGTTGCGTGGGGACTTCGCGCCGGTCGCCGCCGGGTTCGGCATGGAGTTCGAGCTGTGGGCCGCCAAGGCGCCGTACCGCACGCTGATCATGGTCTCCAGGCAGCTGCACTGCCTCAACGACCTGCTCTTCCGGCACAGCACCGGCGCCCTGCAGATCGACATCCCCGTGGTCGTCTCCAACCACCTCGACGCCGAGCCGCTGGTCAAGTCCTACGGCCTGGAGTTCGAGCACCTGCCGGTCACTCCGGAGACCAGGCACGGCGCGGAGGCCCGGCTGCTCGAGCTCGTCGAGGAGCACGGGGTGGACCTGGTGGTGCTCGCCCGGTACATGCAGGTGCTCTCCGACGGGCTCTGCCGGGAGCTGTCCGGCCGCGTCATCAACATCCACCACTCCTTCCTGCCCAGCTTCAAGGGGGCCCGCCCCTACCACCAGGCGCACGACCGCGGTGTGAAGCTGGTCGGGGCCACCGCGCACTACGTCACCGCCGACCTCGACGAGGGGCCGATCATCGAGCAGGACGTGATCCGGGTCGACCACGCGCACACCCAGGACCAGCTCGTCGCCGCCGGCCGCGACGTCGAGGCGCAGGTGCTGTCCCGTGCGGTCCGCTGGCACGCGGAGTCGCGGGTGCTGCTCAACGGCAACCGGACGGTCGTCTTCCGCTAGCCACACCGGTTGCGCCAGTCGAGATCGGGGACTGCCATGCGCAACACGGCTTGCGCTACTGTCGGCGCATGCCGGAGGCGCGTGCGGTCGACGCGGTGCAGTCGGTCGACCGCGCCCTGACCATCCTGGAGCTGCTCGCCCGCGTCGGCGAGGCGGGGGTCACCGGCATCGCCGGCGACCTCGAGGTGCACAAGAGCACGGCCTTCCGGCTGATGAGCACGCTCGAGGCGCACGACCTGGTCGAGCAGGCCGGGGAACGCGGCAAGTACCGCCTCGGGGTCGGCGTGCTGCGCCTCGCCGGCGCCACCACCGCCCGGCTCGACGTGGTCCAGGAGGCGCGACAGATCTGCCGGCACCTGGCCGCCACCACGGGCGAGACCGTCAACATCGCCGTGCTGTCCGGCAACTCCGCGCTCTACCTCGACCAGGTCGCCGGGTCGTCGTCGCTGCAGTCGCACAACTGGGTCGGACAGCACATCCCGCTGCACGCGACCAGCAACGGCAAGGTGCTGCTCAGCGAGCTCGAGCCCCCGCGGCTCGACGAGGTGTTGGGCACCCTGCCCGGCTACACCGACCGGACGATCACCCGCAAGGCCCGGTTGCGCGCTGAGCTCGCCGACGTGCGCGAGCGCGGTTACTCCGTCGCGGTCGACGAGCTCGAGGTGGGCCTGACCGCCGCGGCCGCGCCGATCCGCAACGCCCACGGAGACATCATCGCCTCGATGAGCATCTCCGGGGCCACCTTCCGGCTGCAGGACGGCGCCCTGGCCACTGCGGTGGAGCAGCTCGTCGCGGCCTCCGGGGAGGTCTCCTTCCGGCTGGGCTGGACCGGTCGCGAATAGGACACGTTCGCGTCGATGTCTTGACGTTCCCGGGCGGCGCGACCATTCTCAGAGCCATCAGGGTTGCGCCTTGGGCACCGGAGTGCGTGATGCGCAACAGAGAGGCGGGTCCGCGTGCCGGAGATCTTCGTCGGTGGGGAATGGCGGGAGGCGCTGCAGCACGCCCGCCGGACGATCCGCTGCCCGGCCGACGGGCAGGTGGTCGCGGAGATCGACGAGGGCGGTGCCGACGACACCGCGCTGGCGGTGGGAGCGGCGTACGACGCCTTCCACCACGGACCGTGGCCGCACACCAGCTCCCGCGAGCGCGGCGACCTGCTGCTCCGCGTCGCCGACCTGCTCGAGCGGGACAGGGCGGCCGTCGCGCGCATGGAGTCCCTCGACACCGGCAAGCGGCTGGTGGAGTCGGAGTACGACGTCGACGACGTGGTGCGGGTCTTCCGCCACTACGGCCATGTCGCGGGCGAGGACGCCGGTCGCGTGGTCGACACCGGTGACGCCGGCGTGGTCAGCAGGATCGTGCGGGAACCGGTCGGCGTCTGCGGCCTGATCACGCCCTGGAACTACCCGCTGCTGCAGACGTCGTGGAAGGTCGCGCCCTGCCTGGCCGCCGGCAACACCTTCGTGCTCAAGCCCAGCGAGCTCACCCCGCACACGGCCATCCACCTCATGCGGCTGCTCGCCGAGGCGGGCCTGCCGGACGGTGTCGGCAACCTCGTCGTCGGCCCCGGCCCCGTCGCCGGTGCGCCGCTGTCCTCCGACCCGCGCGTCGACCTGGTCTCGTTCACCGGCGGGCTGCTCACCGGCCGGCGGATCATGGCCGAGGCGGCGACGACGGTGAAGCGGGTCGCGCTCGAGCTCGGCGGCAAGAACCCCAACATCGTCTTCGCCGACGCCGACCTCGAGGTCGCGCTCGACTACGCCCTGACCGCAGTGTTCCTGCACTCGGGTCAGGTCTGCTCCGCCGGCGCCCGGCTGGTCGTGGAGGAGTCGATCCGCAAGGAGTTCGTCGACGAAGTGGTCGAGCGGGCCTGCCGGATCCGCCTCGGTGGGCCCTTCGACGACAAGGCCGAGACCGGCCCGCTCACCAGCGCCCAGCACCTGGAGAAGGTGCAGAAGTACGTCGCTGCCGGCCTCGCCGAGGGCGCCGTGCTCCGCTGCGGAGGCGGCCGCCCCGACGACCCGGCGCTCGCCGACGGCTACTACTACCTGCCCACCGTGCTGGACAACTGCACGAGCGACATGTCGGTCACCCAGGACGAGTCGTTCGGTCCGGTGCTCACCGTCGAGACGTTCAGCGGCGAGGACGAGGCGGTGGCGATCGCCAACGACAGCATCTACGGCCTGGCCGGCGCCGTCTGGACCCAGGACGCCGGCAGGGCACAGCGGGTCGCCGGCCGGTTGCGGATGGGCACGGTCTGGATCAACGACTACCACCCCTACGTGCCGCAGGCCGAGTGGGGCGGCTACAAGCAGTCCGGCTTCGGCCGTGAGCTCGGCCGCACCGGCCTGGAGGAGTACCAGGAGACCAAGCACGTCTGGCACAACATCGCGCCGCGGGCCCAGCACTGGTTCGGCGGCGGGGACCAGGGATGAGGACCCGATGAGCACCGGCCACTACGACTTCGTCATCGTCGGCGGCGGCTCCGCCGGCTGCGCGCTGGCCAACCGGCTCAGCGCCGACCCCGGCAACCGGGTGCTGGTCCTCGAGGCTGGCCGGTCGGACTTCCGCGTCGACCCGTTCATCCACATGCCCGCCGCGCTGACCATCCCGATCGGCAACCGGCTCTACGACTGGCGCTACGAGTCCGACCCCGAGCCGCACCTGAACGGCCGTCGCGTCTACCACGCCCGCGGCAAGGTGCTCGGCGGCTCCAGCAGCATCAACGGGATGATCTTCCAGCGCGGCAACCCGCTGGACTACGAGCGCTGGGCCAGCGAGAAGGGGATGGAGGACTGGGACTACCTCCACTGCCTGCCCTACTTCAAGCGGATGGAGACCTGCCTGGCCGGCGCCGACCAGTGGCGCGGCGGCAGCGGACCACTGAAGCTCGAGCGCGGCCCGGCGGACAACCCCCTCTTCGGGGCGTTCTTCGAGGCGGTGCAGCAGGCCGGCTACCCGCTGACCGACGACGTCAACGGCTACCGCCAGGAGGGCTTCGCGAAGTTCGACCGCAACGTCCACCGTGGCCGGCGACTGTCCGCGGCCCGCGCCTACCTGCACCCGGTGATGGACCGGAAGAATTTGAAGGTGGAGACGCTCGCGTTCGTGACCGGCGTACGCTTCGCCGGCAACCGTGCCACCGGAGTCGACTACCTGCGCGCCGGCCGCGCCCACCGGACCGTCAGTGCCGGGGAGGTGATCCTCTGCGGAGGTGCGATCAACAGCCCGCAGCTGCTGCAGCTCTCCGGGGTCGGCAACGCCGAGGACCTGCGCGCGCTCGGCATCGACGTGGTCGCCGACCTGCCCGGTGTGGGCCAGAACCTGCAGGACCACCTCGAGGTCTACGTGCAGTACGCGTCGAAGCAGCCGGTGTCGATCGCACCCGGGCTGAAGATGACCGCCCGGCCGCGGATCGGCTACGAGTGGCTCTTCCATCGCCGCGGCCTGGGTGCCACCAACCACTTCGAGGGCGGCGGCTTCATCCGCGGCAACGACGCCGTCGACTACCCGAACCTGATGTTCCACTTCCTGCCCGTCGCGATCCGCTACGACGGCACCCTGCCCGCTGAGGGGCACGGCTACCAGGTGCACGTCGGGCCGATGTACGCCGACACCAGGGGGCGCGTGAAGATCCGGTCACGGGACCCGCGGGAGCACCCGTCACTGCTGTTCAACTACCTCTCCACGACGACCGACCGCAAGGAGTGGGTGGAGGCCCTCCGCGTCTCGCGGGACATCCTCAACCAGCCGGCCTTCGAGCCGTTCAACGCGGGGGAGCTCTCCCCGGGCCCGGGCGTGCAGAGCGACGAGGAGATCCTCGACTGGGTCCGTCGCGACGCCGAGACCGCGCTGCACCCCTCCTGCACGGCCAAGATGGGCCTGGACGAGACCGCGGTGGTCGACCCGGCCACGATGCGGGTGCACGGGACCGAGGGCCTGCGTGTCGTGGACGCCTCGGTCTTCCCGTACATCCCGAACGGCAACATCTACGCCCCGGTGATGATGGTCGCCGAGAAGTCCGCCGACCTGATCCTCGGCCACACCCCGATGGCGGCCGTGGACGTGCCGTCCTACCGCTACCGGGACCAGATGCCGCTCCACCCTCCCGGCGACCCGCGCAACGGCCCGGTCGCCGTGACTCAGGAAGAAGGCGCGCCATGAGTGCTCCCACCATCGAACCCGGCGCCGTGCGGACCGACTCGGCGGCCGAGCCCGCGGTGCGGGTGGACTCGCTGTGGAAGATCTTCGGCAACCGCGCCGACAAGGTGATCGGCACCGACGACGCCAACCTGACCCGCAAAGAGCTGCAGGAGAAGACCGGCTGCGTGATGGCGGTCAAGGACGTCTCCTTCGAGGTGGCGCCCGGCGAGGTCTTCGTGGTGATGGGCCTCTCCGGCTCGGGGAAGTCGACGCTGGTGCGGTGCCTGACGCGGCTGATCGAGCCGACGGCCGGGTCGGTGGTGATGAGCGGCGAGGACGTCACCGCGGCCGACGAGGGGCGCCTGCGGGAGCTGCGCCGCAGGCACGCCGCGATGGTGTTCCAGCACTTCGGACTGCTCCCGCACCGCAGCGTGCGCGACAACATCGCCTTCGGCCTGGAGGTGCGGGGCACCGGCCGGGCCGAACGACGCAAGCGCGCGCAGGACATGGTCGACCTGGTCGGGCTGTCCGGCTATGAGCTGTCCTACCCCGACCAGCTCTCCGGCGGCATGCAGCAGCGGGTCGGCCTCGCCCGCGCCCTCGCCGGCGATCCCGACCTGCTGCTCTTCGACGAGCCGTTCTCGGCGCTGGACCCGCTGATCCGGCGGGACATGCAGAACGAGGTCATCCGGCTGCACCACGAGGTCGGCAAGACGATGGTGTTCATCACCCACGACCTGGCCGAGGCCCTCAAGCTGGGCGACCGGATCCTGATCATGCGCGACGGCGAGGTCGTCCAGGTCGGCACCCCGGACGAGGTGGTCGGCGCGCCGGCGGACGACTACGTCAAGGACTTCGTGTCCGACGTGCCGAAGTCGCACGTGCTCACGCTGCGTTGGGTGATGCGACCGGCCCGTGAGGGCGAGGCCGACGGTGCCCCGGCCCTGCCCGCCGACACGATCGTCCGTGAGGCCGCGCGGTCGGTCCTCGCGGCGGAGGGCCCGGTCCGCGTGGTCGAGGACGACCGGGTCGTCGGCGTCGTGGACGACGAGGACATCCTGCGGGTTGTCGTGGCCGAGGAGCACTAGCCGTGTCCAGCACGCTCACGGTCGCGCCGGCGCCGGCGGCGAAGGAGGAGCAGCCCGGGATTGTCGAGGCGCCGAAGCGGCACACCGGCCTCAAGCTGCTCGTGGTCCTGGCCGTCTGGGCGGTCGGCTACTTCGTCTTCCACGACCGGGACACCCTGGCTCGCCCCTTCGTGCAGCTCAACGGGCTCGACCGCTGGTTCAACCACATCCGTGACGTCATCCAGGCGGCCGGGCAGACCAACTGGTTCTGGCACGGCGTGGTCGGCAACTTCTCCGACTTCGTCAACTCGGTGATCGGCTGGCTGCAGCAGCTGCTCTCCCAGCCGGCGGCCGGCCGACCGGTGCCGCAGGTCGGCTGGCTCGGCGTGCTCGCGATCCTCGGCTGGATCGCCTACGCGATGGCCGGGCTGCGCTCGATGCTGCTGGTGCTGGTCGGCACCCTGCTCTTCGGTGTGCTCGGCTACTGGGCCGACAGTGTCGACATGCTGATCGTGACGCTCCTGTCGGTGCTGGTCAGCATGGTGGTCGGCATCCCGGTCGGCATCGCGATGGCCCGCCGTCGCTGGGTCTCGACCGTGGTCACGCCGGTCCTGGATGCGATGCAGACGATGCCGTCCTTCGCCTACATCCCCTTCTTCTTCGTGATCTTCGGCCCGGGCGCCACCTGCGCGATCATGCTGACCGTCGTCTACTCGATCCCGCCGCTGGTGCGGATCACCGAGCACGGCCTCCGCTCGGTCGCGGCCGGCACCGTCGAGGCGGCCGGCTCGCTGGGCGTGACCCGTGGGCAGCTGCTGCGCAAGGTGCAGCTGCCGATGGCCCGGCGCACGATCGTGCTGGGCATCAACCAGTGCTCGCTGGCCGCGCTGGCGATGGCGGTGATCGCGGCACTGATCAACGGCCCCGGCCTCGGCCCGGACGTCCTGACCGGGCTGACCAACCTCGACGTCGGCCAGGGCGCGGTGCCCGGCCTGCTGATCGTGGTGGTCGCGATCATGCTCGACCGCACCACGACCGCAGCCAGCGAGCGCTCGGAGCGGCACAGCCGCGGCGAGCGGGGGATCAGCCGCCGCGCGAACCGCATCGTGCTCGGCGCCGGGCTGGTCATCGTGGCCGCGGCCATCTACTTCTCGCACTTCTACCTCCAGGCGGCCCAGTTCCCCTCCGCGCTCGACGTCGGCAGCCAGCTGGCCGACGGCATCAACCAGGTGACCAACACCGTCGTCAACGCCATCGACACCCTGACGCTGGCCTTCAAGAACGTGATCAGCTACGGCTTCCTCAACCCGTTGCAGGGCCTGCTCGCCGACACGCCGTGGTGGCTGATGGCACCGGTGCTGCTGGCGATCTCCTGGGTGCTCGGCGGACTGCGCCCGTTCCTGATCACGCTGGTGTGCGAGGGCGTGATCCTCGGGGTCGGCCTCTGGAACGACACGATGATCACGCTGACCACCACGGTGGTGGCCACCGTGCTGGTGATGATCGTCGCCCTCGTCCTCGGGGTCTGGACCGGCCGCAGCAGACGGGCCGACGCCGTGATCCGGCCGATCCTGGACGGCTTTCAGACCATCCCGCCGTTCGTCTACCTGGTGCCGGCCCTCGCGCTGTTCGGTGCCTCCCGGTTCACGGCCATCGTGGCCGCTCTCGCCTACGCGGCGCCCATCGCGGTCAAGCTGGTCGCCGACGGCATCCGGGGCGTCTCCCCGACGACCGTCGAGGCCGCCCGGGCCAGCGGGATCACCTCGTGGCAGATGATCCGCAAGGTGCAGCTGCCGATGTCCCGCTCGTCGATCGCGCTGGCGGCCAACCAGGGCCTGCTCTACGTGCTGTCGATGGTGGTCATCGGCGGGATGGTCGGCGCCGGCAGCCTCGGCTACATCGTGTACTCGGGGTTCACGCAGTACAACCTGCTCGGCAAGGGCCTGGCCGCCGGCATCGCGCTGACAGCGCTCGGAATCCTCCTCGACCGCAGCGCCCGCGCGGTCGCGGATCGCTCGGGAACGTGAAGCTGTCCCCGTCGAACGGCGGGGACGACCGAAAGGAAGAACACGCATGGCACGAGGATCACTCCGGCTGGCCCGCTGGGTCGCTGCCGGTGCCGCACTCGCACTGGGACTGAGTGCCTGCGGCAGCGGGAACATCACCACCACCAAGTCGGCGAGCGGAAAGAGCTGCGGCGACTTCAACATCGCCATGAACGCCTGGACCGGCTACTACGCCGACGGCTACGTGGTCGGCGAGCTGGCGAAGAAGAAGCTCGGCTGCAACGTCAAGTACGTCAAGCTGGCCGAGGAGCCGAGCTGGAACGCGATGGCCAACGGCACCGTCGACACCATCCTGGAGAACTGGGGCCACGAGGACCTGGTCAAGAAGTTCATCGACCAGCAGCACACCGTGCAGGACGCCGGGCAGACCGGCAACCAGGGCATCATCGGCTGGTACGTGCCGCCGTGGATGGCGCAGAAGTACCCGGACATCACCAACTGGAAGAACCTGAACAAGTACTCGAACCTGTTCAAGACCTCGGAGTCCGGAGGCAAGGGCCAGCTCCTCGACGGTGACCCGTCGTACGTCACCAACGACCAGGCGCTGGTGAAGAACCTGCACCTGAACTACAAGGTGGTCGTCGGTGGCAGCGAGGCGGCGCTGATCCAGAGCTTCCGCAGCGCCGAGAAGAACAAGACCCCGCTGCTCGCCTACTTCTACGAGCCGCAGTGGTTCTTCTCCGAGGTCCACCTGGTGCACGTGAACCTGCCGAAGTACTCGCCCGACCCGAGCGTCTGCCCGACCGAGCCGTCGAAGATCCGGTGCGACTACCCGCCCTACCACCTGAACAAGCTGGTCTCGTCGAAGTTCGCGAAGTCAGGTTCGCCGGCCTACACGCTGGTGAAGAACTTCCACTGGACCAACGCCGACCAGAACCAGGTGGCGGAGTACATCGCCAAGGACGGGATGAGCGGGCCCGCGGCCGCCGACAAGTGGATCGCGGCCAACCAGGACCTCGTCAAGCAGTGGCTGCAGGGCACCTGACGCGATGAGCAGGGAAGGAGTACGGCGGCAGTACGCGACCGTCCTGGACGCCATCGGGGACACGCCGCTGGTCGAGGTCGACGGGATCTGGGTGAAGCTCGAGTACCTGAACCCGTCGGGCTCGATCAAGGCCCGGATCGCGAAGTACATCATCGAGCGCGCGGAGCGGGAGGGGCTGCTGGGCCCCGACGACATCGTCGTCGAGGCCTCCAGCGGCAACACCGGCAACGCGATGAGCATGGTGGCTGCGGTCAAGGGCTATCGGATGGTCGTCGTGATGCCCGACGGGATGAGCCGCGAGCGCGCGGCCATCTCGCGGGCGTTCGGCGCCGAGGTGATGACCGTCGGTGACTTCCACGTCACCGACGCGCTCGCCGCCGTCCGGGAGCTCGGGTCCCGGCCGGGCTACTTCTGCCCTGCCCAGTTCGACAACGAGTGGAACGTCGAGGAGAACCGGACCTGGCTCGGTCCGGAGATCCTCGACCAGCTGCCCGAGGGGGTGCTGCCGGACGCCGTCGTCGGGGGCGTCGGCACCGGCGGCACCGTCATCGGGGTCGGGCAGGCCTTCCGGGTGGCCAACCCCGAGTGCCAGGTCGTCGCCCTGGAGCCGGACGAGTCCTGCACGATCCTGTGCGGCGAGGTCGGCAAGCACCTGATCGAGGGGATCAGCGACGGGTTCGTGCCGGGCATCGTCGAGCGCCACCGGGGCGAGATCGACCGGCTGGTGGCGGTGGACTCGGCGGCGGCCATCGCGGAGATGCGTCGGCTGGCGAAGGACCACGGGCTGTTCGTGGGCCCGAGCTCCGGCGCGCACCTGGTCGCGGCCCGCCGGCTGCGCGAGCAGCTGGGGCTGGAGACCGTGGTGACGTTCTTCTGCGACGAGGGTGAGAAGTACCTCGCGGAGTACTTCACCTACTACGACAGCGCCGCGACTTTGCCGGATGCACTTGACATCCGGGCCGGCGGCGAC
>Ga0308176_10002296_pt1 | contig 12005 bp, 10 predicted proteins | sample PhyCR2_3_FD_203890 | JGI IMG/M metagenome (GOLD analysis project Ga0308176, IMG submission 203890) | Soil microbial communities from UC Gill Tract Community Farm, Albany, California, United States - DLSLS.C.R2 | ecosystem: Environmental > Terrestrial > Soil > Agricultural land | place: USA... | reverse complement strand
AGGCGCGCACCGCGAGCCCGCCCAGCTGCCGCAGCGCCCCGGCCGCGGCCTCGTCCGCCCCGGAGCCGGCCCGCTGGGCGGCGACGGCCCGCACCCACGGCAGTTCCTCCACCCGTACCTGCCGCTGGAGGTCGAACAGCAGCAGGGAGCGCCGGTTGCGGAACGCGCGGTAGTGGGCGGCGGCGAGCGACCGCAGGGCCGGGTCGCGGTGGGCCTCGGCGGTGGCGGCGGCGACGAGCTGGGGGACCAGCTCGGCCAGGACCTCCGCCGACGGTACGACGCCGCGCTCCACGAGCGTGCCGACGGGCGCGCTGAGCGCCGCCTCGACGGGCCGGCGCACGGCGGCCGGGATGAGCGCGCCCGCGGGCACACCCGCCTCGTCCGCCTCCCGCTCGGTCACCGGGGCCACGACGGGCTCCACCTCGCCGATCCCTCCGTCCTGCGGCAGGCCGGACAGGCGGCCCAGTACGACGCCGGCCAGCACGTGGTGGGAGGGCAGCGCGGCGTGGGCGGCCTGCCGCAGGCGCAGGGCTGTGTGCCCGGCGGAGCCGGGCCGCCCGCGCCGCCGGACCATGGAGGCGACGGCGTGCCGCAGCAGCCCGAGCCGCCGCGGCGCGAGCTTCCGTGCGGCGACGGCCTCCTCCAGCGCGCCGCGCAGGATGGCCAGGTTCTCCCTGGACCTCAGATGCTTGGTGCAGTGCGTGTGGCGCCGGGCGAGGTCGCGGTAGCGGCGCAGCAGCGCGGTGGAGCGGGCGTGCCACGGGTCGGCGGGGCCGGGAACGCGTATGTGTCCCTGCCCGTCGGTCACCTCCAGCCAGTGCAGCAGCAGTTCGTCGCCGAAGGGGTGCCAGACGGCCAGGGCCTCGCGCTGCGTCTCCACCGCTGTGCTGGGCCGGCGGGCGGCGAGCGCCGCGCGGGCGTCGGCGACGGTGGAGCGGTGCACGGCGTCGGGCCGGGGCGCGGGCCGGTCGGACGGCCGCGGGCCGAAACGGAGCCGGTCCGCGAACGGCGCGAGCTCCTCCACCAGGTCGAGCGCGGCCGCCGGCTCCCCGGCCCGGACCAGCCAGGCGACGGTGAGCAGCGCGGCCTCCTCGGGAACGGTCACCTCGTAACGGCCGCTGTCGAGAAGACCGAGGAGATGCGCGAGCCCGTCCTCGGACAGGAAGTGCGCGAACAGCGCCCGCCGGGTCTCGGGCACACCGGCGTGACGCGCGGTGGCGATCTCGTGGTCGAGCAGCGGGCCGCCCGCGCTCGGCTCGCCGGTGGCGAAGCCGCCCCGGACCACCTCGGGTGTGACCCAGGCGGGCAGGCCGGCGACGGGCGTGCGGGAACCGATCGTCAGCAGGCCGTTCGCCATGCCGTCCAGCACGGCACGCCACCTGCGGCCGCGTTCCGCGCCGCGCCGGCGGGTCTCCGGGTCCGGGTGGACGGCGGCCGTACGGAACGCGGCGGCCAGCTGACCGGCCGCGTATCCGGGGTTCGCCTGGGCAAGGTGCTGCTGCTCAGCGTCGTCGTTCATGGCCGACGTGGCGGGTTCCGCCCCCGCGCCCTCCGGGTGAAGAGCCCGGTGCTCTGCTGCTGAGCTACACGTCGATGGGCCGACAGTAGGTGGCGGGCCTCCGCCGCCACAAAGGGTTTTCGGGTACGGGGCAGGGTCGTCACGACCGCTGAGCACCTACCCTGACGACACGTCAGGGACGCCTCCGGGTTGAGGTGGGGGAGTCACCGATGTGGCCGGTGGGCGCGGGCGGCACGCTGATGGCATGTCGCAAACCACTGCCGCTCGCCGCGGTCCCTCTCTCGTCCGCCGCCTTGCCGCCCCCGTCGCCGCCGCCGCTCTCCTGGCGGGCGTGGCCGGCGTCTGGGCATCGGGTGTCGCCTACTCTGCGCCCGCCGCCGGCACCCGGTCCGCCGCCGGGTTCGGTGACTGCCCGGCGCTTCCCGAGGGCGTGGACCCGGCACGCTGGAGATGCGAAGTGCACACGGCCGCACCGAAGCTGACCATGGGCGAGGTCTCGCTGCCGCTCGCCCCGATCACCATGACGCACGCCGAGGGACCCCTGCCGGACGGCACCAACGGGCAGGTGTGGGGCGCGATGCACAGCGCGCCGACCGCCGTACCGGGCGGCCTGACCGGCACCCCGGCGGGTGAGCACGCCCCGGGCCTGGGCCTGGCGATACGGCCGGAGTACGGCGGGCGGTCGGACTTCTACACCGGGGGGCTCAGCCTGCGCTTCCGGCTGCTGAGCCCCCTGCTGCCACGCGGTTGCGCCATCGGCGCGAGCGAGCCGGTCGACTTCCGGGTGAAGCGTTCGGGGCCCTCGAAGTGGGTCTCCCAGGATCCGCCGGTGATCGAGTTCTCGGCCTACGACGACACCTTCACGGCGCCCGCGCCCGAGCACTGCGGACCGCTGACAGGCCCCCTCGGCAGACGCCTGGGCCTGCCGGCGGCCACCGGAAACCTGATGTCCTACGACGCCTCGTACACCTTCAAGACCTACGACCAGCTCATCTAGGGGCGCCCGTCCCGGCGTCCGCACGCGAAAGGGGCCCGCCGCGGGTGTGCGCGACGGGCCCCTCTCCGCTGTGCGAGTGTCAGCTGATCCTGGCGTAGGCGTAGTTGACGAGCTTCTTGACGTCCGACGTGCGGTCGGTTGCCGAGGGTGCGGTCATCACGGCGCCCGTGATCGACTTGCCGTTCAGCGTGGCGGCGAAGACGAGGCAGTACTTGGCCTCGGTGCCGGAGCCGGTCTTGACGCCGAGCACACCGTTCCAGCCGAGCAGGGTGTTGGTGTTGGTCCAGGTCCCCATCGTGCGCGTGGCGCCGGAGCTCGCGATCGTCTTCGCCGTGTACGACTTGGTCTTCACGACGGACTTGAACGTGGAGCTCTTCATCGCACTGCGGGCGAGCAGCGTCAGGTCCTTCACCGACGAGTAGTTGGTGCCGTTGCTGATGCCGTCGAACGAGTCGAAGTGCGTGTTCGTCATGTTGAGGTTCTTGGCCGTCGTGTTCATCTTCGAGATGAACGACTTCACGCGCGCGTTGACCGTCGTACCGGAGCCGAACTTGTCGGCGAGGGCCATCGCGGCGTCGCAGCCGGACGGCAGCATCATCCCGTACAGCAGCTGACGGACGGTCACCTTGTCACCGACGATCAGGTGGGCCGACGAAGGGTAGCCCTTGCGGACCATGTAGTCACTGATCGCCTTCTTGATCGTGACCTTGGTGTCCAGGTTCAGGTTCGACTGCGAGAGCACGACCTTCGCGGTCATGATCTTTGTGGTGGAGGCGGTGAGCCGGTGGGTGCTCTCGGACTTCTTGTAAAGGGTGGTGCCGGTCGCGCTGTTCATCACGTACCCGCTCTTGGCGGTGATGGTGGGCGTCGTGAGGGCCTGCGCGGGCGCAGCGGTGAGGGCGCCGGTGGCGAGCAGTGCGCCAGTCGTGACGGCGACGGCGGCAGCTCTGCGGACGCGGGTGCCCTTAATGCCGGTAATCAAAGCGATATACCCCGATTGTCTGGAATGCCCCTGATATGCGGCCGAGTTGAAATGGCGAGCGAGTGGGGCCGCACGAGTGTGACACGTAAGTAGCACAGAAGGTTGTGCGGCCGCTGGGGGCGATTTCCGTCACGTCCGCATGATGGACGCGACCCTTCTTGCGTACGTGTTGTATCTATCCTGTGGGCATGGCCACGCCCGTGAAGCAACCACCCGCCGCCGACCGCGTCTACACCCATGTCAAACAGGGCGTACTCGACCGCCGTTACGAGGGCGGGACGCTGCTCACCGAGGGCGAGCTGGCCGAGGCCGTGGGCGTCTCGCGCACACCCGTCCGGGAGGCGCTGCTGCGGCTGGAGACGGAGGGCCTGATCAGGCTCTACCCGAAGAAAGGCGCGCTGGTCCTGCCGGTGTCGGCGCAGGAGATCGCCGACGTCGTCGAGACCCGGCTGCTGGTGGAGGAGCACGCGGCGCGCAAGGCCGTCCCCGCGCCGCCAAGTCTGCTGGAACGGCTCGCGGAGCTGCTGGAGAAGCAGAAGACGCAGGCCGCCGCCGGTGACTTCGCCGCCGCCGCGGTGACCGACCGTTGCTTCCACGCCGAGATCGTGCGCCGTGGCGGCAACGAGATCCTCTCGCGGCTGTACGACCAGCTGCGCGACCGCCAGCTGCGGATGGGGATCGCCGTCATGCACTCGCACCCGGACCGGATCGCCAAGACGCTCGCCGAGCACGAGGAGATCCTCCAGGCCCTGAGCTCCGGTGACGCGGAGGCGGCCGTCGGGGTCGTGCACCGGCACGTGAGCTGGTTCTCGCACCTCGCGCGGGGTGAGGTGCGATGAGCAGCGCCACCCTGCCGGGTGACCCCCCGGGCGGCCGTCGCGCCGTCGCGGTGTGGTCGATCGGCGTCTCGGTCTACTTCGTCGCCGTCATCTTCCGCACCTCCCTGGGCGTGGCCGGCCTGGACGCGGTCGACCGCTTCCACGTGGGCGCCTCGGCGCTGTCGACCTTCTCGATCCTCCAGCTGCTGGTCTACGCCGGCATGCAGATACCCGTCGGCCTGCTGGTCGACCGGCTCGGCACCAAGAAGGTGCTGAGCCTCGGCGCGGTGCTGTTCACGCTGGGCCAGCTCGGCTTCGCCTTCTCGCCCTCCTACGGCATGGCGCTGGCCTCGCGCGCGCTGCTCGGCTGCGGTGACGCGCTGACCTTCATCAGCGTGCTGCGCCTCGGCACCCGCTGGTTCCCCGCCCGGCGCGGACCGCTGGTCGCGCAGCTCGCCGGCCTGGTGGGCATGGCCGGCAACCTGGTCTCCACCCTGGTCATCGCCAGGCTGCTGCACGGCATCGGCTGGACCGCCGCGTTCGCGGGCAGCGCGCTGGCCGGTGTGGTCGTGCTCGCCCTGACGCTGGTGTTCCTGAAGGACCACCCCGAGGGGCACGAGCCCGCACCGTCCGCCCACCAGGGCGCGGTCTACGTCCGCCGGCAGATCGCGGCGGCCTGGCGGGAGCCCGGCACCCGGCTGGGCATGTGGGTGCACTTCACCACCCAGTTCCCGGCGATGGTCTTCCTGCTGCTGTGGGGTCTGCCGTTCCTGGTCCAGGCGCAGGGCCTCAGCCGCGCCACGGCCGGCGAGCTGCTCACCCTGGTCGTGCTGTCCAACATGGTGATCGGCCTGGTCTACGGCCAGATCGTGGCCCGGCACCACGCGGCCCGGTTGCCGCTGGCGCTGGGCACGGTGGCCGCGACCGCGCTGGTGTGGGCGGTGACGCTCGCCTACCCGGCCGAGCACGCGCCGATGTGGCTGCTGGCGGTGCTGTGCGCGGTGCTCGGTGCCTGTGGCCCCGCCTCGATGCTCGGCTTCGACTTCGCCCGCCCCGCCAACCCGCCCGAGCGACAGGGCACCGCCTCCGGCATCACCAACATGGGCGGCTTCATCGCCTCGATGACGACGCTGTTCGCGGTCGGTGTGCTCCTGGACGCGACCGGCGACGACTACACGGTGGCCTTCTCCGCGGTGTTCGTCCTGCAGGCCCTCGGCGTCAGCCAGATCCTCCGCCTGCGCGGCCGGGCCGCCCGCCGGGAGCGGGAGCGCCTGGTGGCGAGCCGGGTGGAAACGGTCCACGTGCCCGCGTGAACCGTGTGGCCGGCGGGCGCCCGGTGCGGCCCGCCGGGCGCGTCCGGCGTGGGCCCGTGGACGACTCCCGGAAGCGCGTCAGCGGGCCACCGGTATCAGTGTGAGGTAGGCGAGGCCGAGTACGCCCCGATAGGCCATCCACTGTGCCCGGTGCCGGTCGAGGCGGTCGCGGACCGCGGCGGCGGAGGGGTGTTCCGGGTGCCCGGCGAGCCACACCTCGGTGTCCGCCTGGTACGCGGACTCGAACTCCTCCCACTCCTCCCGGCTCGCGGTCTGCGTCCACTCGGGCCGGAAGCCGGCCTCGACGGCGAGGTCGAGCAGGGTGCCCAGGTCGCAGTGATCGCCGGCGGACGCCTCCGGCCACATCCGGGCCAGCTCGTGCGGGGCCGGAGGGCGCTCCCAGAAGCCCTCGCCGAGCACCACCCGCCCGCCCTCGGCCACCAGCTGCCGCAGCTCGCGCAGCGCCTCGGCGGTCGGGGAGGCGGCCGTGCTCAGTGCCTGGCTCGCGCCCAGGCACAGCACCAGATCGGCGGGTCCGCGCCCCGTGCCCAGCGCGGACTCCTCGGCGAACTCCACGCGGTCCGTGAGCCCGCGAGCCTCGGCGTTCCGCCGCCCGCGGGCCAGGTCCTCGCCGTTGACGTCGACGCCGACCCCCTGCGCCCCGGGTACGGCCTCCAGCAGGCGGAGCAGCAGCTCGCCCCAGCCGCAGCCGATGTCCAGGACGGTCCGGGGCCGCGTGGCGGCCAGCCGGTGGACCATCGCCGTCGCCCGGGCGTCGGAGAGGGGCCCGTGGAAGGTGAGGCGGGTGAGCCGCGGCGGGCCGTCGTTGTCGGTCATGCGGGGCACGTTAGTGAGTCGGGCGGCGCCGGTCACCGGAATATCGCGCCCCCGGTGCCGCCGTACGCCCCCGTTCCGCGAGCCGCACGCGTTCCGCGTTCAGCGCGCTCCCGCGTGCGGCGCCCCTCGCGTTCGGCGAGCAGCTCCCCCGCTCCGCGAGCAGCCCGCGTTCCGCTACGGCGTCACCTTGAGGTTCCGCAGTATGGCCGCCGTCAGCTCGGGGTCGCCCTCCGTCTTCACCCGGTCCGCCACCGCCTCCGGGGTCACCCGGCCGCAGGACAGGCGGACGTAGGTCTCCCAGTCGAGGGTGAGGGTGGCCGCCGGGCCGAGGGCGGGCGCGGTCTCCAGCGTGCCGCGGCCCTGGATGTCGACCCGGATCGTGCGCAGGAACTCGACGGGCCCGTGCACGTCGAAGACGATCGCGGAACTGCGCGGCGCGCTCGCGTCCTTCGCGACGACCCTGGGCAGCGCCTCCAGCAGCATGTCGCGGGCGATGTGCGCGCCCGGCGAGTCGAGGTTGCCGGGGCGGGCGAGGGCCGCGCGCAGGTCCTGCTCGTGCACCCACACGTCGAACGCCCTGGTACGCATCGCCTGCTCGAGGGTGACCTCGGTGCCCATCGGGCCGCGCACCTTGGTGCCGGGGTCGCGGGACTCGTTGCGCAGCTGGCGGTTCCTGCGGATGACGGTGTACTCCAGCTCCGCCGTCATCTCCGGCGCCGTGTGGTGCCGGCGGACGTCGACCTGCATCTCCATGTAGCGCTGGTGCTCGTTGGTGACGTGGAAGAGGTCGCGGGGCAGGGTGTGGATGGGCCGCGGGTCGCCGAGCATCTCGCAGTCCAGGCCGATGACGTGCGAGACCACGTCGCGGACGGACCAGCCCGGGCACGGGGTCCGCCGGTTCCACTCGGCCTCCGGGAGCGGCTGCACCAGCTCGGATATCGCTTCGATGGAGTGGGTCCAGGCGTCGGCGTAGGGCTGGAGGGTGGGATGCAGACTCACGGAACGGGACCCCTCGGCGGTCGGTACACGGGCAGGTTGTGGCGGCGTTGCCGGCGGACGGTGGCTGCACTCGGCGGGTGTCGTGGCACTCCCCCGGCTCTCGACTTCGCTCGAGCGGGGGACCCCCAAGTTACGCTGCTCCGAGGCACCCCGGCAGTGCTTTCGTGTGACGATCGTAGGCCTGTATGGACGACTCGAATGCCAGGACGGTGGTAGTGTGCGCGCCTCGCTGATCCAGATCGCCGTGGACGAGGGCGAATCGGTGGCCTCCCGACGGCGGCGGACGGCCGCTCTGATCCGGGAGCAGGCCGGTTCCGACCTCGTGGTCCTGCCCGAGCTGTGGACCACCGGCGCCTTCGCCTACGAGGAGTTCGGCGCGGAGGCCGAGCCGCTCGAGGGACCGACGTACGAGGTGATGGCCAAGGCGGCGAGCGACGCGGGCGTGTGGCTGCACGCCGGCTCGATCCCGGAACGCGATCCGGACGGCCCCCTCTACAACACCTCTCTCGTCTTCTCCCCCTCCGGTGAGCTGGCCGCGGCCTACCGCAAGATCCACCGCTTCGGCTTCGACAAAGGCGAGGCCGTGCTGATGAGCGCGGGACGGGACGTGGTGACGGTCCGTCTGCCCGGTACCACCCTCGGCGTCGCCACCTGCTACGACCTCCGTTTCCCCGAACTGTTCCGCTCCCTGGTCGACGCGGGCGCCGAGACGCTGGTGATCCCGGCCGGCTGGCCCGAGCGACGGCGTGCGCACTGGACGCTGCTGGCGCAGGCGCGGGCGGTGGAGAACCAGGCGTTCGTGCTCGCCTGTGGAACGGCCGGGACGCACGCCGGAGTTCCGCAGGCGGGTCACTCGATCGTGGTCGATCCGTGGGGCGAGGTGCTCGCCGAGGCGGGCGCCGGCGAGGAGGTCCTCACCGTGGAGTTCGACCCCGGCAAGGTGGCGGCGACCCGCGAGCAGTTCCCGGCCCTCAAGGACCGCGTCATGGGGCTCGAACCGCCACGCCACTGAACCGCCACGCCACTGAACCGGTGCGCCAGTGGGCGGCTGAGTCAGGGGGCGGCTGAGTCAGGGGGCGGGTGCGCCACTTGGGCTTGGGCCGTCGAGCCGATGGAAATGGGGCCACGGCCGGGGTCCCCACCCGGCCGTGGCCCCGCCTCAGTCCTCGCGCTCCTTCTCCGCCAGGTGGATCACGCACACCGCCACCGCGATCAGCAGCGCCGGGTCCGCGTCCTCCCGTACGACGTCGACGCCGTACGTCTCCCGGACGTGCAGCCGGCGCCGGGAGATCACGGCGAGGAGTTCGTCGTCGTACTCGACGGCGAACTCACGGTCGAGGATCTTGCCGCTGACGTCCAGCTCGGTGCCGTCGGCCAGGGACACCCGGTAGTGGTTGCGCAGCAGGGACAGCCGTTTGCGGCGGATCGTGGCCAGGCCTTCGCCGTCCCGTTCGATCACCATGGTGTCGCGCAGGGCGAACATCTTCTGGTGGATGTCGATGAGGACGCGCCCCTGGGTGTCCTTCAGCTCGAAGGTGTCCCGCAGCCGCATGGCCTTGCCGTCGACGAGGAACACCTTCTGGCCGTGCTCGTCCTCGATCCAGTAGTCGTCACCGATGCCGAGGAGCCGGTCGCGTACGAGGAATCTCATGCGCTAACCGTTCCCCGGCACCGGGCAGTCGTCACAAAGCCGCCCCTGAGCAGGGGAACCTTCACACGCCGTAGCCGTCGGTGTAGCCGTCGCGGGCGTGATGGTGGTGGTGGGGTTCCTCCTCGACCACCGGCGTCGGCGGCACCACGACCCGACGGCGCCGTGCGATGCCGCTGAACGTGGCGATGCCGATGAGCCCGACGGCCATGAAGATGATCCCGACGAGGTCGAGGTTGACTCCCTGCATGTGCCAGTCCGTCGCGAACGTCAGGATGGCACCCAGGGCGATGAGGATGATGCAACCGCCGAGGCCCATTGTCGTCGCCTCCCCTTCCGGTTCCGGAATCTCCGGTGCCGTCCGGGTACCCGTAGCCGTCCCGAACATGTGTGGGACGGCTCGTGACGGGTGTTCAACGACCGTGCCGGGGCGGCCGGGCTCAGTCCTCCAGGAACGCCACCAGCGCGTTCGCCAGCAGGAACGGGTCGTCGGCGCCGCACAGTTCACGCGCGCTGTGCATCGACAGGATCGCCACGCCGATGTCGACGGTCCGGATGCCGTGCCGGGCCGCGGTGATCGGGCCGATGGTGGTGCCGCACGGCATGGAGTTGTTGGACACGAAGCTCTGGAACGGGACGCTCGCCCGCTCGCAGGCGGCGGTGAACACCGCGCGGCCCGAACCGTCCGTGGCGTAGCGGTTGTTGACGTTGACCTTCAGGATCGGCCCGCCGTTGACCCGCGGGTGGTGCGTCGGGTCGTGCCGCTCGGCGTAGTTGGGGTGGACGGCGTGGCCGGTGTCGGAGGACAGGCAGACGGTGCCGGCGAAGGCGCGGGCCCGGTCCTCGTACGAGCCGCCGCGGGCGAACACCGAGCGCTCCAGGACCGAGCCGAGCAGCGGGCCGTCCGCGCCGGTGTCCGACTGGGAGCCGTTCTCCTCGTGGTCGAAGGCCGCCAGCACGGGGATGTGGCCGAGCGCGGCGCCGGAGGACGCGGCGGCGGCCAGGGCGGCCGCGCCGGCGTGCACGGACAGCAGGTTGTCCATCCGGGGACCGGCGACCAGTTCGCGGTCCCGGCCGAGGTAGGCCGGCGCCTCCACCGGGTGCACCATGAGGTCCCAGCCGGCCACCGAGCCCGCCGTCAGGTCGGTCTCCTCCTCCAGGAACGCGATCAGGTCGCCGTCGCGCAGGTCGTCGCCGAGCCCCCACACGGGCTGCAGATGACGCTGCTTGTCGAGCTTGAGGCCCTCGCTGTTGACCGCGCGGTCCAGGTGGATGGCGAGCTGCGGCACGCGCAGCAGCGGGCGGTTCACGTCGACGAGGACCGTGCTGCCGTCACGCAGGGTCAGCCGGCCGGCCAGGCCCAGGTCGCGGTCGAGCCAGGAGTTCAGCAGCGGGCCGCCGTAGATCTCCACCGCGACCTGCCGCCAGCCGTGGGCGCCGGTGTCGGGCAGCGGCTTGACCCGCAGGTTCGGCGAGTCGGTGTGCGCGCCGATGATGCGGAAGGGGGTGTGCGGTGCGGCGCCCTCGGGGACGTACCAGGCGACGATCGCCCCGCCGCGCAGCACGTACTTGCCGCCGCTCGTTCCGTCCCAGGCGTCCGTCTCGGCGACCTGCCGGAAGCCCGCCTTCTCCAGCCGCTCGGCGGTGTTCGCCACGGCGTGGTACGGCGACGGGCTCGCCGCCAGGAAGGACATCAGGTCGTCGGTGTGGCCGCGGTCGAAGCGGGCTGGTGCGCTCATGGGCTTACCTTAACGACGTGCGTGGGCCCGCCCCCGGTACGGGAGCGGGCCCACGTCTGCGAGCAGTGGATGCGGAACCGGTCGTCCGGCGCGCGGCCGGACCGGGGCCGTCCTAGAAGGCGGCCTCGTCCAGCTCCATCAGGTCGAGCTCGACGTTCTCCGAGATCTTGCGGGCCAGGGTGACGCCCGGCAGGACGTTGGCCGCGAAGAACTTCGCCGCCGCGATCTTGCCGGTGTAGAACGCCACGTCCTTGGAGGACACAGTCTTGGCGGAGGCCGTCTGCAGCTTCTCGGCGGCGATGGCGGCGCCCTTCAGCAGCAGGTAGCCGACCACGACGTCACCGGAGGCGAGCAGCAGGCGGCTGGTGTTCAGGCCCACCTTGTAGATGTTCTTGACGTCCTGCTCGGTGGCCGCGAGGTCGGTCAGCATCAGACCGACGATGGCCTCCAGCTCGACGGCCGCCTTCGCGAGGTGCTCTCGGGCGCCCGCCAGCTCCTCGCCGCCGGTGCCGAGCGCCAGGAACTTCTTGATGTCCTCGGCGAGCGAGTTCAGCGCGGCGCCCTGGTTTCGGACGATCTTCCGGAAGAAGAAGTCCTGGCCCTGGATGGCGGTCGTGCCCTCGTACAGGGTGTCGATCTTGGCGTCGCGGATGTACTGCTCGATCGGGTACTCCTGCAGGAAGCCGGAGCCGCCGAAGGTCTGCAGCGACTGGGCGAGCTGCTCGTAGCCCTTCTCGGAGCCGTAGCCCTTGACGATGGGCAGGAGCAGGTCGTTGAGCGCGTGCTCGGTCTTGGCGTCCTCGCCGTTCGCCTCCTTGACCGCGATGGCGTCCTGGATCGAGGCCGTGTAGAGGACGAGGGCGCGCATGCCCTCGGCGTACGCCTTCTGCGTCATCAGCGAGCGGCGTACGTCGGGGTGGTGGGTGATGGTGACCTTGGGCGCGGTCTTGTCCATGAAGTTCGCCAGGTCCGGGCCCTGGACGCGCTCCTTGGCGTACTCCAGGGCGTTGAGGTAGCCCGTGGAGAGGGTGGAGATCGCCTTCGTGCCGACCATCATGCGGGCGAACTCGATGATGCGGAACATCTGGCGGATGCCGTCGTGCTTGTCGCCGATCAGCCAGCCCTTGGCGGGGTGACGGTCGCCGAAGGTCAT
>Ga0308176_10002295_pt1 | contig 12006 bp, 13 predicted proteins | sample PhyCR2_3_FD_203890 | JGI IMG/M metagenome (GOLD analysis project Ga0308176, IMG submission 203890) | Soil microbial communities from UC Gill Tract Community Farm, Albany, California, United States - DLSLS.C.R2 | ecosystem: Environmental > Terrestrial > Soil > Agricultural land | place: USA... | reverse complement strand
CCCAAGGGCAGCGCGAGCGTGGGTGCGGCCTTGTCTCGGAGCAGGGCGGCCAGGCGTGGGTGGTCGGACGGCGCGGGTGGTGTACCCGACGCGGGTCGTCGGCGGCACGGGCGCTGTTGGTCATGGCGACACGACGTGATGTCGTCAGCGCAACGCAGCGGAGCGCGCCGATTCGGTGCCATCACGTGGAGCGTCGCGACCAGCAGCCCACAGCTATCACGCAACGCGCGCCTGGCCGGGACGGGCGCGCGAGCGCAGTGGAGCTGACGAGCGTCACGGAGATGTCGCCCAGCCAACCCCGCCCGCGCCACCACCGAAGCGCCCTAAGACAGCAGCCCTAGTCGTGCGAGTGCCCGTGCCCGCCGAAGTCGTCGTCGTGCGAGTGGCCGTGGCCGTGGTCGTCGGCCTCGCCCGCGATCGACTCGAGCAGCGACATCGCCGCCAGCTGCGCCGGCGTCCCGGCGATCGAGCCGTCCTGCATCTCTTCGAGCTGGGGCGCGAACGTCACGTGGACGTTGACCTCCTCACCCCCGGAGTCCTCCAGCACGATGACCGCGCGGCCGCCGCCTTCCGGCACACCGCCGCCGCCCGACAGCGCCTCGCGGGCGGCGCTGAGCACTTCGACCGTCAGCTCGCGCCAGGTGTTGGCGGCCTCGACCTGCTCCTCGGGCGCCATGCCGGCGAGGTGGTGGCGGTTGCGGCCGGCCAGCGCCGACACGCCGGCCTCCACCGCGCGCGTGCCCAGCAGCGCGTCGGCGTCGATCGAAACGGGTCCCTCGTTGGCGGACATGGACCCATCGTCGCAGATGGCCATGAAGATGCGCCCGGCGCCGCGCCGGCGCACGACGCCCGGCGCGACGCCATCGGTCACCGCGTCGCCAGCACCTCGCGCACGCCGCGCAGTCGGGTCTCCAGCCGGGCCTGGGCGGCCTGGCTGTCGAGCCCGCAGAACCGCGGCCGGTCCGCCGGCGCGGGCAGGCCGCGCAGGCGCGCGGGGTCGTGTCCGCACGCGGCCACGATCAGCCGCGCGAAGGCCAGCCGGCTGACCGCGTCGGCGCCGGCGACGTTCAGCGGGCCGGCGTCGCGCCGGGCCGCGAGCTCCAGCAGCGCGGCGGCGAGGTCGCCGACCTGGACCGGCGAGCGGACCTCGTCGGTGTAGAACCTCATGTCGCGCTCGCCGCGGGCGGCCGCCAGCGCGACGTCCTCGTGCTTGGAGGGCGGTGCCCCGGGCCCCCCGTAGAGCAGCGACGTGCGGGCGAGCAGCGCCTCGGGGCACGCGGCCCGCACGGCCTCCTCGGCGGCGGCCTTCGTCGCGCCGTACGCGGTGACCGGATCGGGCGCGTCGGCCTCGGTGATCAGGCGGTCCTCGGCGCCGCGGAAGATCGCGTCAGACGACACGTGCACGTGGCGTGCGCCCGCGGCGCGCGCGGCCGCCGCGACGTGGCCGGCGCCGACCGCGTTGACCGCGTGGGCGCCGGTGCCGTCCTGGACGTAGGCGGTGTGGACGATGGCGTCGGGCGCGGTGTCGCGCACCAGGGCGTCGACGGCGCCGGCGTCGCGCACGTCGAGCACGACGACGGCGTGCAGGCCCGGCGGCGCGGCGTCCGGCCGCCCGTGGACGGTGCCCGTCACGACCCAGCCGGCGGCCGCGGCGCGGGCGGCGAGTGCGCCGCCCAGGTAGCCGGAGGCGCCGGTCACGAGGAGCTTGGGCACGCGGCTGCTACGATACGTCGGTGCCGGCCGGAACCGTCACCTCCTTGAACCGCTGGCCCGTCAAGTCGCTGGCGGGCGAGCGCGCGCAGGCGCTGCGCATCGATCCGCGCGGGGCCGCAGGCGACCGCGCCCACGCGTTGTGCGACACCCACCGCGGCGCGCCGCGCCGGCTCACCGCGCGTGAGGCGCCCGGGATGCTCCGCTGGGCGGCGGCCTACGACGGCCTTGCGGACGACGCGCTGGACCCGCGCGAGGTCCCGCTCCCGCACCTCACCGCCCCCGATGGCACGCGCTACCGCTGGGACGACCCCGCGCTGCCCGCCGCGCTGGGCGACGACCTCGGCCGCGACATCGCGCTGCGCCGCGACCTGACGCTCATGCAGGACCTCGGCAACACGCTGCTGATCACGGTGAGCGCCACCCTCGAGGCGGTGTCGGCCACGCTCGGGCGCCCGCTCGACCTGCGCCGCTTCCGCACCAACGTGCACGTCGAGCTCGACGCCGACGCGTACGCCGAGGAGGGCTGGGAGGGTCGCCGCCTGCGCATCGGCGAGGCCGAGCTGCAGCTGCTGCACCCGTGCGAGCGCTGCGTCATCCCGACCCGCGACCCGGACACCACGGTCAAGGACGCCGAGATCCTGCGCTGGCTCACGCGCGAGCACGGCGGCCTCTTCGGCATCAACGCGCGGCCGCGAGGCGACGCCCGGATCGCCGTGGGCGATCAGGTCGAGCTGCTCTGACGGCTGGCCGCGCCGAGCGTGAACAACTCCAACATGGTTGAGAACAGGTCGTCGGGCACCGCGTCGGGCTCGACGAACTGCTCGAAGGCCATGCCGTTGGCCATCGCGAAGATCATGGTGGCGAGCTGGTCGAACGGCACGCCGGGGTCGAAGCCGCCGGCCTCGGTGCGCGCGCGCAGCAGCTCGGCCATCCGCTCGCGCATGCGCGCGTAGTGCTCCTGCAGCTTGGCCCGGAACGCGTCGTCGCGCGAGGCGTGCAGCGCCGCCTCGAAGAACAACCGCTTCCAGTCCGGGTCGCCGCTGAGGTAGTCGATGAAGTCGCGCCCGGCGGCGCGGGCCTGCGCCTCCGGCGGCTCGTCGGTGCTCAGCGCCCGGTCCATCTCCTCCAGCCGGGCGGCGAAGCGGACGTCGAGCATCTCCAGGAACAGCTCCTCCTTGGACCCGAAGTTCGCGTACACCGCACCCTTGGTGAAGCCCGCGTCGGCGGCGACCTCGTCGACCGACGCCTGGGTCAGCCCGCGCCGCGCGAACACGCGGCCGGCCGCCTCGAGGAGGCAGCGGCGCGTGTGCTCCTGGCGCTGCTTGCGGGTGAGGCGCGGCTCCGGCTCGGTCACGAGGCGATGATCTCAGCCCCGCGGCCGGGCACGAGCGTGATGACGCGCCGGCCCACGCGCTCGGACGCGGGAGCCGCCGGGCGCAGCGTCACCTGGCCGACGATCGCGCGCAGGACCGCGCGCATCTCGGTCTCGGCGAAGCTGGCGCCCAGGCAGCGGCGCACGCCGCCACCGAAGGGCAGGAAGGTGTAGGGGTTGGGCCGCGCGCCGAGCCAGCGCTCGGGCCGGAACGCCGCCGGATCGGGGTAGACGTCCGGCCGGCGGTGCATGAGGTGGATCGACGGGGCGACGCGCGCGCCCTTCGGGAGGTCGTAGCCGCCGATGGTCTGCGGCTCGCTCAGGACGCGGCCCACGAACGGGATGACGGGACGCAGGCGCAGCGTCTCGCGGATGACGCCGTCGACGTACTCGTCGCCCTCGCCGCCGCGGACCTCCTGGGTGAGGCGCTCGAGCGCGGCCGGATGGCGGGTCAGCCGCTCCAGCGCCCAGGCCAGCGCGGTGGCCGTCGTCTCGTGACCCGCGACGAGCAGCGTGACGAGCTCGTCGCGCAGCTCGACGTCGTCCATCGGCGCGCCGTCCTCGTGGCGGGCGAGCAGGAGCATCGACAGCACGTCGTCGCGCCCGGCGAGGTCGTCGCGGCGGCGATGGTCGGCGATGACCGTGGCGATGACCTCGTCGACGGGATCGAGCACGTGCGCGTAGATGCGGCGCCGGTCGGCCTTCTCGGGCCCGTAGAACAGGAGCTTGCGCATCTCGCGCGGGTTGGCGGTCGACTCCAGGAACGTACGCAGGCGTTCGCGCAGCTGAGCCAGCCGCGGGTCGCCCTCGTCGACCCCGAAGACGATGCGCATGATGACCTCGAGCGTCACGCCCTGCATCCGCGAATGCGCGCGGAACGGCACGCCGCGCGGCCATGCGGCGACCTCGCGCTCGGCGATCTGGCCCATGAGCTCGACGTGCCGGCGCATCTTCTCGCCGTGGAACGGCGGCAGCAGCAGCTTGCGCTGGCTCAGGTGCTGGGCGCCGTCGAGGAGCAGCACGGACTTGTGCCCCAGGAACGGCAGGAGGATGTTGTTGGCCTTGCCGGCGAGGTAGATCGCCGGGTCGCCGGTGAACACCTGCTTGACGTCGGCCGGGTCGGAGAGCACGACGAAGGTGTCGCGGCCGATCATGATGGTGAACGTGTCGCCGTACTTCGCGCGGGCGCGCTCGACGAACTGGAACGGGCGGCTGAGCCAGCCGACGGTCTGCACGGGGCGCGGCATGCGCGGGCCCGGCGGCAGCGGCGTGTGCCCGACGAGGCGCGGGAGGGGAGCGGCGGTCGTGGCGGCCATGAGATACCCGACGGTATTCGGATACCGGCCAGAATGTCACGCCCCGGCCGGCCCGCCGGCCCCGGGCGTCTCCGCACGTCCGTGGCGGGGACGGTCCCCGCAACGGAACGGCGACGGCGTGCGCGCTAGGCGCTGGCCACGTCGGAGACCGGCCGCGGCGCCGGGCCGACGTACTTGGCGGTCGGGCGGATCAGGCGCGCCTCGCGCTTCTGCTCGAGGATGTGGGCCGACCAGCCCGCGACGCGCGCGCACGTGAACATGGAGGTGAACAGCTCCGGCGGGACCTCGGCGGTGTCCAGGACGACGGCCGACCAGAACTCCACGTTGGTGGCCAGCACGCGGTCCGGGCGGCGGGCCTTGAGCTCGGCCAGCGCCGCCTGCTCGAGTGCCTCGGCGACCGCGAAGCGCGCCGACCCGATGTCGCGCGCGGTGCGGCGCAGCACGCGGGCACGCGGGTCCTCGGCGCGGTAGACGCGATGGCCGAACCCCATGAGCCGGTCGCCGCGGTCCAGCGCGTCCTTGACCCATCGGTCGGCGTCGCCGAGCTGCTCGACCTCGTCGAGCATCTTCAGCACGCGCGAGGGCGCGCCGCCGTGCAGCGGGCCGGACAGCGCGCCGATCGCGCTCGACAGCGCGGCAGCGACGTCGGCGCCGGTCGAGGCGACGACGCGCGCCGTGAACGTCGAGGCGTTCATGCCGTGCTCGGCCGCGGAGATCCAGTAGGCGTCGACCGCCTTGGCGTGGTCCGGATGGGCCTCGCCGCGCCAGCGGATCAGGAAGCGCTCGGCGAGCGTCGAGCCCTTGTCGATCTCGCCCTGCGGGACCCAGGGCTTGCCCAGCCCACGCGCGCTCTGGGCGACGAAGCTCAGCGCCATGACCGACGCGCGCGCGAGGTCGTTGCGCGCCTGCTCATCGGAGATGTCGATCAGCTGCTGCAGGCCCCACTCGGGCGCCAGGGCGGCGATCGCCGCCTGCACGTCCACGCGCGGATCACCGCTGCGGATCGTCAGCGGGTGCTGCTCGGCCGGCGCCAGACCGGGGTCGAAGTCGCCGTCGACGAGCAGGCCCCAGACCTTCTCGTAGGGCACGGTGCCGACGAGGTCCTCGATGTCGACCCCGCGGTAGCGCAGGGCGCCGCCCTCCTTGTCGGGCTCGGCGATCTCGGTCGCGAACGCGACGACGCCCTCCAGCCCGGACTGCACGCCCTCGATCACGTTGCTCATCCAGTCGCTCCTGTCGCTGTGCTTGTTGAAGGTGAAGTCCTGGCGGCGAGGATGCGGGCGGCGCGATCGGCCGCGCGCCGCGCCTCGTCGTGCTGCAGCGGCGCCAGCAGCACCAAGGCCATGACCGGGCCTAGCGCCGCGGTCCCGTAGGCCGCGCTCCAGCCGGCGGCGTGCACGAGCGCGCCGAAGCCGGTGGGCGCGACCGTCGAGCCCAGCGACACCACCGTGTTCTGCAGGCCCATCGCCGTGCCCGCGCGCTGGCGGCCGGCGATCTCGGCGGCGGCGGTGAACGCCAGGCCGTTCCAGCACATCGCGATGACCCCCGCCGCGAGCAGGATGGGGTACAACACTGCGCCCGGCGCGCCGGCCAGCAGCGCGCAGGCGCCGAGCAGGACGCCGTCGGCCAGCGCGATCCGGCGCAGCAGCGGGATGCGCAGCCCCGCGCGGTCCGAGCGGCGGCCCGCGACGATGCGCGCCCCGGCGCCCAGCAGCTGCAGGGTGGCCAGGCCCCCCGCGGCGACGCCGGTCGAGAGCCCGCGCGCATCGACGAGGAACAGCACGATGAACCCCAACATGGCCGACTGCCCGACGACGAGGAGGCCCGAGGCCCCGCCCAGCTGCCACTGGCGCGGGTCGTGCGTCGGCTGCTCGACGTCCGGGATATAGGCGGCATGGGCCAGCCGGGGCGGCGGTGCGTCGCGCATGAGCGCCAGTGCGGCGGCAGCGGCCGTCAGGGCCACGCCGCTGAGCGTCAGGAACGCGGCCTCCAGGCCGCCGACGTCGATCAGCTTGGGCAGCAGCAGCGAGCCGACGGCGCCGCCGATCGGCAGCGCCATCTGGCGGATGCCCAACGCGGTGCCGCGCTCGTCGCGCGCAAACCAGCCCATCACCGCGCGGCCCGAGGCGCCCGTCGCGCTGGCCCCCATCGCGCCGGCGAGGAACATACCCACCAACAACATGGTGTACGTGGAGGCGAACGCCGTGGCGCCGATGACCACCGCGAACGCGGTCAGCCCGCCGGCCATGACCGGCCGCTCGCCGACGCGGTCGGTGACGATGCCCCACGGCAGCAGCGCGACGCAGACGCCGCCGGCCACGGCGGAGAAGATGAGCCCGACCTGCGTCAGCGAGAGGCCGAACTCGTCGCGCAGGGCGGGGCCCAGCGCGGGCAGGCCCATGCGCAGCATGGAGAACGAGGCGGCGCCGAACGCGCCCGTGAAGAGGACGACCCACTTGTAGCGATCCGCGGGGACGCGCCCGATCACGCGCCGGCCTTCTGGCGCTCGCGGAAGCGCCGCGCCTTGGCGCCGTTGCCGCAGGTGCGCATCGAGCACCAGCGGCGCCGGCCGGCCGGCGAGCGGTCGAAGAAGCGCCCGCTGCAGGTCTCCGACGCGCAGATGCGGATCCGCCCGCGCTGCTCGGTGCCGAGCATCTGCGCGGCGTCCAGCGCGATCGTGCCCAGGGCACGGCGCGGCGAGTCGGCGGCCGCGCGCTCGGTCAGCAGCGGGGCGCCGCCGGGATCGGTGACGAGCTGCGGCCGCACGCCGGCGAAGACCAGCCAGTCGTCGATGACGGTGATCGCCGGGCCCGGCGCGGGCTCGCCGGCGATGGTGGCGACGAACACCGCGTCGATGGCCTCGCGCAGCTCGCGCGCCTGCTCGAGCACGGCCGGCGGCACCGGCGCGGAGGCCTCCGTGACACCGGCGCGCACGAGCCACGTCGCGAGGTCCTCGGGCGTGACGAGGGTCTCCACACCGCGACGCCAGCGCTCGCGGAACGTGTTGACGAAGTCGACCGCGGGGCGCCCGCCCGACCAGTACCACCACGGCTCGCCGCTTGCGAGCGGGAGGACGAGGTCCTCGGGGAGGTCACGGTCCGGCATAACCACATGATAACGCCCCATGGGGTTACGCGGCGCGTGGCGCCGGGCCGGGTCGTTAGGGTCCGCCCCATGTCCACCGCCGCCGGCGCCGATCTCCTGTTCCGCCCCGTCCACGATCTCGCCGCCCAGGTGCGGTCGGGGGACCTGTCCGCCCGCGAGCTCGTCCAGGCCTCGCTGGACCGGATCGCCGAGCTCAACCCGACGCTCAACGCGTTCGTCGACGTCTTCGCCGACGAGGCGCTGGCCGAGGCCGACGGGATCGCGCCGGGCGACGACCGCCCGTTCGCCGGCGTGCCCATCGCCATCAAGAACAACCGGGCGGTGGCCGGCCGGCGGCTGACGTTCGCCTCCAACATGGTCGGCGACTTCCGGGCGCCCTACGACCACAACGTGGTCGCGCGGCTGCGGGCCGCCGGCTTCGTGGTCGTCGGGACCACCACCCTTCCCGAGTGGGGCATCCTGCCGACGACCGAGACCGCGCGCTTCGGGGCGACGCGCAACCCATGGGACCAGTCGCGCACGCCGGGCGGCTCGAGCGGCGGATCGGCGGCCGCGGTCGCTTCGGGCATGGTCCCGATCGCCCACGCCAACGACGGCGGCGGCTCGACCCGGATCCCGGCCGCGTGCTGCGGCCTGGTCGGGCTCAAGCCCCAGCGCGGCCGGATCTCCCTCGGCCCGGAGGTCGGGCACGCGTTCCTCGTCGCCGACGGCGTGCTGACCCGGACGGTGCGTGAGACCGCCGAGGTCCTCGACCTGCTCTCGGGCCCCATGCTCGGCGACATGACGTGGGCCCCGCCGCCCGCCGAGCCGTTCGCGGCGACGGCCGCCCGCGCGCCGGGCCGCCTGCGGATCGCCATGTCGACGCTGTCGCCCGTGCCAGAGGCGGTGGTGGACCCGGTCGCCGTGCAGGCGGTCCAGGACGCCGCGCGGCTGCTCGAGTCGCTGGGCCACGAGGTCGTCGAGGCCGACCCGCCGTGGGCGCGCCCCGAGCTGTCGGCGGTCTTCACCGCGTCGTTCGGCCCCGCGGTCTGCACGCAGATCCGCCTGGCGGAGATGATCCTGGGGCGCGAGGCGACCGCCGAGGACATGGAGCCGCTGAGCTGGGCGCTGTTCGGGCTGTGCCGGTCGATCAGCTCGGTCGACGCGCTGCTCGCCGAGTTCCAGCTGCACGGCGTCGGCCGCGACCTCGTCACCTGGGTCGATCAGTACGACGCGCTGCTGACGCCGTCGCTCGCCGAGGCGCCGCTGCCGCTCGGCACGCTGAACCCGCTGGACGCCGACGACCCGATGGGCGCCTTCACGCGCTCGGCGTCGTTCACGCCGTTCACGCCGCCGTGCAACATCAGCGGCCAGCCGGCGGTCTCCCTGCCGCTGTTCGAGCGCGAGGACGGGCTGCCGCTTGCCGTCCAGCTCATCGGCCAGCCGGCGCAGGAGGGCGCGCTGCTGGCGCTGGCCGCCCAGCTCGAGGAGGCCCAGAGCTGGGCGGGGCGGCGCCCCGACCTGTAGGCCTCGGTCGGGCGCGCCGCGCGGCTAGCGCGGGTCCTCGTCCTGGGCGTCGGGGCCCTCGAGCGGCTCGCACTGCGGATCGGCCTGGCCGGGCCCGGTGCCGGGGCGGCAGTCGGGATCCTGCGCGGCGCCGGAGCCGCCGCTGCCGTCGGTCGCGGTGCCGCCCTGGCCCGATGACGTGCCGCCGTTGTCGTCGGGTGCCGCGTGGCCGCCCGGGTCGGCCGGCGCGGTCGTCGTCTGCGACGGCGACGTGGTCGCCTGCGACGGCGAGCCGCCGGGCACGGTCGTCGCCGGTGCGGTCGACGATCCCGGCGCCGAGCTCGACGGCGTGGCGTCGCCGGGGACGTCCTCGGTGATCGCCGGGTTGGTCGGGTCGGTGTCGGTGGCGACGGTCGGGGCGGTCGTGGACACGGTGTCGCCGGCGGGCTCGTCGTCGCCGCCGCAGCCGGCGGCCACGCCGCCGCCGGCGCCGAGCGCCAGCACCGCGAGCAGGCACGCGGCGCGCGCCCTGGAGGTGGAGGGGAGGAACAGCATCCCCCTCACACCTAGCAGCTGGACCTGAAGGACAGCTTCGGCGCCGGCGTGCGCGCGGCGCGCGTGGTCAGAGCAGCGCGCGTGCCGCGAGGATCGCGCACGCGCCGATGGCGACCAGGTCGGCCGTCAGCCACGCGGCGCGCGCGTGCGCACGGCGTCCGAGCCAGCGCCGGCGGCGCGGGATCTCCAGGGTCTTCTCCGTGATGGGTGGCGTCGCCATACCGTTCGTCACCCTCAGCCGCCGCCCATGGTGCCGCGTTCCGGGAGGTTTCCGAGCAGGAAGTCCGAAGTGCATGGCTTCCGCCCCTCTGACGCGTCAGAAGCTGCACGCCACGGCCCGGAACCACCCTTCGGCGGCCTTTGGCAGAATGCCGCGTCCAACCCCCGTTCGAACCGCGCGAGGAACCCCTTCATGGCGTACGTCATCACCGAGCCCTGCATCGGCACCAAGGACAACTCCTGCGTCGAGGTCTGCCCGGTCGACTGCATCCACCCGACGCCGGACGAGCCCGACTACGACTCGGTCGAGATGCTCTACATCGATCCGGAGGAGTGCATCGACTGCGACGCGTGCGTCGAGGCGTGCCCGGTCGACGCCTGCTTCGCCGAGGACCAGGTCCCCGACGAGTGGAACAAGTTCGTCCAGATCAACGCGGACTACTTCAAGAAGGCGTGAGACACCGGCCCTGAGGGCCGGGTCTCACTGCGGGTGTCGGCCCCGGGGGGCCGAACCCGCGGCGCCGGGAAACGCCCAGAGGGCCGGGTTCCCTTGCGGGTGTCGGCCCTAGGGGGCCGAACCCGGGGTCCGGAGCCAGCGCGAGCGAGCCGCCAGGCGAGCTCGCGCAAGGCTGATCGCCTTCCGGGCGATCAGCCCGCCATCGGCAGGCTGATCCCGCTGGTCTTCTTGGCGGGCGGGATCACGTCGATCGCCGGCGTCGGCGCGACCGGCGCCGAGGCCAGGATCGGCAGCTCCACTGGCATGAGCGCGATCAAGCCGCGAGCGGCCTGGCGGATGGCCTGCGCGGCCGGGTCGTCGGGATCGGTGCCGACCAGCGGCGCGCCGGCGTCGGCCTGCTCGCGCAGCGGCATCGTCAGCGGGACCTTGCCGAGCAGCGGGACGTCGAGCTCGTCGGCGAGCTCCTGGCCGCCGCCCTCGCCGAAGATCTGGAAGCGCTCGCCGCCCGGCGTGGTGAAGCCGGACATGTTCTCGACGACGCCGGCGATGTCGAGCGACACCTTGTGGGCCATCTCGGCGGCGCGGCGGGCGACCTTCTGGGCGGTCGGCTGCGGCGTCGTGACCAGCAGGAACTTGGCGTCGGGCAGCAGCTGGGCGAGCGTCATCGAGACGTCGCCGGTGCCCGGCGGCAGGTCGACGAGCAGGAAGTCGAGCTCGCCCCAGTCGACGTCCTCGAGGAACTGCGTCAGCGCCTTGTGCAGCATCGGGCCGCGCCAGACGACCGCGCTGTCCTCCTGGACGAAGAAGCCGATCGACATGACCTTCACGCCGCCGGCCTCCAGCGGCAGGATCTTGCGCTCGGGCGACACCGGCGGGCGGTCGCCGCCCAGGCCGAACATGCGCGGGATCGAGTAGCCCCAGACGTCGGCGTCGAGGACCCCGACCTTCTTGCCGTCCGCGGCCAGCGCCGCGGCGAGGTTCGCGGTCAGCGTGGACTTGCCGACGCCGCCCTTGCCCGAGCCGATGCAGATGACGTTGCTGACCTGCGCCAGGGCGCCGGTGGGCAGCGCGCCGCCACGTCCGAGCTTCTTCTGCAGGCTGGCCTTCTCGTTGTCGCTCAGGACGTCGAAGGCGACGCTCACCTTCGGCACGCCGAGACCCTGGACGGCCTTGGCGACCGCCGTCTGGAAGTGGTTGCGGATCGGGCAGCCGGCGGTGGTCAGCGACACGGTGACGGCGACGCTGCCGTCCTGCGCGATGTCGATCGCGCGGACCATGCCGAGCTCGACGATGTTCTCGCGCAGCTCGGGGTCGATGACGACGGTGAGCGCCTGGAGGATCTCGTCGCGGGAGGGAGTGGCCATGTGCACCATTGTCGCAAACGGGAATGGGCGATTCGGCCCCGGCGCCGGAATGACGACGGGCCGCCCTGGAAGGCGGCCCGTCGGGGGAGGAGTCGTGCGGCGATGCTTGGGCTGGGAGAGCCCCGTCCGTCAGCCGCTAGGCGACGGAGGTGATGCGCTCCTGGACCGTGGTGGCGGCCTTCTGGCCGGCGGTCAGGCCGGTCTGGAGCAGGTTCTGGGCGCGCGAGGCGACGAAGTCGGCCTGCGTCGTGATCGGCTTGACCTGCTTGGTGACGTCCGTGCGCAGGGACTTGACGTCCTTGCCGACGCGGGTGCGGGTCTTCTTGGCCTCGCGCTCGAAGCGCTTGACCTCGGTCGAGCCACGGCGCTCGAAGAGCTTGAGCTCGGCCTCGAGGCGGCGACGGCGGACCTGCAGCTCCT
>Ga0308176_10002294_pt1 | contig 12008 bp, 8 predicted proteins | sample PhyCR2_3_FD_203890 | JGI IMG/M metagenome (GOLD analysis project Ga0308176, IMG submission 203890) | Soil microbial communities from UC Gill Tract Community Farm, Albany, California, United States - DLSLS.C.R2 | ecosystem: Environmental > Terrestrial > Soil > Agricultural land | place: USA... | reverse complement strand
CGACTTCGACGAGACGCTGCCGGGGCCGTTCGAGTGGGACGTCAAGCGGCTGGCGGCAAGCCTCGCCCTGGCCGGCAGGGAGAACGGCCACGAGGCCAAGGACCGCCGGCGGACCGTGCTGGCGGCAGTGGGCGCCTACCGCACCGCCATGCGGGAGTTCGCCGAGCAGGGCAACCTGGCGGTCTGGTACGCCGCGATGGACGTGGAACGCGTGATCGCCGACCTCGCGCCGAAGGCCAGTGCGGCGGAGCGCAAGCGCGGGCGCGCGAACCTCGAACGGGCGCGCCGCAACGACAGCACCCGGGCGCTGCGCAAGCTGACCGTCACCGAGGGCGGCCGCACCCGGTTCCTCAGCCAGCCGCCGCTCCTCGTGCCGGTGGGCGAGCTGGTCGCCGAGGTCGACGCGACGGTGGTGCGGAGGTCGCTCCTGGAGGTCCTCTCGACCTACCGGGAGTCACTGCCGGAGGACCGTCGTCACCTGCTCGACCAGTTCGAGCTGGTCGAGGTCGCGCGCAAGGTGGTCGGGGTCGGCAGCGTCGGCACCCACGCCTACGTGCTGCTCCTCGCCGGACGCGACAGCGCCGATCCGCTGGTGCTCCAGGCCAAGGAGGCCCGCGCGAGCGTGCTGGAGCCCCACCTGGAGGCCAGCCGGCACGAGAACTCGGCCGAGAGAGTGGTGGCCGGGCAGCGCCTGATGCAGGCGAGCAGCGACATCTTCCTGGGCTGGCAGCGGACCCTGGAGCGTGGCGGTGAGGTCCGTGACTACTACGTCCGACAGCTGCGGGACGGGAAGGCCTCGGCCGAGGTGGGGGAGATGCGGCCACGCATCCTCGGCATCTACGGGGGCCTGTGCGCCTGGACGCTGGCGCGCGCACACGCCCGGTCCGGTGACCGGGTCGCGATCGCGGCGTACCTCGGCAAGCGCGACAGGTTCGACCAGGCCGTCGCCGACTTCGCCGAGACCTACGCCGACCGGGCAGAGTCGCAGTACCGCCAGCTTCGTGACGCCGTCGACAGCGGAGCGGTCACGGCGACCCTTGGGGTATGACCAGGGGCGCGCATGATGGAGATGTGCGCGGAGTCCTCCTGGATCTCGACGGCGTGGTCTACGTCGGCGACGATCCCGTGCCAGGATCCGCGGGGGCCATCGACTGGCTGGAGCGCGTCGGCGTCCCGCACCGCTACCTGACCAACACCACGTCACGCCCGCGGTGGGCCATCGTCGCCAAGCTTGGCGGCATGGGCATCACCGCCACCGCGGACCAGATCCTCACCCCGGCCGTCACGGCGGTTGCCTGGCTGCGGCGGCACCGCGTCGAGCGCCCGGCCCTGTTCGTGCCCGAGGCCACCGCGAAGGAGTTCGCCGAGCTGGACCCGCTCCCGGCCGACGCCGGGGAGGGCGCCGGTGCGGTGGTCGTCGGCGACCTCGGACCGGGCTGGGACTTCGCCACCCTCAACCGCGCGTTCCGGCTGCTCATGGATGACGAGGCGACGCCCCTGATCGCCCTCGGGCTGACCCGGTACTGGCGCGCCGACGACGGGCTCCGGCTCGATGCGGGGCCTTACGTGCGGGCCCTCGAGTACGCCGTGGGTCGCCCGGCGATCGTGCTGGGCAAGCCCGACGCCGCGTTCTACGCGACCGCGGTCGAGGAGCTGGGGCTCGACCTCACCCAGGTCGTCATGGTCGGCGACGACATCCGCTCCGACGTCGAGGGCGCACAGCGGGCGGGCCTGACCGGAGTGCTCGTGCGCACCGGCAAGTTCTCGTGGTCCGACCTGGCGGGCGACGTGACGCCGGACGCGGTGATCGACTCCATCGCCGACCTGCCGCGGTGGTGGCTGGCGCGCTGAGCGCCTCGATCGGCCGGTGCCGGCGGGGCTCCGGAGTACCGTGAAGGTGTGCGTGGTGACCGGGTGGAGATCGTCATCGATGCGGGCGGGGAGGTCCGCACGTACGAGATCATCGCGAGCCGGAACGGGCGCCGGGTCGAGATCGAGACCGGGCGCGGCATCGTCACGGTGTCCGAGGTGACCCGCAGCGGTACGCCGGTCCGCACGGCCCGCTTCATGGCGAGCCGGATCCTGGCGCTGGTCGAGCACCCCGCCGCCGACCAGAACATCGGGCGCGAGGTCATGGAGCCGCGCCCGATCCGCTCCTCGGGCTGACCCGGCCGGTCGCCGCGACGCTCAGATCTCCTCCGGGAACATCTGGATCGCACCGGACGGGCACTCGGCGACGCACAGGCCGCAGCCCTTGCAGTAGTCGAGGTCGATCAGGTAGTTCTCCCCGGGCTCGCCGAGCTTGATCACCGCGTTGTCCGGGCAGACGCCGTAGCAGTTGTCGCAGCTGAAGCAGTTGCCGCAGGACATGCACCGCCGGGCCTCCATCAGCGCGGTGGACTCGTCGTGCCCGAGGACCACCTCGTCGAAGGTCGACTCGCGCCGGGCCCGGTCCAGCAGCGCGCGGTGGGACCGTGGGGCGTCCGCGTAGTACCAGGTGTTCAGCGTGTCGAAGGTGGCGAGCGCCGGGCGTGCGACGGGCTCCGGGGCGGCGCCGGACAACCAGCCGTCGATGTTGCGGGCGGCCCGCTTGCCGTGGCCGACCGCGACGGTGACCGACCGCTCGTACGGCACCATGTCGCCGCCGGCGAAGATGCCGGGGCAGCCGGTCATCATGTCCGGCCCGACCGCCACCACCCCGTCGTCGACGACCAGCCCGGGGACGCCGTCGAGCAGCGAGAGGTCAGTCTCCTGGCCGAGCGCGAGGACGAGCGAGTCCGCGGCGAGCTCCTCCAGCTCGCCGGTGGGCTGGGGGAAGCCCGACTCGTCGAGCTCCATCCGCTCCACCACGAGCTTGCCGCTGTCCACCTGCTTGATCGTGGTCAGCCACTTGAACAGCACGCCCTCGTCCTCGGCCTCGGCCAGCTCGGACTCGTGGGCCGGCATCCGGTCCTGGGTGCGGCGGTAGACCACGACGGCCTCGGCAGCCCCCAGCCGCTTGGCGGTCCGGGCCGCGTCCATCGCGGTGTTGCCCCCGCCGTACACCGCGACCCTGCGACCGAGCAGCGGCTTCTCGCCGGTCTCGAGGTCGCGCAGCATGTCGACCGCGTCGAGGACGTGGGCCGCCGAGCCGGCCGGGATGTAGGTGCGCCTGCCGAGCTGCGCGCCGACCGCGAGGAACACGGCGTCGTACTCGTCCTTGAGAGTCATCAGGCCGGTGACCTTGGCGTCGAGCTCGAGGGTGACGCCCAGGTCGAGGATGCGCTGCACCTCCGCGTCGAGGACGTCGCGGGAGAGGCGGTACCTCGGGATCCCGAACCGCATCATGCCGCCGGCCATGGGGCCGGCCTCCCGGATCGTCACGGTGTGGCCACGCCGGGCGAGGTGGTACGCCGCCGACAGGCCCGACGGTCCGGCGCCGACGACCAGCACCCGCTTCCCGGTCGGGGGCGCCTCGACGGAGACGGTCCACCCCTGGCGGATCGCTTCGTCGCCGACGAACCGCTCGACGGAGTTGATCCCGACGGACTCGTCGAGCTGCCCGCGGTTGCAGGCGGTCTCGCACGGGTGGTAGCAGACCCGGCCCATGATCGCCGGGAACGGGTTGTCCTCCATGATCTTGTGCCAGGCGCGCTCGTAGCCGGCGCCGCCCTCCTCGCCCTCGTAGAGCCAGGCCTGGATGTTCTCGCCCGCCGGGCAGGCGTCGTTGCACGGCGGCATCCGGTTCGTGTAGACCGCCCGCTCGGTGCGCCACGAGCCGGTCTTGTTGGCCCGGCTGGAGCCGATGTCGAGGGTGATCGCGAAGGGCTTGTCCATCACTCGTCCCCTTCCGGGAGGAGTCCGAAGCGCGCGACGTTGCGGTCGGCGCCGGCCTGCAGCCGCGCCACGATGTCGGGTCGTCCGGGGTCGCCGAACAGGTGCGCATAGCGCCTCTGGAGGCGGAGGTACTCCTCGACCGGGACCTGCCTGCGGATCTTCGACACCTCGGTCACCTCGCCGTTCTCGGCCTCGAAGACGGGGAACAGGCCGGTCTCCTTGACCAGCCGGGCGAGCTTGATCGTGTCGGCGGAGGCCGCCCCCCAGCCGAGGGGGCACGGCACGAAGACGTGGAGGTAGCGCGCGCCGCGGAAGCTCATCGCCCGCTCGACCTTGTACTCCAGGTCGCGCAGCTCGGCGACCGTCGCGGTGGCGACGTAGGGGATCTCGTGGGCCATCGCGATCAGCGGCACGTTCTTGCCCTGGCCGAACGCGTTGCCCGGCTCGCGACCGACCGCCTTGGTGTTCGCGGTCACCGCCGCCGGCGGGGTCGCCCCGGAGCGCTGCACCCCGGTGTTCATGTACCCCTCGTTGTCGTAGCAGACGAAGAGCACGTCGTCGCCGCGCTCGAACATGCCCGACAGGGTCCCGAAGCCGATGTCGACCGTGCCCCCGTCGCCGGCCTGGCCGACGACCCGGATGTCCTCACGGCCCTTGGCCTTCAGCGCGGCCGCGACGCCGGCGGCGACGGCGGGCCCGTTGCCGAAGAGGGAGTGCAGCCACGGCAGCTGCCAGGACGACTCGGGGTACGGCGTCGAGAAGACCTCGAGGCAGCCCGTCGAGTTCACCGCGACCATCTTCCCCCCGGTGGCCCGCATCGCCGCGTCGAGCACGTAGCGCGCCCCCAGCGCCTCCCCGCAGCCCTGGCAGGCCCGGTGGCCCGAGGTCAGCGAGTTGGAGCGGCCCATCCGCGCCTGCACCGACCGCTGCTCGGGGCCGAGCAGGCGGTTGCCGGCCACGAAGGTCCCGGTCTGGTAGAGCTTGATCTCCTGGTACGCCACGTCAGCTCCTACTCGTAGGCCCCGGACGCGACGGTGCCGATGTCGCGCAGGATGTTCTCGGCGTGCGGCCCCGGGCGCCGGCCGTGCCGCGACCGCTCGAGCTCGCGCTGCACGAGGGCGAAGTCGAGGTCGAGGAAGTGCAGCCGCTGCGGGTCGATGCGTCCGGCGAGCACGTCGTCGAGGAGCCCGCGCAGGGAGGCGCGGGTGACCGGCCGGCCGCCGAGCCCGGCCACGACGTCGTACACCTCCACGGGCAGGCCGCGGGTGGCGTCCCGGGTGTTCTGCCCGACGATGCCGCCGGCCCCGACCGCGAACGCCTTCTCCACGACGACCACCCGCTTCGCGCGGCTCAGCGCCTCGCGCACCTCCGCGACGGGCCACGGGCGGAAGCAGGTGATGCCGAGGACGCCGACGGGCACGCCCTCGTCCCGCATCGCGTCGACGACCTCCTCGATCGTGCCGAGCACCGACCCGAGCGCGACGACCACCGTCTCGGCGCCCTCCAGGCGGTAGGGCTTCAGCAGACCGCCGGAGCTGCGGCCGAAGGCCTCGCGGAAGTCGTCGGCGATCACCGGGACCTCGTCGAGCGCCGCCATCTGCTTCGCGTGCATGAGGTACTTCACCTCCGCGAACGCCTCCGGCCCCACCATCGCGCCGATGGTGACCGGGTCCTCCGGGTCGAGCATCTGCTGGGGGGCGAAGGGCGGCAGGAAGGCGTCGACCTGCTCCTGGGCGGGGAGGTCCACCTGCTCGAAGGCGTGGGTGAGCACGAAGCCGTCCATGCACACCATCACCGGCACCGACAGGCTCTCCGCCAGCCGGTAGGCCTGGATGTGCAGGTCGACCGCCTCCTGGTTGGACTCGGCGTAGAGCTGGATCCAGCCGGAGTCCCGCATGGACATCGCGTCGGAGTGGTCGTTCCAGATGTTGATCGGCGCCCCGATCGCGCGGTTGGCCAACGTCATCACGATCGGCAGGCCGAGCCCGGAGGCGTTGAAGAGCGCCTCGGCCATGAACAGCAGCCCCTGGCTGGAGGTCGCGGTGTAGGTCCGCGCGCCGGCGCCCGAGGCCCCGATGCACGCCGACATGGCGCCGAACTCGGACTCCACCATGAGGTACTGGCACGGAGCGAGCTCGCCGGTGCGGACCCGGTCGGAGAGCGACTCCACGATGTGGGTCTGCGGCGAGATGGGGTACGCCGCGACCACCTCCGGGCGGCACAGGGTGACCGCGCGGGCCACCGCCTGCGAGCCCTCGATCTGCTCAAGCATCGGCCAGCCTCCTCAGGGATGCACGGACGTGCTCGTGGGCGGCCCCCGCGGCCCGGGAGTTGCCGGCGCCCACCTCGCCCGGGAACCGGTCCCGGATCGCGTCGCACACCGCGTCGAGCGACACCTGGCCGGTGAGCGCGGCGAACCCGCCGAGCAGCGCCGCGTTCGGGAACGGGCGGCCGAGGTGCTCGCGGGCGATCTCGGTGGCGGGCACCGTGACCACGTGCTCGGGCGTGAGCAGCCGCACCAGGTCCTCGAGTCCGAGCTCGACGAGAGTGCGCGAGGTGTTGACGAGCAGGTAACCGCCGGGGTCGAGGCCGTCGAAGAGGTTGACCTGGTGTAGCAACGTGGGGTCCTGGACGATCAGGGCGTCGGGGTGCGTGATGGGCTCCCGCAGCCGGATCGGCCGGTCGTCGATGCGGCAGAAGGAGACCACCGGGGCGCCGGAGCGCTCCGAGCCGAAGGTCGGGAAGGCCTGGGAGTGGCGCCCCTCGTCGAACGCCGCCACCGAGAGCAGCTCGGCCGCGGTGACGGCCCCCTGGCCGCCGCGGCCATGGATGCGTACAGCGAACATCGCGGCCTCCTTCGCCACGGACGCTAGGTGCTGGTTCCGGGGTGCGCTAAGGGTCATTGGGCCCCCACTGGAGACCCACCGGCGAGGGAGTCGGCGGCCGATGGGATGCTTGCTCGCTGCGGTGCCCGTGACGGCCGGTGGAGGGCCCGGGAACAGGAGCACAGGGGAGAGGTTCGATGAGCGACGTTGCCGCTGAGCTCGCGCGCGTGCGCGGCGCGTTCGAGCAGCCGACGCTGACCCTGCTGCACCAGCGCCAGGCCCCGGTGGTCATCACGGTGTTCCGGTCTGCGTTCGGCCGCGACAACAGGCCGATCCCGACGGCCCGGCTGCACACCCAGGTCGAGGACCACCTCTCCGAGCTGCGCCGGGCGGGGGAGGCGGAGGTGCCCACCGGCAGCGGCCGGGATCTCTGCCAGCGGTGGATGCGGGGGCAGTGGCTGGTCCGGGCCCTGGACGACACCGGTCAGGAGGTCTACACCCTGACCTCGCACGCCCAGCAGGCCCTGGAGCTGGTCAAGACGCTGTCGCGCGACCGCGCCACGCTGAGCGAGCACCGGATCGCGACGATCCTCACCACGGTCCGCCGGTTCAACGGCGAGGCCAACCCGGACCGGGGCGCCCGGGTCAGCATCCTGAACGCCGAGATCGCCCGGATGGTCGCCGAGCGCGACCGCCTGGTCGACGGCGAGGACATGGAGCCTCCGTCGGAGGGCTACATGCAGGAGGGGTTCACCGAGCTCCAGCTGCTGATCTCCGCGCTCCCGAGTGACTTCGCCCGCGTGGAGGAGCGGTTCGCCGAGATCCGTGCCGAGATCCTCGCGTCGTTCCGGGCCGAGGACCGGCCGGCCGGTGAGGTGATCGACGACTACCTCGCCCGGGCCGACGCGCTGATGACGGCCACCGCCGAGGGGCGGGCTTTCGAGGGCGCGTTCGCGCTGCTGCGCGACGACGCGATGGTCGCCCAGCTGCGCGAGGACCTGTCCGCCCTGCTGGACCACCCGCTGTCCGACGGCCTGCTGGCCGACGCCGACCGCACCGAGCTGCGCGGCACGGTGCGGCTCATCCGCGACGGCCTCGACCGGGTGCTCTCGCAGCGGTCGCGGGTCACCTCGACGCTCAAGGACTACATCGTCGCCCACGACGCGGCCCGCGACCGCGAGCTGGAGCAGACGCTGCGCCAGATCGAGTCCGAGCTGATGACCTGGCTCGGCACGACGGGCCCGCGAGCGATGCTCGACCTGCCGCTGCTGCCGGCCCGCGTCGACGTCGAGCACTTCCGCGAGCGGTTCTACGACCCGGCCGACGACATCGGGCCCACGAAGCTCACCGAGGTCTCCGAGACGCAGGGCGAGCCGCCGTCGTTCGCCGCGCTGATGGCCCAGGGCGGCCCGTCCATCACCGTGCTGCGCCGGCGGCTCGACGAGGCGCTGCGGTCGCTCGACCCCGCCGCGTCGCTGGGCGAGGTCTTCGACTCGCTCGACCCGAGCCTGCGCCGTCCCGTCGAGATCCTCGGGCTGCTGCACCTGGCGGCCGACCGGGAGATGCCCGCCGAGCAGACCCTCGAGCGGTACCGCGCCGTGCGGCCCGACGGCTCCGAGCGCACCTTCGCGGTGCCGCGCGTGCCCCTGCAGGATCCCGACCTTCACCCCAGGTCGAAGGAGGACCACCGATGACCACCCATCTCGAGTCAGAGTTCACCGCCCTCGACCCCGACGACCCCGAGCGCGAGGCGACCGCCTCGGTCTCGCTGTTCGAGGGCGACGAGGGCGGCCTGGAGTACGCCGAGCGCCGTGCCGTCGTCACGCTGCTCAAGCAGCGCTTCATCAGCGCCCGGACCCATCCCAAGGACTGGCGGGCGGTCACCGAGAACGAGCGGCTGATCCGGTCGCGGCTCAACGACCTCTTCCTGGAGCTCCAGATCGACCCCGTGCGCGAGGTGGCGTGGAAGCGTCAGGCGGTCTCCGAGACCGGCCAGAAGTTCCCGACCCTCCTCTACGACGCCGCGTGGAGCCGCGAGGAGACGGTGGTCCTCGTGCACCTGCGGGACCGGTTCCGGGCCGCCACCACGGCCGGCGAGGAGCGGGTCTTCGTCGACCGGGAGGACGTCGTCGAGTACGTCGCCGGCTTCCGGCCCGCCCACGCCACGGACGTGGCGGGCGACCAGAAACGGGCCCGCAACGCCGTGAGCAGCGTCAACAAGGCCGGCCTGCTGATCGGCTCGCCCACCGACGACCGGTTCGAGATCAGCGAGGCGATCGAGTCGCTGCTGCCGCTCGAGACGCTCCAGGAGCTGCTGGTGAGCCTGCGCCGGACCAACGACCCCGCCACCTCCCCGGCCGAGGACCCCCTCTTCGAGGGCGAGCAGCGCGCGGCCGAGGACCAGGACGAGCAGGAGTGAGCATGTCGACCGACACCGAGGCCACGCCCGACGTCGAGCCGGACAACGCCTACGACGAGGCGCTCGAGGAGAAGCCCGACGACGGCGACGGCCTGTTCGCGCAGGGCATCGTCGCCGCCCCGTCCGACGACACCCTGCAGTGGCGCGCGGAGCTGCTGCAGCTCGTCAACTGGGGTGGCTTCTCGGGCCGGGTCAGCGTGGACCTGCACGGCGACGCGACGATGATCTCGGGGGCATCCGGCGTCGGGAAGAGCACCGTGCTCGACGCCTACACGGCGCTGATGATGCCCTCGGACACCAAGTTCAACGGTGCCTCCAACGACGCGGTGGCCGGCCGGGCCCGCGGTGTCGGGCAGCGCAACCTGCTCTCCTACCTGCGGGGGGCGGTGGACGTCGTGGACGACCCCCGCACCGGCCGCCCGGTCGAGCGGCTGCTCCGCGGCCGGAGCAGCGACACCTGGGGCGCGGTCGCGATGACGTTCGTCAACGACCAGCAGCGCCGCTTCACCGTGCTGCGGACCTACTACGTGCCGCGCCGGGCCACCCGGTCCAGCGACGTGCAGATGCAGCTGGCCACGCTCGACGCCGCCGTGGACCTGGCCGGCCTCGAGGCCGCCGTACCGGACCGGTTCCACGCCAACACCCTGAAGAAGCTCTACCCGGGCGTCCGGGTGCACCGGACGTACGCCGAGTTCGCCGCGATCCTGTACGCCCGGCTGGGCATCGGCGCCAACGGGGACGGCGCCAAGGCGCTGCGGCTGCTGGCCCGGATCCAGGCCGGCAACCAGGTGCGCAGCGTGGACGAGCTGTACAAGGAGATGGTGCTCGAGCGGCCGACCACCTTCGCCGCCGCGGACCGCGCGATCGAGCACTTCGACGACCTCGAGTCGGCGTACACGGCCATGCGGACGGAGGAGCAGAAGCAGGAGCTCCTCGCGCCGATCACCGGGCTGCACGAGCGGAAGGTGGCCGCGCTGTCGCGTGCCGAGGAGCTGGACGCGTTCGGCGTCACCGCGCAGGGGGACACCCCGGTGCGGCTCTGGCTGCTGCGCACCCACGCCCGGCTGCTCGGCACCGCGGTGGAGACCAACCGGCAGGGCCGGATCCGGGTGGCCGACGAGCTGCAGTCGAGCAGCCGGTCGGTGAGCGCGCTCGACACCGACCTCGAGGCCGCCAAGCAGGAGCACCGGGCCGCGGGTGGCGCGACCCTGGAGCGGCTCGCCGTGGACATCGAGCGGGAAGAGGTGCTCCGTGAGGAGCGGCGCAGCCGGCGCGGCGTGCTCCTGGAGCGGATGGCCCCGCTGCCAGCCCTCGAGGCCGCCGGCGAGGACGCCGGCCCCGATCGGTCGTTGAAGTCGCGCGAGGCGTTCACCGCGCTCGTGTCCCGGGCCGAGCGCTGGCTGGCCGAGCACCCGCGGGAGGCGGAGGGGCTGGTGGCCCGCCGCGACGAGATCATGGGGTCGCGCTACCCGTTGCTGGCCCGCCGCAAGGAGCTGGAGACCGAGCGCGCCTCGCTGGAGGGACGCGCCGGACGGGTCCCCCAGCAGCTGCACGCGCTGCGCAGCGAGGTGGCGGCCGCGAGCGGGCTGTCGCTGGCCGAGCTGCCCTTCGTCGCGGAGCTCGTCGACGTGGCTCCCGAGGAGTCCCGGTGGCGCCTGGCGATCGAGACCGTGCTGGCAAGCGCCGCCCGGGTCATGCTCGTGCCGCTGGACAGGCTGGAGGACTTCTCGGCGGCGATCGACTCGCTGCGGCTGCGCGGCCGGCTCACGTTCGAGGGAGCAGAGCTCGACCTGGACGCGCCGGCGGACCCCGACCGCGACCACGTCGCCGGCAAGCTGCTCTTCCAGGACTCGCCGTTCCGCGGATGGGCCCAGCGGCACGTGGCCGAGCCCTCGCGCAACGCGTTGTGCGTCGAGTCGGCGGCCGAGCTCGACGGCGGCGGATACCGCGTGAGCCTGGCCGGACAGACCCGCTCGGGACGCCGCGGTTCGCACGGCCGGGGCGAGCGGCGCAACATCATCGGCTTCAGCAACGCGGACTCGCTGGCGGAGATCGACGGCGAGCTGGCCTCGGTCGAGGAGGCGTTGACCGGGCTCGACGAGCGCCTCGAGCAGGTCGAGACGGCGACCCGGCTGCTCGACCAGCGCCGGGCGGCGTACGACGCGGTCCGCAGCCACGGGTTCGACGACCTCGACGTGGCGTCCTGCGAGGCCCGCATCGCCGACCTCGAACGGCGCCGCGGGGAGATCCTCTCGGCGGACGACCGGCTCAACACCCTCGAGCAGCACATGGCCGCGCTGGAGGCGCAGCTGGAGGAGGCCCGGCGCAACCGCTACCAGCTGGACGAGCTGAAGGCCCGCCTCGACGCCGAGCACGGCGAGCTGGTCGAGGCCGAGGACCAGGTCAACGACGAGCTCGACCGGATCGAGCGGTCCGGCCGCGTCGTGCTGGACGAGGACCCGGCCCGACGGCTCGACGAGGAGTTCACCGCCGCCGCGGAGCCCGACGACCCCGAGGACCTCGCCCGGTTCCACGAGAACGCGGGGCGTCTCCAGGTCCGCCTCAACGCCGCGGTCTCCAGCACCCAGGTCGAGGTCGAGCACGTCGAGTCCGAGCTCTCGGCCGTCTTCCGGGCCTACCAGCTCCAGTGGGAGGACCCCAACCTCGGGACCAGCGCCGAGTCCTACCCCGACTTCGCCCGGATCCTGACCGACATCGAGGCGACCGGCCTGGCCCGGCGCCGCACCGAGTGGCGCCGGCGGCTCACCGAGTGGAGCGGCCAGGACCTGGTGCCGCTCGCCGGTGCGATGTCGGCGTCCGTGGAGGAGATCGAGGACCGGCTCGAGCCGATCAACACGATCCTGCGCCGGCTGGAGTTCGGAGCCGAGCGCGATCGGCTGCGGATCCGGTTGCGCCGACTCGCGCCGGCGCACCTGCAGGTGTTCGTG
>Ga0308176_10002293_pt1 | contig 12011 bp, 10 predicted proteins | sample PhyCR2_3_FD_203890 | JGI IMG/M metagenome (GOLD analysis project Ga0308176, IMG submission 203890) | Soil microbial communities from UC Gill Tract Community Farm, Albany, California, United States - DLSLS.C.R2 | ecosystem: Environmental > Terrestrial > Soil > Agricultural land | place: USA... | reverse complement strand
CCGTCGTTGATCGAGACCGACATGATGAAGGGCCGCACGGACCTCGCCCGCAACATTCCGCTCGGCCGCATGGGCCAGCCGGAGGAAGTGGCGCAGGCCGTCGCGATGGTGATCGGCAATGAATACATGACCGGCCAGACCATCATCCTCAACGGCGGCATGGCGTTCATTTGAGCCAGTTCGCAGGCGGACACAAATAGCGCGGCAGGGTCTGTTGCGCGGCCGTCTCGACTTCGCCGGGCAGACCGGGCAAGAAGCTTTCCTCTTCACCGACAGGACCTCTCATCGATGGAAGCGATCTTTCGTGTTGACGGCAACGACGTCGTCACCAGTCCCTATGCCGCGGGCCCGTGGGATCCGGGCATGCAGCACGGCTCGCCTCCGGCGTCGCTGGTCGTATGGGCGGCGGAGCGGATCGTTACGCCCGTGCCGATGCGGATTGCCCGCGTCACCGTCGATCTGATGCGGCCGGTGCCGGTGGCGCCGCTGGCGATCGAGAGCGAACTGGTGCGCGAGGGACGCAAGATCCAGCTCTGCGCGGTCCGGCTGCTGGCGAAGGGCGTGGTGGTGGTCAGCGCGACCGTATTGAAGATCAGGGTGCAGGCCGAACAACTGCCGCCGGAAGCGGTGATCGAGCAGGTCACGTTGCCGGGGCCGGAGCAGTCGCGTGTCGAGGAAGTCGATTACTCATCGAGTCCATTCGTGACGGGCATGTCGCTGCGCGCCGCCCGTGGTCATTTCGGCAGGGTGGGGCCGGGCGCGATCTGGTATCGCGTCGACCGGCCGATCGTGGAAGGCGCGCCGGTGTCGCAGGCGATGCGGACGATGGCGGCGGCGGATTTCTGCAACGGCACTTCGTCGATGCTGGATTTCCGCAAATGGACGTTTCTCAACGCCGATCTCACCGCGAACTTTTCGCGTGAGCCGGTCGGCGACTGGATCCTGGTCGACGCCGAGACCTGGATCGGTCCCGACGGCGCGGGCCTCGCCATGGCGCGGCTCGCCGACGCAAGCGGCTATTTCGGCCGCGCCGTGCAGAGCCTGGTCATCGAAAAGCGCTAGGGCATGACCCGGAAAGCGGAAACCGGTTTTCCGAAAAGGTCATGCTCAAACAGAGGCCATGATACGCTTTTATCAAAACGCATCATGCGGTGCTGGTAGCTTTTTGATCATTCGAGCTCGAGCGGCTGATAGCGTCCGCTCTCGTCGAGCGCGGTGCCCCAGACCTTGTTCGAGGCCTGGTGTTCGGAGCGGCCAAAGGAAAGCTGGGTCCCGAGACCAAGGTCGAGATTGCGCATGGTCTCCAGCGTATCGATCAGCTTCTCGGTGTCGAGCTGCGCACCGGTCCGCTTGATACCCGCAATCAGGACGTTGGCGGCAACATAGCCCTCGAAGGAAACGTAGTCGGCGGCCTCGCCCGGGAAATATTTGGCGAGCGCGTTCTTGTATTCGAGGACGGCCGACGAATAGCCCGACACCGCCGGGACCACCTGCGTTACGATCACGCCGTTGGTGTAGCGCGGTCCCAGCAGCTTCAGTTCCTCGGCGAGCGCCGTGGAGCCGACGAACGAGACGTTCGAGTAGATCAGCCCGGGGTAGGAATCGCGCGTCTTTTCGATGAACCTTGCCGCGGCCCGGTAAGTCGCGACCATGACCACCGCCTTGATCGGCGGCTTCGCGAGCTTCAACTGGTTGATCGCATCATCCACATCGACGGTGTTCCGCGCATAGTTGAGCCGGAGGATGGAGCTGTCGTTCACTCCCATGGAGCGGAACGCCTTCGCGACCCCTGCAAACCCGGAATCGCCGTACGAATCCTGCTGTGCAAAGACCGCGATCTGGCGCGGCTGCAGCCGGCGGATCTTGACGAGGTAACGAACGACCGCGTCTGTTTCCTGAATATAGCTGGCGCGATAGTTGAAGACATAGCGATCCGGGGGATCGTTGCGCAGGATATTGGATCCGGTGAAGGCCCCGAAGAACAGCATTCTGCGTTCGAGCGCATAGGGAATCGCCACGGCCGAGGTCGGGGTGCCGACATTGCCGATAATGCCGAACACCTGGTCCTTTTCATAGAGCTGCTTCATGGCATCGAGCGTGCGCCCGGGCTCGTAGCCGTCGTCCGCGGCGAATAATTTCAGCATCCGCCCGTCGACGCCGCCGCCATCGTTGATGCGGTTGAAGGCTGTTTCGATGCCGAGCTTCATCTGGCGTCCGAGTTCACGGGCCGAACCGGAGAAGGGCGCCGCGATGCCGAAGCGGATTTCCTTGTCAGTCATGCCGCGCGGCATCGGTCCGGTCGGGACAGGGGCGGTCGGCGCGGTCGCCGCGTTGGCGGCGGTCGCAGCAGCGGCGGGCGACGTGCCGATCACGCTGGAGAGGCTCGGTCCGGAGATCGAGCGTTCGAGATCGGCAAGCTGACGGTCGGCACGGATGCAATCGACCCTGCCCGAAGTCACGGCGGCGCGTCCTTCGGCCACGGTGCGGTCGAACGTCTGGGTGAGGTCGGAACGCTCCGCCTCGTTCGACGAGGCCTCACGGATCACCTGTGAAAACTTGTCGGTGATCGCCTGGACACGCGGACGCGCGATGTCGCGGCAAGCCTGTGCCGAGCCGATCACGGGGCCGACGCGGCTCGCCAGGTCGCGTACGATCGTGATGTCGCCGGCGGCTTGCGCGCTGCCTGCGAGGCCGAGAAGCATGGCCCCGACGAGCAAGGCGATACGATGCGAGGTCATGGCAAATTCCTTTGAGAACGAGATCGCCGCACGTCGGTTCTCGGGCATGGTCAGCCCTCCGTCTTGAACTATGGGGTGGCGCGTCGTGGTGTGGCCGGATCCGGCTTTTCGCGCCATTGCATGAACTGCTGGAGCAATTGTCCTGACGACTCGGAAGCCGGCTCGGACGCCGGCGGAGCGCTCGCCGGCGTGGCGGCGAGAATGGCCTGGAATTCGTTGATGGCCGGCTTTGGCGTGGCTTCCGCAGGTTGCGGCAGCGCGTTCTTGAACGACTGTGCGAGATTGGAGAGCGTCGACGATTGTTCGCCATCGCTCTGGCGCGATCCGGGCACGGCGACGACGAAGAACAGGGCGAGGAGGGCCGCGACGCCAATGGCGGCGGCGAAGCGCGCCGCGATGGTCCACATCGCTTTCTTCGACTCCATGTCGGCGTCGCGCATCACCTCGGGATCGAGCGGATGGCGCAGCGCGTCAGATACCGCGCTTTCGAGCTGTGAGTCGAACGAGGCCGCGGAAAACGGCTTCTCGAGGCTGCCGCCGCGGGATGCCGAACGTTCCCGAAGAGAGCGCGGCGCGTAGTACAGGGGATCGCGGGGATTGAGATGATCCTGCTCGCTCACACTACTCATACGCTTACTCCTCATGACGCTTGGCGAGTTGGCACTTGGCAGACCAGCACTTGGCAGACCGGCACCCGGCGGATCGGCCCTTGCGGGACCGGCGCTCGGCGGATTGGTATTTGGTTGACGAACCGGCGGGTGAGCTGGCGGCGAAGCGGCAGCAGGCGCGTCGGATAGCAATTCCAGTTCACGAAGAAGATGTGCGGAAGAAGCCACACCCGCTCCTCCGTCGCCGCTAACCTTGGCTGGAAGATTTGAATCAAAGTGCTGCGCGTCGTCTTTTTGCTCGACGCCGCCCGTCTGCGAGATCGTGTCCCGCGACCACACCTTCCCCACGGCTCCCACGGCCTTAGTCCCCTGCCGGCAAATACCCGTCTGCCCGACGGGGTGGACTGGCCAGACTCCGAAAAGCCCGCCGGCACACGTAGTTTTTTTGGATCCGCGCGAGGACTAATTTAGGTCCGAAACGTGACAAAAGTAAGTTGAGGTCTCATTAACTACAACTCGCAAGATCCTGTTCGCAAAGGCTTTGGCGGGCTCGCAACTGGTCCGGCGGCAAGAATCGGCCACAAATACGCCGGATTTGCAGCGGGTTAGGGCACTTTTGTGCGCCTGGCGCGGGTTGCCGCATTAATTACTCGTTAACCAAGTTGGTCGATTCTTAACCATTCAATAAGAAAGGCGAGTCGAACATCATGGACGTCCGAGCGGATCCCACGCGTCAATTGGTCCGGTTGCGCGGCCGTTCCTACGTCGCGTTCGTATTCAGCCCCGTCGTGCCGATCGTCGAATGGCTCGCAGAGATTGACGCCACCCTGGCGCGCTCGCCGGGCTATTTCGTCGGCAAGCCGATCGTGCTCGACCTTTCCGCCGTCGACCTTTCCAGCGCTGCCATCGCCCATCTCGTCGGCAGCCTGAACGAGCGCAACATCCGCGTCCTCGGCATCGAAGGCGTGGACGAAGAGCGCCTCGGCGCGACCATGCCGCCGTTGCTGAACGGCGGTCGCGCCTGCGTCATCACGCGCAACGAACCGGCGCAGAAGGCGGAGCCCGAAGCCAAGCCGAAGCCGACATCGCTGTTGCTCGACAGCCCGGTGCGGTCGGGCCAGTCGATCGTCTTCATGGAAGGCGACGTCACCGTGCTGGGTTCGGTCAGCTCCGGCGCGGAGATCGTCGCCGGCGGATCGATCCACATCTACGGCACGCTGCGCGGCCGCGCGATGGCGGGCGTCAACGGCAATTCCGATGCGCGGATCTACTGCCAGAAGATCGAGGCCGAGCTGCTCGCGATCGACGGCTACTACCAGACTGCAGAAGAAATCGACGTCTCACTCCGCAACCGCCCGGCGCAGGCCCGGCTGGAGGGCGACACCATGAAAATTACACCGCTGAATTAACCGGTAAGGAGATTTGCGTATGGCCAAGGTGCTGGTCGTTACTTCGGGCAAGGGAGGCGTTGGAAAGACAACCACGACGGCGGCGCTCGGTGCCGCGCTTGCCCAGGGCGGGCAGAGCGTCGTGGTGGTCGATTTCGACGTCGGCTTGCGCAACCTCGACCTCGTAATGGGTGCCGAACGCCGCGTGGTGTTCGATCTCATCAATGTGGTTCAGGGCGTCGCCAAGCTGCCGCAGGCCCTGATCCGCGACAAGCGGCTGGAAAATCTCTGGCTGCTGCCGGCCTCCCAGACCCGCGACAAGGACGCGTTGACCGACGAGGGCGTCGGGCGCGTCATCGACGAACTCAGGAGCCGGTTCGACTGGATTCTGTGCGACAGCCCGGCCGGCATCGAGCGCGGCGCCACGCTCGCCATGCGCTTTGCCGACGAGGCCATCATCGTCACCAATCCCGAGGTTTCCTCGGTGCGCGATTCCGACCGCATCATCGGCATGCTCGATTCGAAGACGGTGCGCGCGGAGCGCGGCGAGCGGGTGGAGAAGCACATCCTGATCACCCGCTACGATGCGGGGCGCGCCGCGCGCGGCGAGATGCTCAATATCGACGACATCCTGGAGATCCTCGCGACGCCGCTGCTCGGCATCATCCCCGAGAGCCAGGACGTTCTGAAGGCGTCCAACGTCGGTACGCCCGTGACGCTCAACAATGCCGAGAGCGCGCCGGCCCGCGCCTACACCGATGCCTCGCGCCGCCTGATGGGCGAGCAAGTCGCCATGGTGGTGCCGGCCGAGCGCAAGGGCTTCATGGATCGCCTGCTGGGTCGGAGGGCCGCATGAGCATGAGGCTGCTGCGGCTGTTCGGCGGCCGCGAAGCGACCGCCCCGGTTGCGCGCGAGCGGTTGCAGATTCTGCTGTCGCACGAGCGCGGGCTGCTCGGTCAAACCGACCTGCTCGTCACGTTGCGGGAGGAAATCCTCGCGGTGGTGTCGAAACACATCCAGCTCGATCCCGACAAGGTGCTGGTCAAGCTGGATCGCGGCAAGACGGTCTCGACACTCGAGGTCGACATCGAAGTGCCCAATAATTTCGATAAGAAGACTGCCGAGAGGCGAATGGCCGGCTGACGCACCGCATCGCGAGACAATCGATGTGCTGCGGGTAGGTGCGAGGGCATTCGCATCCGGGCCTGGCCATGAAGTCGCCGCGACCCTCCCTCCCGATCCACCAGTGGCTGCCAGTGCGGCGCGATCCAATGCGAGATCGCGCCGTTCCGCTGCTGCTCTACACCTGCAATTGCACCGATTGCCAGCGCCAGACCGGCAGCGCGGCTGGTCCAACAGGCCCTCAGCCCCCGTCCCAATACCTGCAACAAAGGTTCCGTCGCGATGGAACCGCCTGAAGCCTTTGGGAATTGATCTCGGTTTGGGAGGCTACATTGGTCGAGTTAGACGCGGGCAAGGCGAAGAGCGGCATTTGGGGACTGGACGATATTCTAGCCGGCGGCTTCACCCGGGAGCACATGTTTCTGATCGAGGGGGAGCCAGGAACCGGCAAGACTACCATCGCGCTCCAGTTCCTGATGGAGGGCGCGCGCGCCGGCGAGAAATGCCTCTACATCACGCTGTCGGAATCCGAGCGGGAATTGCGCTTCGGCGCCGCCTCGCACGGCTGGAAACTCGACGAGCACATCGAGGTGTTCGAGCTGTTGCCGCCAGAGAGCCTGCTGGATTCCGAGCAGCAGCAAAGCCTGCTCTATTCTTCCGATCTAACTCGGCGAAACTACCAAGCAGATATTCGCCGCCGTCGAACGCGCGCAGCCGGACCGCGTGGTGCTGGACAGCCTTTCGGAGATCAGGCTGCTGGCGCAGAGTTCGCTGCGTTATCGTCGCCAGATTCTGGCAATCAAGCATTTTTTCGCGAATTTCGGTGCGACCGTATTGCTGCTGGACGACTTGTCGTCCGATCTCGGTGACAAGACCATCCACAGCGTGGCGCACGGCGTGCTGCGGCTCGAGGAGCTGGCGCCATCATACGGCGCAGAGCGGCGGCGGGTGCGTGTCATCAAATATCGCGGCATCAAATTTCGCGGTGGCTACCACGACGTCACGATTGCGACGGGAGGGTTGAACGTGTTTCCCCGGCTGGTCGCCTCCGAGCATCGGACCAGTTACGAAAGACGCACACTGCCGAGCGGCATCACCGAACTCGACCAACTTCTGGGGGGCGGCATTGAAAGCGGATCGAGCACGCTGGTCTTGGGCCCTGCGGGGACTGGCAAGTCTCTCCTCGCCATCGTGTTCCTCGCTGCGGCGGTGGCGCGGGGCGAGAAAGCGGCCTTCTTCGTTTTCGACGAGGAGCTGGGCCTGCTGTTCGACCGCATGAAAGGCCTTGGCATCGACCTCGAGGCCATGAAGCGCAGCGGTAGTCTCTTCATCGAGCAGGTCGATGCCGCCGAGCTGTCGCCGGGCGAATTCGCCCATCGCGTTCGCAAGCTGGTCGACGAGAACAGCGTCAAGACCGTGCTGATCGACAGCCTCAACGGTTACCGGGCCGCGATGCCCGAGGAGAATTCATTGATCCTGCACGTGCACGAATTGCTGCAATATCTGAACCGCCAGGGGGCGGCGACTTTCATGACGGTTGCACAGCACGGACTGGTCGGCGACATGAAAGCGCCGGTCGACGTAACATATCTCGCCGATACCGTGATCCTGCTCCGCTATTTTGAAGCGGCCGGCAGCGTGCGCCGCGCGTTGTCGATTATCAAGAAACGTACCGGCGCGCATGAATCGACGATACGAGAGTATCGCATCGACAACCGCGGCCTTAGCGTCGGTGGACCGCTGGTCGGGTTCCAGGGCATACTGCGAGGCGTTCCGATTTACGTCGGCGAAGGCAAGACGCTGATGGAGGGCAAAAAGCCGTGAAGGCCGGTCCGTCATCCGAGCGGGCAGTGATTCTCGCGCCGCAGGGAAGAGACGCATCGGTTGCCGCTGCCCTGATCCGCGAGGCCGGCTACCACGCGCAGGCCTGCGGCGACCTGCCCGCGCTCGTGAGCGAGATCGAGCGCGGCGCAGGCCTTGCCGTAATCGCCGATGAAGCGATCAAGACCGTGGATATGCGCGGGCTGGTAAAGTGGCTAAACGATCAGCCGTCATGGTCGGATTTTCCAATCATCCTGTTGACGCATCAGGGCGGCGGGCCGGAGCGCAATCCCGACGCCGCGCGGCTCGGGCAGGCGCTCGGCAACGTGACCTTCCTCGAACGGCCGTTTCATCCGACCACGCTGGTTAGCATCGTCGGGTCCGCGATTCGCGCCAGGCGCCGCCAATACGAGACCAGGGCCATCTTGGTCGATCTGACCGAAAGTGGCTATCTGTTGCAGACGGCGCTCAATGCCGGCCGTCTCGGCGCGCTGGAACTGCACCTGCCGAACTGCGAGCTAGAAGCTTCCGATACCTGTATCGGTTTCTTCGGGCGCAAACCGGGCGAGCGGTTTACCTATAAGGACCTTCTTGAGGCGGTTCATCCCAACGACAGGGCGCGGCGCCTCGAGGTGCTCAATCGGGCGATTGCGACCAATGGCGAATACAGCATCGAATACCGCAACGTCTGGCCGGACGGCTCGCAGCACTGGGTCGACGTGCGCGCCCGCGCTGTGCGCAGGGTGGATGGCAGCATCCGCTCGCTGGTCGGTGTTTGCTCCGACATTACCGCGCGCAAGACCGCGGAAATCGAACAGGAGAATCTGCTGGCCCAACTAGCGGCCGAACGCACGGCGCTGGCCGAATTGACCGCGTCGCTGGAACAGCGCGTCGAACAGCGGACAGCCGATCTGATCAAGGCGGTGACGGCCCGCGAGAAAGCGCAGGAGCAGCTGCGGCAGGCCCAGAAGATGGAAACCATCGGCCAGCTCACCGGCGGTGTCGCGCATGATTTCAACAATCTGCTGATGGCGGTGATGGGCAATCTCGATTTGCTGCGCAAGCGGCTGCCTGACGATCCGCGCCTGCACCGGCTGGTCCAAGGCGCGATGCAGGGTGCTGAGCGCGGGGCGTCTCTGACCCAGCGTTTGCTGGCCTTCGCGCGCCAGCAGGACTTGCGCGCGGTGTCGGTCGATCTGCGTGTTTTGATCAAAGGCATGGTCGACTTGCTCGAACGTTCACTCGGGCCCCGAATTGAATTGCGGCTCGACATCCCGCAGAACCTGCCGCCCGCGCGGATCGATGCCAACCAGCTCGAGCTTGCGATCCTGAATCTCGCGATCAACGCCCGCGATGCGATGCCCGATGGCGGGAGGATCTATATTGCCGTGACGGAATATCAGACCAAGGGCGAGGTGGCATTGGGTCCGGGCCGCTATCTCAAGCTCTCGGTCGCTGATACCGGGAGCGGGATGTCACCGGAAATACTGAAGCGGGCGATTGAGCCGTTCTTTTCGACGAAGCAGGTCGGCAAGGGCACCGGCCTTGGATTGTCGATGGTGCACGGGCTCGCGGTTCAGCTCGGTGGCGCGCTGCAACTGACGAGTACCGTCGGCAAGGGAACCTGTGCGACGCTAGTGCTGCCGGTGGCCGCCGCCGCGCCGGAAACGGAAACTGCCGCGCCGTCGGCGGACAAGGTGAAGCGCAAGGCGGTCATCCTGTTTGTTGACGACGATCCGCTGATCGCGATGTCGACGACCGAAATGCTGGAGGATCTCGGGCACCGGGTGATCGGCGCCAATTCCGGACAGCACGCGCTCGACATTCTCAAGAGCGAGCAGCCGCTCGACCTGATGGTGACGGACCACATGATGCCGGGGATGACCGGGCTGGAGCTGGCCGCGGCGTCGCGCAAGGTGCGCCCGTCACTGCCGGTGCTGCTGGCGACCGGCTATGCCGAATTGCCCGAGGGCGCGCAGCTTGACCTGCCGCGCCTGGCAAAGCCGTATCACCAGGACCAGTTGCGCGATCAGCTCGATCTATTGCTGGCGTGAGTCGCCGCGTTACCCGACCATCCGGTCGCGGCCGGTCCAGAAGCCGGCTTTCAGCACTTTCTTGTCGACCTTGCCGACGCCAGTCATCGGCAATCCCTCCACGAACTTGATGTGCTTGGGCGCGTGCGCCGAGCCTTTTTTGGCCTTCACCAGGTTGATCAGTTCGTCCGCATCCGGCTTGGCGCCTTCGCGCGCCACGATCACGGCGGTGACGGCCTCGCCCCATTTGTCGTCGGGGACGCCGACCACGGCGACCATCGCCACATCCGCGTGCTGCGACAGCACGTCCTCGACTTCGCGCGGAAAGATGTTGAAGCCGCCGGAAACGATCATGTCCTTCTTGCGATCGAGGATGAACATGTAGCCGCGCTCGTCCTTGCGCGCGATGTCGCCGGTGTGTAGCCAGCCGCTCCTGAGCGTCTCCGCGGTGATATCCGGCCGCTTCCAGTATTCGGCCATCACATGGCCGGCACGAACACAGATTTCGCCGGCCTCGCCAGTGGCGACTTCCTGATCGTCATTGTCGAGAATCTTGACCTGACAGGCGGCGATCGGAAAGCCGCACGACACAAACAGCTCGGGCGTTTTGGGATTGTGGTCCGCCTTGCGCAGCACCGAAACCGGGTAGCATTCGGTCTGGCCGTAAAGCTGCGAGAACACCGGTCCGATCCGCTCGATGCCTTCGACCAGCCGGCTCGGCGACATCGCGGAGGCGCCGTACAGCAGCAGTTCGAGCGAGGAGAGATCGGTCTTGTCGAGCGAGGGATGATCCAGCATCACGTAGATCATCGTCGGCACGAACAGCGTGAAATTGATGCGCTCGCGCTCGATGGTCTTGAACACCGCCTCGGGGTCAAAACCCTTCAGCATGTGCACTGTGCCACCGCGCATCAGCGTCGGCAGCACTTTTGTGCCGGCGACATGGCTGATCGGCGCTACCGTCAGGTAGGTGGGATTGGCCGGAATTTCGAAGTCGGCCAGGATCGCATTGGCGAACCCGCTTTGCTGGCGATGATGGCGCAACGCGCCCTTTGATTTGCCGGTCGTACCCCCGGTGTAGTTCAGCGTGGCGATATCGTCCGGACCGGCGAAATTGCGCGCGGTGGCGCTGCCCGCGTCCTCGATCGTTTGCAGCAGGTCGACGCCGTAATCAGCCGGCCCGAGCGTGAAGATGGTCTTCAGGCCCGATGCCCTGGTGGCGAGTTCGCCGCCGCGATCGCGGAACGTCACGCCGTCAACCACCATCATCTGCGCTTCGGAATCTTCCAGCTGAAACAGTTGATCGTCGAGCGAGCCGAGCGGATGCAGCCAGGTGATGGCCAGTCGCGACAATTGCGCAGCGCTGCCGGCGCACCATGTGTCGGCGCGGTTGGCGGTGAGAAAGGCGACGCGGGTGCCGGGTTGAAAGCCGAGTTTCATGAACACGGCCTGCATGCGGCCGATCATGTCGGTCGCGCCGCGATAGGTCATCGATCCGCCCGGCCAGCTGAATGCCGTCCGCTCCGGGTAGCGCGCGAGCGCCCGCAATGTCTGCTCGCATGATGGCGGAAACGCGTAGAGCGGATGGCTCATCTTCTTTTCTCCCCGCAAGTTTTGTAATTGGCCTTCGCCCGTGCCAATGTTCGGCATTATAGCGTTTAAGCCGGGAAGAAACACCTTGCCAGCCATCAATCTTGAAGCGCGCTTTCGCGACCGCCTCGGCGTGCCGCTGATCGCGGCGCCGATGTTTCTCGTGTCAGGTGTTGAACTCGTGGTAGCCGCATGCCGCAACGGGGTTATCGGCTCATTCCCGACCGTGAACTGCCGCAGGCCCGAGCAACTCGACGAATGGTTGACCGATATCGATAGCAGGCTGAAAGCGCATGCGGATGCAGGCGGCAAAGCGCCGGCGCCAGTCTGCGCCAACCTGATCGTGCATCGCTCTAATGCGCGGCTGACGCAGGACTTGCAGGTGCTGCTGCGGCACAAGCCCGAAATGGTGATCACCTCGGTTGGATCGCCGGCGCCGGTGATCGAGCCGCTGCACGATGCCGGCGCGCTGGTGTTTGCCGACGTCGCCTCGATCCGTCATGCCGAGCGCGCCGTTGCCGCGGGCGCCGATGGACTGGTGCTGCTGACGGCGGGCGCGGGCGGCCAGACCGGCTGGCTCAATCCTTTCGTCTTCGTGCGCGCGGTGCGGGCGTTCTTCGACGGACCGCTGGTGCTGGCGGGCGGCATCGCCGACGGTTATGCGCTACGCGCCGCGCAGGCGCTCGGCTGCGACCTCGCCTATATGGGGAC